>LNFM01002764.1_pt1 | contig 51968 bp, 54 predicted proteins | sample 596031 | NCBI WGS metagenome assembly LNFM01 (sample SAMN04254537, study PRJNA301005) | activated carbon metagenome | isolation source: dual media filters at the Ann Arbor, Michigan drinking water treatment plant | place: USA: Ann Arbor | reverse complement strand
TTTCCCTTTGTGGGATCGATAGTTTGCGACGACGGCGTTACGCTCGCTAGGGGGCGAGACGGTCAACATCATGGCCTGGACGGCTGATGCCCGATCCGTCGGCGCTGGGCACTGATCCAACCCTCCCGACCGGCTTGCGACGCAGCACACCGATACCGACACCGCCTGCGGAGCCGGCAGTATCGATTCCAACTGCTCGAGTCACACGGTGGATCTCAACTCTCGCCGCAAGATCTTCCCGACGTTGCTCTTGGGCAGTTCGTCCCGGAATTCGATGTACTTCGGCCGCTTGTAGGCCGTGAAGTTGTCCTTGCAGTAGCTCGACAGGTCATCCTCCGACAGGGTGCCGTCGGCCTTCACGACGAACAGCTTCACCGCCTCACCCGACTTCTCGTCGGCAATGCCGACGGCCGCACATTCCAGCACGCCCGGGTGCAGGCTCACGACTTGTTCGATCTCGTTCGGATAGACGTTGAAGCCGGACACCAGGATCATGTCCTTCTTGCGGTCGACGATGCGCACGTAGCCGCGTTCGTCCATGATGCCGACGTCGCCCGACTTGAAGTAACCGTCGGCCGTCATGACGTTGGCCGTTTCGTCCGGCCGGTTCCAGTAGCCGGCCATCACTTGCGGCCCTCGGATGCAGATTTCGCCGGAGCTGCCCAGTGGCACGTCATGGCCGGCGTCGTCACGGATGGCGATCTCGGTGCTCGGAACCGGCAGTCCGATCGTGCCGGTGAACTCCGGCGTGTCGAGCCGGTTGCTGGTGGCCACGGGCGAGGTTTCCGACAGGCCGTAGCCTTCGACCACCGGGCAGCCCGTGATCTTCAACCACTTCTCTGCCGTGGCGCGCTGCACCGCCATGCCGCCGCCGTTCGACACCACCAGGCCCGAAAAATCCAGCCGAGCAAAATCGGGATCGTTGGCCAGCGCGTTGAACAGCGTGTTGACGGCAGGGAACATGTTGACCCGGTGCTTCGACAGGGTGCGCACCAGGCCCGGGATGTCGCGCGGGTTGGGAATCAACAGGTTCATGGCGCCAAAGTGCGCGCCCATCAGCGCGCACAGCGTCAGCGCGAAGATGTGATACAGCGGCAGCGCGCAGACGATCGTCAGCTGCTGGTCGCCCACGCGGTTGAGCATGGGCTTGAACCAGGCCTCGCACTGCATGATGTTGGCCACCACGTTGCGGTGCAGCAGCGTGGCTCCTTTGGACACACCGGTCGTGCCGCCCGTGTACTGCAGGAATGCCACGTCCTCCGGACCGACATCGACCCGGCGCAGCGGCAGCTTCGAACCGCGCTCGAGCGCCTCGGTGAAGCGCGTCACGGTGCGGCCTTCCGACAGTGGCAGCGAAAACTCCGGCACCATCTTGCGCACGTGCCGCACGGCAAAGTCGATCAGCCTGCCGCGCCAGAAGCCGAGCAGTTCGCCCATCGATGCCAGCACCACGTGCCGGACCTCGGTGCGTGCCAGCACCTCTTCCACGGTGTGCGCAAAATTCTCGAGCACCACGATGGCCCGCGCGCCCGAATCCTTGAGCTGGTGCTCCAGTTCCCGTGCGGTGTAGAGCGGATTGACGTTGACCACCACATAGCCGGCCCGCAGGACCGCGGCGATGGCCACCAGGTACTGCGGCACGTTGGGCATCATGATCGCGACCCGGCTGCCGCGTTCCAGGCCGAGGCCCTGCAACCAGGCGCCGAAGGCCGTGGAGAGCTCGTCGACGTCGCGGAAGCTCAGGCGGCTGTCCATGCAGCACAGCGCGTCGCGCTTGGCGTGCTTCTGGAATGCCGACTCCAGCAGGTCGGCCAGGCTGCGGTAGGCGTTGATCTGGGCCACCGGCGGAACGCCGGGCGGGTAGTGGTCGATCCAGGGTGTGGGCACGGGCGCTCGATGGGCGTTGCGAAGAGCGCATCGTCTCCCGTGCGGTCCGCCACGGGCTACGGGAGTTGTCCTAACGCCGTGTCACAGGCGACGGCCGCCCGGCGGCACGGTGACTCATCGCCCCCCGCCGTCCGTGGGATCGTCGGGCTGTCCGCCTTCGAACAGATGGCGCGCCAGCGCGCGCTCCCGGTCGGCGATGGTGCGCAGGAAATCGGCCGCGCCGCCCATGCCCCGGAAGGTGTCGAACCCGCGCTCCAGAAAGCCCTGCAGCGCCCCCAGCCCCGCCGCCTGGGCCGGCGCGCGCATCAGCCGCAGGCTGTGGCGCAACAGCGGGTTGCGGGTGTAGCGCTCGAGCGCGGTGCCCACCGACAACATCAGCGCGATCTGCTTGTCCCGCACCGCGGTGTCGCCGACCTGGCGCCAGGCCTGACCGTACTCGCTGCCGTCGAAAGCCGGGCTGGAGATGGCGGCGGCCATGGCGGAGTCGAGTTGCTCGGACAAGGCATGAAGCTCCGCCAGTTCGGCCACCGTGCCCACGATCTCGCGCGGAAACAGCCGCACCAGCGCGGGGACGATGCGCGCGAACTGCGCGTCGCGGTCGCTGAAGTCCGCCGGCCCGTACAGGTCTTCCAGGAAGAAGGCCGCGGCGCGGGCGTAGCGCCGGTCAGCGAGCAGGTCCGCATAGGTACGCGAGAAGCGCTCGTGCTGAAACCGCTTCACCGCCGCCACGCGGGCGGCCAGCGCCGCGTCGCCGGCGCGCCGGGCGCGTTCCGCCGCCACCAGCTGCAGCTTGAGAAGAATGAAGCCACCGATATCGTTCAAGGCCGGATTGCTCGTGTCGAATGCTCAATGCGTTAGTCGGGGCGCTCTACAACAGGCCCCGGCAATGATGCAACACTGCCGCGCATGCAAAGACGGACTCTGCTCAAGGTCGGTGCAACCGGCGCGCTTCTTCTGGGCCTGGCGGCGGGCACGGTGGCGCTGCTGGCCCCGGGCCGGCGCGACGGCGTGCTCACACCGGCAGGCCGTGCCCTGTTCGCGGCCCTGAGCGACGCCGTGCTGGGCGACATGCTGCCCGCCGAGTCGTCCGCCCGGGCCCGCGCCATCCAGGCCCAGTTGACGCGTGTGCAGGACACCATCGCCGGGCTGCCGCCGGCCATGCAGGCGGAAGTCGACGAACTGATCACGCTGGTGGCCAGTGCGCCGGGCCGCATCGCGCTCATGGGCTTGACGAAGGACTGGTCCACGGCCAGCCCGGCAGAGGTCGCCGCCGCGCTGCAGGGCATGCGCCAGTCGTCGCTGGCGCTGCGTCAACAGGCCTATCACGCGCTGCGCGACATGAGCAACGCCGCGTACTTTGCCGATCCCGCCGCCTGGCCCGGCATCGGCTACCCCGGTCCGCGGCCGGTGCCGACGCCCAGCGGAGCTTGAGCGCCATGAACCCGATCGCCGATCCCATCCGCGACGGCCTCGCGAGGGGCTGGAAGGTCCATGGCGGGCCGCACGCACCGCTGCCCGCCGCCCTGACCTGCGACGTGGCCATCGTCGGCACCGGCGCCGGGGCCGGCATCACGGCCGAACTGCTGAGCGCCGCCGGCCTGTCGATCGTGATGATCGAGGAGGGCCCGCTGCGCAGCAGCAGCGATTTCCGCCAGATCGAGTCCGAGGCCTACCCCGCGCTCTACCAGGACAGCGCCAGCCGCCAGACCGCCGACAAGGCCATCAACATCCTGCAGGGCCGCTGCGTGGGGGGCTCCACGACGGTGAACTGGACGAGCTCCTTCCGCACACCGTCGGCCACGCTGCAGCACTGGCGCGAGCACTTCGCGCTGCCCCAGATGACCGACGACGGGCTGTCGCCCTGGTTCCAGCAGGCCGAGCGGCGGCTGAACATCGGCCCCTGGCTGGTGCCGCCCAATGTCAACAACAGCCTGCTGCGGGAAGGGGCTGCCCGGCTGGGCATTCCTGCGGCGGCGATCCAGCGCAACGTCAAGGGCTGCTGGAACCTGGGCTCCTGCGGCATGGGCTGCCCCACCAACGCGAAGCAGTCGATGCTGGTGACCACCATCCCCACCGCGCTGGACCGCGGCGCGACGCTGCTGGTGCAGACGCGGGCACAGCGTCTCGAGCTGGCGCACGGCAAGGTGCAGGCCGTCGTCTGCGTGCCGGTGGCACTGAACGGCGCGCCCACCGCTGCCACCGAAACCCGCATCACCGCCCGGCACGTGGTGGTGGCCGGCGGCGCCATCAACTCGCCCGCGCTGCTGCTGCGGTCTGGCGTGCCCGACCCGCACGACCGGCTGGGCCGGCGCACCTTCTTGCACCCCGTGGTGTTGTCGATCGGCGTCTTTGCGCAGAAGGTGGCCGGCTGGGACGGTGCACCGCAGACCCTGTACACCGACCACTTCCTCGAGGTGGCGCCCATCGACGGCCCCATCGGCTACAAGCTCGAGGCGCCGCCGCTGCACCCGGTGATCGCTTCGTCCACGCTGCCCGGCTTCGGCGCCGCGCAGACCCAGGCGCTGAAGGACTTCGCCCACACGCACGGCCTGCTCGCGCTGCTGCGCGACGGCTTCCACGAGCAATCGCCCGGCGGCCGCGTCAAGCTGCGCAGCGACGGCTCGCCGGTGCTCGACTACACGCTGACGCCCTTCGTGATGGACGGCGCGCGCCGTGCGCTGCTCAGCATGGCCGAGATCCAGTTCGCCGCCGGGGCCCGCACCGTGACGCCGGGCCACGAACAGGCCGCGCCCTTCACGAGCTGGATGCAGGCGAAGGCGGCGATCCAGGGCTTTGACATGGTGCCTTACCAGACGCGCGTGGTCAGCGCCCACGTGATGGGCGGCTGCGGCATGGCCGGCAAGCCCGAGCTCGGCGTGGTGCAGCCCGATGGCCGGCACTGGCAGGTGGACAACCTGTCGGTGCACGACGGTTCGCTGTTCCCCACCAGCATCGGCGCCAACCCGCAGCTGTCGGTGTACGGCCTGGCCAACCAGCTCGCCACCGGCCTGGCGCGACAGCTCACCGGCCGCGAAGTGCGCCTGGCCTGACCTCGTGCTGGCGCGGCTTCAACAGGCCCTGACCCTGGGCGCGCTGCTGCTGGCGGGTGGCTGGGCGTGGGCGTTCTGGCGCGCGGGCCACCCGGTGTGGGCCGCGGTGGGCGCGCTGCTGATCGTCGGCGGCTACGCGCTGGTGCTGGGGCTTGAATTCGTGCTGCTGCGCCTTGCGCACGGCGAAGACCCGACGCCGCGCGCCAGCCGCTGGCAGTTGCTGCGCGCGTGGTGCGGCGAGGTCTGCTCCGCCCCGCTCGTGTTCTGCTGGCGACAGCCGTTCTTCAGCCAGCGCTGGCCCGACCACCTGCCGGCGGGCGCCACCGGCCGGCGCGGCGTGTTGCTGGTGCATGGCTTCGTCTGCAACCGCGGCCTGTGGAACCCGTGGTTGCGCCGCCTGCACGCGGCCGACGTGCCGGTGATCGCACCCAGCCTGGAGCCCGTCTTCGGCTCGATCGACGACTACGTGGCGCTGCTCGAGGCCGCGGTGCACCGCCTCGAGCAGCACACCGGCCTGCCGCCGGTGATCGTGGCGCACAGCATGGGTGGCCTGGCGGTGCGGCGCTGGTGGGCGGAGATGGGCGGCGACACGCGAATCCACCGCGTCATCACCATCGGCACGCCGCACCGCGGCACCTGGCTGGCGCGCTTTTCGATGAGCCGCAACGCGGGCCAGATGCGGCTGGCTTCACCCTGGCTGCAGACGCTGGGCGGCCGCGAGACACCGGCCCGCGCGGCGCGGTTCACCTGCTTCTACAGCCACTGCGACAACATCGTCTTTCCGGCCGTCACCGCCACGCTGCCCGGCGCCGACAACCGGCACCTGCCGGGTGTGGCGCACGTGCACATGGCCGACCGGCCCGAGCCCTGGGCCGAGCTGCAGCGCTGGCTCAGCCCCGAGGCGCCGGCGGCAACGGGCCGGCGCTGAAGCGGCGCTCGCCCGGCAGCACCTGGCCGGCGTCGATCTCGCCGTGCTGCGCGATGCGCTCGCGCACCTCCCGGTACAGCGGCGTGAAGTCGGGTGCGGTGGCCTCGAACAGCTGGTCGAAGCTGTCGATGACGAAGTAGGTGGCCTGGTAGGTGTCGATCTTGTAGCGCGTGCGCATCAGCCGCTTCAGGTCGAAGGCCACGCGCTCGGCGGCGGCTGCGGTGACGCTGTGCCGCAGCTCGCCGGCCGAGCTGAGGATGCCCGCACCGTAGGCCCGCAGGCCCTGCGGCGTGGCGATGAGCCCGAACTCCACCGTGTACCAGTACAGCCGCGCCAGCAGCTCCGCCGCGTCCAGCCGGCTGGCCTTCAAACCGCCGGCGCCGTAGGCCTGCATGTAGTCGGCGAACACCGGGTTGAAGAGCAGCGGCACATGGCCGAAGAGATCGTGGAAGACGTCGGGCTCGACCACGTAGTCGAACTCGTCGGGCGTGCGGATCCAGTCCGTCACCGGGAACTTGCGCGCCGCCAGCAGCGCAAAGAACGCTTCTTCCGGGATCAGGCCCGGCACGCCGACGATCTGCCAGCCGGTGGCCTTCATCAGCCGCTCGGAGACTTCGTCGAAGCGCGGGATGCGGTCGGGCGTGCCCAGCTGCTGCACGGCGGCGATGAACTCGTCGCAGGCCAGGCCCGGCAGCTGCTGCAGCTGCCGGGTGTAGAGGCGCCGGTAGGTGTCGTGGTCGGCTGGCGTGTACTGCGCCCAGGCCTGCTCGCAGGTGTAGTCGGCACGCGCCTTGGCGTAGTCGCCGCGCGGCGGGCGGCTGCCGGCGCCGTAGGTGACGGGCGCCACACCCTTGTTGACGCCGTCGTGGAAGTCGACCGCGGCCATCGGGATCAGGCCTTGCTCAGCACGCCGCGGCGCATCTGGTCGAGCTCGATGCTCTCGAAGAGCGCCTTGAAGTTGCCCTCGCCGAAGCCCTGGTCGCCCTTGCGCTGGATGAACTCGAAAAAGATCGGCCCGAGCTGGTTCTCGCTGAAGATCTGCAACAGCAACTCGCCTGCCTTGCCGTCGATCAGGATCTTGCGTGCCTTCAGCTCCGCCACGTTTTCGCCGTGGCCCGGGATGCGCTTGTCCACCAGCTCGTAGTAGGTGTCGATGGTGTCCAGCAGCTTCATGCCCGCGGCGCGCAACGCGTCCACGGTGCTGAAAAGGTCGGTCGAGCCGAGCGCGATGTGCTGGATGCCTTCGCCGTGGTACTTGTCCAGGTACTCCTGGATCTGGCCGGCCTTCTCGTTGCCCTCTTCGTTGATGGGGATGCGGATCTTGCCGCAGGGGCTGGTCATGGCCTTGCTCTTGACGCCGGTGACCTGGCCCTCGATGTCGAAGTAGCGCACTTCGCGGAAGTTGAACAGCCGCTCGTAGAAGTCGGCCCACTCGCCCATGCGGCCGCGGTGCACGTTGTGCGTGAGGTGGTCGATGTAGGTCAGGCCGTGGCCCACCGGGTCGAGCGTGGCGCCGGGCAGCGGCTCGAAGTCGACGTCGAAAAAGCCGATGTTGCCGATCGCGCCCTCTTGCGCGCCGTTCTTGCCGCGCCACTGGTCCACCAGGTAGATCAGGCTGTCGCCGATGCCCTTGATGGCCGGGATGTTGAGCTCGCCCGGGCCGGCGCTGCCGGCGTAGCCCCAGGCGCCCAGGCTCTGCGCGCGTGCATAGGCCTGGCGCACGTCCTGCACCCGGAAGGCGATGGCGCAGATGCTGGGCCCGTGCAGCCGTGCAAAACGCTGCGCAAACGAGTCGGGCTCGGCGTTGACGATGAAGTTGATGCCGCCCTGCCGGTACAGCAGCACGTTCTTGTGGCGGTGCCGGGCGATGGCCCTGAAGCCCATGCGCTCGAACAGTGCGCCCATCGCGGCGGGATCGGGCGCGGCGTACTCGATGAACTCAAAGCCGTCGGTGCCCATCGGGTTGTCCCAAGGAGTGAATTGCATGCGTCGCCTCGTGCCGGATGTGCAAAAAACCGCACTGTAGGACCTGCGCCGCGCACGGTGCGTGCGATTACGGGCGCTGGCATCGGCTTTGACGCAGGAAAGCTGCGAAGATTCCCGCATGCAAACTGTCGTCGACCTGGATGCGATCGATCGGCGCATTCTTCAATTCCTGCAGGCGCAGGGGAGAATCACCTACGACGAGCTCGCCGCCGGCATCAGCCTGTCGCCCAGCGCGACGCTGCGGCGCGTCAAGCGGCTTGAGGAGGCCGGCGTGGTCACCGGCTACGTGGCCCTGGTGTCACCCGAACGCGTGGGCCTGGGGCTCACCGCCTACATCAACGTGCGGCTGGCCAAGCACAACGACCAGCGCAGCCCCATCGACGCCTTTGCCGCCGCGGTGCAGGCCTGGCCCGAGGTGGTGGAATGCGCCGCGTTGACGGGAGAAATGGACTACCTGCTGCGGGTGCTGGTGCGCGACATGGAACACTACTCGCACTTCCTGATGGACAGCCTGCTGCGCCACCCCGCGGTGCAGGACTGCAAGACCAGCTTCATGCTGCGCCGCCTGAAGGGCACCACCGCCGTCCCCGTCTAGCCGCCAGTGCCTTTCCCGGGCCTGCGGTCCCTTCACCTCTTCAAGCCCTCAACCACCCATGATGGAATGGATTTCCCAGGTCTCCGACTGGCTGCAGACCTGGATGAGCCCCAGCGCCGGCCTCTGGGGCCTGTTCTTCTCGGCCTTTCTCTCGGCCACCGTGCTGCCCGGCAGCAGCGAGGTCGTGATGACCGCGCTCATCACGGCCTACCCCGAGCTGGCCTGGATGGCCCTGCTCGTGGCCACCGCCGGCAACCTGACCGGCGCGGTGCTGACCTTCGGCATGGGCCTGGCCGGGCGGCAGGGTTACGAGCGTTTCCAGCGCGTGCGCATCGACGAAGAGAAGCCGCTGATCCAGCGCCTGCGCCGCGTCGGCCCGCCGGCGCTGGTGCTGTCGATCCTGCCGCTGGTGGGCGACGCGCTGGTGCTGGCTGCCGGCTGGTTCCGCATGCCGTTCTGGCAGTGCCTGCTGTGGATCGCGGTGGGCAAGGGCGCCCGCTACCTGCTGCTGGTGCTGGGCCTCAAGGGCGTGCTGTCGTTCGGCGCCTGAGCGCGGTCAGGCCGCCACGGTCTTCATGATCTGCGTCGGCGTGGGCGCGGGCCAGCCGGCCTCGCGCGCCACGCGCACGATGGCCTCGTTGGTGTCGAAGTACACCTGCCAGTAGTGGTCGGTGTGGCAGTAGGGCCGCACGCTGATCACCGGGCCGACCAGGTTCATGTCGAGCAGGTTCACCTCCGGCGCCGGTGCGTCGACCACGTTGGGAATCTGCGCCACCGCCGCCTTCAGGCGCGCGATGGCGTCCACCACGTCCACGCCACCGGCCAGCTGCGCCGTGCGTTCCACGCGGCGCGTGGCGCGGGCGCTGTAGTTCATCACGGTGTCGCCGAAGACCTTGCTGTTGCCCACCAGCGTCATCACGTTGTCGGGCGTGATCAGCGTGGTGCCGAACAGGCCCAGCTCGTGCACGGTGCCGGTGATGCCGCCGACCTGCACGAAGTCGCCCACCTTGAACGGGCGCAGCACCAGCATGAAGGCGCCCGCCGCGAAGTTGCCGAGCATGCCGCTCCAGGCCGCGCCGATGGCCAGGCCCGCGCCGGCCAGCATGGCCGCGAAGCTGGTGGTCTGGATGCCGAAATAGCCCAGGATGCCCAGCACCAGCGCGATGTTCAGCGCCACCGCGACGATCGAGCCCAGGTACTTGGTGAGCGTGGGATCGACGTTGTTGCGGTTCATGCCCGCCTGCACGAGGCCGATCACGCGGCTGATGAGCCAGCGGCCGATGATCCAGAACGCGATCGCGGCCAGGATCTTGATCGCCAGCTCGGTCAACGTGGTCGTGACGAAGGTCTGGATGCCGCTGATGTCCATTCGAAGCCACTCCCCATTGCCGTTAGCTGACGTGCCCACCTGGGCGCGGCGACTATGGCACGGCCGTGCCGAGAGTCACCAGGCCTCGGTATAGGCTGGGGAGGTGCATCGTGGCCGGTCTCCAGGTGGGGCCGCGGCGGCGACGCTCAGTCGGCATCGATCTCCTGCAGCAGCCGCGCCGTCGCATCGGCCGACAGCAGCAGCAGTTCGCTGATCTCGCGCAGGTCGTCGGGCAGCGCGGCGTTGTCCCAGCCCTGCGCGCTGTGGCGGGCCACGCGGATGGCGAGCAGCACGTTGCGCAGCTGCGAGGTCATCGTCGGTGCGTGGTCGTCGGTGATGCGCACCAGCAGCGACGGCAGCCGCCAGGCCTCCATCAGCGCGTGCTGCAGGTCACCGAGCTCCACGTTCAGCAGCGCCTTCTGCGCGCTGGCCGAGCGCAGCGTCGGATCGGCCGCCTGTCGATGCCGGATCTGCAGCGCCAGCGCCGGCGCGTGCAGCCACAGCAGCAGCTCGGCAAAGTCGTGCAGCAGCGCGGCTTCGTGGATCACCGACGCGTCCGGGTCCATGCGGTGCACCGCAAAGCCCATCGCGAAGCGTGCCGCCCGGTGCGAACGGCTCAGCACCGTGTTGAAGCCCTCCAGCGCCTCGGGCAGGTCGGCCAGGCGCTCGTCCACCGTGTGCTGCTGCCCGAAGGCACGGAAGAACGGCGGGATGCCCAGCATTACCAGCGCCTCGGTCACCGTTTCCACCTCGCTGCCCTCACGGCCGCGCCGCAGGTGGGCCACGTGGGCCAGCAGCTTCAGCGTCATCAGCGGGTCGTTGCCGATCGACTCTGCCAGCATGTGCGCGTCGACCGCGTCCTCGTTGACGCGCAGGTCCTCCAGCGCCTGCGCGGTGCTGGCCAGCACCGGCAGCTGCGCATGGTCGAAGTGCGCCACCCACGCGGCCTTGTCGCGCAGGGCGTGGTCGAGAAAGATCGAGGACGGGGCGGGCATGGCGCAGGGGCATCCGGGTCGGGCGTGTACCGGTTTATCGGCCGCTCGCGGGTCGGGCTTGAACGCGGCGGGCGCGCCGGTTCGCGCTCAAGGTCGCAGGTCGAGCATCAGGCCCTCGCGCGCGTCGGCCTTGCCGTCCAGCAGTGAGAGGTAGGCCGCCTGCGTGGCCGCGGCGCCCTGCCGCTGCACGATGTGCACCCAGGGGTCGTCGGCGCGCTCCGCGCGCGCGATGAAGGCCGTCCAGGCTTGCGCCAGGCGCTGCTCCAGCACGTCGCGGCCCCAGCCCTCGGGCGGCGCGGCGCTGCGCTTCTTGATCTGCGCTGGCGCAAAGAACAGCACCGGCCGCGGGCCCGTCAGGCCGCCGCCGCTGCCCAGCTCGGCCCAGTGCGTGCCGCCGATCGAGCTGCTGTAGGCCAGCGCCTGGCCAAAGTGCGTGTGCACGGCGCGCCGCAGCGCGGCGTTGCCGGCAAAGTCGACATAGACACTGGGCGTGGCGGCGTCGAGCTCGGGCACGCTGTCGTAGCTGCGCACCTCGTCGTAGCAGCCCAGCGACGCGGTGAAGGCGACGTTACCGGGCGAGGTCAAGCCCACCACACGCGGCATGCCCGGCAGGCCGCGGCGCTGCGCCAGGCAGAACGCGGTGCCGTAGGCGGTCTTGCTGGACGCGCTGCTCAGCAGCAGCTGCCGGGCGCCGAAGAAGTGGTTGTCGGCCAGGAAATCGTCGATCAGGAACGAGGTGACGAAGAGCGGCTTCAGCACCGCCTGCAGGCCTTCCAGGCGCGGCTGCCAGCCGGGATCGGCGTCGCAGAACACGTACTGCTGATAAGCGCCGGCCAGTTCGGCGCGGTGCGCCGCGCCGTCGAAGAAGCCGCCGCCGCGCACACGCGTGGCTTGCACCACCAGATGGGTGCCGGCCGGCACGTAGCCGTAGACGCGCCGGCCCACGGCCACGCCGTCGGCGCGCGATTCGGTCACGGTCGCAAAGCCCCACACCGGCAGGCAACCCCAGGTGGCGTCGGGCGCCGGGAAGAACTGCCAGTACTTCATGGCCTCGCCGAAGGCGGCGTAGGTGATGTTGTTGGCGGTCAGCGCGAAGTGCTCGATGCTGAGGCGCACTTCGCCTTCGGCCAGCGGGCGGGCGGCTGGCGCGTCCGGGTCGGGGCCGACCTCCACGCGGTGCAGGTCGTTGCGCGCGATGAAGAGGCGCTGGCCGGTGGTGGACACGGTGTCGGGTTGCTTGCTCATGGGCGGGCCACCGACGGTGGCTGGGGACGGGCGGGCCCAGAGCATGGGGCCAGGCCGCCGGGTGCGACTGTCACCCCTGCGACGCGAGAGCCGCGCGCCGCAGGGGTGGGCCCGCAGGCCCGGGAGCGAATGCTCCCATCAGAGCCGGTTCACACCGAGCAGGCGCCCGATGAACTGGCCGTTGACGTACAGCGCGCCTTCGGGCGCGGCGGCGTCGCCGTGGAACTCGATCACCGGCTCGGTGGTGGCCGGGGCCTCCACCAGCGCCAGGCGCTCGGCCAGCGCATCGAGCATGCGGCTGGCGGCACGCAGCAGGCTGGCTGCGGCCGCACGGGTGCGGCGGGTTTCGGCCGGGAAGGCAGTGACGTCCTCCAAAGGCAGGTCTTGCATCCACATGGTGGGTCTCCGGTGGGCGCCGGGTGCCCCGGGGTGCGGGGCCGTGCGCCTGGGTCAGGAATCAGGGGCTGGGTTTGAGGCGATCGATCTCGCGCTGCAGGTCGCGGCGGCCGGCCTGGCGCGCTGCGCCGGACCGGTGTGCGCCCGCCACGCGCCGCAGGCTGGCGGCGACGAACGGGTTGCGCGGCTTGAGGGTCTTGAGGGTCAGCTTCATCGGTTTCTCCTTCGGGGGCGGGTGCGGAATGGCGGGCAGGAAAGCAGACGGCCCGGGTTGCTGGTGCAACCCGGGCCGTGAGCGACAAGCCGGCGCGGTGAGGGCGCGAGGCGGTCAACTCATCGGCGCCCCGGGCGGAGCACCATTCAGACGGGCACCGGTGCGTGCCTGAAGCCAGCCGTCGAATGCACGGCGGACGCCTGGCAGGCGGCTCGACGGCAGTTCAAGGATGGGCAGGGGCGCGAACATGGTGCTTTCGGTGAGGGGTTGAGGGCTGCGGATCCAGGGCCACGCCCGAACAGCAGAATTGCGCAAATGATAAACAAGCCGTTATCACTGCGCAAGAGAAATTGCTCCGGAGAAACCCGGCAGGCGTCCTTCAAACAGGGGATGAACGGTGCGTGCACCGCGGCGGCCTCGCAATGACGCGCTCTTCGCCCACTTCGCGCCCAAGGCGCTGCGGACGCACGGCCTGGCGACCCCAGCGGCGCCAGAACCCGCGCCCGACACCGAGCCGCGCGCTACTTCTTGCGCTTCAGCGGCGCCACGCCCGCCTGGGTGCGCAGCCACAACGCGTGCGCTTCCTCGGCGGCCGGCGCCAGCGGTGCCGCGGTGGGTGCGCGGCGCGACGCTGGCGGGGCCGCGCCGGCAGGCGGGGGTGTCAGCACCTCGCCCAGCAGATCGAGCAGGCGCGCGCGGGCGCGCTGCGGATGGCGCCGGTAGTAGGTGAGCACCAGGCCCATGATGAAACGCTCGTCGTCGTCGCGCGGCAGCGATTCGTCGGCCGGTGGCGCCTCACGGGTGGTGCCGGCCAGCGGCTGGCCCGCGGCCGCGGCGCCGTGCGGCAGGTCCATCCAGCCGCGCGGCTTGTGGCAGAGGTGTTCGAACTGTCGTGCCAGCCGCTCGCCGATCTGGCGCGAGCGGCCCTTGATCTGGCTCCAGTAGCTGGGCTGGATCTGCACACGTTCGGCAAAGCGCCGCTCCAGGCCGCGCAGCGTGGCCGCATCGGCATGGCGCGCGGTGGCGCGCACAAATTCCTCGAACAACGCCATCGCGTTGTCCAGGCGCACCTGGGCGAGGTCGTCGGGTCCGGATTCCATCAGCGCCCATGATAAATGTTCGTTCACTCATGGGGGCTGCCAGGCCGCTGCGCCCGCACTAGGATGGGCGCATGCAGGCTGCACCGGATGCCCCCCGCGAGCTCACCTTTCCCAGTGGCGAAGAGCGCCCCGCGCTCGGCCTGGGCACCTGGGGCCTGGGCCAGGACAACAGCCGCGCGGGCGCCGAGGTGCGCGTGCTGCACCAGTCGCTGGAACTGGGCTACCGGGTGTTCGACACCGCCGAGATGTACGCCGACGGCGGCGCCGAAGAGGTGCTGGGCACGGCCGTGCACGAGGCCCTGCGCCAGGGCCGGGCGCTGCGCCGCGACGAGCTCTTCATCGTCAGCAAGGTGCTGCCCGAGCACGCCCGCGAGGCCGACGTGGTGGCCGCCTGCGAGCGCAGCCTGCGCCGGCTGCAGCTGGATCACGTCGACCTCTACCTGCTGCACTGGCGCGGCGCCACGCCGCTGGCCGAAACCGTGCGCGGCTTCGAGCAACTGCAGCGCCGCGGCCTCGTGCGCCTGTGGGGCGTGAGCAATTTCGACACCGCCGACCTGCGCGAGTTGATGGCCGTGCTCGGCGGCGCGGCCTGCGCTGCCAACCAGGTGCACTACTCGCTCAGCCAGCGCGGCGTGGAGTGGGACCTGCTGCCCTGGCAGCGCCTGCAGCAGATGCCGCTGATGGCCTACAGCCCGCTCGACCAGGGCGAGCTCGTCGACCACGCGGCGCTGCGCCCGTTGGCCCGGCGCCACGGCGTCACACCGGCGCAGGTGGCCCTGGCCTGGGTGCTGCGGCAGCCGGGCGTGATGGCGATCCCGAAGGCCGGCGGCCTGCTGCACCTGCGCCACAACCGGGCGGCAGCCGCGCTGCGGCTGGACGCGGCCGATCTGGCCACGATCGACGAGGCTTTTGCGCCGCCGCAGGGCAAGCTGCCGTTGTCGATGCGCTGAGGCTGCGGCGCGATCCGCGGCACGGTGTTGCTCAGGCCGGGCTGCGCAACTGCACCCAGTGGTTGTCGGGAGCCAGCGGCACCGGCCAGGCCAGCAGGCGCGGTGCGAGTTGCGTGTGCCAGCGCGCGGCACCGCGCCCGGCGCCGATCAGCACCCCCGCGCCGTCGGCACCGGCGGCCAGTGCGCAGGGCTCGCGCAGTTCGGCCACCGTCGTGAACGACGCCGCGTCACCCGGGTGCCACCACAGGCAGCGGCCTTCTTTCTGCGCGCTGATGACGAAGCCGCCGCCGGGGCCGGCCACGATGTCGCCGGCGTAGCCGCCGGCGCGTGCGTCGTGGCTGGGCATGCGCAAGGTTTGGCCGTCCCACAGCGCCAGCGCCGGCGCCGCCTGCCGGCGCGCCGGGTCGGCGTGTTCTGCCTGCAGCGCCACGCCCAGCAGCGGCTCGGGTCCGTCGGCCCAGGCCAGGTGGCGCAGGCTCAGGTGCGGGTCGGCCAGCTGCCAGCGGCCCTGCAGGCGGCCCGAGGCGGGGTCGATCTGCGCCAGGCTGCTGGCCATGCCGTCGAGCCCGGTCTTGCGGCCGAGCGCGTCACGCGCCATGCCGCCGTTGGCCACCAGCAGCTCACCGCGCGACGTCAGCGTGAGCTGGTGCGGGTCGAGGCCGTGGCTCTGGAACCCGGCCACGCGGCGCAGCGTGCGGATGTCGCGCACGCCGATCCAGCCCGCGCCGGTGGCGGGGTCGGTCTCGGTGGTGAAGAGCCAGTGGCCGTCGGCGCTGGCCAGCGCGTGGCCGTTCAGCGTGCAGGTCTCGCCGGCCTGCGTCAGGTCGAGCTGCTGCTGCACCGCGCCTGCGGCGTCGCAGCGCAGCAGCCAGCGGCCCGGCCGCTGCGCCACTGCCAGGAAGCCGCCGTCGGCTTGTGCCAGCAGGCCGTGGGCGCGGCCTGTCAGCGGCACCCGGGCCTGCAGATCGAGGCGGCCTGCCTCCCAGTCGGGCTGCAGCACGCCCACGTGGTCGGTGCCGTCGGCGTCGCGCCAGGCCAGCGCCAGGCGGTCGGCGGTCGGCGGCACCGGGGGCGCAGCACCGCCCCGCGCCGGCACCGCGGCAGCCAGCCACCACGGGCTCAGCAGGAGTGCGCGGCGCTGCATGCCGGCCTCAGAACTTGACGGTGGTGGTGAACTGCAGCGCGCGCGGCTTGCCGGCGATGTAGTGGCCGCGGTAGAGCATGTCGGCGTAGAGCTCGTTGGTGATGTTGTTCGCGTTGAGCTTGAAGGCCACCGGCCCGGCGTCGTACTCGGCCATCAGGTCGGCCGTGACGTAGCGCGGTGCGACGATGGTGCTCTGCTGCGGCGTGTCGGCGCTGCGGAAGTTGATCCCGCCGCCCACGCGCCACTTGGGCGTCAGCTGGTAGGTGGTCCACACCGTGCCCGAGTGGCGCGGCGTCAGGCCGGGTCGTGTGCCCACCGCTTCGCCCTGCAGGCTGCAGTTGACGCAGGTGACGACGCCGGCGTTGTTGACCTGGTCGGCGCCCTTGTCCACCTCGGCATCGGGAATCCACGCGTAGGACACGTACATCTCCCACTGCGGCGTGATGCGGCCGGCCACGTCGATCTCGAAGCCCGCCGCGTGGCGCTGGCCCGAGAGCACGTAGTTGGTGGGGCTGACCGAGGTCTCGTCGCGGTTGCGCTCGTTGTACTTGGTGGCGTGGAAGAGGGCCAGCCGCAGCGTGGCATTGCCGCTGTCGCTGTCGATCTTGGCGCCGAGCTCGACGTTGCGGCTCTGCTCGGGCGGCGTGTTGGAGCCGAGCGCGTCGTACTGGTAGGCGTCGCCCGAGGTGTTGAAGCTGGTGCCGTAGGACAGGTGGAACGAGCTCAGCGGCGTGGGTTGGTACAGCACACCCACGCGGCGGCTCCACAGTGCGTCGGCGCGCGCGCGCTCCCCCGTCACGGCGCCCAGGTCGGCGTTGGCGGTGGACAGCGTGCGGTAGGTGCCCTCGAAGCGGTCCCAGCGCAGGCCGCCCAGCACCTTCCAGGCCGGAGCGATCTGCACCAGGTCCTGTGCGTACAGGCCCACCGCCTCGGAGCGGAAGTCGCGGTTCTTGCGCACGAGGCGCAGGCTTTCGTCGACCCAGCCACCGCCGCCGCCGCCCACCGTCACGTCGGGCTTGAGCAGGGTGCCGGCGGCGGTGAGCGCGGTGTAGCCGGTGAAGTCGTCGTGCGTGAGGTCCACGCCGGCCTGCACCGCATGCTTGAAGCCCCAGGCGGTGAACCTGGTGTCGTAGTCGCTCTGCAGCGTGACGCTGTCCAGATCCTGGATTTTGGCCGAGGTGCCGGTGCCGCCGGAACGCCGCAGCACCGTGCCGGGCCCGAAGTTGGCCTGCGTCACCGCAGCGCCGCCGGGCTGGAATGCCTGGGGCGCGAAGCGCACCGCGCTGGCGCGCTGGTCGCGCGTGTAGCGGCCCAGACGCAGCGTCGTCTTCCACTCGCTGCGGTCGGCGAAGCGGTGCACGTGGCCGAACGTGGCGGTGTCGGCGGTGCCCAGGCTGACGTCGCTGGCCAGGCCGTAGTTGGCCTTGGGGTCCAGCGGCAGCATGCGGCCTTCCAGCCAGGGCAGGCCGTAGTTGATGCCGTTGCGGTTGTTCAGGTGCGTCAGGCCGACGAGGAATTCATCGGCGGTGCCGATGCCCCAGCGGAAGGTGGGCGCGATGCCGTCCTTGTCGGTGCGCGTGCCGTAGCCGTCGGCCACGGTGGCCATCGCGTTGATGCGCAGCGCCGCGGTGTCGCCGGTCTTCACGTTCAGGTCGGCGGTGCCGCGTGCGTAGCCGCCGCTGCCCAGTGTCACCGCCACCTCGTTCTGCTGGAAGAGGCGCGGCAGCTTGCTGACCTGGTTCACGGCGCCGCCGGTGGAGCCGCGGCCGAAGAGCATGCTGGCCGAGCCGCGCAGCACCTCCAGGCGGTCCCAGTTGAAGCTGTCGCGGTCGTAGAAGGCGGGGTCGCGCAGGCCGTCCACGAAGATGTCGCCGGTGGCCTGCAGCGAGAAGCCGCGCAGGCGGATGTCCTCCTCGCCGCCCTCGGCCGCCAGGAAGCTGACGCCGGCGGTGTTGCGCAGCGTGTCCTTCAGCGTGTCGAGGTTGCGGTCGTCCAGCAGGCGCTCGGTGACCACCGTCACGCTCTGCGGCACGTCGCGCAATTCCTTCCGGCCCTTGCCGATGGACGTGGTGGTGGCCTGCACCGTGTCCTTGCCCGTGGGTTCGGCGGTGACCTTGGCGCGCAGCACCGGCAGCACGGTCTCGGCCGGCGGCGCGGTCTGCGCCATCGCGGCGCCGCTCAGGCCCAGGCCGGCGGCCAGCGTGCCGCGGCCCAGGCGGCGGGAGAAGGACAGGGCGGATCTTGCTTTCTTGTTCATTCTGCGGGGTACTCGATGGGGGCGATGACTTCCACCTCGACGGCGCGGCCGTCTTCGGTGTGGGGTTTGAAACGGGCCTGGCGCATGGCCCACAGGGCCTGTTCGTCGAGCCGGGCGTGGCCCGACGAGCGCTGCACCGACACCTGCACCGGCGCACCGGCGACGCTGACCACCACGCGCAGCCACACCGTGCCGGACTCGCCGGCCCGGCGCGACGCGCGCGGCAGTTCCACGGGCGGCAGCACGAGGTAGTGCACGGCGCTGGCCGCCAGCTGGCGGCGTGAAGGGGGCGGGGCGGGCTGCGGCGGCGCCGCCGGCGCCGGCACGCCCAGCGGCGCCACGCGGGTGTCTGCTGCCGCCGGTGGCGGCGAAGCCTCGACCCGGATCGCGTTCGCTGCAGGGGCGACCGGGGGCGCCGTCGTCATCTCCGGCACGGGCACGGGCAGCGGCGTGATGGCCGGCGGCACCTGGGCTGGTGGCGCCTTCAGGGCCGGTGGCGCTGCCTCGGCCGGCCGCGGCATGGGTTCGGCGTTGTGCAGCAGCGCCACCATCAGCGGCGTGGCCTGAGCCAGCACGCGGGGGGCCGCGTCCATCGACAGCAGCGCCAGCACGAGCGCGATGTGAGCGCCCGCAACCACCAGAGCGCCCCGGGAGCGGCCCATTAGCGGCCTCGGGCCGGTGGGGTTGAACGGGACTGCGGAGTTCATGGGCGGGTGCATGGGACGACATCGAGCGGTTGAACTGTAACGCGAATGCGAATGATTCGTAAATGCTTTTGGAGAAATGACACGTCGTCTTGATGACGCGGCGCGGGATAAGTTCGGCCGTTTTGCGGGATAAGTGCCCGAGCCGTTTTGCGGCAAATGCAAGCCGCTTGCCCCAGCCACCGCAACATTGGCTCACCCGTACACCGCCGAGGCGTTGACGGCGCTGGCGGTCTGGAGTGGACCTTGCACCGCCACAGCGGAGCCTCAAGCAGGGTCAGGCCCGCCAGTGGCCCGGGCCCAGATTCACCGCACCGAGCGGCTCAGACCCCTTGCACTACCTGCCTCGCCGGTCGCTCCAGCTCACCACGGCGCCATCCCTGAAGGTCAGCAGAAGAGGCCCAGCTCGGTAGGTCGATGCAACGCCGGCCCCTGAGGGCTGCTCCGAAACCAGCCGAAGGTTTCCCATGCACCGGCCAGCACGATCAAAAGCCATGCCGACGCGGGGCGACTGGAAGTCCCTCCCGCACTCCAGCCGCATGGCGTCGATTCGCGCCTCCCGTGCCGCGGCTGCCCTGGCTTCCCGGCGCGCGAGCGCCTCTTGCCTCACCCGTAGCGCGGCCAACTTCTCCTCAGTTTCGAGAAGATGGTCGGCCAGCCGCCGGTCCAACTCCTGCCTTCGAGCCAATGCCGTGGCGTCCGAGGCAGCCGAAGCAGCCCGAAGAGCAGCGTGCTCGGCTGCGGACTCATCGATCAACCGCTGTCTGTAGGCTGTCCTGGCGGTTTGCCACTCGTGTGCAGACCGAAGCTCCGCGCACACCGTCGGAGGCATCTCTGTTCCGCTGGCGTACGTGCAGGTCAAGAGATCGTTCTCTCTCGGTAAGGCAGCCGTGGCGGATGCAAGTCCCAGAAGCGCAACAACCGCAGCAAAGCTCAGCTTCATGACTACCCTCCCTTGACAGGCGCATTGTCAGCTCGTCGGACTCCATTCAGTCGGTCGACCCAAAGGCCTCGGCAGTTCTAGGACGGTGCGGCATAGCGGTCGAGCCGAGCCAGGCCCTGCGCCGGCGACTGCCAGGCCGCTTCACAGCTACCGTGGCAAATGCTGAGCCTTTGGCTGCTGGCGCATCTGCGGCGCTCGAGCTGGGCAGGCTGCACTATCTGCGAACGCCAGGCCCAGCAGGCCTACCGGAATGCGTCCGTGAGGAAACGGTCAACGATGTCCAGCACGGCGGACTGGTCCTCCGCGCCGAGTCGCCCTTCGGATGGGTCCGCGGTGAGCAAACCCCTCCGCGGCATCTTCTCGGTACCCCACTCGTGCAGCGCACCGACCTGCCACTTCTTTGCGCCCACCTGGCGGCTGGTGCCGATCTCGACATAGTCGACGCCGGCGTTGTAGGTCAGGCTGTCACGCATCTGTCGAGTGCGCTCCAGCAGCGTACCCGGGATGCCTCCGCGGTAGACCGCGTTCTCCGGTCGATTCTGAAACCACTCACTGCCGTAGATCTCGATCGTGGCCGGTGACAGCTGCGCCCAAGCGACGCCGCTTGGATCGACCTTATCGCTGAAGCGACGCTCAGCGCTGCTCTCAAGCGATGCGCCAATCTCGGCCAGCATCTCCCCCCGGCTCGGCCAGTGCCTCCAGGGCCTTGTCGATAGCGCTGATCAGCGACTCGTCGCGCAGTTCGATCGTGAGGTTCGACTTCAAGGCCTTCTCCGGACGGCTTCAGGAACGACTGGCCAACACGCCGCCCTGGCGGCGCTGCTTCGCGGCCCAGCTCTCCACCGTGGCCAGCACCATCTGCTGCAGCTGCTCAACGTTGGCGCGTTGATCCTGCTCGCTGCCGGTGGCGCCGTTGATGGTGAAGCTGGCCTGCATGCTCACGCCGGCGCCGCGGTAGTTCTTGATGTGACGCGGGTTGTCCTCGGTGAGCATTTCCTCGCCCACCTCGGCGATCACTGGCACCTCGTTGCGGCGCAGGCCCATCTGCTGCTGGCTCACCAAGCCGCCGCTATGGAGCACCTGTGCGCCGGCAAACACCAGCGGGCTCACCGAGCGGGCCAGGCCGCCGGCAGCGCCTATCAGGCCGCCAGAGTGCTTGACGGCGGCATTCCAGCTCACGTCAGCGGTCGTGATGGGTGCAGCAGTGGTAGCCCCGACACCAACGGCGCTGCCGAAGATACCCACCGCCAGACGCTGCGCGAAGCGCTGCGCCAGCAAGTTCAACATGGCGCGCGCCACGCCTGCAGCAAAGTCCTTGACCGCGTCCAGCGCACTCTTGCTTCCCGACAGCACGCTGGTGAAGAGGTCGGCAAAGCCAGACTCCACGCTGGTGCGGAGCGTCAGCGCGAGCTGTTTGCTTTCCAGCTCCAGTTCGTCAAACCGCGCAATCACAGCGCGGGCGGCAGCCACCTCGGCCGGACTTTGGGCCAAAGCCAGCTGCGCTTGCGCCAGCTCACGCAGCTGGGGCAAAGCCCTTGCCCGGGCGTCGAACTTGCGTTGCTCGGCGTCTTCCACCGTCAGCGTGCCCTTCTGCACCTGCAGGTCGAAGCCCGCTTCGGCGCTGGCCAGCGCCTGCTGCAACTCGCCGGTTTGCTGCACGAAGTTTTCGAGCTTGGCGCGGCGCGTGAGCTCGTCGACCGAGCGGCGGGCTTCCTCGACGATCTTCTGCTGGCGCACTTGTACGCCCTCAGGTGCGGCCGCGCGTTGGCTGTTCAACAGGTCGCGCTCCAGTTGCTCCAGCTCTCGGCGCGCCGTGGCAGTGGCCGCGGCTGCGGCCAGACGGGCGCGCTCCTGCGGGTCGGCGGTGCGGTTGGCCTGCGCGGCCAGGTTGTCGTCCTGGCGGCGATTGAGCTCCTGGTCCAGCCGGGCGATCTCAGAATCGATCAAGCGCGTTCCCGCAGAAACCGCGGTGTTCACCCTGGACTCTGCTGCGATGAGCTGGGCGTTCAGCTGCACCAGCTGCACCTGTTGAGCCTTGATGTCCTCGGGCTTGTCGCCCTTGACCTTGCTCTGCTGTGCGATTTGCTCTTTGATCAGGGCGATCTGAGCCTGTGCCCGGCTTTGATCGATCGCATTGAGCTTGAGCGCCTGGTCTGACGCGCCGATGAGCTGCCGCGCGTAGTCCCGCTCGACCAGCTCGCGCTGTGCGTCGAGGTCGGCCTCCTTCTGAGCCAGCGCCTTCTGCGCCTCCGCGATGCTCAGGTTGGCAATGAGCTCCTGAAATCCCTTGGTCTCTTTGGCGATCTCGGCCGCGTTCTGGCGCATCGCCTCTGCGCTCTTGCGAGCGAGCAGGCGGCTCTCGATGAGGGCGGACTGTTCGGCCAGCAGACGCTCGCGCTCCGCGTTGTCGGTGGTGCTCCGCCGACCCGCAAAGAGCCCGCCGGCGGCACGTTGCGCCTGGCGCGCATCCAACTCAGCGAGCTTGACCCTGATGGCCTCGAGTCGCTCTTCCGCGGTCTCTTCACGGCCCACCTTCTTCATCTGTTCGAGGAAGAAGCTCACGGCACGGCCGGCCGCGTTCCAGGCCCTCTCGATGACGCCGATGGCGGGCGCACCGCGCGACTCCAGCGTCTGCGCCAGCTGGTCGTTGGCGAACTTGATCGCCTCGGCCGTGCGTCCCTGCTGCTCCAGTGTCCGGATGTAGGCAACCTGCGCGGGCGTCAGGAAGTTGTACGCCCGGTTCGCTTTGATCGACCAGTCGGTGACGCCGGCGGCCTGGTCTTCGAAGCCCTTGACGGCCTCGGCCGCGCTTTGCCCGGTCAGCTTGGCCAGCGCGGTCACGGCGCTGCTGGTTGCGCCGATGCTGCTGCTCGTCTGCCCCCCGAGCTTGATCACCTCGGCCAGCACGTCGCGCACAAAGCCGATGCTCGCGCCCTGCTTGGCGCTGATGTCCAGCGCCAGCCCGTTGATCTGCCCCTGGCTGGTGTTGGCGATGTTTCCGCTCAGCGCAAGCGCCTTGTTGAGCTGGCTGCTCTCGCGATAGCCGGCAGCCGCGTTGACGGCCAGCAGGCCGAAGCCTGCTGCGACGCCACCGATGGCCACGCGCAGCGGCGTCAGCACGCCCAGCAGCGCGTTGAAGGTGTTCCGTACGCCGCCGTAGATCTGGACGATCTGCGGGCCCTGCTGCAGCGCCACGGTCAGCGGGCTCTGGCCCGTGGTGGCGCCGACGAAGATGTCGTTCAGCTGCGGCGCCAGCGCGGCGGCCTGGTAGGTGCGGCCGCGCGACGCCTTGGCCTGCTCGGCCTGCTGCTCGCGGCGCCGGCGCTCGGCGTCGCGCTCCTGCTTGCGGCGGTCGCGCTCCTGCTCGTCGGCCAGCTTGCGCGTCTCTCGCACCGTGGCCTTCTGGGCGTCCAGCTCTTCCTTGGCCACCCGCTTGCGCTCGGCCGCGGCCTGGCGCTCGGCGGCGGTGCGGCGCTGCACCTGGCTGACCACCTGGTCGGTCTCGGTCTTGACCGCTGCACCAGCGCTGCGGTCGGTGCCGGCGGCGCCGGCGCTGGCGGCCGCCTTGTTCGTGGCCTGCAGTTCCTGTCGTACGCTTTTGAGGCCCGCGATGGCGTCCGCCACCTCGGCTGCGATGCGCAGTTTGGCTTCGATCGTCTTGCCGTTCATAGGTCAGTCTGCGGTTTGATCGCAGCCTCCACTGGGGGAACAGGAACAGGGGCAACGTCTATGCGCAAAGATGCTGCAGACGGGCCGCCACCCAAGTGCCGGCTCCAGACGTCAAGGATGCTTGACCACTGCTGGCTGTGACAGACCTGGCGCCGAGCGAGCCTCGCGAGCATCTGCTGGGCCGCAAACCTGCCGTCCGGTTCCTGCTGCAACAGGCCGGCGACAGAGACGTTCACCAGCGCAGTGATCCCGAAGGCGATGTCGATCTGCTCATCAGCAGTTTCGCCATCTGGCACCCTGGTGCGCTCCCATGCGTGAAAGCGCGCAAGTGCGGCCTCGATACAGAGCTCGAGGTCGGCAGCGGCCGCCAGCAGCGCACTGCGGCTGTGTTTCGACGGGCTCGGGTTCATCAGCCGCCACCGCCGTTGCTGGGGCCGCCGTCTTCGTAGGGCGGCAGCTCCATCATCGGCAGCGGCACCACCGGCACCTGGATCTCGATCGTGCTGAAGCCCTGGCTCACCACCGTGCTGCCGCAGATCACGCGGCCGTAGGCCAGTGGCACCGGGCCGCCCTGCTCGGCGTTGTTCACCGGGCCATCGAAAGCGTAGCTCGGCAGGTTCTCCTGCCGCGTGTCTTTGCCTACGCGCTGTGGGCTCACCAACTGGATCACGCCGTTCAGCATCATGGAGGCGCCGACCTGCGAAAGCACGAGGCTGGCGCCACCCGTGGGGTAGGCGAACGCGTATCCCACGATCATCAGCGCGTAGCCGAGGATGATCTGCCCGCCGCCCTGGCTCTTGGCACCCTCAATGACAGGCACGAATCGGATTGGCTCGCTTGCACCAAGCACGAAGGCCGCTTCGTCTTCGCCAATCGTTCGACGCTGAGAACCCCGGCCCACGTACACATGGTAGGCGGCCTTGTTGTCCCGCCCAACAAACGCCCGATCGAATCCTGGCAGCAACGCCATCAGCGCGTGCACCGCCTCGGCCGGGCTGGCCACCGCCAAGCGGAAGACCCGCCCGAACTGCTTGCCTAGCGCGCCATAGAGTCGAATCTCGCGGATCGCAGGCACCGCTATCGTGGCTGCACTCATGACGCCTCTCCTGCCTGTGCGTTAAGTGCGCTGAATGGGAGGGTCTGCATGCCGTACCTCTGATGTGCGTTGATGCTCGCGAGGGCAGCAGTGCCGCTGATCACTCGGCGCGCTAGAGCGGCACTTTCCATGGGCAGGCGCATCAAGTAAGAGTGGGCCGTCGTGCCTGCGCTCACTGAGAGCTGGAACTTATCGGGGGCTCGCCGTCAACGAGCCTGGAGGAAGACCGAACTGCCGCTCGACCTGATTCGCCAGGTCGAGCCGCTCCTGCTCCGCCGGGCTGCGCGACATCTCAGCGGACAGAGCTGCAACATCCGTCTCCAGTTGGGCCTGCTGCTTCCGGATCAAGCTGCCTGGCGGCAGCCCCATGATTCGCTCGACGTGCGCGTCCTCCCGCACGCTCGCCCGAATGCCCGCGAGGCGCTTTGCGAGGGCCTCCACTCTTGGGCCGCGGCTGAGCAGGCGCGCACGCGCTGCCGATCCCGCTGGCAGGCCCAGCAACGTGTCAATTTTGAGATGCTGGCTCATACGCGACGCCTCCTCAGCCGGTGACCGCAGCGGGCTTAATCCCGCGCGCCACAGCCAGTTCAGACAGCTGGCGATCGACCTCATCCACTTCCACGCGAAGTGCAGCGATGCGGTCGTCGTTCTCGCTGATCTCTGCGCGCCGCGCCTCCAGCGTCATCTCCGGTGACTCCTGTTCGAAGCCCTTCGGGACGACCATGCTGGGTAGCAGTCGTTCGAAGTACTCGTCGACCTGGGCCTTGATCAAATCGCGGCAGAAGAAGCAGAAGCGCGCAGTGTTGAACTGCTGGCTGTCTTCTTCGCCAAGGATAGAGCCCAGTTCGCCGCGAACACCTTGCGAGACGTCTTGCAGGTTCAACGGCGCACCGTGGGAGTTCCACCCGAACTGGAGATCCAGCACGCCGGCAACGGCAGGTCGCGGTCCGCTGGGGTTCGAGAAGGTCTTGAACACCTCGCCCCATTTGGCACCCTGCAGAAAGCGCGCAGCCTGTGCGTCGATGTTCCCGTGGACGCGCTGAAGGATCTCAGCCTTCGTGCACGGCATGCGCCACAACCGCAAGTTGCGTGCTTCGATGGGTTCGATCTGGCTCTGCAGCTCGGCCTTCCGCGCCAGCAGATCCCGCTCCGCGGATTGGATCTGGCGAGCGGCCTCGAGGGCTGCGGTGAAGTTCGACTTGGTCGGTGACGCGGCCTCGAGGGGCTCGGTGGAACTCGACTTGATCGGTGTCTTGGACATGGGATCTCCTACTTGATGGGCTTGTTGCGGCGGCGCTCGCCTTCGGTGCACTCGGCATGCAGCTCGAGCAGCTGATAGATGCGGCTTTCGGTGAGCTGAAATCGGGTGGCGATGTCTCGCACGGCGACGCCCTCGCGCCGAACCGCAGCCACCTTCGCCGCGAGGCGGATGGAGTCGGTTCGGCCTTGGCGTACGTAGACCCGGGAGCCGCCGTACCGTGCATGCAGACGGCTGATCACGTCGGTGGCGATCTGCCGCGCCTTCGCTTGATCAAGACCGCTGACCTCGACGGCACTCGCTACCTCTGCGAAGCAGCTTCCGAGAAACCCATCGTCCGTCACTGTTCCAGCCTGCATGCGCAAATTCTGGAGCGATGCGCTCAAGCGCTTGTCACCACTCGCTTGAGCCTCAGGACCCGGCGGCGCGGCCAAGTCATCAGCGTTGGCCAGCCGAGCCCTCGGCGCCTTGCGCATGCCGCTTCAGCGCAACGACTCAAGCGGCGCGGAGAGCTCCACCTTTTGCACCTGGTCGCCGGCGCGCAGGCCCTTGCACAGGGGCTGCATGGCCATCAGGTTGGCCAGCAGGGCGTCCAGGTCGGCGGCCGCGGGCGCCAGAGCCGCTTCGCCCGGCTTCTGGTCAGCGCGGCGCGCGGCGATGCGGAGCTGGACTTCCTGCAACAGCCGGGCCCATGAGGCCGCCGGGTTCAGACCCAGCATCTTCGCGAACCTTCGGCGGGCGCGGGCTTCCTTCAGCGATCCGCGCTGCAGATCCTTGAGCAGTGTGGTCATGGGTTCGATCCTGTGGTTGCACCTGGTCGGGTGCCCCTTGCTCGACGTGCAAGGGCGTTGCGGGAGGCTCCAACACCAGGCCGGGCGGTCAGGCCTGGCGCGCTATTCCGGTCAATCCACCGCGCCAGCGCCGGCACCTGCAGGCGCTGGCGATACGCCGGCGGCCTTGCGCTCTGCCATGCGCTTCAGGCCTTCGATCGCCATCCCGGCGAGCTGCGCATTGAGAAACCGGACGTTGCTGACGCCGAAGGAGCGTTCGAGCCAGGCGTTGAGGCCGCTTCCATCGGCACGGCCCGACCACTCTTCCCACTTGGCGCTGATCTTGGAGAGCTGGGCATCGGTGGCCATCCCGGGCCGGGCGCCGAACTTCGGCGCTGCGGTCCGCGTGCTGCTGCCACCAGCCTTGGGGCGGTGCACGAAGCCGATCAGCTTGAAGCGCTCCATCACCGCGGTGAATCCGGCCGCGGTCAGTTCGCTCGAGCTTTGCACGCCCGCCACCTCCATCAGCATCTGGCGGTAGGAGTCGTCGGCCATCTGGCACTGACGGCGGGCGGTGTGGATCAGTGCGATCTGGTCGCGGTTGAGCCGCGCCAGCCCCGGCTTCGTGTGCCGGCCCGCTGGCCGGTCCGAGAGTTTCTTCGATGCCATGCTCAAGCCCTTCTGAAAAGCAGCCCCTGGAAGGGCCCTGAAGTGGCTAACCCCTATCTGGGTAGCCGGAGAGGTGCGTTCGGCCGCTGCAGGGTGCTTTTGAACGTTCATGAACGGATGCCTGATGCGCGAGAAGCGGCGCTGGTGCCGCCGCGGCGCGAATCTGCGCCATTTCGTCAGCTCCGGACGCCGGCTTGCCGCGGCGCGCGGCCAGCGGCGCGCCAGCGCAGCAGACGGCAAGACCGGAGCCGGCCTCCGCAGACCGAGTCATCGGACCGGCGTCATGAAGACCTTGCCAATGAAGCTCACGCCTGCCAACTGGGGCGGCGTGAGGCTCTGCGCCAGATAGCGGGAGTTGTCGGGGGTGAGCACGAAGCGCAGCGCCAGGCAATGCACGCGAACCACGCTGACACCGCCGCCTGGCAGGCGCATTGCATACACGCCACAACCGGCCGTTTCCGGCCGCTTTCCCGCGACGACGACGATCGGGTCGCCTTGCTGGATCGTTGGCGCCATCGAGTCCGACCTGACGGCCATCAGCAGGAGCTGACCCTCCACCTGTGTAGTACCGACCTGATCATCTGGGCGCGTGATGGTCACCGCACGCCCTTCGTGGATCGTCTCGGCCAGGTGGTCGCTTGACATCTGCATAGAATTTGCCTGCTGGTTGACAAGCCGGACCGTTGCAATGGAACCGGCCTGTCTGCTGTGCACGCCTCGGGGTGTTTCCGCACTCCGAGGCACCTTCAACCAGGCCGGCGCGTCGCCGACCCAGGTGTTCTGCCCGTTCAACCGGGCTTGATCTCAGTCACGCGTTCGAGACCACTTCCCCGGTCACCACCGGCGCGCCGATCTCGGCCGCCAAGTTCATCGCCTTGGTGATGAGGTTGTGCACCGCCAGCGGGTACGCCATGCTGATGGCGGTCTTGGCGTCCAGGCGCCGCGTGAGGCGCGTGCGCAGCTGGTCGATGCCGCTGTCATCGATCACGCGCGCCAGGTCGACGCCGACCGCCTTGGCCCGGCAGGTCAGGTAGGCCTTGATCTCGGTGTCCAGCGGCAGCAGCTGCACGAGCTCGCAGCGCTGGGCCACCTCTCGCAAAGTGCCGTCGCGCAGGCCATCGGACAGGCGGCGCTTCAGCTCGGGCTGCGCCAGCAGCAGGATGCCGAGCAGCGGGCGGCGGCCGATGCGCATCTCGTGCATGCGCTTGAGGTGCTTCAGCGTGGGGTCGGGCATCGAGTGGGCCTCCTCGACGACTAGCAGGTGGCTGTTGCCGACGTCGGAGCTCGCAGTCAGCAGTCGCTTGGCAAGCGTGCTTCTCGCCTGCAGGGAGTTCGGCATCGCGGACGCCGGGTCGAAGCGGCTGATGACGGCGTGCAGGATGTCGCTGCTCTTGAGGGTCTTGCCCTTGAGGTCGCTCTCTTCCATGCCCACGACGGACGGCCGGATGATGATGACGTTCTTGTGCTCGGTGCTCAGGCGCTCCTCGAGCTCGGCCAGCACGGTTGTCTTGCCGGAGCCGCTTTCTCCGCACAGCGCAACGAAGCTGCTGGTCTGGGCGCACTGCCAGATCGCTTCCTTCGCATATGCGATGTCGGCGCCCAGATAGAACTGCTCCTCGGTCAGCACCTCGCCGTCAAAGGGGTTGCGGAACAGCTTGAAGTGACGCGCCGCGCGTGGCGTCAGAGTGGTCTTGGGGAGTAGCACTTCTTCCTCGCCTTCGTGAGCTGTGGTTGTTGCTGCCGCCTTGCGCTGGCCAGCGGCCGGCCGAGTGGCGGGACGGGCCGCGAAGAAAAGGGCCTCGAGGTCCGCGGCCGTGGCCCCACGCGCAGCAAGCGCGTCGCGGAACTTGGCCTCAAGCACGCCGCGGTAATGGCGCCGAGGCCACTGATTCGCGGACATCACGTAGTAGGTGGCGGTCCTGCCCAGATCCACGGCAAACGCGAGTGCCTTCACCGAAACCTTGAGCGAAACAGCCACGTCTGCCAAGTGCAGCCTGGTGCCGAACTTTGGGGCTCGATCCCACTGATCAGAGTCGTCGCGGTGGTCGTTCACTTCAGCCCTTGCACGGCGCGCTGTGCGCCCTCATCAACAGGTTGAGTCGGGGCGAACAACTCGACGATCGCGGCGAGCTGATCCTCGGGCACGCCCGGGTTGCTGGCGTCGCCGTACTGCGCGGCCACGTGGCTGTAGACCTGCGGCGTGTAGGCCTCGCCCAGCACGGCCTTGAGCTGCTTGCAGGCTTCCACCACGCTCAGGCGGCGCACTTCCACGCGGCGCTCGGGCAGCGCCAGCGGCGTGGTGCGGCGCGGCAGGTAGGTAGGCACCTGGGTGGCTCTGACGTCAGCCATCGAGTCCACGACGCCCTTGAAGGCCGGCGCGTGCGCCTTACGCGCCGCCTCCGCCTCAGCCACCGTCGGCAAGCCGTCGCCGGTCTTGTAGGCCTGACGGGTGAGCGCGTTGCGGTTCCGGTCGACGTCGCTGAAGCCGGCGGCACGCATCTGCTCGCCCCACACCGGCGCATCCACCGGGAAGCCGCCGGCGGTGGTTTCCTCGGGCTCCACCACATGCCAAGTCTTCTCGCCGGTGTCAGGGCAGGTGAAAAGCACGTCGATGGCAGGCGATCGGAAAGGGTTGCTCTGCACGGTGACCTTGAGGCCCGCTGCCACGCCCGGCACCAGGGACAGCAGATAGGTGCGGCTGGGCTTGCCGAAGGTGATCCGCTTGTCGGTGCCGACTCGGCGCTCTTCAGGCTCGCGAACGGCCGCTTCGCGAAGAGCCTCCAGGCTGGCTGGCGCGCGCAGTTGCTCGTGCGTGATGCTCATCCAGGCGCCATAGCGCGTTTGCTTATGCCGCCCATGCACCTTGGTCGCGCAGTAGCTGGCGGCCCAGTCGCCAATGTCGACGTTGAGCTTGTCCAGCGTCACGTCTTTCGGGTCGCGGAACCGGAAACGCGTCTCGAGGTGCATGCGCGCCAGGTCGTGCACCTTTTCAACGCTTCCGGTGGCGCGAGCGTTGCCCTGCGCGTGCCAGTCGAGCTTGATGCCCGTTCGGCTGCAGAAGTTGCGCATGAGGTGGCCGCGGTTGGCGCCGCCCTTGTCCATGTACAGCATCAGCGGCACGCCGTGCATGGGGCTCTTGTCCTGCTTCCACATGGCCCAGGTGACGAAGTCCAGCAGGTTCTCGGCCGTCTCGCCGCCCAGGTAGTAGCGGCACTTGAAGGCGTGGCTGAAGTGGTCTGCCGCGGCGTAGCGGGTGAGCAGGTCGCTGCTGGCTTTGACGAGGTTCTCGACCTTGTTCTTGTAGAACTGGTCTTCGGGCATCCAGCGCAGGCGGCCGCCCGGCAGGTAGTAGTACGCGCCGGTGGTGCTGTCCACCTGCCACACGTGGTTGGGGTGCAGGCTGCGCATCACCACGCTGGGCTCGGGCAGGGCCATCTGCTCGGGGTGCAGCTGGCGGGCGTAGAGCTGGCGGCTGACGGTGCTTTCGTGCACGTCGGCGCTGAGCTGGCCGCTGGCGCGCAGCATGTCCAGCGCAGTGCGCACGGGCATGCGCTGGCCCTTCTTGTTGAGGCTGGCGCGCAGCACGCCGGCCACGAGCTCAAGCTCCTCGTGCGGCAGTTCGAACAGGCCTGCGGTAGAGCGACGCTTGCGCTGCTTGGCCGGCTTCAAGCCTGCGTTCTTGAAGTGCTCCCGCAACGTCTTGGATTCGCAGCCTAGGAAGAAGGCATGGCGCTCCAGAACAGCACCCTTCTGCCCATACGCCGCCTCTTCATGCTCGGCCCAGGCTGCTATCAGTGCAGCGTGCGGAATAGGAGTCGGTGTTGGCATGGGGAAGTGAGGAGCCAGATGATCAAGCTGAGTGCTTAACCCTGTGGGCCAGCCTGAGCGCCGGCGGAACGATGAACCAGCTTGCTGTTTGCGGCTGCTTCCACCAGCGGAGCCGCCCAGATCGGCGTGACTCGGTCTGCCAGGTCGCAAGAAATGCCGCGCTCCATGCAGGCGTCCACCATCCGTTGAACCACGTAGTCAATGCTTTGACGCGCACACAGTTCGCTTGACTCGGTCGCTGGTTCAGTGAGCACCCGGTCGGCAGTGGCTGCCAACCTTGTCAGAGCGTTGACTGCAGCAACACTCGCCGCTTGGAGCTCGTCCAGCTGCATTTGCTCCTGCTCGTTGGCGGGTAGGTGGTCACGAGCTGCGAGTTGCTCCTCCAGCTTGTCGATCGTCGCGCCCTTCGCCTTGATGACCTTGTCCTTGGCATCCAGGCTCTTTTTGGCCTCGGCCTCCTTCTGTCGCAGCGCGTGATTGCGCGCTGCGAGCTCAGTCAGCAGGTCTATTGCCTGATCCCTGCTGCCAGACTCGATGGCACCCTTGACCATCGCCTGCTCATCGGCGGGCAGCGCTTTGAGCGCCTGGTAGTCGCGAGCCCTGAATCCAATGCGCTCCGACTGCTCATAGAGATCGGTCCCGAGGACAGAGAGGTTCGCGGAGAGTTCGTACATGCGGCGCGAGCTCTTGCCCAGGTAGTGCTGGCAGAACTCATCGAGATTTGCGACATGTCGCACTGTTCCGTCGGCCGCCGTGAAAGGTAAGCCTATGATTTTGTTGGAGTTTTTGAGCTGGTTGAAGACTTGAGCAGCAGCAACGTCTGCGACACGTCGCACAAACTCGAGTCCCTGCAAGCGCCCGATGGCAAGCAACGGATCCGTCGCATCGAGGATTCGAAGATCGATGGATGTCGCCGCGTGCTGCTCTGCTGAGGTGGTGGCTGGTTGGCCCTGGCCGCAGGAATCAATCAGTGCGCTCTGCGGCTTGATGACTTGCTGTCGCATACCTTGTGTGCCCTTCATGCCGTCACAGCGCTCTTGACGTCGCTGCCGGAGACGACCTCTCCGTCCTTCAATCCCAAGAGCACGGCTGCGCGGTGTGACTCGCCCCGGTTGCCCTTCTGGCGCCCCGCCAGCAGGCTGTAGACAGTCATGACACTGAGGTTGTTTGCCGCTGACCACTGCGCTACCGACACGCCCTTCCGAGCGAGTTGCGCTTTGACTTCTTGAGCTCGATTCGCTTCCATGGTTTCTCCGCTCTATGAACGCCGGAACGTCTGTACACTTCCGTCTTGACACCTGACTGTACATTTCAATCTGTACAAACGCAAGGGCTCTGACTTGCTGCACCAGCTCCCCCGATGAATCGCTTCGAAGAACAGTTGGCTCGACTCAAGGAATGCCTTGGGCTGACGAAAGACGTCCAGGTCGCAGAGATGCTCGGGATGTCACGCGCTGCCTTCTCGAATCGAAAGCAACTCGGATCGTTCCCGGAAGACAAAGTGGTGGGTCTCAAGCGGACCAAGCCAGACCTCGACGTGATGTACGTCCTCACGGGTCAGCGATGGACCGCGGGGGAGCGTGCGGTGCACGACGTCATGTTCCGCGGTGCTGCCGAGTCGAAAGACCCCGATCTCTGCCAATCCGTTGCGCGTGCAGCCGAGAATCACGCCCGAGTGCTGCAGGATGCGGCTGACGATCCCCAGGTCAGGGAACTGCTGGGCATCCTAGTTTTCTGCGATCGCGCAGCCGTTGCTCAGGTGACCACCACTGCCGCCAAGCTTATGGGGCCGACCCCGATTCCGTTCTCGAAACGAGAGCCCGCAGACCGAAGCCTGCTGGGGCTCCGATCGAGTCCGCAGAACGCAATCAAGGCAACCGCAGAGCAGACTGAAGCGGTTTCGGAGCTCATGAAGTCGGTTCGCAAGGGAGTCGGCGCTACCGGCTTGGCCGCGTTGCAGGACGAGGCCCATTTGTCGATGCCTGCAGGCGCGGGCAAGGCTGCAGAGGCAGTTAAAGCGCTTGCCAAGGTCAGTGGCAGAGTTATCGCAGTGACTGGCACGCCGAATCGGTCTGCACCTACCCCGAAGCCTTCTACCGCAAGCACTCGACGGCGGACCTCGAAGACAGGCTGAGGCCGGAAGCAGCGGCAGTACGACACCCGGGCGCGCAACGGTGGGGGGCAATCACGCCGGCCGGCCTGGCAGTGCTTCCCAGAGGCAACTTCTTGCGCCTGGTGAAGTGAGTGAACCGGGCCGCTATGCCGATCTGGTCAGCACGCTGGTCGCCGGGAGTGTCGCTCCTTGGCCAGCAGCATATGCGGCTTCGCGATGCTGCCCGAGGCTCCAGTCACGGGGATCGGCATGGCGCTTCTCAGCGGCGTCCATGTGAGAGCTTCGATCGCTCCTACAGGCACCGGCCGCCACATCTGAGTCGGGCTCTGGGGGCCAATGGATGGCTGCTGTCGCGCAGCTGCTGGGAGCAGGCGCACACCGACGTCGAGCAGGCGGGCGATTCGTCCCCGCTGCTCGACCGGAAGTCAGGAGCCAGAGATCACCGAAGACAGCGTGGCCCTGCACACCACAAGGCCCTGCACGTCGAAGAACTCGACGGTGACCGTGTGCTGAGTCCCCGCCGCAGCTCCGGCCACGTTGACGCTTGCATGGGCCGTGACGGCCTTCAGTGTCGGATTGAGGTACTCGATGGTCATCGCTTGGAGCCGTGCCTTGAGGCCCGCGGACAGGCTGGCCTCCATCAAGAGCTCAGCTGCCAGGTCTGCGATCACACAAACCGCGCTGCGTTCGTACGTGGCCATGCTTTCGTTGACCGTCGTCGCCTTGTTCGGGTACAGGTGCAACGTCAGTTGGCCGGCTTGAAGCGCCGTGACGTAGATCGGCATCAACGCCCGTGCCAGAGGGCGGCCTTGATGGAAGATCGTCTCGGCGAAGCCGGCGGTGCCAAGTTGCTGAAAGCGCTGGATAAGAGTGCTCATTTGCCTGAACTGCTGAAGTGGTGTGAAGGCCTCTTCTACAGCTGAAGCTTCAAATCTTTGTCGCCCTCATTTGACAGGCACTCGCAAGAATCCGAGGCTCGCAGCCGCCATCTGCGATCCCGTGATGCCCGAGCCGGAGAGTCGACCATGCCGCAGACTGCCCCTGAATCTCGCCACGTCGTCAAGCTCAGGGCATTCATCGATAGCCTCACGGCCATCGGCGCCGACAAGCTCGTGAAGGGCCTCGGCCTCGAACCCGACGCAGCAAAGCACGCCATGCTGGCGGTGGCCAACTCGCTCTGCGAGACCTACAAGGGCCAGACCTTCTACGTGCCGAACGGGGTCGGCGCTTTTCGAAGTGCAAAGCACGAGGCCATCAGGGAGCGGTACGCGACTCCGGCGACTGGCCCCGACGTCTCCAGGCCTTTCACCTCAGAGCGCATTGAAGAGCTGGCCCTGGAGTTCGGGCTCAGCGAGCGGATGGTCAGGGTCATCGTGTCGAGGCGTCAGACCGAACTGGCGCGACAGGCTGCGCGGACCACTTGACGGGTCTCGCTGGGATTGCGATACCCGTGGCCGAACTTGACACGTAGGAGAAACAGATCATGCCGATGCGCGCAACCCTGTCGGGCCTTCCTGCTGCCACGAGGCGAGAGCTGGACCGGCGTCTGCTCCGGAGTGGCTTCGCTGGCTACGTCGACCTGTCGGAATGGCTCGCCGGTCGAGGCTTCCTCGTCGGCAAGTCGGCCATCGGCGCATACGTCAAGGCAAATCGTTCCCGCATCATTGCCGGCGCGTCCTCTGACTCGCAGGTTCGAGGCGAGTGCCAGTTGCGGGCACTCTGCCTGCTTGCGGCGTCGCTCCAAGGGCCAGCAACGCAGGCACAGGTCCTTGCTCGCGCCGATCGCTTTCTGACCTGGTCGCTGACCGGCCGGTAGCTCGAAGTCCCGGGGCATCCAGCCAGGACAGCAAGCCGCCCCGGAGCGATGCCGCGGCCCGTTTTCTCTTGCTCCAGGTGCAAGGCAATTGCCGATCCGCCATCCATTTCCTTCCGAGACCTTCCGGCTCCTTCCGGATTCACTTATCCCGCAAGAAGCCTGGAGATATCCTGGGTGGGGTCATCTTGACGCCCAGGCCTCTCGTCGCTGGTGGCGTCGCGGTCGCGGTCGCGGTCGCCGTGGCCGTGGCCGTGGCCGCGGCTGTCGCTCCTGGCGTCGCCCAAGAAAAAACCGCCGCACACCCTGTCGGGCGGCGGCGGTTGTCAGGCGAGCGGACCGAAGGTCAGTCGGCCCTGGCGGTGTTGATCTTCGGCGCCGTGCGCACGCTCCAGATCATCGTGATGGCCAGCACCACCACCACCACGCCCAGCGACACCAGCACCGGGATCTTGTAGATGTCGATCAGCAGCATCTTGGTGCCGATGAAGACCAGGATGATCGACAGGCCGTAGCTCAGCAGGTGGAACTTGGCCGCCACCGCCGCCAGCAGGAAGTACATCGCGCGCAGGCCCAGGATCGCGAAGATGTTGCTGGTGAGCACGATGAACGGGTCGTTGGTGATGGCGAAGATGGCCGGGATGCTGTCCACCGCAAAGATCACGTCGGTCAGCGCGACCAGCGCAATCACCATCAGCAGCGGCGTGGCGATGCGCTTGCCGTTTTCGACGGTGAAGAACTTCTCGCCGTCGAAGTTCTTGCTGACCGGCAGGATCTTGCGCAGCAGCTTCAGCGCCGGGTTGCCTTCCAGGTCGGGTTCCTTGCCGGCAGCCCACCACATCTTGATGCCGGTGAGCAGCAGGAACGCGCCGAAGACGTACAGCACCCAGTGGAACTCGCTGATCAGCCACGAGCCCACCAGGATCATCACCGTGCGCAGCACGATGGCGCCCACGATGCCGATCATCAGCACGCGCTTCTGAAGATCATCAGGAACACGAAGATGTTGTCCACCGCCAGGCTCTTCTCGATGAGATAGCCGGTGAGGAACTCCATGCTCTTGGTGTTGGCCAGCGCGGTGCCGTGGTCCTGGTAGACAGCCCACCAGAACAGCGCGTTGAACGCGAAGCTCAGCGCCACCCAGACCAGCGACCAGTTGATCGCCTCCTTGACGGTGACGCTGTGCGCGCCCTGCTTGCGCAGCACGACGAAGTCGACGAAGAGCGCGGCAATGACGCACCCGATGAAAAAAAGCCACAGCCATGTCGGCGCGATGGTGTCCATGGACACTCCCGGTTCTTTGAGGGGTTGAAGGTCGCGCCGAAAGGTCTTGCTGAAGACGAAGAGCTCTTCTGCGGTCCCGGGCTGCTGGCGGGCGCCAGTGGCCGTATTGACGGGGGGCCGCGGCAGCAGGGCGCTGCGTGCTACTCCCCTTTCGACGGTGCGGATTCTGCCGGTAGACCCACGCCCCGCGGTGTCATCAGAACAACACCCCGAGCCGGGTCGGGGAATAAGTCGCGGAAGCTTTTCAGTCGTCGTCGGGCAGTGCAAAGCGGGCCACCAGCTGCGCCTGCACCGACGGCGGCACCGGCTCGTGGTGCGACAGCGCCACCGTGTAGCGGCCCTGTCCGGCCGTCATCGCGTTGAGCCGGTTCTGGTAGGCCGACAGCTCCGACAGTGGCGCCTGCCCGCGCACCACCACGTGGCCCGGCACGCCGCCAGCCGTGCCGGTGACGAGGCCGCGGCGGGCCGAAAGATCCCCGGTGATGTCGCCCATGGCCGCCTCGGGCGCGGTGATCTCGATGTGCACCACCGGCTCCAGCACGATGGGCCGTGCCGCCCGCAGCGCCGCCAGGAAGGCCTTGCGGCCGGCCGTCGCGAAGGCGATGTCCTTGCTGTCCACGCTGTGGTGCTTGCCGTCGAACACCACCACCCGCACGTCCATCACCGGGTGGCCGGTGATGGCGCCGCTGGACAGCACCTCGCGCACGCCTTTTTCCACCGCCGGCATGTACTGGCCCGGGATCGTGCCGCCCTTGACCGCGTCGACGAACTCGAAGCCGGCGCCGCGCGACAGCGGCTCCACGCGCAGATGCACCTCGCCGAACTGCCCCGCGCCACCGGTCTGCTTCTTGTGCCGGTGGTGGCCCTCGGCAGCCGCGGTGATGGTCTCGCGGTAGGCGATGCGCGGTGGCTGCGTGGTCACTTCGAAGCGATAGACCTCGCGCAGTCGCTCCAGCAGCACGCGCAGGTGCAGCTCGCCCAGGCCGTAGACCAGCGTCTCGTGCGTGCCGGGCGCGCGCTCCACCTTCAGGCAGGGGTCTTCATCGACCAGCTTGCCGAGGATCTCCCACAGCCGCTGCTCGTCGCCATGACGCCGCGGCTCGATGGCCAGCCCGTGCACCGGCACCGGCAGTGCCAGCGGCAGCAGGTGGATGTGCTCGTCTTCGGCCGCGTCGTGCAGCACGGCGTCGAAGTGGATGTCGTCGACCTTGGCCACCGCGACGATGTCGCCCGGCACCGCGCGCGGCACTTCCACATGCGACTTGCCCTGCAGCATGAACAGGTGCGCCACCTTGAACGGCTTGCGGCCGTGGCCGATGTACAGCAGCGTGCCCGGCGCCACGGTGCCCTGGTGCACGCGCATCACGCCCAGGCGGCCCACGTAGGGGTCGACCGCCACCTTGAACACGTGCGCCAGCACGTGCAGCGCCGGGTCGGGCACGGCGTGGACGCGCTCCGCGTCGGGGCCTTCGCCACGCAGGAAATCCGGCGCATTGGCTTCCAGCGGGCTGGGCAGCAGCTGGACGATGATGTCCAGCAGTTCGGCCACGCCAGCGCCGCTCCGCGCCGAGACGAAGCACACTGGGATCAGGTGCCCTTCGCGCAGCGCCTGCTCCAGCGGTGCATGCAGTTCGCCCGCGTCCACGTCGCCGTCGTTCAGGTAGCGGTCGACGAAGGCGCCGTCGACCTCCACCACCTGCTCCACCAGCGCGCGGTGGGCATCCGCGACGCTGCCGAAGTCGCTGTGGCCGGTGCGGTTGTAGAAGCAGTCCACGACCCGCGTGCCACCGGCGTCGGGCAGGTTCAGCGGCAGGCACTCGCGGCCGAAGGTGGCCTGGATCTGCGCCAGCAGCCCCGGCAGGTCGACCCCGGCGACGTCGATCTTGTTGACGACGATCAGCCGGTCCAGCCGCCGCTGCGCCGCGTGCTCCATCAAGCGCACCGCCGTCGGCTCGATGCCGGTGCTGGCGTCGATGACCAGCGCCGCGGTTTCCACGGCCTCCAGCGCCGGCAGGCTCTGGCCCAGGAAATCGGGCGCGCCCGGGGTGTCGATGAGGTGCACGCGCGTGTCGGCGTGGTGCAGGTGCAGCACGCTGGCCATCAGCGAATGCTGCATGCGGCGCTCCAGCGGGTCGTGGTCGCTGACGGTGTTGCCGCGCTCCACGCTGCCGGGGCCGTGAATGGCTCCGGCGCGGTGTAGCAGCGCCTCGGCCAGGCTCGTCTTGCCGGCGGCGGCCGGTCCCACGAAGGCCAGGGTGCGGATGCCGGCGGGACCCGCCGGGGTGCTGGTGGCAAGGCTGGGCATAAGGTCTCCTTCAGCGCCAGACAAGGCCAGCGTATGCCAAGGCCCGGGCCGCGGCAAGCGTGGTGCCCCGCAGGCGCGGGCTCTCGTCGGCCTGCGTGCTACCGTCCCCGGCCGCCTGGCCCTCGACCTGCCTGATGCCCCCGCCCGCGCCTCATCCAACCCCGTTCACCGCCGCCACGCCGCGCCGGGTGCTGCCCGTGCTGGTGCTGGCGCAGCTGGCCGGCACCTCGCCCTGGTTTGCCGTCAACGCCGTGATGCCCGACCTGCAGGCCGCCTTCGGCTGGGATGCGGCGGCCGTGGGCACGCTGACTTCGGCGCTGCAGCTGGGTTTCATCGCCGGCACGCTGCTCTTTGCGGTGCTGGCGGTGGCCGATCGTTTTCCGGCGCGGCATGTCTTCCTGCTGTGTGCGCTGGCCGCGGCCGGCTGCACGCTGGCGGCCATGGCCTCGGCGGCGGACTTCACCGCGCTGCTGGTCTGGCGCGCGCTGACCGGCTTCTTCCTGGCCGGCATCTACCCGGTGGGCATGAAGCTGGCGTCGCTGTGGTTCCCGCGCGGGCTGGGCTCGGCGCTGGGCTGGCTGGTGGGCGCGCTGGTGCTGGGCAGCGCCAGCCCGCACGCGCTGCGCGCGCTGGGCGCCGCCTGGCCCTGGCAGGGTGTGTTCCTGGCCGTGGCCGCGGCGGCCGTGCTGGCCGGCCTGCTGGTGATGTGGCTGGTGCCCGAGCCCCCGGTGCGCCCCGGGCTGGCGGTGCTGCGCCTGTCGGCGCTGGCCAGCGTGTGGCGCGACAGCCGGGTGCGGGCCTCGGTGCTGGGCTACTTCGGCCACATGTGGGAGCTCTACACCGTGTGGGTGCTGGTGCCGTTGGTGCTGGCGACCCGGCTCGCCAGCGCCCCGGCGGTGTCGGGCTGGGCCTTCGTGGTGCTGGGTGCGGGCGCGGCCGGCTGCGTGCTCGGCGGCCTGGCCGCGCGGCGGCATGGCAGTGCGCCGGTGGCCCGGCTCAACCTGGCGGTCAGCGGCCTGTGCTGCCTGGCCGCGCCGTGGCTGCTGGCGGCGCCGTTGCCGCTGTTCCTGGCCTGGCTGGTGCTGTGGGGCGTGGCGGTGGCCGGCGATTCGCCGCAGTTCAGTGCGCTGACGGCGGCCAACGCCCCGCGCGAGGCGGTGGGCAGCGTGCTGACGCTGACCAACAGCATCGGCTTTGCGATCTCGGCGCTGTCGATCGAGCTCTTCGTGCGCCTGGCGCAGAGCGTGCCGCTGGCCAGCCTGCTGCCCTGGCTGGCGCTGGGGCCGGCGCTGGGGCTGCTGGCGATGCGGCCCTTGATGCGGCCGGCCGTGCAGCCGACCCCGTAGCGCCTGCGGGCTGCCTTACTGGAACGCCACTTCGGCAAAGCTGCGCAGCTTGCGGCTGTGCAGGCTGCCCGGGCGCTCCTGGCGCAGCAGCTCCACCGCGCGCATGCCGATGCGCAGGTGCTGGTCGACGCGCTCGCGGTAGAAGTGGTTGGCCATGCCGGGCAGCTTGATCTCGCCGTGCAGCGGCTTGTCGCTCACGCACAGCAGCGTGCCGTAGGGCACCCGGAAACGGAACCCGTTGGCGGCGATGGTGGCGCTTTCCATGTCCAGCGCCACCGCGCGGCTCTGGCTGAAGCGGCGCTCGGGCGCGGCGTCGGGCAGCAGCTCCCAGTTGCGGTTGTCGGTGCTGGCGACCGTGCCGGTGCGCAGGATCTTCTTCAGCTCGTAGCCCTCGAGCTGCGTGACCTCGGCCACCGCCTGCTCCAGCGCCAGCTGCACCTCGGCCAGCGCCGGGATCGGCACCCACAGCGGCAGCTCCTCGTCGAGCACGTGGTCCTCGCGCATGTAGGCGTGGGCCAGCACGTAGTCGCCGAGCTGCTGGCTGTTGCGCAGGCCGGCGCAGTGGCCGAGCATCAGCCACGCGTGCGGCCGCAGCACCGCCACGTGGTCGGTGATGGTCTTGGCATTCGCGGGGCCGACGCCGATGTTGACCATCGTGATGCCGCTGTTGTCGCTGCGCACCAGGTGGTAGCCCGGCATCTGCGGCAGCCGCGGCGGCGGTGCGCCCAGCGCGTCACCGCTGCGGGCTTCGCTGCCCACGCGTCGCGTCACCACGTTGCCGGGTTCCACGAAGGCCTCGTACTCACAGGCCGGATCGGCCATCAGCGCATGCGATGTAGAACTGGTAGTTCGTGAACAGCACGAAGTTCTGGAAGTGCTCGGGCGCGGTGCCGGTGTAGTGGCGCAGGCGGTGCAGCGAGTAGTCCACACGCGGCGCGGTGAACAGCGACAGCGGGTGCGCCTCGCCGGCCGGCGGGTTGTGCGTGCCGTTGGCGATGCCGTCGTCCATGGCGGCCAGGTCGGGCAGGTCGAAGCGGTCGCGCAGCAGCAGGCGCCGGTCGGCGGGCATGGTGCCGTCGAGGTGGTCGTGTTCGGCCAGCGAGAAGTGCACGGGGATGGGCTGTGCGCTGGTGCCGACCTCGATGGACACGCCGTGGTTGCGCAGCAGCAGCTTGAACTGCTCGTGCAGGTAGCTGGCAAAGAGGTCGGGCCGCGTGATCGTGGTCTCGAACGTGCCCGGCCCGGCCACGAAGCCGTAGCTCAGACGCGAATCGGCGCGCGCCACGGTGGTGGTGCGCACGCGCACGAAGGGATAGCAGGCGCGCACGTGCTGGCCGTCGTCCACGCCCGCCACGAAGCGCTGCAGCGCGCCGCGCAGGTGGTCGACGCTGCTCTTGTAGATGGCCTGCACCTGGGCCAGCGCGGCGTCGGCGTCGTCGAAGCGGGCCGGCGCAATAAAGAGAGGAAGAGAGCTCATGTCGATGTTTTCCTTGTTGTTGTTTGAATTTGGGCGTGCCTGACACGGGTCCACGCCTGCGGAATTATCGACGATGCGGTCTTTGGCCCCGGGCCCTGCAGGCCTGGGGCCTGGCTGTCACCGCCCCAGCAGACGGCGGTGGGGGTGCGTGCATCCAGATCGCCGAGGGCCGCGTAAGACCCGTGAGCTCCCGGGCGCGCCGCGCCGGGCGACGCCCGCAGACACCCCCCAACCCCACACAAGGAAGACACCATGCGCACCAATCGCTTCATGCCCTCGCTGGCCAAGGCCGGCATCGTCACCCTGGCCATCGTGGCACCGCTGGCCATGGCCGGCCACCTCAACAAGCTGCTGAGCGCCAGCCTGGACGGCCGCCAGGAGGTCAACACGAGCGGCAGCAACGCCCTCGTCGGCGACCCCGATGGCCGCGGCGAGTTCTACGTCTTCAGCATCGACAACACCACCACGAACCCCATCTCCGTCCACGCGGACGTGCTTTGCTACAACCTGCAGGTCCAGCGCGTGGGCGAGCTGAACATGGCCCCCGGCAACGGCCGCGCCGCGCACATCCACAAGGGCAAGGCCGGCTCCAACGGCCCGGTGGTCGCCAACCTGGCCTGGCCGCAGGACGGACAGGCCGCGGACTGCCTGGATGCGGTCTCGCAGCAGGCACGGTTCAACAACGTGGGCGCCGATGCGGCCAGGGCCGTCATCGCCAACATCCTGGCCAACCCGGACGAGTACTACGTCAACGTGCACAACGCCGAGTACCCGGCCGGTGCCATCCGCGGCCAGCTGCGCGTGGCCGAGTTCTGACCGGAGCACGGCCCGGCAGCCGCCGGCCTGCTGACCTGGGCGCCTACAGGATGTAGCGCGACAGGTCCTCGTTGTGCGCCAGCTCGGCCAGCCGCTGATCGACCATCGCGGCATCCACCACCAGCGTCTGGCCACTGCGGTTGGGCGCGTCGAAGCTGACCTCGTCGAGCAGCCGCTCCATCACGGTGGCCAGGCGGCGCGCGCCGATGTTCTCGGTGCGCTCGTTCACCTCGAAGGCGATCTCGGCCAGGCGGCGCACGGCCGCGGGCTGCACCTCGACGGTCACGCCCTCGGTGGCCAGCAGCGCGGCGTACTGCGTGATCAGGCTGGCCTGCGTGTGCGTGAGGATGGCCTCGAAGTCTTCCACGCTCAACGAGCCCAGCTCGACACGGATCGGAAAGCGGCCCTGCAGCTCGGGAATCAGGTCACTGGGCTTGGCCAGGTGGAAGGCGCCGCTGGCGATGAACAGCATGTGGTCGGTCTTGACGATGCCGTACTTGGTGTTGACGGTGGTGCCTTCCACCAGCGGCAGCAGGTCGCGCTGCACGCCCTGGCGCGAGACGTCGGCGCCGCCGTGCTCCTGGCGCGACGCGACCTTGTCGATCTCGTCGATGAAGACGATGCCGTTGGCTTCGGCGTTGGCCAGCGCCGCAGCGCGGATCTCGTCCTCGTTGACCAGCCGCGCGGCTTCTTCCTCAACCAGCTTCGGCCGCGCCTCGCCGATCTTCAGCTTGCGTGTCTTCTTCTGCGCCTGGCCCATCTGGTTGAACAGGCCTTTGAGCTGCTCGGCCATCTCTTCCATGCCCGGCAGGCCCTGCGGACCCAGCACCTCGAGCGTGGGCTTGGCCTCGGCCAGCGCGATCTCGATGTCCTTGTCGTCCAGCGTGCCCTCGCGCAGCCGCTTGCGCAGCACCTGGCGGGCGGTGCTGTCGGCGGCTGGCGCGTCGGTGGCGAAGCCGATGCTGCCGCTGGCGCTGCGTGGCGGCGGCACCAGCGCGTCGAGGATGCGCTCCTCGGCCGCGTCTTCGGCGGCGGCGCGCTTGCTGCGCATCTGGCGCTCGCGTTCCTGCTTGATGGCCACGTCCACCAGATCGCGCACGATGGTGTCCACGTCCTTGCCCACGTAGCCGACTTCGGTGAACTTGGTGGCCTCGACCTTGATGAAGGGTGCGTCGGCCAGTCGCGCCAGGCGGCGCGCGATCTCGGTCTTGCCCACGCCGGTGGGCCCGATCATCAGGATGTTCTTGGGCGTGATCTCGTGGCGCAGCGCCTCGGGCACCTGCTGGCGCCGCCAGCGGTTGCGCAGCGCAATGGCCACGGCGCGCTTGGCACCCTGCTGGCCGACGATGTGGCGGTCGAGTTCGGAGACGATCTCCTGGGGCGTCATGCTCATTGCGCGGGCTCCCCGAGCGACTCGATGGTGTGGCTCTGGTTGGTGTAGATGCAGATGTCGCCCGCGATCTCCAGCGAGCGCTTGACCATCTCCGACGGTGTCATCTCGGTGTGCGCCAGCAGCGCGCGTGCCGCGGCCTGCGCAAAGGCGCCGCCGGAGCCGATGGCGACGATGCCGTGTTCGGGCTCCAGCACGTCGCCGTTGCCGGTGATGATGAGGCTGCTGGTGCGGTCGGCCACCGCGAGCATGGCCTCCAGGCGGCGCAGCACGCGGTCGGTGCGCCAGTCCTTGGTCAGCTCGATGGCGGCGCGTTGCAGGTGGCCCTGGTGCTTCTCGAGCTTGGCCTCGAATCGTTCGAACAGCGTGAACGCGTCGGCCGTGGCGCCGGCAAATCCGGCCAGCACCTGGTCGCGGTAGAGCCTGCGCACCTTGCGCGCGCTGCTCTTGACGATGGTGTTGCCGAGCGTGACCTGGCCGTCGCCGCCGATGGCCACGACTGGGCCGCGGCGCACGCTGATGATGGTGGTGCCGTGATAAGTGTCCATGGCCGCCAGTGTGGCAGAGCCACCAAGGCCATGCGCACGGCCGGTCCGGCCGCCGCGGACGGTCAGACCTTGCGCACCTGCACCTTCGCGTGTTCGTTGATGCCCATCGCACCGAAGAACAGCGCCAGCAACCGGTGTGCGTCGACGAACTGCACCGCGCGGGCTTCGTTGCGTCGTGCCAGCACCCAGTTGAGCAGATCGCCCGCGGCGATGAAATCGACGCGGATCAGGCGCGCGCACGACACGCTGACCACCGGCGCCGTGCCCAGCTCGGCCAGCAGCTTGTTCAGCGTGGTGCTGATGTCGCCGATCAGCTGGCCCGACAGCTCCACGTGCGCCATCTCGATGCCGCCGCCCAGGTCTTCGGTGAGACCCGACTCGAGGAAGCTCGTCGACACGTCGCTCACGATCGACATCGGCGGGTTGCGGGTGGACAGGTTGCTGCCGCTCACGTGCACCTTGCAGCGCGTGGGCTCCCAGCTCGGCGGGCTCACCTCGTAGGTGACGCAGTAGTCGATGGCGGCTTCGTCGAAGCCGTCGGCGCGGTTGGCCAGGCGCAGCGCGTCCAGCCGCGTGAGCCAGAACGCCGGGTCGGCGTCGCGCACGCCGGTGGGCGCGGCGTCCTGCAGCACGGCGAACAGGCGGTCGCCGGCCAGCCAGCGCATCTCGAGCGCCTGACCCGACCACAGCCTGAACACCATCGACAGCTGCATCGCGGCCTCGGCGTCGATGCTGTGCAGGCCGCTCCAGTCGAAGATCCAGGGCAGCGGCATCTGCAGCGTCTGCGAGCGCAGGCGGGCCACGGCCTCGATGTCGAGGATCTCGGGGCACACCCAGCCCACGTCACCGTGGCTGCGTGACGACGCCGACGAGGTGACGATGGGCTCGTCGGCCGCCGCATCGGCCACCAGCTTGGGCAGGCTGTACCACTGCGGCGCGCTCCAGCCGAACTGCTGCGCGTATTCCAGCGCCAGGCTCTCGAAGCGCTGGTGCTGGCCGGTGGCGCGGTACAGGTCGAACAGCACCAGCCAGGTCTCGGCGTGCTGCGCCCGTTCTGCGCCGGCGCTGGTGATGCGCTGCAGCGCTTCTTCGCACTGCGTGAAGTCGGCGTTGGCGAAGGCGATCACGGCTTCGTCGAGCTCGGGGTCATGCATGACCTCGCTGACTTCCACCGCAAACGGGTTGCTGAACTCACTGTGCTCGGCCTGCTGCTGCAGCGGTGCCGGCATCGGGCTGGGGCTGGGGCTGGGGCTCGGGCCTTGGGCAGGGTTCGGGCTGGGGACGGCACCAGGGCCGACCGGCGCAAAGGACCCGGCAGCCTGGGGCGCCAGCGGCGGCAGGCCGGACACCATCTGCACCGGCGCCGGTGCCGCAGCCGGCGGCAGCGCGAAGTCGGGCATCGGGGGCGTCGAGGTGCGGAAGACGAAGTCGGGCCCGGGCGCGCGGCTGGCCAGCGGCGGTGGCTCGGACGCCGGGCCCCCGTAGCTGCCCGGGTGGCGGCCTCGTCCGGTGTTGTTGAAGCCGGCGTCGCCGACCATCTGCTGCTCGATCTCGTCGATCTTGGCCTTCACGCCGTCGGGGCGGGCCTGGTTGTCGGGCAGGCGGGCCTCGGAGTCGTCCAGGCGCGACGAGGTGCCCAGCGTGGCCAGCTGTTCGGGCGACAGGCCTTCGCGACGCACGCGGCGCAGCATGTCGAACTCGCGCTTGCGCACGAAATCGTTGCGCCGCTTGCGTTCGATCATCGCCTTGAGCTCGGACTTCTCGAGCTCCAGTTCCTGGGTGTCCGCCTGGCGCGAGCTCAGCTCCGTCCAGTCGGTGGCCGGGTTCGCGACGAACCTCACCACCTTGCGGAAGAAACTCTCGTTCTCAGACATGAGCCGATGGTAACGCTGCCGTTCGTCATTCCACCCGGCGCTACGTCACGGTAGCCCGGTGTGGAGTCGATGCCACAACCGCAACCGCGACCGTTTCCGCCGCCGTTACCGCCGCTGCAACCAAGCCACCACCCACGGAACCGGCTCCGCCGGTCCGTCGGGTGGGCGGCCCCCCCGGGGGGCAGCGAGCGCTAGCGAGCTTGGGGGCTCACATTCAATCTCCAAACATCTTCTGCTTGAGCTCGCGCCGCTGCTGCGCCTCGAGCGAGAGCGTGGCGGTCGGCCGCGCCATCAGGCGCTGCAGGCCGATGGGCTCGCCGGTCTCGTCGCAGTAGCCGTACTCGCCGGTGTCCAGGCGGCCCAGCGACTGGGCGATCTTCTTCAGCAGCTTGCGCTCGCGGTCGCGCGTGCGCAGCTCCAGCGCGTGCTCTTCCTCGATCGTCGCGCGGTCCACGGGGTCGGGCACGATCGAGGTGTCTTCACGCAGGTGCTCGGTGGTCTCGCCGGCACTGGACAGCAGGTCGTCCTTCTGCTGCTGCAGCCGCGCGCGGAAGAAGTCGAGCTGCTTGTCGTTCATGTACTCCGTCTCCGGCATGGCCAGGAGCTCGGCTTCGGTCAGTTCGCGGCCCGGCTTGCCCTTCCAGGCATTGGCGAGCTTCGGGTCGATCTTCTGGGCGGGTTTGGGCAAGTCGGCCGTCTCTGTCATCTGTCGGGCGGCCGGTTTGGCCGCAGGTGCAAATCGATCGGTGAACCGGTTGGCCAGGGGCGCCGGTGCAGGCTGGGGGGTGGGCGCCGCCGCGGGAGCGGGCTTGGAGGCGGCAGCCTTGGGGGCTGCCGCGGGTGTTTTGGCGGGCGCCGCCGCCGGCTTGACGGCGGCCTTGACCGCAGGCGTGGCCGCCGCGGGCTTGGCAGCCGGCTTCGCCGAGGACGTGGCCACGGTTTTGGCTGACGCCTTGGCCGTGGTGGGCTTGACCGCTTCTTTGGCGGCTGTCTTCGTCGGGGCCTTGCTGGCGGCTGCGACCTTGATCGGTGGCTTGCTCACGGGGACCTCCTCCCCTTTCGGGAACGCTCTATCAGACCGTTACGCCCGCCGCGACAGGCCGGTGGGGCGTGTCGCTGCGGGGTGGCCTCTGGGGTCGGGCAGACCCTCAGAGCGCGCGGATTGTAGCCACGGTGGCGGGCCCCGACGGATGAGTTCCGTCAGCACCGCAAAGCCGTCTTCACACGAGGCACTGCTCCAGTCCCTGCAGCAGCACTTCCTTGGGCAGGTCGATGCCGATGAAGACGACCTTGCTGCCCTTTTCCTCGCCCGGCGCCCACTTGGGGCCCAGGTCGCTGCCCATCAGCTGGTGCACGCCCTGGAAGATGACCTTGCGGTCGCTGCCCTTCATGAAGAGCACGCCCTTGTAGCGCAGCATCTTCGGCCCGTAGACCTGCACGATGGCGCCGAGAAAGTCTTCCAGCTTGGCCGGGTTGAAGGCCTTCTTGCTGCGGAAGACGAAGCTCTTCACGTCGTCGTCGTGCGCGTGGTGGTGCGTCTTGTGGGAGGGGTGGTCGCAGGCCTCGCCCGGACCATGGTCGTGGTGTTCGTGCCCGGCGTGGTCGTGCGGCGCGTCGGCGTTCAGGAACTCGGGGTCGATCTCGAGCTTGGCGTTGAGGTTGAAGCCCTTCAGGTCGAAGACCTGGCTGATCGGCACCTCGCCGAAGTGCACCGTGCTCTGCGGCGCGCGCGGGTTCATGTGCTTGATGCGGTGCTTCAGCGCGTCCAGGTCGGCGGCCGACACCAGCTCGGACTTGCTGATGAAGATCTGGTCGGCAAAGCCGATCTGGCGGCGTGCTTCCTGGCGCGTGTTGAGTTGCTCGTCGGCACGCTGTCGAGCAGGTAGCTCTCGGCGATCTCGTCGTCCATGAAGAAGGTCTGCGCCACCGGGCCGGGGTCGGCCAGGCCGGTGGTCTCGATGACCACGCGGTCGAACACCAGCTCGCCCTTGCGGCGCTTCTCGGCCAGGTCGGACAACGTGCTGCGCAGGTCTTCGCGGATGGTGCAGCAGACGCAGCCGTTGCTCATCTGGATGACCTGCTCGTTGGTGTCGGCGACGAGGATCTCGTTGTCGATGTTCTCTTCACCGAACTCGTTTTCGATGACGGCGATCTTCTGGCCGTGCGCCTCGGACAGCACACGCTTGAGCAGCGTGGTCTTGCCGGAGCCCAGGAAGCCGGTGAGGATGGTGGCGGGAATCAGGCCTTGCGTCATGGCGTCATCTTCAGCGGGTCAGGGGGGAGGGGATGTGAGGGCGGGCGGCTGTCTTGCAAGGGCCGGGACCCGTCAGCGTGCGGCGCGCGGCACCGGCGCGTCGGCGTCGGTCCAGGCCTGCAGGCGCGGCAGCAGTGCGCGGTAGGGCGCCAGCAGCAGCACGGCCATGGCAGCCTTCACGGCGAGGTCGCCGCCGGCCAGCATCAGCCAGTTCATGTCGGAGCCTGCAAAGGCCAGGAAGAAGAACACCGCGGTGTCGACCGCGCTGGCCACCAGCGAGCCGATCAGCGGCGCCTTCCACCAGTTCTGCTGGCGCCAGCGGTTGAAGACCGCGATGTCCATCAACTGCGCAAAGAGGAAGGCCGCGCCCGAGGCCAGCGCAATGCGCCAGGGCGCCAGCATCAGCGACACCACCACGGCCACCGCAAAGCCGATCCAGGCCACGCGGCGTGCGACCGTGGGCCCCAGCGCGCGGTTGGTCAGGTCGGTGACCAGGAACACCAGCGGGTAGCTGAACGCGCCCCAGGTGAGCCAGTCGTTGATGGGGTGCTGCACCAGCACGTTCGACAGCACGATCACCGCCGCCATCAGGGCCACGGGCACGGCGATGGGCAGGCGAAGGGGGCTGGCGGCAGGGGGCGTGGACGGGCTCATCGGAGCAGGCAACCCGGGGCGGGCCGCATCTTGGCAGGGCCGGCATTGTCGCCGGGCGGCGGCCTGCCTGCGCAGCCTCGGTTATTCTGGCGGCCCTTTCGACTGCCGGCACCGCCCCCCGTGTCCGACCCTGCATCTACCAAGTCCGCGCGCGAGCGAAGCGCTGGCGCCGCGGACATCCGTGTGGACAAACGATCCGTCTTCGAGCGCCTGGTCGAGTTCATCTCTCCCGGGCCCGACAGCAAGGCCGAGCTGATCAAGACGCTGGCCGACGCCGAGAACCGCGAGCTGATCGAGCCCGAGTCGCGCCTGATGCTCGAAGGCGTGCTGCGCATGGCCGACATGAGCGCCGGCGACGTGATGGTGCCGGCGCCGCGCATGGACCTGCTGTCCATCGACGCCGACTACGACGACATCCTGGCCGCCGTGATCACGACCGCGCACTCGCGCTTCCCGGTCTACGAGGGCAAGCGCGAGAACATCCTGGGCATCCTGATGGCCAAGGACCTGCTCAAGCTGCAGCGCGCCCCCGAGCTGAACCTGCGCACGCTGTTGCGCCCGGCGGTCTTCGTGCCCGAGAGCAAGCGGCTGAACGAGCTGCTGCGCGACTTCCGCTCCAACCGCAACCACCTGGCGATGGTGATCGACGAGTTCGGCAACACCGCCGGGCTCATCACCATCGAGGACGTGCTGGAAGAGATCGTCGGCGAGATCGAGGACGAGTTCGACGAGCAGGAGCAGGAAAACGGCATCTACACGCTGGCCGACGGCACGCACCGCGTGGCCGGCGACGTGTCGATCGCGGCCGTCAACGAGGCCTTCGGCATCGACCTCAGCGTGGAGGACTTCGACACCATCGGCGGCCTCATCGCGCACGAGCACGGCCGCGTGCCGCGCCGCGGCGAGGCCGTGGCCGTGGGCGGGCTCAACTTCACCGTGATGATCACGCGCGGCGGCGCCGTGCGCTGGTTCCGCGTGGCCCGGCTGCCGTCGCCGCAGACCAGCGCCGACGGCGGCGACGTCGATTGAACCCGGCCGGCGCGGGCTGGCGGCGCGCCGAGCCGCTGGCCGCAGCAGCGCTGGGTGCGCTGCAGACGCTGGCCTTCGTGCACACCGCGGCCTGGCCGCTGCCGATCCTGACGCTGGCGTGGCTGGCGTGGCGGCTGGAGGGCGCCGCGCCGCGGCGTGCGGCGTGGCTGGGCTGGTGTTACGGCACCGCCTGGCTGGTGGCCGGCGTGTGGTGGCTTTTCATCAGCATGCACCGCTACGGCGGCCTGCCGGCGCCGCTGGCGGCGGCCGCGGTGCTGGCCTTGTCGGCGGCGCTGTCGCTGTACCTGGCGGCGGCCTGTGCGGCCTACGCGCGCTGGCGCGCCGGCACGGCGCTCGACTCGCTGCTGTTCGGCGCGCTCTGGCTGCTGGCCGAGCTGGCGCGCGGCGTGATCTTCACCGGCTTCCCGTGGGTGGCCAGCGGCTATGCGCAGGTCGATTCACCGCTGGCGCTGCTGGCGCCCTGGATCGGCGTCTACGGCATGGGCGCGGTTGCCGCGGTGGCGGCCTTGGCGCTGGTGCGGCTGCTGCAGTCGCGCGGGCGGCAGTGGGTGGCGATGGCGGCCGTGGCTGCCGTGGTGGCGCTGCCGGCGCTGGCCCCGCGCGAGTTCACGCGGCCGGCCGGCACCATGGCCGTGGCGCTGCTGCAGACCAACGTGGCGCAGGACGAGAAGTTCGCCGCCGAACGCATGCCCGAAACGCTGGCCTGGGTGGCGCGCGAGATGCTGGCCGCCACCGCGCCGTTGGTGGTGGCGCCCGAGACCGCGGTGCCGCTGCTGCCGTTCCAGCTGAAGGACTTCGCACCCGGCTACTGGGAGGCGCTGCGCGAGCACTTCGCGGTGCCCGGCCGTGCCGCGCTGGTGGGCGTGCCGCTGGGCGACTTCGACAGCGGCTACACCAACTCGGCAGCCGGTCTGTCGGCCGCGCAGGAATACCGCTACGACAAGTACCACCTCGTGCCCTTCGGCGAATTCATCCCCACCGGCTTTCGCTGGTTCACCGAGATGATGAACATCCCGCTGGGCGACTTCGCGCGCGGCGTGCCGGTGCCGCCGTCGTTTGCCGCCGCAGGCCAACGCGTGGCGCCCAACATCTGCTACGAAGACCTCTTCGGTGAAGAGCTGGCGCGGCGCTTCGCCGACCCGGCCCAGGCGCCCACGCTGCTGGCCAACATCAGCAACATCGCCTGGTTCGGCGACACGATCGCGATCGACCAGCACCTGCACATCAGCCGCCTGCGCAGCCTGGAGCTGCAGCGGCCCATGGTGCGCGCCACCAACACCGGCGCCACCGCGGTCATCGACCACCGGGGTGTCGTCACCGCCATGCTGCCGCCGCACACCCGCGGCGTGCTGCAGGCGCAGGTGCAGGGGCGCGAAGGCGTGACGCCCTTTGCCGCCTGGGCCGCGCGCGCCGGCCTGTGGCCGCTGGCGCTGGCTGCGCTGGCCGTGGTGGCGGGTGCCGCCTGGCGCCGGCGCGCAGGCCGACCGGGGCCCCTGGACCCGTAAACTCGTCGGTTTCCTCCAGGCCGGGCCCAAGCCATGCTGACCTTCCAGCAAATCATCCTCAAGCTGCAGAGTTACTGGGACGCCCAGGGCTGCGCGCTGCTGCAGCCCTACGACATGGAAGTGGGCGCCGGCACCAGCCACACCGCCACCTTCCTGCGCGCGCTGGGCCCCGAGCCGTGGAAGGCCGCCTACGTGCAGCCCAGCCGCCGCCCCAAGGACGGCCGTTATGGCAACAACCCCAACCGGCTGCAGCACTACTACCAGTACCAGGTGGTGCTGAAGCCGGCGCCGGCCGACATCCTGGAGCTCTACCTCGGCTCGCTCGAAGCGCTGGGCTTCGACCTGAAGGCCAACGACGTGCGCTTCGTCGAGGACGACTGGGAGAACCCCACGCTGGGCGCCTGGGGCCTGGGCTGGGAGGTCTGGCTCAACGGCATGGAGGTGACGCAGTTCACCTACTTCCAGCAGGTCGGCGGCATCGACTGC
>LNFM01001528.1_pt1 | contig 51973 bp, 59 predicted proteins | sample 596031 | NCBI WGS metagenome assembly LNFM01 (sample SAMN04254537, study PRJNA301005) | activated carbon metagenome | isolation source: dual media filters at the Ann Arbor, Michigan drinking water treatment plant | place: USA: Ann Arbor | reverse complement strand
CCCCGACCAATTTATTCTTTAGTTAGTCCGCAAAATCCGAAAACATTCACAGTTCTAAATACTTAAAATCACTACGAGTCGAGATCACCAATTTTAGCGACGGCCTTCTGCGCCCGCTGAAGTCCCTGTAGTTCCCTTCCATTTCCCTTCCACCGCTGCCTCTCCTTTGAATAGCTATTCAAGAATTCAGGAATCATCCTTTTCCTGAATAGCTATTCGCATATTCAGAAAAACACCCAAAACAATCAGGAAAGAGAGGTAGTTATGACGAACTACGGAGTCGTTTTACGGAAACTGCGCGAGCTGAATCAGCTCACTGTTCACCAAGCCGCCAAAGTCATTTGCCGGAGCGCTGGATGGCTTAGTGAAATCGAAAATGGTCGAGGCGAAGCACGGATTGGGCTTGAAGAGTTCGAGCGAATTGTCGCCGCCTATGGCGGCCAAAAGTACCGCGACAAGTTCTCACTATGGATTGCTAACGCCCGGAAGCCTAAGGCGTCTGCAAAATCGGCAAGCTTCGATGGCGCGATTCTTCGATATCTCAGAGAGAAAGTCGGCATGAACGTGGAAACCGCCAGCAGCAAGGCGGGCCTATCGTACACCCATCTTTCTAATCTGGAAAATGGGAGACGCCGTATATCGACAGAAATACGAAATCACCTTCTGCAACTTTACGGGTATAGCCCAGCCAGCTATCGAAATTTTACGACGGAAGACAAACGAGCCAAAAATATTCCAGTTCGGTACAAGCTAAATATCCTACTTACGCAAATGCAGGATGAATTTATCGAAAAGGTTTTTGCGTTTGCTCTTCAAAATTCAAACCAACAGAAACAATAATTAAGGAGAAAATGCATGAAAGAACTAATTGGCGCCGTTATTCTAATCGTGAGCATCTATAGTGGAACGGCGGCACTCAAAGCGATTCACAATAACATTAGAAAAGCAGCTCTCGAAAAGGCGGCTTATGGTCTGCCGTCACTCGTTGAGATGAATAAAGGTCTCCGGCCAAATTGAGTTATTTGGCACTGAATGAATACGCTTTTCAAACACATAGAGACTCATAATAGGCAATAGGCAACGCTATGAATACTATTATTGGGGGATGCCAGGAGGAGAATTCCAGTACCGTTCCGGCGCAACTATGCGTAAGATTAAATCTTAGTATGAAAAAAACTTTTTTATTTCTTTCAATCTTGTTTTTTGGGCCGATAGTATGGAGCAAATCTACAAGTTATCCGAAGCCGAGCAAAACAGACTGCGGATTTTACCTTCAACTTGAAGATCAGTTGAAGTGCTTCAGCGAAGCTCCATATCTCACTCATTACGGTTATGTTTACTGCAACCGATTTCAGAAAGAACTTAAAAGCTGGACTGGCAAGTTAGCGGCGTGGGTTCCGCCAACAACAGAGTGTCTGCAATCTTCTTTGATCGCTGACCCTAAGTTTTTAAGTCCGTGCAAAATTATGATGGATCATGCTTTCGGGACCCATCCAACCTGTTACATGAAATCAGGGTTTTGCAGCCTCGCTTACGCTGATAAGCAGAGAGTTTTAAACGTCGTTTCTTGGTCCGACGTGATGGCGGAATTTGGAGAATCAGTTGCCCAATCTTTAAGGGTCAAATCTACTTGTGACATGGGAATTTTCACTGCCTTTTTTCACTTTTTTGATTTCATTTTCCAAATTACTCGCACGGTAGATGCTGTCACGCGAGAGGATGCAGCAGAGATTTTGGCCCATGTGCCGACCGACAGCAAACAAGCTCAAACTTACATGAGTAGGATGTATGTTGCGATCCTATATGGATCAGAATCTCCGAGCACAACGGATACTTCGACAGTGGCGAAATACACGACGACTGCTCAAATGGGCAATTTTGAGCATACAGTCAATGACTGCAAGACATCCGAAGCGACATTCTGCAAAGAGCTGCGGACTCGAAACTCGGCACTCTTTGCTCAAGAATCAAATCAGAAAAAAGCGACCTCAAAGTTCATTCAAAACACTTTGCCTGAGCGACTAAAAGCTGCCAGACGTCTGATACAAAAACCACAGGCTAAATAGTTTCGTCTTACTTTTTAAGCTTAGTGAGGCTTTTCTCGCACCACGTCTTATCGCTATCATTCAATTTGTTAAAATGTTCTTCCGCATGGCGTACTGACATATCGAATCCAATGTTATTCGCTCGTGCTTTTTCTACGAGAGCCAAAGCTTCATACCCAAAAAACAATTCAAGTGCCGGTGCAGAATTCTCTTTGGAAATCTCGATACAGTTTTGAGCGTGCTCGAAAGATTTTTTGAGTTCGCCTGCTTTCAAATATGTTTGTGACAAACGGTATTCAGCTCTCTCAACCTGAAGCCAAGTTCCGGCGATTTCCCAAAATTTCCTGCCAGTTTCAGCCGCTAAGATCATAAGCTCAACTTCAGGTAAAGAACGTGATTCTTTCTCTTCTAGAGTGCAGGCCAAATTGTTTCCGGTTGCCGCCAATGACCGATTTGCCGGATCTTCTTTTGCCAAGCCGAGTTGAGCTAGTTCGAGAGCTGAAATGAAAAATGATTTTGTTTTTTCAACATCACCTTGTTCGCTAACGGCATTCGTAGCCATGGCGTAAATGCGAGTTTTATCAGAGACGGAAAGCTCATCAAGATTGATCCGATTTCCCGCTGCCAATTCAAGACTTGCAATATAGCGGAAGAGTGCACTTTGATTATCTGGACTTTTTGCCAAAGGATGACTCTGAAGCTTATTAAGCCAATTGATTCCATCTTGCCACTTTCCGAGATGCTGTCCCATTACATGAGTTAGCAGATGTCCGAGATCTGAAATCTCCGATTCTTTTTGAAGGAGGTCGAATCCAGTTTGAAAACTTTGAGCTACCTTCGGCGAATCTGTCGCGTGATCAGTCCAAGCCTGATCGAGATATTGATTAAAATCCATTATTTACTCCCTACGTTTTCAAAGCTTTTACCAGGGTCACGCCAAGTAGATCTAGAGACATCAGGTGGCATGCCACTTAAGCTATTGAATCTAGGAAGTTTTTGACCGCTTTGACCTGCAAGTCGGATTCACATATGGCATAAAGCTCCTTTGCTTTTAGGGCTACTGACCGGGCCGGAGCACCTGTGGCGTGAAGGGTTTTAGCTAGTTCGAAATAAAGTGCAGCTTGATAAACAGGAAACTCGTTGGAAACTTGAATTCCTTTTTCTAAATACTGCCTGGATTCGGAGAAAAGTTTTACGAGACGGCAAGTCCGCCCGGCTATTTCGTAGTTTAGCCCCTCCTCAATTTTTGCATCTGAGAAATCAGACAGGGACTTTTTCACGAGTTCCAGTGCGCTTTCATTTTTCCCTTTGTGCGCAAGAATTTCAGCCTGAATCAGATCGCCAAAGAAAAGTCCGCGTCTATAGTTACCGGCCTTAGCGAATTGAATGGCTTTATCACATTCGATTTGCGCTCTATCGAGATCATCCATTTTTAAATAAATAATCGCCAAATGCGTGTGCGAAATACTGTGGTTCGTGGGATTTCCTCTGATAAGAAAAAGTGCTAAAGCTTTTTTCTGATACTCTTCTCCTTGTTTGAGATCACCGCTTTCATAAAGGACACCACCGAGATTTGAATAGGTGGCACCTAATGCCTTTTCGTCGATGAAATCCTTTAGCTCAATTATCTCTTTGTAGGCTTCAATCGCTTTTTTTGTTTTTCCTCGCCGCGAAAAAATATTGGCCTGGCTGAGTTTGGCATGGGCTAAAACTGTTCGATCATTGCATTTAGAAGCAATGTCCAATGCCTTTTGGTTATAAAGGTCAGCCTGACCAATTTTGCTTTGTCTCCAGGAGGCGACAGTTAATTGGTTGTAGAGGTCGCCTAAAACATTCAAGGGAAGACCGGGAACAATTATAGCCTTCAAAAGACTTTCGATAACATCCCATTCGCCAATAGGACCCAACTTCTCAATCAGGGAACTCTGTGCCAAAAGCTGAGCGGCTTGCTTTTGGTCATCAACCGAAGCCAATTGATCGGCTGCGTTTTCAAGACATAGATCAGAAATTTTGCAGTTCAAAATGCGGCAAAGAGCTTCAATATTTTCGGCCTGCACAGACTTAACTTGCCCTTGAATCCACCTGATAACAGTTTTGCGATCGACACCAACTTGTTCGGCGAGCCACCACTGCTTAAGTCCAAGTTCAACGACTCGATTTTTGAGATAGCTGGAATTGAGGAGATAGTCTTTCTTTTGAGACAAACTACTTTTTCTCCTCTAAGCCGAGTATACGATCCAGATCCGCAGTCATCTGGCCCCAATCATAGTATCCCTTCACAAGAGATGCGCCATGCTTCTCAAAATACATCTGAGCGATCAGTCCATTTCCCGAATCGGTATTCTTTGGTTTTTCACTATAGATTGGATCTTTATACGCCTCATCTGCGGAAATAATAGTCCATCCGTCTTTTCTGAGCTCGCGAATCACGGCATCTATATAGAGAACCGTGCCGTCAATTTCGTGTAGAAGGAGGACATGCTTTGGAGAGCGACCAATCAGTTTTGTCGCCACATCATCATAAAAATTTGCGGCGGTTAAAATGTGTTTTACAAACAGTTTTTCAGCGGCAGGATAATCAATTTTCTTACCGAGTTTTTTGGCTTCATTCAATTTCGCCGTTAGCTCGGTATCGTCATTGTCTACCGAAACATAGCCATTGCGGTAATTGTTCTCTTCAAGCCAGGTGCGCATTTGATCGCGGGCCGCTGGTTGCTTGCCCTCATTTAGAAAAGGAAATCTGAAATATTTTTGATTAAGAAATAAAGGTTGAAGCAATTCATCAGCTTTTTTTGCATCTTCAGAAAAATCTTTGAAACCCACTTTATCGAAACGAGGGTGGTTGCAAGTATGATTCCCGATCAGATGGCCTGCATCTCGATATTTTCGAAGCTGGGCCAATAAGGATTTATAGTCATCTCGTTTGCAAGGATTTGCAAAAACCATAGCTGCAGGAGCTTTTGCTTCGCGGAGTTTTTTAATCAGAGTCTCCGTTCGCTCTTCGGAGGAGAAATGTGAACTCGAAGACATGGGGGCATCATCAAATGTGAGTGCAATTTCCTTTGCTTGAGAGAACGAACTGACCATCAAAATTACCAAAATTTTTGAGATCACAGAAAATCCTTTCGCATTTCGACAGCTTTCATTTTTGCACCCGTACCCAGCGTATGGATGATTTCATTCAACGCGGCATATCCATGATGTTTGTAAAACGGGACTGCCGTTATAGAGCTGTGCATTTTTAATGATGATAATCCGAGCTCGCGTGCTCGTTTCTCTACCTGCTCTAGCAATTTAGTACCAAGTCCCTGGCGGGCAACCTTCGCAGAGACATATACGGCTCTCAGCTCTTCCGTCTGCGGTGAAAATGCCGAAAACCCCACGACTTTTCCATTTTGAATGGCGACCCAAGACAGTTCCTTACCTTCTTTAATAGCCAACTTTTGTTTTTCTTGAGCCTTGGGAGTATCTGATCCCCAGCTTTGAATGATTTCATCCGCATAATCCTTGGACGCAAGCCCCTCAATGGACGAACGAATGGCTTTTCGAATTCCAGGAACATCCTCTTCGGTGGCAATTCGTATTTGAATAGACGGGAATACTGAAATTGATTTCAAGACGGCACCGCACGCTTCATCAAAATGAGGTCTGAACTTTGATATTCCGCTAGGCGTTTGAGAAGGAATTCTGGAGCGACTTCATGAAGAGTCGTTCTGAATCCAATTTGGCCGTAAAATTTCTCGAGCCATTTGTACGGTAAACAAAAACAGTCTTCTGCTGGAATATCTGCTTCGAGAGCCTTAATAAGGCGAGTTCCAATTCCCAGAAATTGATAGGCGGCACGAACTTGCATTCCTCTTAAAACCCAGACTCCGTTTTCAAGGGCCAAGCGAACAATTCCGACCATCTCATTTTTATGGAAAGCTCCGTAATACAGGTTTTCGGGATCAAGTTTTTGAACGTAATCGACCGAATCATAAAAACGCCTAGCTTCTTCAAAGTCAGCGTTTGTTAGTTTCCTGATTTCAATACTCGGACGCTCTGGCTGTGAAGCCATCATGAATTCGTACAACTCAAGAAATGAATTTACATTTGGACAGCGCTTGATATTGATTGTTCCAAATCCGTAGCGGGCAAAGATAAATTTAACTCCGGAATAAAACGCCGCATGCTGATCCCATTGCGTGTCGCCGACATAAATTGGTTTTTGAAGTTGGTTTCGTCGAACAAGTTCTCGAATATTTTCGGATTTGCTTAAGTTCGTTTGGCCGAAGCAAAGTACGTCTTCAAAATAGGGTTGAAGCTTTGAATGTTCCAAAAATGATTTGAGATACCATTCCTGACAGTTGCTCACTATAAAAAGACGGTATTTTTCTTTGAGCTTTGGGATCAAAATCGCAACTTCAGGATAGAGTTGACCTCCCGATTTAAGAACCTCTTCCTTTTCAGCCAAATCAAGACGTGATTTCAAATCTGCATGTGTATTTGATAGGCCTGGAAATAAGGATTCGACGCATTCATCGAATGGAAGACCTGATACAGAACGAATCGATTCAGACGTGATTGAGCTCGAAAGATTCAAACTTTTCGCTACGCGATTCCAGCCAATCGCTGTTGAGCCAGAAGCATTCCAAAGTGTGCCATCCAAATCGAAAATAATAGAGTCGCAAGTTGGACGAAAAATCATTGCGGCTCCATTCTTTGGGCATTCCCTGAAGTATAGAAATGGCCTGCCAACGGAACTCCGCCCGGCACGTCGCTGAACGAAATAGGAATTGAAGATGTTCCTTCTTTGTTAATCACTAAAAAATGAAGATGTGGCCCTGGAGCTTGTCCGACCATTCCACTTAAAGCGATAGGTTGGCCTTGTTTAACAAGGTCACCTACTTTTACGAGAGATCCATGATACCGAATGTGTGCGTAAGCCGATCGTTCGCCATCTTCGTGGACGACTTCTATTACGTTTGAATCGAGACCAACGCCATCAAAACTGTCTTCGACTTTTTCTATTCTGCCACCTCGAGCGGCCAACACCTCAGTTCCTGTCGGCATCACAAAGTCCCACGCATACATATGAAAGCCTCGATGACTCGTAAAACTTCGGTTACCTTGCGCAACGAAACGACTCACTCCCAACTTCCAAGGCAGCTTATAAGGTGAACTTTCGCCCGGAGGGTAATCACGTAAATTTTCCGGGCCGGTAAAAAAACAAATGAAAATGACGTAAGGAATAAACCACAGAAAACAGAAAACCTTTATGCGACGGGTGTTATGACACCAAATAGAGGGTCTAAAAATAAGACATAAGATCAGCACTAAACAGATCAGCAAAGTCAGAAAAAAAATGACGGCCAATATTGGATACAAACTAAGTCAGCCTTTTCTGCATCCAGATGGAGCTGATGAATTTCCCATGCTTGATTGCATACTCTTTGAAGACACCGACTTCCTCAAAGCCAAACTTTTTGTGAAGAGCAATGGACGGTTCATTTGGCAAGGCGATGCCAACGACTGCTAGGTGGAGTTTCTGTGAAGCGAGTTTTTCAAAAAGAGCTTGATACAGAAGCGATCCGACGCCTTTAGAGTTTTGATCGTGAGCGAGATAAATACTGGTTTCGACAGTTTGATCGAAGGAAAAATGATCTCGATATCGACTGGAGTAGGCACAGCCAAGAATTTGATTATTTTCTTCCGCAACTAAAAGCTGATAAGGGCCGGAGTCCTTGTATTTGTTGAACCAAGTTTTTCGTTGTTCAGTCGTCTGAGCCTCAATATCAAAAGTAGCATTTGAGTTGAGAATATAGTGATTATTGATCTCTGTTAATTGAACTAGGTCGCCGATTTCTGCGTTTCGTATTTTAACCAAGAGATTCCGCCCGCATTAAAATTGATTTTATAAAATCTGCCTTGCCATCCGTGTAGGCTTCACGATCGTCAGAAAACTGATTCGAGAGATTTTGTTTCAAACGAAGATATTCTTGAGCAGCATCAGCGTGAGTTCTCAAATAATCGCGGAATAGCAATTTTTTGCGAAAGTCTTCATGAGTTTTCTCATAGATGTGGACGTGATGTGTACGACCGGCGCCGCCCGCAAGAGGAAGACCCTTTACAAAATAGAAATGCCACTCTTTTGGGTTTGCTCGCCAGTAGCTGTAGCCAATTTTTTCGAGGGGTTCAACGAACTGCTTCGCATCCGCAAGACTGTCGACGCCAATTAGTAAATCTATAATGAGCTTTGCCGAAAGTCCGGGAATCGCAGTGCTGCCGATGTGCTCAATCTCAAAATTGATATTTGGTAGCACCTCACGAATGGCCACGATTTCTTTGGCCGCTAGCTCCGGCCATTTGTCATCATAAGAGTTTAAATAAATGTTGTCGTTACTCATTCAAGCGGACCTCGTCGTCGAAGCGTCAATAAGACCACCGAATACTGTGAAGAAGAGAAAGATCGGTATGAAAACCACGATCATAAAAATTCCGAGAATAGCCATCATCGCAAAAAGAAATAAGTCAGTGAAAGTTGGTTTTAAGGAATTTTGATTTTCAGGCAGTAGAGACTTTCGAAGCATGCCAACAGTCTCATTTTGAAAATTCGCTGGCACTGCCTCATGAAAGAAGTTGCGGCTTCTCCGTCCTAAAATGAAAAGGGAGAACGTCTTCCGGGGCGCCATTAAGATTCCCCACCACAAAGCCTGTGGCTCCATACACCAGCTAATCCAGTACTGACCACAACCAGAACCTAGTTCCCAAGCCGCAATCAAACCTTCGCCTAATGATGATGTATCGAGGCTCAAAATAATATGATGAAGGTCATGTCGAAGAATGGCTTCCATCCGATGCTGAAAATTGGGGAAACCAATCAGAGTGAAAGGACCAATTTTATATCGAGCCCATTTGTCGTGAATACCACCATCAAGAGGAATTCCGTTCGATGAAAAGTAACTCGCTCGGGCTTCACTAACTTTGTCTGCATCAGAATAGATCCGTGTAGAAACCGACTTCACTTTTTCTACTTCCTATGCGCCCGGATAGAGATCATATTGGGGAACATCTTTTTCGATTTCGTAATAGTCACCTTTATTGGCAACAAAAATATGCCGTTCGATCTTTACTTTCGTAGGACCGTCGAAGGCGCCTAGTGAAAGACCAATCCAATCTCCTTGAGTCGGTTCAAACAATAAAGGCGAGCCACAGGTCGAACAAAATCCGCGTCGTGCTTTTTCCGAAGATTGATACCAAGTCAAATTCTCAACTCCGTGAATTGTTACTGAAGACCGAGAAACATCAACTCCTGCCTCATAATGCCCCGTACTTTTTCTACACTTTGTACAATGACATGCACTCGCTGGAGGAAGCTGTCCTGAAACTTCAAAACTGACAGCCCCGCAAAGACAAGACCCCTTATGTATACTCTCATTCATAAATACTCCTAGCATTTCAACGACATCAGTTTTTAAGAGCTTCAAAGCCAATTTTTGCGATTTTGCTAATCGTCGCAGAGCCTTTATTAAAATCCACTTTTCCGTTGAGAAAAATCACCATCGCTAGACTGCCTTTATTGTCTGGAATCGCCACAAGGCCCGTGTCGTTCACGCATAGGTCCTTATCGCACCATCCCGATTTGTGCGCGATCTTCAAATCCTTTGGAAGACCATTAGGAATGTGAGGAGGATTGTTTGACTCGGTCAAAAGTTTTAATAGATGGGCCGTCAAATCGGGATTCGAAATCTTTTCGGCTCGAAGTTTTTCATAGAGCTGGATCATTGCCAGCGGTGAAGCGGCGTCAAGCGCTTTAGGACCCGGCTCATTCGTTGTCGCCATGATTTCGGACTCAGTACGAGACACGTTTATATTTTGAATTTGTACTTTTCGAAGCTCGGACGTGACGGCATCAGGTCCTCCGACTAATTTAATGAGGAAATCGCACGCTGTATTGTCGCTGTCTGAAACCATAAACTTTAAAAGCTCATCGACGGTCAGATCAACTTCGCCATTGGGATATTTTTTTGCGATAGGCCCACGAAGACCTATTAAAATATCGTTCTTACTAAGATGAAATTTTTGATCGAGCTTGAGTTCTCCACGCTCAATCTTTTTTGCAACTGCAATGGCGATGGGTAATTTGTAAACACTCGCCATCGGAAACATGTCATTCCCGTGAATGACAATCTCGGCTCCAGATTGCAAATTTTTAATTGCAATGCCGCCCTTGTAGTTTGCTTCTTGGAGGATCTTCTCGATTTCTTTTTTGGCGGAGTCAGTTTTCGAAGATGCAAAGACGAACGGAGAAGAAAGTGAGGTGACGGCTACAACATATAAAGAAATGAGTTTCATGTTAATAGACACAGGACACCTCCGGAAACGGAGGTCCTTAGACGCGGCCTCAGGTGTAGGTATTTTGCCGGCTCAACGAGGGTGCCCTCGGAACTCCTTAATTATTTTATAAAATATCTAGGAACTTATAACGCAGCGGGAGAATCGTATCAAGAATCAAATCACATGGCAGGCCGCGCATAGAGCGTGGACTGAATTCCTGCTCCTTTCTCCTGACTAACTATGTCATCCGTAACCCAACTTGACCACTGTCATACTACTGTCGCATTGTTGCCGTATTAGTGTCGTAACACATTCAAATTTGATCGGTTACTTTCATTCAAAACGAAAGGACCGATATGGAACAAAATATGGCAAAAGATTTAGTAAGAGCAAAATTTGTAAGGAAAGCGCGCGAAGAGAGAGCGTGGCCGCAGAGGCAACTTGCAGAGGTTGCAGGCGTCAACCTTCGCACAATACAGCGCCTAGAAAAGGATGGCACTGCATCCTTTGAAACACTGATGGGGGTTGCTCAGGCATTTGGAATGGACGTCAAGCAACTGAACCCAACCTCCAGCTCTAAAGAAAAAATCATTCCGCAAAAGAAGGTGCACCTATTGCCCAAGCTCACTACCGGCAAAGATTTGACTAATATTTTCGAAGGCGCGCAGCGGTTTCAAGTCGAACATGACGAAGCCGACGACATGCGAGCTGTAAATGCGATGACGGATATTGTCGTCCACATAAAAGCGGACATCGTTCGATGGCATGATGCTGACCCACTGAAAAGATTGAAAATTGAGTCTCAACTTTCTCAAGAAATTCAGGGTCTAGAAACGCACGGTTTTTACTTATTTGGTATTAAACGAACAGTTCCAGAATTAGTTGGCGAGGAAGCAACTCAAATTGGAATGTGCACGATCTACATGAGTCATGCGCGATCTCCCAAGATCGTTCGCGACAAGAACTCCAATATGGTGATTCCCGCTCTATTAACTAGTGTGGTTCAATGACGGGAGTAAGGCTTTTGGTAAGCTTTAGTCCTTGATCCATTCCAAAAACCAAAAAGCACTTTCGGTTGGTACAAAAAATCGCATCGCGATGCCGCCCCATCGCCCAACGCCTTCATCCTTGAGAAGGCCTCGGGCGATGAGCCCTGAGCAAGACATTCGCAATGCAACGATGGATAAGTGCGGAACAGCTGCGTCAAGCTTAACAGGGTTGAAAGTCTCCCTCGGAATTTTATCGTCGACTGGTCTTTCCGTTGGAAGTTCGGCGACCCGTAGCCCCTCGAATGGTGGACCACATGGTGCCGCCTGAGCAATAAGGCTTAAAACTTCAATATCGATTTCGGTTAAATCGGATAAAAGACGGACTGCAGTTTCCGACTCATCCCAATTCACAGCTTCAGCTATTTGTTTTTGAATAATGTTGGCAAAGCGCTTTCTTTTGTCGTGAGAACGAGTCTTTGTAACTTGCTCTATAGAATAATGGACCAGATCGTAAAGTTCTTCGCTCTTTTCAAGATGCTGAAGTTTCGGCGCTGTCGGAAGGCTTCTCATTTTTTGATCCAGCTCCTTCAAAAAATCCTCAAGTCGTTCCATTTTCCATTTCTGCCCACCATTTGAAAGCAAAACATCGAGGGGGCCTCCCGCGTATGGAATCGATTGAATAAGGGCTCTAATGACCGTTAGATCACCGTATTGAGAAGAAAGCTTTTCCAGTTTTGAAGGCAGGTTTTGATCCGACATTGTTGATTCCTCTTGATGATAGGCTTCCCGCCAATTTAAACCAGCGCATTCATTCCGCTACTTCGATCAGTGTTAACCCAGGCATAGGCGAGGGCAGATTGCGACGCGGAACTTGACTGTCGAATTCCTCTTTGCTCATTGTGAAATGATAAACGTTCTCGGTCTTTTCATGATTTCGCCTTTGTACACGGCGCCATCGTTCTTCGATTGATATATTAAAATGATAGATCTCGATTTTCGCGTCGACTTCATTTGCAAGCTCCATCAACCATGGCCAACGTGCAACATCGAACACAACATGGCGACCGCTCTTAAGCGCTGCCAAAGCGTTCGCGTACATCTTCTCGAGTGCTTTGGGCATTAGACGTTCGTAGCCTGCTAAATCTTCGATAGGTTCATCAAAATTCTTAATCGTTCCATCCAGCGATTGAAAAAGCGCTCCCGTTTCTTTTGCTATCTTCAAGGCGAGTGTTGTCTTTCCAGATCCCATCGGACCTATCATTCCGTAAATTGTTAATGCTGAGTTTGGATTCATATTTCCGCTTTCGACTTTTTTAAATATACTTTACTTCGGGAAGTGGCTGAGGTGCTCATGGACGATTTTCCAATCGTCCTGTTCCTTGCGAAAACATGAAGTGCCACGACCTTTGCCTTCGTATGGTTTGTCCTCTATAAGGCCGGTCCAGTGAAATGTATAAGTACAAGCGGCCGTAGTTTCAGATTCAGCAATCCATTCGACATCGGTAAGCCAATACTTTTCATCCTTAATCATGTTCCAAGTTTTTTCGAAAGCGCGGCGGCACTGCTCGTGACCTTGAAACGTGCCGCTCGTGAACCAAAATTTGCAGTCATCCGAAATCAAAGGCGTTAAAAGGTCGAAGTTGTTTTTATTGATTTCGACTTCGTATTTTTTCAGTAGATCCCTGGCGGTCATGCTATCTCAACCATTTCGAAATTTGATCGACGATCATGTCGGCTGCCGGTTCTTCTAGCGGCCCATACAACGGATCATTACTGAGCCCGTGACCTTTTCCTGCATGCAAAACAAAGTTCGGCTGCGACTTCATCTGAACCGCACTCGCCTGAAGAATCGCTTGCTCGCGTATGCCTGGAGTCTGACTGTCGATATCTCCATTGTGATATTCAATGGGTCCGGTGAAATTCTTAAGGTTTTCAAGAACCGAAACGTCATCAAGGAACCAACGCTTCCACCACTTGTATGTCGAAAATTTCAGAGCGCCCATCAAATACGGATCTGAGTCGGCGTGTTTGAGGGCTTCCGTTTTCGCAGTTTCATAAATAGCTTCGAATCCCTTTTGAGTTTCTGCTTCGGTCTTAGAACCGCTGGCGCTGAGCAAAGAATCTAACGAATACAAGTTTTTGATATAGGAAGTCGGATAGGCTGCTTTGATTTCGTCGTTCGTGAGAATATCGTCGTGGTTCGCATCCATTTTCATCATCAACTCCAAAGGCCGTTCGACCACTTGCCATCGAAGAATGCCAACTGCGCTTTCGGTGAGGCCACCAAGGAACATGATTCCTTTCGGCTGAACGCTTCCACGAGCAACAAGTCGTGATATATTCAAAGTCCCTTCGCTGTGTCCGAACAATACGATGTTGTTAGAGTCTAAACTGGCTTGTGACTTCGCAAAATCGTAAACGACTTGGATATCGTCAAGAATGGTTTCGTCCGTGACTTGCAGCCTTGTCACTTGATCAATGCAATTGGCGATATCACTCTGTGCTCTTACGTCACATTTAACTCCACGATAATCGAAGCGAACGGTAGCGATACACTTACGGTTGAGTCGTTCTGAAAAATCTTTGAAGAGCAAGTCGCGGTCTGTCCCACTCCTTCCAAAAAAAGCGTTCCGAGTAAACAGGCCGGTCCCGCCGACCATGACAACGACTGGATACGTCTGTTTCGCACATTCCGGTCGATCGATCTGGCCCGAAATTTTTGACAAGCCGTCGGTTGTTGGGATGCTGAATTCAGTTGTTTCAGCATAAGCGTTGAGATGAGCCAAGAACAAAGCAAGCACACCAATATATTTTAAATTAGAAGAGTTCGAAGGCATCACTACCGACTCATTTCTTTAAGAGATTGTAATGCTGAAGTTCGTCGATAAACGGCTTGGAACCTTCGCTTTTAACAATTTCCCATGCGCGCTTGTAATCACCGCCGATAAAATTATAAAGCACTTCCGTCTGTTCTAGCAGCTTCGTGCTAGTCATCTTCGAATAGACTTCTTGCTGAATCGCCATCAGGTGGAGATGTACCAACACGTTGAATGGCTCATTGCTGTATTTCTCGAGCATTTTCGAACTAGCCGAAAATTCTTGAGTTTCGATGTTGTCGACAAGGCTATGAAGCAACTCATGGTGAACCATGCTGACAAATGCTTCTTTGCTCAAAGGCTTTTGGATATTGGGATCAGCTTTTGCCGAGCTTTCTAAAAACGGTCTCAACGAAACGATGAGCGGAAGGCCCATTGGTGTCCACTTGCAGAGAATAAGCGCAACGGAAAATTCTTTTCGAAGAAAGTTTCGACCGGCGGCCTGTTGAGAAAGTTTGTTGAGTGTGTTCTCGTATTGCTTCCACTCTGATCGAAACTCTTCAAGTCTCGAAGCTCGTTCTGTGTACCAATCTTGATCCACGATAAATCCAGTTCGTTGCTGGCACTCACTATCGAAAAGCGGGGCCGCATCAAGAAACAACTTCGGCGGTACGCTCTTTGGCACTTTGCCTTCCGAAGAGGCTGCCATGGCCATCAACATGAGAACTACAGACATTGCAAATTTCATAAGACTCCCAACTTCAAACAATAAAATTCGCGCTTCAAAACCGGCCAACTTTTCGCGCTAAGATTCGACCTGTTAGCATTTAGAACTACTTTTTCTTACTGTGAAAGCCACGATTAGTGATCTGTTCGCCGACTTTGTCGCCAGTTGAAGAAAGAAACATTTCCATTTTTACCGACACGTTTCGCGTATCGTTTTTAAGGTCAGACATTTCTTTTCCGTCGATGACGGTAAACTTTAAATCATAGTCGCAAGTGGTTTCGGGTTTCTTGTCTCCACAATCGTCCTGATAGGCCTTTTTAAATACGCTCGACCAAACAGACGTAATCGTCGCTTCATTTTGCATTTCCAATTGATATTCAACAAGAGTCTCGTCCGGTCTGTCCGCCTCTCGTAAAGACGAGATAGTCCTTAAAAAAGGAGACCCATCTTTGTGTTTTCCTGTAATGAGCAGCCCGATATCGGTTTTTCCTTTGGCCGTCTGAAACGAAGGATAGATATCGATTTTTCTACCGACAATAAATGTGTCACCGAAACCTGAGTGCCCAGGTTCTACGTTTTGGAGACAATCATCAGCGGAATACTTCACCTGATTTCTTAGCGGTCTATAAACTTTAAGAACGCGATCGAAAGCTTCGAATGGACCTTCCCAAGTTCCAAGAAAGGATTCAAATTTCGCATCACAAGCGATCACTCTGCACGCTACAGGACTATTCAGGTCCTGATATGCTGAGGAGCAGTCCACAGGATCACCAACGGCAGCAAAAGCCGGAATCGAAAGAATCGAAAATATAAACGGGATTAATTTTTTCATTCCGAATGCATATCATATCTGACCATGTAGACAATTCAAAACGCGCAGAACGATAGAATTGGATTAACTCGAACAACCGCGATGTTTTAACGAATGTTATTTTGAAATAAATTCAAATCCGCACGGCAATTGGCGATTTTTCGACACCGAAAGTGTCTTAATGCCACCAGTTTTGGCGAGCTTTCGACAGGCTTCATAGCTAAACAAATAAGAATTGGCGAGTTCTCGCCATGTTTTATTCTTTCCCAATGCCACTGCGATTTTAAGCGGTCTGAAGTGGCACCTAGACTGCATTAAATACTTATTAGGTGAACGTAACCAAATGGGGGTTAAACGTGAAAACCAATAAACGAGCTATTTTTGCCATCGCATGCGCAATCGGTGCAGCAAGCGCGGCCAACGCTAATACCGAACCAACACCGCTTATCATTCCAGAGCGCGGAGCCAAGTACCACCTCACTGCGAGGTCCGCTGACCTTCTCCAGTTGGACTATCGAGCGTTGCTCACTGGCTTGAACGTAAAGGAAAATGAGCACCTTGCGTTCGAGATCAAAGAGGACGGCGAACTCGACATTTCCGTTTACAAACAAGGAATGTTCTCACAGTTGCGAGCCGATATAACCGGAAGTCTGTAACGTGAGCGCGGCGGAAAAGGTCCTCTCACTCTTGTCGGCCGGTCAATGGAGCCTCGATGCTATCGCTCCCGCATACGCGAGAGTTCTAGCTAAAAAGGTCGGGGCGAATCCAGGTCAGCGGATTTCTGAGCTCACGATGATTTGCCACGCCGATGTTGCTGCTGAAGCAGCATACGTTAAGCCAAATCAACTGACACTCGATCGGAACTCTGTCGGCACTGGAGTTGCGGACCTGATTGAAAAAACACTCGTCCAGGAATATCCGACATCAAAAATCAATCCGTTTGACTCTTCCATGCTGCAAAAGCTGAACGAAGCTCTTACGGCTATAGAAAATGCCGATCGCAGCTTTGGGCACATCGTGCGAACACATATTGAAGGATTCGTTTTTGTTTCAGACGTCAATTTTCGGACGGCTTCATTTCCGCACTTTCAAGGTATCGTCGTTCTTGGTCCAAAGGCTTTCGATCTAAGCGCAACTCAATTAGCAATTTCGATCGTCCACGAAACCGCTCACCAAGAGCTGTTTATGGTTAATGTCGTTGATCGACTCATCAATGAACCATTCGATTTCAACGAAGTGCATGCGCCATTTCAGGGAACGAAGCGCCCGCCGATTGGGAGACTCCATTCGCTATGGGCGCTGTACAGAATGGTTCAATTTCAAAAAACGATTGGCGAGATTAACTCAAAACACAGCGAACTTCTTTTTCAAAACTGTGAGGCATTCGAACCGGGTGAACTCACAGCGTTCGCAAACAAACTTGTTCAAATTGCGAAGGCTGAGGCAGTTGCGTGAGAACGTGGCTTCTTATCCTCGGAGGGATATTACTTATGACTTCGACTTCAAATGCGGCCATTCTTAAATACGGTTACGTTCCCGTGACCTTTCCTCGTGACCCCGCTGAGGTTAACCAATTTGCCGAGCACATCGTCTTAGGGCAAATTCTTGAGCCTTTGGTGGACACTGACAAGCTAGGCAATGTCATCCCCGGATTGGCAGAAAGCTGGACGTTCGAAAATAAGGGATTACTCATCAAGTTTAAGATTCGAAAGGATCGGCTTTTTTCTGACGGCAAGCGAGTGGATTCCGCCGATATTAAATATACCCTCGAACGAACGCTCGAAAAGAAATCCCAATCCAGCAATTTTCTATCTGTAATTTCGTCGATCAAAAACCCGACGCCTGATACACTTGAGATTGTACTGTCGGAGCCTTCAGTTGCGATTCTGAAGGCATTGAGCCGCGACCAACTCGGCATCGTTCCCAAGGGTTGGGCCTTCAACAAAGAATCTACTGAGCCCATCATTGGAACCGGCCCTTACCGGGTAATCAAAAAAGATCAAAAGTGGCTTCTAGAGATTAACGAGAAATATCCAGGTGCCTCTGAAGTACCTGTTAAAAAATGGCAACTCACATTTTTCGCCGACGCTGACCAGACAATTCCGTCGAACGAGTTGCCTGATTACGCGCCTGGAATATCACTAGGCACTCGAAACGGAATGCAGAAAGTTGCTGGCTATTCGAAATTAAAAGAGGTCAGCCAAATCAGTTACGCGCAGACTTCGGCTTGGTGGCATCCACACGGGCAACATTTCGAATCGAAAGAGATGAAGTCTCGAATTATGTCGATGGTTGAAGATTTGTTGAGCCAAGGCACGAAAGACCTCGGCCTTGAACGAGCGACCGGCGTGATACCGAAAGGGATTGCGGGACACTCAGCTCAAACAACCGCTTCAGCAAACAAATTGAAAGCTCCGCAAAAAATTGAAAAGGTTCGCTTTGTTTTGATTGGAGCAGCCTTTGACGAATTTTTTAAGAATACGGAAGTTTCAAAAATAGCGAGGGCTCATGGCTTCGAAGTCGAAGTCATCAAGATACCACCCACAAAAATGCAAGAAATCGCCATTAACAAGCCCGACGTCATTTTCGCGGGTTGGGCTGGCGGCTTCAATGATCCGGAAGGATTCATAGCCCTACTTCCTACATTTCTTGTTAAAGACTTTGCGACTTATATTGGGCCAGGCCTTGCTGAAAAATATAAGCAAGCACGTCACGATCAAAACTGGACTGCTCGAAGTGTCTTGTTTCAGGAGATCAATGAAGGACTTCGCACTAACCAGCTGATGGTGCCGGGATGGAAACAGCCATTCTACATCGTTGGTCAGCCAACAATGATTTCCGAAGAAGCGACGTTTCGATATACGCCACGCCTTCACGTCGTTAGGAATTCGAAATGACAATGGTTGCTCACAACGCAACAAGATCAATCCGAACGCACTTTTTCCGAGTGCTGACGCCAATCGTTGTGACGGTGAGCGTCCTTATCAGCGGGTTATTCGCATGGCGTGAATACGAGACTAATTATGCTTCAAGAATTGAAAGCCAGGATTTTATCTTTAAATCTTTTCTTTCGGTGGTTAAGCAGCCTCTTATTCAAGGCAGTTTCATTGAAGCTCGAATTCGCGCTGAAGAATTGCTGAAGCACAGCCAAATAAATTGTGTGAGAATTCAAGCGCAGTCCGAAAGCCTTGAAAATTGCAAATCTCCGAAAACTTCGAGCGCAAATATTCATCGGCTGGAATCGAACATTCTTTTCTCTGAGGATTCGGCTCACCCCATAGCTCACGTCGTGGTTGAATTCGATAACGATGACTTGATATCGGCCTTTTATATGACGTTGATTAAAGTTGCCGGTGGATTTGTTCTTTTATCAGTAATTTTAGTTTTGGTGCTGTCTTGGGGCTTCTCTCAAATTCAATTGGAACTAAAAGAGCTGATGAAGATCGTTGAATCACCAGGCGGAGAAAACCAAGTTCCAATTTCGTTTCGAATAAGTGAATTTCATTCGCTCGGCACGAGACTCAAAAACCAATTGGAACTTTCAAGAGTTGAAATTGAAGCTCGAAGTGCCATGGCAATCGCAAGACAGGTCGGACATGATATTCGCTCTCCGGTATCTAGTCTCAAACTCGCGATTAAAGCTGCCAATGGGCATGTCGATCGTAAAATTCTAGCTGTGATTCAAAATGCGGCGGAGCGGATCGCCGAGATTGCTTCCGATGTCTTAGAGCGCAACTCCGCATCTGAAGTTGGAGCCGAGATGTTGCGAGCTGTTTCTGCGTCGGATGCCCTTAATGAGCTCGTTACAGAAAAGGCTCTGATTTGCTCCAAAAAGGAAAATGTAAAGATCAGTGTGGGCACTCAGTCCGAAGAATTTCGAATTCTTGCTCATTCGGCAGATTTTAAAAGGGCAATTTCTAATCTCATTGATAACGCGATTGATGCTATAAACTCCTCAGGTAAAATTACGATCACCAGCAAGTCATTCGGCAACCAAGGTGAAATTCAAATCATTGATGACGGTATTGGAATGGACGAAGGCACATTGACGGCAATTATGTCCCAGGGAGGCTCATTTCAGAAACCTGGCGGTAAAGGCATGGGCTTTCAATGGGCGAAAAAGACAATCGAGAAATTCGGCGGCGCTTTGAAAGTTGAATCAACAAAGGGAATCGGAACCACGATTCGAATTAGTCTGCCTATCCTTTCAGAATCTCTATCGGTTGCCAAAGTTATAAACGTAAGTGCTGACACGGTCGGCGCTTGAGCAAAAGGAGTGAAATATGATTCAACCTAGAGTTATTTTCGTCGACGACGAAAAACATATCCTGGACGCAATCGACGTAAATCTTGATCTCCTTTTCGGTGCGAGCCGCGCATTCAATGTCGAATTCTATCTTAATCCTGATGAGGCAGTTGCCGCCATTCGCAGAAATCCATTTGATGTTGCACTCGTATTTCTTGACCACCATATTTCTGCCGAAAAAGGCGTTTTCGGTTCCTCGTTCATAAAAGACATAAAGAAAATCAGTTCTCACATCGAAGTCGTCATGATGTCGTCGGACAATACATCAGAAGCCTTGAAAATGTGGCTCGATAGTGGCGCTGACAAATACGTGATTAAGGATGCCGAATCGCAATATCAGAAGATTCCAATCTTTGTTTCAGAAGCACTAACGAAGTTTCGCGCAAAGTTCGGAAGTCTTCTCGACAGCCGCAGCCGTAAGGTCTCGGCGGTCCCTCAAAAATTAAAACAAATTGGACTCATTTCCGTTGCTCCTGCACTCTCGACTATCGCAGACCTCATATTGCAATCAGCTGACTCGGATTTGTCCGTTTTAATTTTTGGAGACACGGGAACCGGAAAAGAGTTACTGGCGCGAGCGATTCACTCGAACTCCAAAAGAAAAAACAATGAGTTTCGAACAATTGATTGTACACAGTTTAAAAGGTCAGAACTCATTGCGAGTGAACTTTTCGGAAGTGAAAAAGGCGCATTCACTGGAGCTGAAAACAAAATGGGTCTTTTGGAAGTCGCAAACGGCGGAACCATATTTCTAGACGAAGTTCATCATCTCCCCGCAGATGCACAAGCAATGCTTCTCAGATTCCTTCAAGACCGAAAAGTTCGACGCGTTGGCGGCAAAGTAGAAAAGTTTGTCGATGTTCGTTTAGTATTCGCTGCGAAGCCCACGCTTAAGGAAATGGTAAAATCCCAAGAGTTCCTCGTCGATCTCCTATACCGAATGAAGGAAATAAGAATCGACATCCCAAGCTTGATCGAAAGGCCGGAGGATCTGGAAGTCTTGTGCGAATACTTTTTAGAAAAGTATCAAAGAAGTGAAGTCGATTCCTTACCGAAGCAACTTCATCCGGACGTTGTAACGATGCTCAGGAAATACAAATGGCCGGGAAATGTGCGCGAGCTTGAGAATTTGGTTAAACGTCTTTCAGTCCTAGTTAACGGCCCGCTGATCCTGCCTGAGCACATTCAAAAATTCGGCGAGCTCGATGTCGATTTTAACGAATTGGCGGGTCCTCCTGTTTCCGAAGACTTAGTTGGCTTAAACAATCGTCATCAGAAAGAGGCTCGCGCACTGATACTGACGGCTTATCAGCAGTGTGACCACAATCTCTCCGAAACGGCTAGACGGCTCGGTATTCCCCGGAGCTCTCTTCGCAGCCAATGCCAGGCTCTCGGCATATGGGAGACGATGGATTTGAAGAGTTCGGATCAGCAGACCGAATCCAAAGCCGAGATGCGAAAGAGGATAAATAGGTCGATCCAGGGCGTGATGCGATTGGTCTCAGAAAATTAGGCCGGCTAAATTGCTATAGTAGATGGCTCTTTACGGGTTCGATTTGGAAACACTGCCGCATTTTTTTGGCCTTCTAGACTGTTCTCTATCGAGATCACTTTGATCTCAAAATCATTTACTAACCATAAGGATCAATATATCTAAATTGAATGACGATAAATGAATTTGGCGATTACAGAAGTTATTTAAAGGCGGCGCTCTCTAAAAAGGTTGAAAGTAATCCGCAATACTCGATTCGGGCCTTTGCTAGACAGGCAGACCTGGCGCCTGGTTTTATTTCGGAAGTCCTACGAGGAAAAAAGAATTTATCTTATAGCGCGTCGATGAAAGTTTCAGAATGCTTGGGCCTCTCCTCTAAAGAGTCTGATTATTTTCAAACGTTAGTTCAGATGGAGTCGGCGCGTACTCCTGAGCTCAAACTAAAATTGAGTCGCAAACTGGAGAACCTTTATCAGAAAAACAGAAACCAGAACCTTAGTCTCGAGACCTTCCGCGCTATGTCCGACTGGTATCATATCGCAATTGTCGAATTGACTGAGATTCAAGGTCTCATTTTGACAGCCGAAAACGTATCTCGACTGCTTGGAATAACTCACATTGAGGCAATCGCAGCAATAGACAGACTAGTGCGCTCAGGACTCATCATCAAAAATTCGTCCGGAAGATTTATTAAAGGAAATGGAAATCCAGTTCTAGCATCTAAAGAAAAGAACGACGCACTTCAGAATTTTCACCGTCAAATGCTAACGAAGGCGTCAACCGCAGTTCAACACCAAACCAATAATGAGAAATTTATTGGTTCTGAGACTGTAGCCATCAATCCAAAAGATTTGCCGAAATTTGCCCAAATATTTGAAGACTGCTTCTCGAAAGTTTTGGAGTTGGCGGAAAAAGGTAAATCTAAAAGCCACGTCTATCATTTAGGAATTCAATTTTTTAATTTAACTCGGGGGAGTAAATCATGAAGAGTTTGAAATACGGATTAATTTTAGGACTAATTTTGTCGACCACAAGCAGTTGGGCCATTGGAACTAGAGGTGGCGGCAAAGGAGTCGTTTGTAGAGACGTTCACAATGCTGTTCAAACAGTTGAACTATTGGATCTGTGGGAAGCGCGAAATCTACATGGCCAGCAGATAGTGGCGTCATCAGGAAACGCTCAAAAAGATCTGGACCAAGCCTTAGAGCGATCCAAATATATTTTTGCTACGGAAGACGAGCGAGTAGCTGATTGGCTTCGTAGTTCGTCACAAAGTATATTTGTTTGCACTACAAATGTTCCTCGCAGTTGTCCTTCCGGCTTGGTCACGCAAGTCACGGGGGTTGATTTGCCACTGAGCAACGATTCTTTCGAGGGAGCACTGAATCTGCCCTCAGGGTGTAAAGTTGAACAGATAATTGAGTACCAACGACCAGCATCCGTAGGAAGCTATCACTATATCATCAACATGGATCTAGTTTTAAAGATGGATGCCATCAATCGAACCGCGCTTAGCTTTCATGAGGGAGTTTACCAGACTCTTGTAAGCTGGGACAACGATCAGACCTCTCAACGAGTTAGAAGGATTGTTGGACACATTATGTCGGGGGGAACATTTTCGACTATTACAGATCAGTTGAAGAAGCCCTACGTGCACTGTTCCGGCTCAGCCACTTATGGAATCCAAGACTTTTATTTTATGCAAGACCCGAAAGCGGGCCATCCAAAGGTGAATTTTGTGGCGGAGGGGTTTGCAGGCAACCAGCTTATTAACTTTAATGAGAACCGCATAGACTCCAGCAACATTAGCTCCAACGTCAGCATTGAAGACTTCTATAAAGGACTAAAACTCGGCAACTTTAAAATGAATATTCAAGGCGACGGAGAAAGCATCGAATTCTTAACTGCTTTAAGATTTGAAGCGAACTCAATAGCTGGAACTCTCTACCTCGATGCACTCACGGGAGGTGGCCCCATGTACGCGCCTATCGAAAATGTAATTTGTGATTTCGTTAAATAATCAGTTCGCACAAACCGCGATAATTCTGTCGCGGTTAAATGCTGTTTCTTTAATGACCGCGGTCAAGATTCCATTCACAATATTTATATGAAGCCGTTGCTTTCGAGTTTTCTATTTTTTTGCGACGTTGGGTGCTCAAGCACATACGATCTGTTTTGCTCATAGAGGCGGAGGCTGGAATTATTTCGACAATTCGATGAGCGCCTTCAAAGGCGCCGTTGACGAAAAATTCGAAGGTGTCGAAACTGATCTGCACCAGACAAAAGACGGAAAAATTATTCTTTTGCACGACGACGATCTATCAAGCGTTGCCGTTGGCAGTGATTGTCCCAAGAATGTAAACGTGAGCAAGCTGCTTCTTTCTGAAATTCGTGAAAAATGTAAGCTCAAAAATGGCGACGACGTTGCCATCCTTGAGGACGCGCTAAACACGTTAAGACATCAAAAGACTTTAATTATTCTAGATTTAAAAGATCAGTTAGCCGACCAGTCAATAAAAGAAATCTTAGAATCTGGAGTCGATATTTCGCGATTTCGGTTAACGGCGTTTTATTCGGACTTTCTGAGAATTTTAAATTCCTCGACTGTCTTATCTAAGGAACAAATTGAAGGGTGGAACTCCATTCCCCGGTACGAAAACTTCAGACATCCTGTCTTTTCTAAAACTGATTTCAATAAAAATTTTCATCTGTTTTCGGCTTTCACCTACGCCATGTTCGCTCCTGAAGATCAACACTTTGGAGCTTGGGAGGTGAATTACCCAGTTTTTCTGAAATGGATTCTGCCTAAGAAAGCAGAGTTCATAGTCACCAAAGATCCAAAAGAGTGCATGCGTATTCGCAATAGCCAATAGCGGTTCCCGCCTGAGACTCTGTACTCAACTCAAATCACGGTTTCTCGACAACCTAATACTTCCAGTTCCTCGCTCAATTGAAAGTGTGGCGAATCTTCGCCACGCATTTTCATCGCGCTCTACGGTAATCACGAACTCTCGCTAAAACAGCGTTTCGACTGCGCGCCCGCGAAAACCAAATGCAATTAAAATCAATAACATAGCTAGTGCCAGCTCTTGGAAGTGGCTTTGCAACTTTAATAGTTAAGAAGGCAACGCAGCCTTCGGCAAAGGAACAGGAGCTAAGATGAATTCATGTCCACGTTGCTTAGACCGATCGTTCGAGATCCTAAGAACACACTCACATTGCTACTCGTGCAACTACACACCTGACATTTCAGCGGCGGAACTTCATCGGCAAGATGATGACCTTCCGATTCCGAAGTGGGTTATGGACTTCTTAAGCGAGCCTGAGAGTTCCGTAGGCGAAAACCGTCGCGCTAAAAAATTGGTGTGCAAATAGAACTCTCAATTTCAGTCGAACCATATGACGAAGAAAGGAGACTTACGATGTCTACGTCATTTTTTAAGAGCTGTCCGCGCTGTGGAACTCAAAGCTACGAACAACTTTTGACCCATGGTCATTGCATCGAATGTCTCTACTCTGCGGACTTGGAACCGAGGAACAAAAAAGGATTTTTCAGTATTCGGAAGGCGGAAGAAATATTGGCAGAAGCAAATCCTTCTACGCCCATGACGGAAACCAACAAACTTGCAGAGGTAGAAATATGAACGCACTCAAAGCAAATGCGAAATTCCTTTGGCAACTCCTGAATAAGAAATGGGATGAAGCAGGAGAAATCCAGCGTCGCATCGACGATGCTAAAGTTCGCAATCAGGAAATTTGCAGATTCGGCAATTACCGAACTTGGTACTAACCAAAGGAAAGGAACTTCAATGACTCAAGATGGAATGCTGAAGCGAAACGGTTGCGGGCGATGGGAATTCAACGACATCGAACTCACGTCTGGAAGTGCCGTCGAAATTCAAATCGACGATCACTGGATCTGTGGAGTCATCGAACATTGGCACGACAGCTATTACTGGTTCAGTCGTCGCAATGGAATTCCCGTCGTTCTGCACTCAGGAATTAGAGCGCGCTTTCCACTTAAAACTGAAAGGAGAATGCGAAACGAATAGCAAATTCTTAGAGATGGTTTGAGGGGTAATACATCCGAAAGGAGCAATATTTTGTTAGAGCAAAAAAACGAACAAGTACAAAAATCAGAACGTCTTAATCTATTCTGGCTGTGTAGCCAGACCGGACGCAAACAACCAGCCGGTGTTGCGTTCTTCAACAATGAACAAGGCGACTACCGCCTGAAAATCGACGTCATGCCCGAAGACAAAACGCTTTTCCTGAAAGCCGTTTCTTCAAGCGCCGATACAACCTACTACCGCATTGAAGCGGCAGTGAAAAAAGCCGGGCGCGTAGTTCACAGAGCCGAAATCGGTTCTGGCTACGCCAAGAAGGAAGATTCAACCGTCTACATGGACATCGGACCATTTTCTAGACTGCTGGTGCTGGAGCAAGTTCAGTCTTGAAGCATGCCAACATTTGGTTGGTTGTCATAGTGGCCTTCGCAGCTCTTGCCGCATTCTTCCCTGAACTCGCTCTCGCGCAGTTCACGGGCGGTGCTCTAGAGAGCAAGGTCAACGGGGTTACGAGTGGGCTCATCAACTTTTTGCTGCCCGCCGCAAGTATTATCGGGCTTGTCTATTCAGCGATCTTGGCAGCCTCGGGAGACGCTTCAGCGAAGAGTCGGATGACCCTTATCGCAATCTGTTGCGTTGTGGGAATGTTGGCCCCGCTACTAATTCGTTGGCTACAAGGCTTGGTGAACTGATGTTGAAGACTTCAACAGTTTACCGGAAGCTTGATGCGAAATTTAAGATCGGTGGCGTCGATGCCACCGATCTGTTGGCTGTTCTCTTGGTTGGCGCAGTCATGAATTTGATCTTTGGCCGATTGTCCATCGGCCCTGTTTTCATTTTTGGACTACCCGGACTTTTGTTTTGTGCGCTGTATTTTGGGAAACGCGGAAAGCCTGAGGGTTATCTCCTACACGCTCTTCGGTTTTATATTTCGCCTGGTGAGCTCCATGCCGGTGAGCGACAGGACCTCACCTGAGGCAGTCCACGATTGCGGGTAAAGTTCCGTTCTTTCGATTTGAAGATCACACGATGGTTTATCTCGATGGCTCGCTAGGCGTCGGCTTTCAGCTGAGCGGATACGACATCAGCTGCGCCATGCCCGAGGCTATCAATGCCTTTTGCCAAAAAGTTGAAAACTTTCTTGTTGGCTTAAACGACGGCTTGCGAGTTCAGGTTTTTTACCGGCTGACCAACCGTGCGACCCAAATGATTGAAGAACACAAGATGGCTTCTGGCGACAGCGGTATCGAGTACCAGCCAATTCGAGAAGCGCGAATTTCATTTTTGGAAGAAAAAGTTGAAAGCGGCCAATTTTTCGTTCCGGAGATTTATCTTTTTGTACGCAGTCAGCCACTTCAACTAAAGAAGCGACGCTTTTTCGACAAAAAAGAAAATTTCGAAGGCTTTCCCGAAAAGGAGTTCCAAGAGCAGAAAGAAAAATTCTTTATCTTGGTGTCACAAGTAGAAAGTGCGCTGAGGTTTTCAAATCTTCAGCCGAAGCGAATTGAAAAGGAAGAATGGTTCAAGCTGTGCTTTTCCTATTTTAATTTTGAGCGAGCGGAAACTCTTGGCTCGCCAAAATTGCGGGAGCCGACGGACGCACTGGCGCCTAGTCTTGGAGTTCAACTTGCGCTGACGGATATTTCGGTTTCCGAGAAGCATCTCCAAATTGGAGATCTTTACTTTCGTGTCATTACGCTAGCGGTTCTGCCGGAGGGCCAGACTTTTACTTCAATGATCGAAACCTTAATGAAGCTGCCGTTTCATTTTTGGTTTTCTCAAAACATTCACACGCTCGAACAGCGCAAAGAAATTGAGAAGCTAGAGCTTATGCGTCGGATCGCGAGTTCGATGGCCTCAGGTAGCAAGAATGTCTCGGATATTGAAAGCGAATCAAAACTTTCTGGCCTCGAGGATTTGCTACGAGAAGTGATGACTGGGTCTGAGCGTTTGGTCGCATCGGATCTCAATGTCATTTACTGGGCAAAAAGCAAAGACGAACTCGAAAGGAAAACAGAAGAAATCTTGCGCGCCTTTCGGTCGATGGGACAATCCGAAGGCTTAGTTGAATCTTTCGCTTTGGAAGAGGCATTTTTTAAAGCCGCGCCATCAGTTTGCGAAGGTCTTCGGCACAAACGGATGAAGACTAGCAATTGCTCTCATCTGATGCCGCTGTTTGCGGGTTGGACTGGCAACAAGCGCCCTGTTGTTCTGCTTTCGAATCGAGAAGGCGCGCCTTTTGCGATTGATCCATTTGCTAAAGAACTTCCGAATTGGAATGGACTGGTCTTTGGCGGAAGCGGCGCTGGCAAGTCGTTCACGATTTCTCAACTGATGCTTCAGTTTTGCGGTCAGACGCCGAAGCCAAAAATCGTATGGATCGACAACGGAGCCTCAAGCGAAAAGTTAATCGAGATCATGGATGGCGAATTCATCGACCTCCATCTCAATTCAGGAATTTGCCTGAATATGTTTGATCTTGATGCCGGTGAAGAAAAACCGACGTCAGCCAAAATCAAACTGATCTTGGGTTGCCTTGAAATGATCCTGAAAGACGACGATAAGGCCGGACTACCGAAACGAGATAAGGGTCTTTTAGAGGAAGCGATCTTTGACTGCTACCGAAAATACGAAGGTCGTGTACCGCAGCTTTCTGACCTTAAGGAGATTTTGCGAGAACACCCCGTTTCGGACATGCAGAAGTATGCGGACATTCTCTTCTCTTGGACGGGAGAAACTGCATTCGGTCGAATGCTCGATGGGCAGAGCAACATCAAGCTGTCGAAGGATTTAGTCACGATTGAGGTCAAGGGATTAGAGAACTACCGTGACCTTAAAGACATTTTTCTTCTGCTCTTCACGGCTTACATCAAGAATGAAGCCGCGAGTGATCTAGCGCGGCCGTATTTATTGATTGTCGACGAAGCCCAACGCCTGTTTAAGGGTTCGCCGATGGGTCGAGAGTTTGCGATCGACAGTTTTCGAGTTTTTCGAAAATACAACGCGGGAATTTGGTGCATCAGCCAAAACTATAAAGACTTTTTGTCGGACCCCGATCTAGCTGACTCACTTATGCCGAATACGACTTTCGTATTTGTCCTCAGGCAAAGAAAAATTGACTGGGACGATTTTAAGAACACGTTTGATTTTACAGACGCACAGGTTGAAGCGGTTAAAAGTCTTGAGATCGTAAAGGGAAAATATTCGGAATTCTTTCTCATGCAGGATGAAAACCAAGCCGTCGTCCGTTTGGAACCTGAACCGCTGAGCTATTGGATCTGTACAACAGACGGAAATGAAAAATCAAAGGTTGAGTCAATGCGAGCTGAAGATCCTGAGAAGCCATTGATTGAGGTTTTACAAACTCTTTCGAAAGGAGTTTTTCATTAAACGTATTCCGAAATTGATTTGCGCAGTTGCACTTTTGCTTTCGTTCCCTATGGGCGCGAAGGCCGATATGTTTGGTGCGGACGTCGGTGTCTTGCTTCAGATCCTTCAAGAAAACATACGGCATTATATCCAGCTTCAGGAGATGATTAAGCAAGGAAAAGACGCCGACGAATTCATGAGGGCATTGAACAGCGGCTTGGACAATTCAATCGGCCTTCTCGATTCTCTCCCGATCAAGGACGAGAAAATTTTGGCCGATTTGAAGCAGTTCAAAGCCGCCATGGGAAAAGTTGAAACACTCTACGGGATGATTCCAAAGAGTCCCGACGAGGCCCTCCATCTGCTCCACGACCAATCGGTAGCGGAAAGTCTTCGTATGGCAAACTCATTCAAGGAATTTTCAGAAGCCCAGGAGAAGAATTCAGAAATCATTGCCGTCCAAGCTCGGCAAGCGTCACCAAAAGGAGCCGCCAGAATGCAGGCCGAGATGAGTGCTGAAATTTTACGAACGCTTTCGCAGTTGATTCGGCTCAACACCCAGATGTTGAAGCTTCAAAGTGAACAGGTCGCCATGAGCAACAAGTCGGCGAAGGATAATGTCGCAGGATTTAAGAAAATGAATGACGACCTTGGAAACGGATTTTCAAAATTTAAACCCGACATGAAACTTGTCACTTTTTAGAGATGTTTAGCTATCTAGGCTCGGTTGGCGCGGAACTTCACGCGCAGATGGTTCAAATGTACTGGGTTCTGCTGATCCCATTCGTTGTTTTTCTGTTCGCTCTTGAAGTTATCAAAGACGAGAACCCGAACCTCCGGGATTTGCTGCGAAGAATTGTTTTTTCGATTCTTCTGCTTTTGACATTCAACTGGACATTGGAGGCGATTGCCATCGTCGGTGACGCAGTTACAGAGAAAATTGATGGGCTTCAGAAGTTGTCAGACGTGCTTCAAAACCTAGGACCGAATTATTCCGGCAAGGATAGCTGGTTTAGCATGAGAGAAACGATTCTGTATGTCTTCAGCATCCTGGCTTATCTGATCGCGTACTTAGGTTTTTTTGTGGCAACAGCCCTGACTCATTTTGTTTGGACGATTTTGTATGTGGCCGCTCCTTTGATGATTCTAATGTTTGTTAGCCCTCACACGGCGAACGTAACAAAAAGTCTCTATAAGGGACTTGTCCAAGTTGTGATTTGGAAAGTGCTCTGGTCGATTCTTGGGGTCTTACTGCTAAAACTGGCGGTGCAACCGGAAGTCTCGGGTCTTGAAGACTACATTATGTCGATTATCGTGAATCTCTGTATTGGGTTTTCGATGCTCTTCATCCCGATCGCATCAAGGTCTTTGATTTCAGATGGTATGAGTTCTGTTGCAAGTTCACTTGCGGCAGTACCAGCCATTGCAGCCGGTGGGGCGATCAAAATGGCAGCTGCTAAGTACGGTGGAAAAATTGCGGGAGCCGCTGCATTTGCGGCCAAACCAGTGACAAACCCCATTACAAGCCGCGCTCAGATTTTAAAAGAAAATCTGAAACCAAGATTTGAACGAGCAAAGGCCGCCTACGCTTCGATTGGTTCTGTGCGGAAGCAGGAGACGGGAAAAAATAATTCTAACGAAAATTGGAGAAATAAATAATGACTGACAATAAGCAAAACACAATTCCGAATATTTGGACGGCGCAGGAAAATCTTCTGCATTTCTATCGGGTATTGACCGCCGGGCTGGGGTTGTTGGCAGTTTTAATGTTGGCTCTGACCGCCGTAATTTATTTTCGTGATCCGATCGTTGTCGTGAAAGCGACGACGAGGAATGAATTCTATCCGAGCACACGCGGTCAAGTTTCCGTCGAGAAAGCCGATGTCGAAGGATTCACGAAACAGTTCCTAGAAGCGCTCTACGTCTGGCCCGATTTCAAAGAGGGGTCATTAGTGAAAGAAATTTCGCCCTTTGCCGAAGATGCTTTGGTCAGTAAAGTCATTGACGCCCAGGTTGCAAAGTACGGGAAAGCCTTTAAGGACAAGAAACTTGAGCAGTCATTGGCGTTTGTGAAGATCAAAGTTCTTGAGGATCGGGTTACAGCTCGATTCTTGCGAGTTCTAATGATCGAAGGCATTCCACTGACGGTTCCGACAGAAGTTACGATCTCAATGATTCAGGGAACACCAACTCGCGCCAATCCAATGGGCATCTTCGTCTCTGGCATCGTGGAACATGAAGGTGCGAAGTAGCTCATGGCTGTTGGTGGGATTCTGTTTGCTATTTTTTTTAAACAGTAACGCAGCAATCCCTGGAGATAAGCGCACGATTTTAACATCAGGAGAAAAGGTCTACACGCTTCACTATCAACTAGGTCAAAGTACAATCCTCTACTTCGGCTTGAGGCCGGAAACTGTCATTTGCGGGAACAAAAACTATTTCAATATTGAAAAGCTAAAGGACGGAATCACGATCCAGCCGCTTTCAAGTTTTTCGACCAATCTGACCATCATGGCACAGGGCCGCAGGTATTTGTTTTTTCTGACGCCCGCAAACGGCTCGAGACCAGATGGATTTGTCGAGGTCAAATGGGTTCCAGCTAGCCAAGTTCGAGCTATTAAACCTTTAGCAAGCCTTGGCTCGGCGACCGTTCGAGAGTTGTCGCAGAAAACAAAAATTGGAGGCCAACTAGAAATGACGATTGTGCGTGAGAAATCATCGAAGATTGATAATCGCAGGATCTTTGACCTCGAGTTGAGGAATCTAAATAGCAACACAGTTCGTACAAATGCAGTCGAAGTTGTGGCCGCCGTGAATGGGCACCCTTTGGATCGACAGGTCCTCGTATGGGAATCTGAAGAATTAAAATCCAAGGGCTCATTGAAAGGTCGCATGATTGTCACCGGATACCAGAATAAAATGTTGAGCCTAGTAATTGGCTATCAAGGCAAAAGTATAAAGATGGTCGTAAAAGGTGGCCGCGATTAGTCGCTTTCAGCCGAAGGCGTGGTGGGAAGGTACAAAAAATTATTTTATCGAAAAAAGTGGCGGCAAATCAGTTGTGACACTGAAGCGGGCTGGCTTGGTTCTCGGAGGAGGCGCTTTACTTCTTGCGATCGGTATGGCTTGGTTTGGTCCGAGTGAAGACAAAACATTCTTTGTTCAAACGAACCAATCTCAAAACCAAGGAGGGTCCGTTGAAAAATCAGCGGGTCAAGTCAACGGCGCGGTGGTCGCTCTCTTGGACAATGGAAAGAAGAAGCTGGTCGAAGATAAGAAGGCAGAGGCCCTCAAAAAGCGGCACCAGGTTTCGATTAAATATTCTGCAACACAAGTTATCGGCGTAAAAACGAACTCTCCTAAAGCCATTCAGTCTGGTGCGAAGCTCGTCGGATTTCTGCTTAACACGATTGATACAAGATCCCCTTCGTCCGTACGTGTTCGTATTTCCCAAGGCGGCGAAATGGCGGGTATTGAAATTGAGCGTGGTTCGGTTCTCTCCGGTCAATATTCTTATCCGGGCTCTGGAGAAAAAATTTATGTGTCTTTCATGAGGCTTGATACTCCAGACGGAGAACCAAAACGAATTCAGGCTCACGCACTGGACAGCGGAACTTATGCAGCCGGAATCACGGGAGAAGAATATTCTGACAACGGAACCAAAGTGGCTGCAAGCTTGGGACTTTCGATGTTTTCAGGAATGGCCGACGTGCTAACGGAGAAGGAATCTCTAGGTTTTTCTCAGAATGGTGTTCAAGCGAAGCCCACGATGAAAAATGCGCTTTTGCAGGGGCTTTCTCATTCTGCGCAAGACCAGACAGGACGATTGGCTTCGGAGATCGGCTCCTCGAAAGATTATCTGATAGTCCCTGAAGGAAAAGAAATGATTATCGAACTTACACAGGATTTCAAATAGGCGATCAGAAAACTGATGGGAAAGTGGATTTCTTAACCGCAATACTCACCATGATTCGCGGGCTAACGGTTTTTTTTGCGGAAGTCATTTGGTCAGGAATTCGTAAGGGCGTTCGTTGGTCGCCAGAGCTGATTCGAAACTGGCTGATCTACTTTGCTTGGCTAAGCCTAGTTGTCTATGGCCGTCGCTGGAACTTAGCCGTGATGTTGCAATTTGCTTCATCCCTGGCGGGAATCGAAGGATTCGGAAATTGGATTGCGCTTCATATTCCAAAATGGATGCTTCTACTTTTGTTTTCGATGGGGCCTTTTGCGGCGTGGCTGTTTTTTTGCGGGTTTCGAGGCTGGCTCGACCTTGCAAAAGCGCGGACAGCAATTCGGCATTTAGGTTTGAAAACCCCAACAGGGGTTGAGCCTAAGGTCGCACGGATCGTTGAGCTAGAAGGTAGACAACGTCGAATCCTCGTGCATGCGGTAGGAATTGATATTGAAAGTTTCCGCAGCAAAAAAGGAGTTCTTGAATCTGGATTTAATGCCATTGTTCAAGAGATTCGTGTCTGTCCTTCGAATCGTCAGATGGTTGAGATTCTAGTTTCTGAAAAGGAACTGCCAAGACTTGTGCGATTTGATGAAAACGCAAATCGTTTGACGGAACCCTACACGTTTCTCGTCGGGGAAACGATGGATGGATTTGTCACGGCCGATCTTTGCAATATCCATCACTTGCTTGTGGCTGGCGCGACCGGCGGTGGAAAAAGCGTATTCTTCAAACAAGTGTTGGTCGGACTTTTAAAAAGTTCGAAATTCATTCAGCTTTATCTGTTGGACCTGAAACGTGGTGTCGAATTTCGACCATTCGGTTCACTCGACAATGTTGAAATCGCAAAAGACGAAGTTTCGTCCCTTTCAACTCTCCAGTCCGTAGTTGCCGAGATGGAACGTCGTTTTAAACTTTTAGAAGAGAAAGGATTTAATGAGATTCATCCTGAACGCGACAATTTGGATCGTATTGTTGTCGCAATCGACGAAGCCTCGGTGCTTTTCACAGTCGGCAAAACGTCGAAGGCCAACAAAGAAAATGCACAGAGTGCCAGGGAAATGACCGATCAAATTGCGAAGCTTGGCCGAGCGGCTGGCATCCACCTGATCTTGGCGACCCAAAAGGTTGTGAAAGAAACGATTGATACTCGTGTTCAAACCAACATCAATGCGAAAATGTGCTTCCGCGTGAACACAATCGCGAGCTCTATGACGGTGATCGGAAACAAGAAAGCCGCTGATCTCCCCGACGTAAAAGGTCGCGGAATTTGGTCGCTCGGAAGTAACGACGTCGTTGTTCAAGTACCACGGCTTGATGCGGACGAAATCACAGAGGAGATTGCGCAGCTAACCGATAAATTCAACGGAGATGCGTCGCCTTTGAAGCAGGAAATGCTTCAGGTCATGACGGCAAAGAAAAAGAAATCACCGAAATTAGCATTGGCAAAAGACGAAATTGGCGAAGCGATCGCGGCTGAGGGTGACGATGGCAATTGAAATTCAACCTCGGGATCTTCAAATTATGCGATTTGCATTTACTTATCGCGTTGTGACGTACAGTCAGATTCACAGAAAGTTCTTTGCAAAGAATCACGATTCGGCTTCAAGAAATCGAATCAATCTTCTTTGCAAGCACGGCTACATTAGATCATTGGGTAATGATTCGAATGGGCGCTTGCAAAAATGTGTGCGCCCAACAGAAAAATCATGGGATCTGATTGCAAAGAGCTGGGGCTACGACGTGGATCGGCCTCATTTCCAAAGTGAATCTGTCGAGCATGACTTTCGCTTGGCTGAGGTGTCGTTAAAGTTTGAACGACTAACTCTTTTTCGAAGTCTCGTGACCGAAAATTTGCTTCAGTCCTCTTCCTACCTTGCGAGCCATCCTCACTATCGGGATTTGGTGAATCGTCAGTCAGATGCAGTTCTGTCGCTGAAGGATTCTGACGGAACTGAATTTCTTTACGCTATCGAACTTGAGGTCAGCAAAAAATCGCCGGACCGCTATCATCAAAAGCTAAGCGCGTATTACAAAGCTGGCGGGATTGATGGAGTCATTTATGTTTGCGGATCGCAGGAGATCACGGACACAATTGCAAGGATTGACCGTGAAGTTCGCACGACCGAATCCTCCGTTGTGTATCTGGGACTAGAAGTTGATGTTCTGAAGAACAACCAGAAGATGATCTTCAAAGCTTCAGATGGTGCAGGTATTGGATTGTTTTGATGGGTCTAGCGGCCGCTAGGAGAAGGTCTATTTTAGTCCTAGCGGTCGCTAGAGGTAAAAGTGACTCAAGTGTCCGATTTCTTTAGAAAGCCGACACTGATTTTCAGAGGGGGTCACGGATATAGACGAAATAGTTGATATGAATGGTTGGAGTGGCAGATGAGCAATGATGGAGGCAGGAATGTTGAGATGAAGGAAGTGAGATCGAGCTGGAATACATAGCTAAAGATATTCGAAATACAAATGGGAGATAACTTATAAGAAATAAAATTTTGGCGGGATTAGTTTCAGTTTTGATTCTGAATGGATGTTCAACTCTTAGAGATTCTTTGATCCTTGGCGCTGGAACAGGCGTGGTAATCGGCGCAGTCGCTGGCAATCAAATCGAAGGCGACAAAAGTGAAAATGCGATTAAAGGCGCGGTGATTGGCGGCGTTGTCCTAGGTCTTGCAAGCTATCTGATTCACGGAAGCCTTGAAAAGCGCGACGCAAACGTTCGCCGAGAAACGCTGATGAATTTGGAGCACTACGAGGTTCTGGGCTTTGAAGGCATGAATCCTAATGTGCCTGACATGAGTAACGGGAAATGTTTTACGACCAAAGAAGTTGATGGCCGAGTGGTTTCGATTCCATGCAGCCTGGTCAACGATAGCGACGACGCGCGATGAGCAAGGACGAAAACGTGCTGAGGTCAGAACAAAAGGAAATCCTTCGCGTCGCCCTGGATAAGTCCGCGACGGCTGCTTACAAACAAATGACGGATCGACTGAAGAAAGAAAGCCCATTCCTAAAAATTCAACCGTCAGCGTTCGTTAGCTTTCTGGTAGCCGACTTCTGCATGACATACTTTGAAAAAGACTTGGGTATTTTGGTCGCCGAGTTTTTCGATTCGCAAACGTACTATGAAGATCAGCTTAAAAAAGCCAAATCTGGCAATAGCTTTGAGCAGGCAATGATTCAGACACTTTCTACGATCAAGAAGGTCCAAAGTAAAAAACGCGGGAAAATGGGCCGAAAACGTAAGACAGATAAAGGACTTAACGCCGCTGACCATGAAGCAATATAAACGCAGCAAAGAGAAATTGTTCTTGCATAGTATCTTTCATGATACTATGGTTGTAACCAGTGAAGCCGATGAAGAACTCAACAATATTAGATCAGTTAAAGGGCGAACTTCTCGATGCCATCGAATTGCAGATGGAGAAGGAGAACATCAGCCAAGGGGAAGTTGCTCGCAGGATCGGATCGCTGCGGAACAACGTGAACAGAGTTCTTCGGGGCAAAGGAAATGCAAGTTTAGACTTCTTAGTGAAAAGCGCCGAGAGCATCGGCCTCACTGTGGAGATGAAGATAAAGAAATTGAAGGTTTGAAAAAGGCTGCCGGATACTTCCCGATCACTGAGGAGTAACTGATAGGCACTAAAAACCAAGTTGGCTTAAAGACTCGACAAGAGTCATTGTTCTTTGAAAATTTATGGTTAGATACGAAAGAGGCAGCGGTGTATTTGCGGACCTCTCCGAAACAGATTCGGAGCTGGGTCTATCAAGGGAAAATTAAGGCCTACAAACTTCTTGGGCGTAGTTATCGCTTTAAGCGACCTGATCTCGACTCCTTATTAAAAGGAGTCGAGTAATGGGAATTACGACATATAAAATAGAGGTTTCCCCAGGCGAAACCAAAAAATTCTATTTGGTTATCGCCGAAGGAATAAACAAGTACACCGGTAAAAGAGTCCAAAAAAAGCGTAGAGGCATTACTTCTGAAGTAAAAGCTGAGAGGGTTTATCGTGAGTTATGGAGTCAATGTCGAGAAGAACGTCCCGATGGTCCCGCAATTTCAACTTGGGGAAAATTAAAAGACACCTATCTCGAGTACGTCCAAAACAACATCCGAAATGAAACCAACAGACACGGTTTCAGCCCTAGGACGGTTGATAAGAAAAAGAGTCGATTCATTCACATAAAAGATTGGGATGAATTGCATTTGGATCTTATCAATCCCCAGAGTTTGCGTGAAAGATTAGATACTTTGGAAGCTCAAGGTATTGCGACCCGCGAACTCACCAGCGAAATACAGAAAGAAGTCCGATGTGTTTTTAGCTACGCAGTTGACCGAGGAACGTTCAAGGTTAACCCGCTAGCCAATATGACAAAGCGAAAGGTACCGAAAAAGAAAAAGACAGCTCTGAATCATGAAGAGACTGACAAACTTCTATCAGAGGCTCGAAGTCGGAATCACCCTTACTATTTCATCTGGCTATTGTCGGTAACACTTGGCGTACGACGAAGCGAACTTGCTGGTCTGAAATGGCTGGATATTGATTTCAATCATCGGCTAGCGAACATTCGACGGCAGGATATTCCAAGAGAAGGAATCGTAGAAGACTTGAAGAACCACTGCGAACGCATTGTGGCAATTCCGGCCTCTGTGATCCCGACTCTTAAAGAATATAAGCTTCGATCTAAAAGCGAGTTTGTGATTGATGTTGATTGCGAGGAATGGAAAAGCGGCCGCCAGGCTGCTGTGTTACGGAAGTTTTGCCGAGAAATTGGCATCAAAGAAGTGACGCACCATAGACTACGAGCAACCCATATCACGCTTGCATTGGTCGACGGCATTCCGCTCGGCATCGTAAAAGAAAACGTCGGGCATTCGAAGCTGAGCACTACAGATGAGTATTTCAGCTCTTCTGGTATTCAGATGCGAGGTCAGACAGACGGACTACAAATTAAAGTGCCAACGGGAAAGGAAGGGAAAGTTACGCCGCTGAGGGCTGCGAAATGAACCCCTTCCAAACCCTGCCAAGTCGTGCTAACTATATGAATTCATTGGTCGAGAATTACCCCGACCAATTTATATCTTTTTAAATCAGCTCACAGCAGCATCAAATCACTTTTTTCTTACTTTCTGCAGTCACGATGTTGCTATTCTTAATGCATGCTAACTTCCGAAGTTGCCATTGGCCTACAAAAGTATGAAATCAAAAAGTTAGATTCAAGTCATACTCATGAGCTCTCAGCCCTCATCGACTCGAGTGATGATTTATATAAGCAAAAGCTGAACTTTGAGGAATTAAAAACTCGAAAAAAATATTTACTCAAAATTCTAAATGAAAATCCATTGTCCACTTACCATGGACTGTTCATTGAAAATAAACTTGTTTTTGCTATCTTTGGAAAAAAATATTTAACCGTTCCTATTTATTCTTATGGTGGTCTTATATCGAAACTTGATCACCATTATGCAATTCGTGCCATGGATAAAATTTCTTATTCTATTAATCAAGAAATGAGATTAACGGGTCATAATAGCTTCGTTACTTTACTGCGAATGAGAGCTTTTACAAAGGATGAGGCTATAATTGAAACAAAATCTACAAAAATTATTCGCTTCGTAAATTATCTCAGTCTTAAAAAAGATTATTATGCAGAAGTGATTCGCATAATAAAACCAAACGAGCGTCCACATGAAGACTACGTATGGGAACTCATGGGAAGTAGAACTTGGGATGCCTATTTGTATGTGATGAAGTGCTCGTTGAGAAGTTCAGATGAACAATTTCCAAGCCTGGTAAAAAAATAAGATAATAAAAAAGGCCATTACATTTTAGGTAATGGCCTTTTTAAGTTACAATCTTTTTTATTACTTAATTTCGAATCGATCCAACATCATAACTTTGTTCCATGCGCTTACAAAATCACGCAAGAATTTCTGTTTTCCATCATCAGCTGCGTAGACTTCAGATATAGCACGCAATTCCGAGTGTGAACCGAAGATCAAATCAACAGGTGTAGCCGTGTATTTTACTTGTCCTGTTTTGCGATCGAGACCTTCATAAACACCAGCTGTAGAAGTCTTTTGCCACTTTGTTGACATATCCAACAAGTTAACAAAGAAAGCATTGTTCAATGTTCCAGGTTTATCAGTGAAGACACCGTGCTTTGACTGATTAGAATTTGCATTCAACACTCTTAATCCACCAACAAGGACAGTCATTTCTGGAACTGTGAGTGTTAATAAATTAGCTCTGTCGATCAGACTTTCTGCTGGTGATAAATAATTATTTTCACCATAGAAATTTCTGAAACCATCAGCATGAGGCTCTAATGCCTCGAATGATTTTGCATCAGTTTGAGCTTGAGATGCATCAGTTCTTCCAGGTGTGAAAGGAACTTTAATTGTACTACCAGCGTCTTTTGCCGCTTTTTCAACTGCAGCAGCTCCACCCAGAACTATCAAATCTGCTAAAGAAACTTTTTTGCCTGTGTTGTTAAAATCTTTTTGAACTTTTTCAAGTGCAGCAATTACTTTTGCAACTTCAGCGGGATTATTAACTGCCCAATCTTTCTGTGGCGCTAGCCTTAAACGAGCACCATTGGCACCACCACGCAAGTCAGTACCACGGAAAGACGCAGCAGCTGCCCAAGCTGTTCTAACGAGCTCAGAAGTTGAAAGACCTGTGTTTAAAATTTTACCTTTAAGATTTGCGATATCGTTCGCATCAATCAACTTATGATTCACTGCTGGAACAGGATCTTGCCAAATCAAAGTTTCCTTTGGTGCATCTTTACCAATGTAGCGAACTTTAGGGCCCATATCTCTGTGAGTTAATTTGAACCAAGCTTTTGCAAAAGCTATTTCAAATTCTTTTGGGTTTTCTAAAAAGCGCTTTGAGATTTTTCCGTACTCTGGATCCACCTTCATCGCGATGTCCGTGGTAAACATAATTGGAGCGTGTCGTTTTGTAGGATCATGAGCGTCGGGAACCATCGAAGCGGCTGCTCCACCTTTAGGAATCCACTGAACCGCACCAGCTGGACTCTTGGTTTTTTCCCATTCAAACGCATATAAATTCGCTAGGTATTGCATTGTCCATTGTGTGGGGGCTCCCGTCCATGCACCCTCTAGACCACTTGTTACTGTATCTACACCTTTTCCAGTTCCACATTTATTCTTCCATCCAAAACCTTGCTCTTCAACGCCTGCTCCAGCTGGTTCTACACCAACACATTTAGCAGATCTTGCACCGTGTGCTTTACCAAATGTATGTCCACCTGCGATGAGTGCTAATGTTTCTTCGTCATTCATAGCCATTCGTCCGAAAGTTTCACGAATATCCTGAGCTGCAGAAAGTGGATCATGGTTTCCGTTTGGACCTTCTGGGTTGACATAGATCAGTCCCATTTGAACTGCTGCCAATGGCTTATCAAGCTTGCGATTTCCTTTATATCTTTCAGAAGCTAAAAATGTGGCCTCTGGTCCCCAATAAACTAAATCAGCTTCCCAGTCGTCAGCACGTCCACCTGCAAAGCCAAAAGTTTTGAATCCCATGGACTCCATTGCTACGTTACCAGTTAAAACCATTAAATCAGCCCAAGAAATTTTACTTCCGTACTTTTGCTTGATTGGCCAAAGTAAACGACGAGCTTTATCTAAGTTTGTATTGTCAGGCCAACTGTTGAGGGGCTCAAAACGTAACTGACCACCAGCAGCTCCACCTCGACCATCAGAAATTCTGTAAGTTCCAGCACTGTGCCAAGCCATACGAATAAAAAATGGACCATAATGACCGTAATCAGCAGGCCACCAATCCTGAGAAGTTTTCATTACTTTTTCTATATCTTTTTTAAGTGCTGCAACATCTAGTTTTTTAAACTCTGATGCATATTCAAAATTGGGTCCCATTGGATTTGATTCAGTTGCATGTTGACGTAGAGGAGCTAGATCAAGTCTCTCTGGCCACCAAAATTGATTAGAAACATTACTCGCTTTCATCGAGCTAGATTCTTTTGCTGCTTGAGTTCCACCAGCACAGCCCATATGAGCCATAGCTGCCAAAACAAGCACAGCTTTTGAGATAGAATTAAGATTCATAAATTCTCCTTATAAAAACTATTAAAATTCGCGATGCAGATATCACATATCGAATCAGTTGGTATGTCAATCAAGGTATGACTTGCGTCAGGACCTCAACTCAACATTTAAAATAATGACAGTTTTGATTATAATAATAAAATATTAAAAACTAATTGATTAATAGTTTAAAACTATTAAATTGAAATAATGACACTACAACAGATTCGCTATGCACTGGCCGTCCAAGAAGAATTAAGTTTTGTTAATGCCGCAGAAAAATGCCATGTTTCTCAACCTAGTCTAAGTGTGCAAATTAAAAATTTAGAACTAGAAATTGGGATGCTCATATTTGATCGATCTAGAAGTTCACAGGTTCATGTAACTCCATCAGGAGCTAACTTATTGAACAGATTCCGATCGATTATGACTGACTTACAACAAGCAATTGACGAAGCAAAATCTTTGCTCAATTCTCCTCACGGAACCCTAAAAGTTGGTATCATACCCACAATCTGCCCCTACATCATGCCCCATCTTTTGAAATACAAAAATAGATTCTTTCCCCAATTGAGCATCGAAATAAACGAAGATACGACTGATAATCTTTTAAAACTCATCAATTCCGGTCAACTGGACTGTGGCATTTTATCAACACCAAGCAAAACTCCTAAGAATTTGATTGAGAAGCTACTTTATTATGAACCTTTTGTGCTTTACGCATCCACCGACCATCCTCTTTTAGAAAAAGAAAAGGTCTCGTCTCATGATCTTGCAAAATTTGAAGTTTCTATGCTTGATGAAACTCACTGCATGAGAGATCAGGTTCTTGCTGCATGTAAAATTAAAAGCAAAGATAAAAAAATCAAACAATCAAAATTAATTTCAGGTAGTCTACAAACACTCATATCAATCGTTGACGAAACTCAATCATTTTCCCTTATTCCATCTTTAGCAGCAGAAATTTTGCATTTTAAACATCCTAAAAGTGGAATAAGGAAGATAGTTAGCCCAACACCCGAGCGCAAAGTAAGCCTTATTTATAATAAATCATACGCAAGGAAAACCTTACTTCAAGCCCTCAGCCAATGTGTGACAACAGGCCTATCCGATCTTCTTCAAGCACACAAAAGCAGTTCAGCTACTACAGTTTTATATCCAGATAAGAAAAGATTTGAGACCTGATGCAAAAATTTAAACTTTTTTTAGAGCTTCTATAAAAGGTTGTATGCCAGGAAAACTTGTGATCCTCCCTATACTTTTTCGTCCTTTATAAACTAGGAAAACAGGTATTCCATGAAGACCAAAACGAGATGACAATTCAAAGTCATCATAAACATTATTATGATACCATTTAAATCCCAATGATTGGATCAGTTCAATATCTTGAAATATTAGATTTTTAGCAATCTCGCAGTTGGGACAATTATTTCCCCATAAAAAAAGAATTTTTTTACCCTCTTCATTAAAAAAATGTTCAAGCTCATTTGATGTGATTTTGTACACTTGAAGTGCACTAAAGAAAGGATGCATTAAGCTTTAGCTTGCCGTAGAAAATAAAGATTCTACTTTTCCTAATAGAGTTTCCATATCTAAAATCATAAAAGTTTTCTTATGACCTTTCAAGTCTGTCATTTCAACAATCTCTTTAATTACACTCTGCAAAGCTTTGTGTGTTCCACCCTTAGCTGCAATAGTTGGTATAGTTAGCTTCGAGGATTCATCTAAGTTTTCAATGGACTCGACAGAATCAACAACGAGCCCTAGCTTCACTTTATCGCTGTTCACAATGAGTAGCCTAGACTGACTTGCGTCTTGCAAAGGCATCATTCCATAAAGAGTTCTCAAATCAATGACTGTTATAAGTTCACCGCGCATTTTCAAAACTCCTAATACGAACTCAGGGTATCCAGGGGGTTTCATAATATCTCTTGGAATAACAGCTATTTCATCAACCTGCTTTAACTGAGACGAAAATAAATGTTCAAGCTTGAATGATAAATAAGGAATGCGAACAGAAGACTTAGATTTCTTGTGAGCTTCTTGTTCTTGCCCATATATTGAGTTGAACCCATGAGTAAGCTGCAATACCTCTTGGTGAGATAAAATTTTTGTATCATCTAAAAATAATAGATCTCCATTCAAATCATGATTGAGTAGCCCTCTAAATACTTCAATTTTTTGCTGCTGAAATAAAGGAATAGGTAACAAATCATCTTCATAATAATTAGTGATATTATCTACACTATCCACTAAAAATCCAAAATGAACTTTATCTTGCTTCATTATAATAATTCTTTGTCTATCTGTTTCTATAACATTCACTTCAGGCATTTTCATAAATTGGCTAAAGTTAATTAAAGGGATTACAACACCTCTTAGATTCACAACACCCAAACCATAATCAGGCCCTGAGGCTTGCTTTTGGACCTCTGGCACTTTGATTATTTCTTTGATTGCACTAATATCAAAAGCGAATTTAGCACTTTGTGATTTAAAAGTAATGCACTGTAGTCGTTTGGATCTTTTGTGAACTTCTGCCTGATTACTTTTTGTTCTTTCAAGAACACTGGGTACATTTTCAATTTTAACCAATGCTTGAGGGTCAATTATTTCGATTATTCGATCTCCTCCATTTAACTTTAACGCTCCCAAAATAATTTTTTTACCCTCAGATTTGTTCTCAAACATTGAAATATTTTTGTCATCTACGTGCAGTATTTCTGATGTGGCATCAAACAGCAGTCCTATACGAATTTCATCTGAGTTAATAATGGCAATTTTTTTTAATGATGATTCAGAATTAGTAATAATTTTTAATATAACACTAACATCGACTATTGGAACAACAAGTCCTCTTAAATTAAAAAGTCCTGTTAGATATTCTGGGGACAAAGGAACTCGACTTACTTTACCAGGGTGATTGACGACTTCTTGTAATGCTGAAATGGGAAGAGCAAGCTCAGAGTCACCTAATTTAAATGATGCAAACATTTGAAAACCAGATCTAGCCTTATTTTTTATTTCATCCATTCAAACCTCTTAAATAAACTTTTCAATCTTTGTAATTTTGTATTCACCCGTCGAGCAATCAATCGAAATCTGCGAGCCTTGATCACCACCAGGCTCAAAAGCGATCGTTTTTATTTTATATTGACACAAATACTTTTTAGCTGCTTTCAAGTTTTCTTCTCCAACACGACCTAAACTTGAAGAATAAATTTTTTCATCCACCATCATCTGACTGCCACCTGCCACCACAGCTCGGATTTCCTTAATGTCACTCTCAGTCTCTGCACCTATTTTTTGAAGCAAGTTAGGAACAGCTTGATCAACAAATTTACCCTTCATGTTAGGACTGTTAGCGGGAGCAACAGGCAACAAACAATGAGCCAAAGCATATAGGCCCTTTTCTTTCCACAAAATTCCGATACCTACACATGAACCCAATAAGGCCTTTAATATCAACCCATGAGATCCCATATAGAGTTGGCCTATTTTGACGTGTTGCTCGACATGGCTCATGAAGCAGCCTTTTTGTAAATCAAAGGAAGGGAATATTGAAAATCTGTTTTTAGCCTGGCTAATGATTCCGATTCTCCCATAATTAAAATTCCATCTTTTTTAAGATTTTCTTTCATATGTCGAAGAACCATTTCTTGATCTGGTTCATTGAAATAAATCATCACATTTCTTAAAAAAATAAGATCATAAAATTCTTTTCGAGAACTCTTAATATGTAAATGATGGACAGCAAATTCAACCTGTTTACGAAATTCATCTTTAATTTGACTTTGAGTTGATGAAATAACATTGAAATACTTTTGATGAAGCATAGGCCTTTTCAACTTTAATTCTGCTAGAACTTTGTCTCCGTAAATACCTTGGTTAGCGATTTCTAAAACATCGGTACATATGTCACTACCATAGACATGGTACTTAAAAGCAAATTCCTTAGTTCGAAACTCTTCACATAACATCATGATTGAATAAGCCTCTGCACCAGTAGAGCTTGCAGCTGACCAAATACGAAGCGTTTGTCCCTTATTGGATAACCACCAGTTTGGTAAAAATTCATTTTCGAAATATTTCCAAATAGATTCTGTTCTAAAAAAATGAGTTTCATTCGTAGTTGCTAAATTTATAAATTTTTGCTTTTCCAAAGGATTATTTTGGATGCAATCAATATACTCTTCATACTTAAAAATTTTAAGTCGACGCATCTGCGGACGAATTCGAGTGCCCAAAAGTTCTCTTTTGCGCTCCTCCATAGTAATTCCAGTGTATGATTTGACTAGCGACAAGATTTTTTTCAAATCCTTATCGCTAATCTCTTTTTCAATTTCACTCATATTTAGATTACAAATTTTGAAACTGTTTTATTTAACTCTTCTGCCTCTTTTACAAGCCCGCGAGTAGATGTGGCAATGCTTTCTGATGCTTGAGCTGATTTCTCAGATTCACTCGCGATATGTTGAATTGAGGAACTAATTCCCTTAGCAGCTTCTGATTGCTCTTCAGCTGCAACTGTCATTTCAGCAATGGATTGAGTTGTTTTTTCAATTCCATCAACAATTTTACCAAAGGCATCTCCAGCTTGTTTAGAAATTTCACTACCTTGGCTGACTCGCTTAACTGATTCGTTAATTAATTTTGAAATTTCTTTTGTAGCCTGTGAAGAACGTTCAGCCAGCTTTCTTACTTCATCAGCAACGACTGAAAAACCCAAACCATGTTCACCAGCTCTAGCTGCTTCAATAGCTGCATTAAATGCTAATAAATTTGTCTGACTCGCAATCTCGCTTATTACTTTTATAATTTCACTAATATCTTCCGAGGACTTATTAATTAACTCCATGGCTTCCACTGATTTCGCAATCGCTTGACTACCCACCTCTGCCTCTTTTTGTGTCACCTTGGCAAGTTCATTAGCCTTTTTTGTATTTTCAGCAATTGATGCAATTGATGCTGTAAATTCCTCGATTGATGCATTCATTTCTTCAACAGTCGCACCTAAACTTTGTGCACCAGCTGCAACAGAGTTTGATTTTTCTGCTATAGATTTTGAAGAGGTTCCAAAATTATTTGCTGAACCTACAACATTTCCAATGACGATTCTTAAGTCAGACATCATTTTTTGAATCCCGTTAGCAAGCTGCCCTAAAGCGTCTGAACCTTCCACTGTGACAGGAGATTTTAAATTACCTTCTGAAGCTGCCTTAACTGTTACAAGAAGAGCATCGACTTTTCTTTGATCATCGAGGGCCTTTTGCTTAACAGTTTCTTCCAACTCAACTTGCTTAGTAATATCAACAGCAAACTTAACAACTTTATATGGTTTTTGATTAGCATCCAAAATTGGATTATAAGTGGCTTGAATCCATATCTTTTTTCCACCTGAACCAAATCTCATGTAACGACCCGTATCGAATTCACCTCTGTTTAATTTAGACCAAAAATCTTTGTACTCACTTGAATTTGCATAATGAGGTTCACAGAATATTTTATGATGCTTGCCTTGAATTTCACCTAACGAGTATCCCATAGCATTTAAAAAATTATCATTCGCTGACAAAATTTTTCCATCCAATGTAAATTCAATAACACCTTGAGCTTTGCTAATAGCATTAATTTTTCCTTCATATTCAGCATTTTTTACCTTAGATGCTGTAATATCCGTCGCAAATTTAACAACTTTAAATGGTTTTCCATTCATATCAAAAATTGGATTATAGGAAGCATTGATCCAAATTTCCTTACCTGATTTACTAATTCGTTTATATTCTGCGGTTTCGAATTCGCCACGACCTAGCCTTGCCCAAAATTCTTTGTACTCTTTTGATTTTGCATATTCTGGGTCACAAAAAATTCTATGGTGTTTGCCTTTAACTTCTGATTCATCATATTCTAAAGCATTCAAAAAATTTTCATTAGCATATATTATTGTACCGTCTAAGTTAAATTCTATAACCGCTTGAGCTCTACTTATGGCTGTTACTTTTCCTTCATACTCTGCATTACGCATTTTTGACTCTGTAATATTGGTTGCAAACTTAATAACTTTATAGGGCTTATTGTTTTCATCAAATATTGGATTATAAGAAGCATTGATCCAAACTTCACGTCCATCCTTCGTGATTCTTTTGTACTCGGCACTTTCGAACTCACCACGACCTAACTTTTGCCAAAACTGTTTGTACTCTAGACTGTTTGCAAAGCTAGGTTCACAAAATATTTTATGATGCTGTCCCACAACTTCATCTAAACCATAACCCAAAGTATTCAGAAAATTTTCATTTGCATAGCGAATGGTTCCATCAAGGTTAAATTCAATAACAGCTTGCACTCTATGCAATGCTTTAACTTCTTCTGATAGTTCAAATTGTGATTTTTCATGACTAATTTTTTTTGCAACACTGCTCATTAAGAAGATCCTCCGAAATTAAATATTCAAATAATTACTCGGAATACTAGGTTCAGATCTTAATGGTTCTTTATAGGCTATGATAAATAATTAACTTTCACATATGTGGTTCAACACTAGAATGGATCTTCATATTATTTTTTAATACGAATTAAATCATTTTAACTTTTTAAATAAATTCACTGATTCAATATGATACTAAAATCTCCAATAGGCCTCTGCAAAAGCTAAATAGCCTTCCTCAGTAGAAAATTTTAGAACTCTTAAATTATTCGTAGTTAATGAAAACTGAATGTGAAAATGATCAAATATTTGCACATAAGAAAAATATCCACCTATCGCTTTTTGTTCGATATTATAACTAGGACCAGCTAAAATTCGTCCCCAATCTTCCATAATATATTCGTAGCCTGACTGTATGGAACTCGAACCGTAAGATTTTAAAGCAGCGACATCTTTAGCCTCATCAAAGCTGATCACTGCAGCTGAAAGAATTGAGTGTGCAACAAGTTTATCTGATAAAACTGAGTCCCAAATTAAATCTATATTCATTAATTTTTCGTCACTTGAGGCATCTTGTGCCATACTAACTCCGAAAGACCAAGTTTGGTATTCACCGTGAAAAGCTTTGGCTTTTAATCTTGCATTGGGTGATCCAAGTACTAAAGCAGGAATATTTGTACCAAGGGTTACGGAATTATTAAGGCCATAAAAAACTCCCCCAAAAGATGTAATCATATACTCGTGTTTTAGTAATGTTTGAGCCGTGTCACCGATAACAGAGCCTTGTGTAAATAAGGTTTTGTATCTTCCTAAAATATTTTTTTTGTACTCTTTAAATTTCCAAATACGTGTAGTTCCGTGAAGTGTTTCATCTGATCCATCAAGTTTTGCAACCTGAAGAGTATCAGATGGCTGTGGAATCCTATTTGAGTACAGGTACACTAGATTCAGTTTTTCGTAGCTGAAACTATCTGGATCAAAGAGTCCAACAATCTCGCCTTCTGAATTTTTTAAACTCACTAAGTCAGAATCAGTCCAATTAACAAATCGTAATGGAACTAGGATAGTTTTATCATTTATTGAATTGATGGACCCCCAACTTAATTCCTCACTATAAGTTTTCTTAGGTACAAAAATTGTAACTAAAAAAAGTAAAATGGCTAGATTTAGAGTCGGCCTTAATAAGTAATTTTTCTTTTGAAAAAGAAGACTAAGCGATTTTTTTGATTTGTTCGATTTTGTTACGTAATACACTAAGCTCATGCTTGAGCAAATTGTTCTCATTGACAAGCTGATTCACCTTTTTACGCAGAAAATCGATTTCCTCTTTCGAGGTATCTAGTTTTGCCTCAGCCTTGACCTCAGATTTGGAATCAAATCTTAACTCATTAGAAGCTTCCACAGGCGCAGAGTTAACAGTCATTTGATAGCCTGCTTCTGATAGTTTTTCTTCAATATTTTCAGATATAACAAGTTCTGGATCAAGCTTATCAAGTTTGATAATGCCTTTTGCAATCAATGCTCTTGTTTCACTCAAAATTTTCATTTGGCTTGTGCTTTTTTCAGCAGGATTTGGATTAATCTCTTGTAAAGTCATCTGAAATTTTCTTTGATCGGTAGATGAAACAGCTTTCAATATTATGGCTAGTTTGTCCTCAGGAAATCCATGAAATGCGGACGCAAGAGTCAAAATTTGAATTCTCGAAAAAATCTCAGCTAAATAGACAGGGCTCCATGCTAATACTTTATCTAAAGTGATCCATTTTTTTCTTAAGGCATCTTCCCAGACTGGAGATTCCTGAGCAATCAAAGCAAGAAACTGCTCTTGTTTTGTTTTCCCTGAAGTTTCAATCAATTGTAAAAGTTGATTGAATCCACCTTTTTTTTTGTATCGATCTAACATTGGCATAATGAGTATATCGGTTATTTGTGGAATTTTTTTGAGTCTTTTTTACGACTTGAAATGAGACAGCTTTAAACACTTACAGTTTAAGTCTTAGCTTCTACTTACAAAAAAACCCATGAATGTTAGAGGTTAAAACAGGCTGGGCTCTTAAAAAGTTATTTACATAAATTTATTGTGCTGAAGCGATACATTTATATTTGTAGTAAACTGAAGAACCTATAGGCAATTTTTTATTAAACTGAATTTCACTTCCTACTACCTGACTTGTAATACTTGGATCAGACGAACTAATTGTTATATTTTCGATAACTAAACTAGATCCACTGCATTTCAGTGCAATTTTATCTACGATCTGTCCTTGGATATTATCAAATATAGATTGTAATTGCTGTGAATAATCACTTGCACAAATATTACCCGATACTCCAGATGTACTGACTGCTGCTTTGTGATATTCCCAACCGTAGCTGCCACTTACAACTCCGCCCAATTGTGAATTTTGAGAAGACAAACAAGTAGGATCTCTTACAATAATTGCATGCAACCCAACAGTTTTTTGTGGATATGTAGATTTAATATTTGTTAACAGTCTGTCACCTTTATCAAAGTCTTCCAAAGCAAAGCCTGGAGTATTATTCCAGTATAGTTGGCTTCGAACGTCTTCATCAGCAAGAAATATAATATGTAAGTCAGCTTCAGGACGTATAAACGAATCTGGGTTGTTTTTTGCTACTAAATTAGCAGTATAGATTCCACGTTCATCAGTTGATGGGCAATTTTCTGCATATGCAGAAGAATAAGCACTAGAATCACGACTTTTACCTGAATTGATCCAACTAGTAATAAAGTTCTCGCAGCTGATGGTTTCAGGTCGGTTGATAACCTGCCTAAACATTTGCTCACGCTGTGAAGCATTTCCAGAGCTTTGCGTCAAAAATGGCTGATTTCCAGAAAACCGAATTAGTTTTCCATCTTGCAGCGCGCCATTTTGATTGATATTTCGTGGTGGGTTACTCGATGATGAAACATCAGAAGTCGCGACTGCCATCCTGTAGTTGATAAATCGTTGATCAAATTGAGCAACAAATAAACTAAGTCGGTCAGAAAGCCTTGCCTGCTCAAACGACATTGAGGCTGAATTATCATTAATAAATAATACATCAACGTTTCCACCACCAATATTGACTGTGTCCTCGTAGATTTGAGTGCCTTGTTGGACTACACAGGTTGTATCACCCTCACAATCAGCTTTAGCTGAGAATTTCACAGCAGAACAGGCTGAGAGCAAAACAGCTGACCCAACAGCTAATACGATAAATTTGAGTTGTGTTGATAACATAAGCACCTCAACCCTTGATATTCCAATAGTCATACCAATCTAGAATCAAACTTGAACTCTTGAAGACAATGGTAACCTATTAAAATCTGTCACTAATTTTTGAATCTCAAGATGAGACAGAGCTAGACCCATGTACAAGATATCAAGAAATGACATTTTTGGCCTGACAGTTGGATATGAACCCAGCAAGCTTTAAATGGAGAAGTTTATGATCATTCGAATACTTGTTTTAACCCTACTATTATTTGTGGGATTATTTCTAATATATGAAGAAAAAGACAAAATTAGTTCCATGCTTGGTTTAAGCAACCAGTTAGAAAAAAAAATCCTTCCACAGTTTAAAAAAATTGATCATGACTTTTATAGTTTGTTTGAAAAAGACATGGAAATTATTAAAAACCAACTCGGAAGTCATTTTTTTAAAGTTAGATCCATCGACTGGAATATCCGAGACCCTGAAATTGAGATTGAAAAATTGAAGAATCGCAGATCATTTGAAATAGCTCAAAGTTCGGTTTTAGATTTAGAGATAGAGATATTCAGTCAACCCGGTGAAAAATCAAAGATGACGATCATGCAGTTCAGTTTTACTGATAATTTATCAAAAAATAAAGTCTATGAATTTGGCAGAATGTACGAAATAAATGACAAAAAAAAACCCGATTAGATTTTGGTCTAATCGGGTTTCAAAATAAGAGCTGGCACCGTGCTACTCTCCCACACAGTTACCTGTGCAATACCATCGCCGCAAGAGAGCTTAACTTCTGAGTTCGGAATGGGATCAGGTGTGACCTCTCTGCTAAAAGCACCAGCAAAAACTGCTGAACTTTGCAAATTGAATGTTTGTCTGAACTGATTTTTAGACAGGAATAAATTCCAAATTAACTACTAATTGTAGATTAATAATATTTTTAAAAAAGCCTCACGATCTATTAGTACGGATCAGCTTAATACATTGCTGCACTTATACCTTCCGCCTATCAACCTCGTAGTCTCCGAGGGATCTTTAGGGGGCCGAAGCCCCAGTGAGATCGAATCTTGAAGTTAGCTTCCCGCTTAGATGCTTTCAGCGGTTATCTATTCCGAACATAGCTACCCTGCGCTGCCGCTGGCGCGACAACAGGAACACCAGAGGTTCGTCCATCCCGGTCCTCTCGTACTAAGGACAGGTCTTCTCAAATCTCATACGCCCACAGAAGATAAGGACCAAACTGTCTCACGACGTTTTGAACCCAGCTCGCGTACCACTTTAATTAGCGAACAGCTAAACCCTTGGGACCTGCTCCAGCCCCAGGATGTGATGAGCCGACATCGAGGTGCCAAACTCC
>LNFM01001560.1_pt1 | contig 51994 bp, 44 predicted proteins | sample 596031 | NCBI WGS metagenome assembly LNFM01 (sample SAMN04254537, study PRJNA301005) | activated carbon metagenome | isolation source: dual media filters at the Ann Arbor, Michigan drinking water treatment plant | place: USA: Ann Arbor | reverse complement strand
TTTACTATCTCGTCGAAATCATCAAAGGCAGCCCTCCCGCCGACTGGATTGTCGAGTGGGGTCAGCGCGCAGGCATTGGCGTCTTGGTCTTGCTTACGGCGCTGGCGCTCTACAACGATCTAACCCGGCTGCTTTCCTGATCCCGCGTGCGTAGCATCCTGCATCTTCATCGCCGACCCCTTGGTTCCGGCGCATCGGTTCCGTTGCGTCGCCTCCTGCTTGGTGTACTTGCTGCCTGGTCGCTTTCCGCTCAGGCGCAGGAGTTCACCGTGCGCGACATCCGGGTCGAAGGCATCCAGCGTACCGAGGCCGGTACCGTGTTCAGCTACCTGCCGCTGCGGGTGGGCGACCGCTACGAGCCGGAGCGCGGCGTTGCGGCGATCCGCGCGCTGTATGCCACCGGCCTGTTCAAGGACGTCCGGCTCGAAGTCGACGGCGACGTGCTGGTTGTCATCGTCGACGAGCGCCCGGCGATTGCGAGCGTCGAACTCAACGGCGCCAAGGAATTCGACAAGGACCAGGTCAAGAAGTCGCTGCGCGAGGTCGGCTTGGCAGAGGCGCGCATCTTCGACCGGGCGCTGCTGGAGCGCGCTGAACAGGAACTGAAGCGGCAGTACCTTGCGCGCGGCCGCTACAGCGCTCAGGTGACCACCACGGTCACGCCGGTGGAGCGCAACCGGGTCAATATCGTGATCAACGTCGAGGAGGGCGAGGCGGCCAGCATTCGCACCATCTCGTTCACCGGAAACAAGGCGTTCTCGGAAAGCACGCTGCGCCAGCAGCTTGAGCTATCCACGCCCACCTGGTTCACCTGGTACACCAAGCGCGACCAGTATGCGCGGCAGAAGCTGCAGGGTGATCTGGAGACGCTGCGCTCGTTCTATCTGAACCGTGGCTACCTCGACTTCAACGTCGAGTCGACTCAGGTGTCTATCAGTCCGGATCGCGAAGACATCCACATCACGATGAACCTCAGCGAAGGCGAGCGCTACTCGGTGTCCGAGGTCAAGCTCGCCGGCGAACTTCTGGGGCTCGAGGCTGAACTGCGGCGACTGGTGGACGTGAAGCCGGGCGAGACATTCAATGCCGAACGCCTGAACACGATCTCCAAGCGCATCACCGATCGCTTCGCCATGCTTGGCTACGCCTTCGCAACCGCCAATCCGATCCCTGAGGCGAATCGCGACAAGCGCGAGGTTTCCTTCACCATCCTCGTGGATCCGGGCCGACGCGCCTATGTGCGGCGGGTCAACATCACCGGCAACACGCGCACGCGCGACGAGATCATCCGCCGCGAAGTGCGCCAGTTTGAAAGCGGTTGGTTCGACTCGGAGAAGGTTCGCCTCTCGCGCGACCGCATCGACCGCCTCGGCTACTTCGAGAAAGTCGAGGTCGAGACGCCTGCGGTACCCGGCACGCTCGATCAGGTCGACATCAACTTCAATATCAAGGAGCGCCCGACCGGCAGCATCCAGGCTGGTGCGGGCTACTCGAGCACTGAGAAGCTCGTCCTGCAGGGCAGTTATTCGCAGCAGAACGTGTTCGGAACCGGGCAGGCAATCAGCCTGGAGATCAATACCAGCCGGGCGACGCGCACGCTGGCTGTCACCCACGTCGATCCCTACGTCACGCTCGATGGCATCAGCCGATCGATCGAGGTGTTTGATCGCAAGTCCGACCTCGCGCGACTCGGACTCGGTAGCGTCGATCTGGCAACACGCGGCGGCACCGTGCGCTTCGGCGTGCCGTTCACCGAGTTCGACACCGTGTTCTTCGGCATCGGCTACGAGGGCACGAAGATCGGCCTGACCCAGTTCAGCCCGCTGACCTACGTCGACTACGTCAACTTGTTTGGTGAAAAGACCGACGCCTTGATCGCCAGCGTGGGCTGGTCGCGCGACAGCCGCGACAATCTGCTGGTGCCGACGCGTGGCCGCTACCAACGCCTGTTCGGCGAGGTTGGCACACCGGCGCTGGACCTGCAGTTCTACCGACTGACCTACCAGTTCCAGCAGTTCCTGCCGGTGACCAACCGTTTCACGCTGGCGTTCAATACCGAGGCCGGCTATGGCGACGGCTACGATGGCAAGGCCTACCCGATCTTCAAGAATTTCTATGCGGGCGGGATTGGCTCCGTGCGTGGTTACGACGGTGGTTCACTCGGGCCGCGCCAGCTGCTGTCCGACGGCTCCGCTGGCAGTTCGCTGGGCGGCAACCGTCGCTTCAACTTCTCGTTGGAGGGTCTGCTGCCGCTGCCCGGCGCCGATCGCACCCTGCGGGCGCTCACCTTCATTGACGGCGGGCAGGTCTGGGGACGCGACGACAAGCTTTCATTCAGCGACCTTCGTTACTCGGCCGGCTTTGGCATCGCCTGGGTCTCACCGATCGGCCCGCTCAAGCTGTCATACGCCTATCCGCTGAAGAACCAGCCGGGCGATCGCCTGCAGCGCTTCCAGTTCCAGATCGGCACCGGCTTCTAACCCGCGGCGGGTGCGTTCGTCATCATTGGCTGCCATGGCACAATCCCACGCTCACTTGCATACGAGGACGCCGATGCACTGGCTCAAACTCGTGTCGGCGGCCCTGCCGCTCGCCGCATCGCTTCTGCTGACCGCCGCGCCTGCGTCCGCGCAGGACATCAAGGTCGGTTACGTCAATTCCGAGAGAATCCTGCGCGATTCCGCGCCGGCGCGCGTGGCCACGCAAAAGCTCGAAGCCGAGTTCGCCAAGCGGGACCGCGAACTGCAGGAACTGGGGGCTCGCTTGAAGGCACAGGCCGAGCGGTTCGATAAAGACGCGCCGGTCCTGGCCGAGGCCGAGCGCAACAAACGCCAGCGCGAGCTGGCTGAACTCGATCGTGACCTGCAGCGTCGGCAGCGCGAGTTTCGTGAAGATCTCAACCAGCGCCGCAATGAGGAACTGCAGGGCCTGCTGGAACGTGCGCAGCGCCTGGTGCGCCAGATCGCCGAACAGGAAAAGTACGACCTGATCGTGCAGGACGCGGTCTATTTCAGCAGCCGTGTCGATATCACCGACAAGGTGCTGCGCGGCCTGAACAACGGCAAGTAGGAAGATGACTGCGGCCGTGCCGACCACCGTCGCGACGGTCGGCCAGCTGGCCGACTGGATCGGCCGCCAGACCGATGGCGCGCTCGCCGCAACGATCGTCGGCGATCCACAGACCGACATCCATGCTGTGGCGCCGCTGGATCAAGCCACCGCCGCCGACCTGAGCTTCCTCGCCAATGTCCGCTATCGCCATCAGGCGCTTGCAACCAGCGCCGCGGCGATCGTGCTTTCAGCTACTGACGCGCAGACACTGTTTCCGGACGGGCGGACAGGCGGGGTGTTGGTGACCTGCGCCAACGCCTACGCCTGGTTCTCGCTCGCGTCTCGCTACCTGAACCCGGTGCCCGTGCATGTACCGGGACGTGACCCCGGCGCGCAGGTGGCGCCCGACGCGGTCGTCGATCCGACTGCACGCATCGATGCCTTTGCCGTGATCGATTGCCGTGCCCGGATCGGCGCCAACGCCTGGATCGGTGCCGGCTGTTACGTCGGTCCGGATGCCGAGATCGGGGCCGGGACGCGGCTGTACCCGGGGGCGCGCCTGCTCGCCGGATGCGTGATCGGCGATGCCGGCATCGTCCATGCAGGCGCAGTGATCGGTGCCGACGGTTTCGGCTTCGCACCGTTTGCCGGCCGCTACATCAAGATTCCGCAGACCGGTCGCGTGCTGATCGGCAATGACGTTGAGATCGGCGCCAACACGACGATCGACCGCGGCACCATGGGCGACACGGTGATTGAAGACGGCGTGAAGCTGGATAACCAGGTGCAGGTCGCGCACAACGTCAGGATTGGTGCGCATACCGTGATCGCCGGCTGTGTCGGCATCGCCGGCAGTGCGATCATCGGCGCCCATTGCCAGCTGGGCGGGGCGGCGATGATCCATGGCCACATCAGCATCTGCGACGGTGTGGTGGTCTCGGGCGGCACGCTCATCTCGCGTTCGATCAGCAAGCCGGGCTTTTATTCGGGTGTCTTCCCCTTCATGCTCAACCGCGACTGGGAGCGCAACGCCGCCCTGGTGCGACATCTCGACGAGTTGCGCGCGCGCCTGCGCAAGCTCGAAGCGCAAGCGCGCATCGATTCGGGCGACAAGAACACGGACAACACGCAGCAGCCATGATGGACATCCACGAGATCCTGCGTCGCCTGCCGCACCGCTACCCGATCATCCTGGTCGACCGCGTGCTGGAGATCGAGCCGCCCAAGCGCATCCACGCGCTCAAGAACGTCAGCATCAACGAGCCGGTGTTCATGGGCCATTTTCCGCACTACCCGGTGATGCCCGGCGTGATGATCATCGAAGCGCTGGCGCAGGCGGCAGCTATCCTGTCTTTCGTCTCGCTCGGCAAGCAGGCGGACAAGGACTCGGTCTATTACTTCGCCGGCATCGACAGCGCGCGCTTCAAGCGCCCGGTGGGTCCTGGCGACCAGTTGCACCTACACGCTGAGCTGCTGCGCGAAATGCGCGGCATCGGCAAGTTCGCCGCGCGTGCTCTGGTCGATGGACAGGTGGTGGCGGAAGCCGAACTGCTGTGCGCGTATCGGCCGATCGCGCCCACGGCCGTCGCCGGCTCCAGCACGATGAACGTGGCGGGCAGCGGAGGGCCGGGCTGATGGCGCAGGTCCATCCAACGGCCATCGTCGACCCGCGCGCGGAACTGGCGGCCGACGTCAGCATCGGCCCATACGCGATCGTCGGTCCTCACGTGCGCCTCGGCGCCGGCAGCTCGGTCGGTGCGCATGCGGTGATCAGCGGACGCACCACCATCGGCCGCAACAATCGCATCTTTGCGCACGCCGCCATTGGCGGCGAACCGCAGGACAAGAAGTACCGCGGCGAGGACACCGAACTCATCATCGGCGATGACAACACGATCCGCGAGTTCTGCACCTTCAATACCGGCACGGAACAAGGTGGCGGTGTCACCCGGATCGGCAGCGACAACTGGCTGATGGCCTATGTCCACATCGCCCACGACGTGGTGCTGGGCGATCACTGCATCCTCGCCAACAATGCCTCGCTGGCGGGCCACGCGATCGTCGGCGACTGGGTGATCCTGGGCGGACTGACCGGTGTGCACCAGTTCGTTCGGATCGGCGCCCATGCGATGACCGGCGGCGCCACGCTGCTGTTGCAGGATCTGCCGCCCTATGTGATCTGCCAGGGCAACCCGGCGGCGCCGCACGGCCTGAACAGCGAAGGACTGAAGCGACGCGGCTTCGCGCCCGATGCGATTGCGCTGCTGCGGCGCGCCTACAAGGCGATCTATCGCGAAGGCATGACGGTGGCGGAGGCGGCCACCGCGCTGGCGACCCTGGCCGAGGAGCATCCGGCGCATCGGGACCACCTGGACCTGCTGCGCGGCTTCGTGCAGGAGTCGACGCGCGGGATCATCCGCTAGCGCGCGGCGGCGCCGGCAGCATCGCCATGGCTCCGCGCCTTGCCTTCGCCGCCGGCGAGACCTCCGGCGATCTGCTCGCGAGCCTCGTGCTGCCGGCCCTGCGCGAGCGGCTGCCCCAGGCCGCGTGTGCCGGGATTGCCGGCGAGCGCATGATCGCCGCCGGCTGCGAGGCTTGGTTTCACGTCAGCGAACTGTCGGTGCGCGGCTATGCCGAAGTGTTGCGTCACCTGCCGCGACTGCTGCTGCTGCGCCGGCGTTTCATCGAACGGGTGGCGCGCTGGCCCGCCGATGTCTTTGTCGGCGTCGATGCCCCCGACTTCAATCTGGGCGTGGCCTCGCGGCTGCGGGCGCACGGCATGCGCACCGTGCAGTTCGTCAGTCCGGCGATCTGGGCTTGGCGACCGAAACGGGTCGAGGCGATCCGTGCCGCCGTCGATCACATGCTGTGCATCTTTCCGTTCGAGAAAGCACTGTTCGACCGTGCCGGCATCCGCGCCACCTACGTCGGCCACCCGCTAGCCGCAACGGTGCCGCGCGTTCCGGATGCGGCTGCGGCGCGCCGCCGCTTGGGGATCGCGGCCGACCAGCCGACCGTGGCGATCCTGCCGGGCAGCCGCGCCGCCGAGGTCGCCGGGCTTGGCCCGGCGTTCCTGGCGGCTGCAGCCCTGCTCGCGAGAACCGACTCGAAGTTGCAGTTCGTCCTGCCGATAGCCGAGCCGGCACTGGCGCAGACGATCCGCGTGCAGCGCGATGCCGTGGCATTGGCGCCGGACCGGCTGCATCTGGTCGACGGCCACTCGCACGACTGTCTGGAGGCGGCGGACGTCGTCATCGTCGCCGGCGGTACCGCGACACTGGAAGCCATGCTGTTCAAGCGGCCGATGGTGATTGCCTACAAGGTGCCGCGTCTGACCGAGTGGATCACGTTGCGGCAGGCGGTCATTCCGTACTTCGGCCTGCCCAACGTGCTGGAAGGTCGCTATACGGTGCCGGAGCTGCTGCAGCAAGCAGTCGAACCAGGGCGGATCGCCGCGGCGGTGCTGCGCTACCTGGGCGACCCCGCCGAGGTTGCACGACTGCGCGAGCACTTCGACCGGCAGCATGAAGCGCTGCTGCGCGACACGCCAACGCTGACCGCGCAAGCGATCATCGACACCCTGCCGAGGGCTGCATGAGTCCGCCCAGCCGCCAAAAGGGAGCGGCCTCGAGTTCACCGCGCGCGGGTAGTCCGCTGAGCAAACGCACGTCGATGCAGGCGGATCTGTTCGAAGCGCCTGCGCGCGTCGCCCGCCGCCTGTGCGGCGTCGACGAAGCTGGACGCGGGCCGCTCGCCGGGCCCGTGGTTGCCGCCGCCGTGATCCTCGATCCGCTGCGGCCGATCGATGGGCTGCGCGACTCCAAGCAGATGACGGCGCGCCAGCGAGCCGAGGTGGCGGAGGCGATCCGGGCCTGCGCGCTCGCCTGGTCCGTGGCCCAGGCGAGCGTGGAAGAGATCGACGAGATCAACATCCTGCAGGCGACGCTACTGGCGATGCGCCGCGCGGTCGAAGGCCTGCAGCCGGCGGCCGACTACGCGCTGATCGACGGCAACCAGCTGCCGCGGCTGGCCGTGCCGGCGCGAGCCGTGATCGGCGGCGATGCCACCGAGCCGGCGATCTCCGCCGCGTCGATCCTCGCCAAGACGCATCGAGACGCGTTGATGATCGCCTTCGATGCCACCCATCCCGGCTACGGCTTTGCCGAGCACGTCGGCTACGGCACGCCGCAGCACCTGAAGCAGCTGCGCGCACTCGGCCCGTGCCCGCTGCATCGGCGCTCGTTCGCGCCGGTGCGCGATCTGCTCGAGGCGCGCCGAGAATGAAGCAGATCAGCGCCGCCACCAATCCGACCTATCGCACCTGGCTCAAGCTCGCCACCCAGCCCCGCGAGGTGCGCAGCGCCGGACTGACGCTGGCCGAGGGCACGCACCTCGCTCAGGCGGCGCTCGACGCCGCGCATCCGATCGAGGCGGCCATCGTGCGCGGCAACGGCAGCTTCGCGGCCGGCTGGCCAGCCGAACCCTGCGTGGCACGGCTCAGCGCACTCGGTGTGCCGCTGTTCGCGCTGGCCGCCACGCTCTACGACGCGCTCGGCCTGGTTGAGCACGGCGTCGGGCTGACAGTGGTGCTGCGCGTGCCGCCGGCGTCGTCGGCGCCGGTCACGGGCGATGCAGTGTTCCTCGACGGGATCCAGGACCCCGGCAACGTCGGCGCCTTGCTGAGGGTGGCAGCAGCGGCTGGCGTGTCGCGTGTGCTCGCCGGCAATGGCACGGCGGCCCTGTGGGCACCCAAGGTGATGCGGGCTGCGCAGGGAGCGCACTTCGGCCTCGATCTGCGCGAGCAGGTGTCGGCCGACGCCTTGCGCGCGATGCCGGTGCACTGGATCGGCACGGTCGTCGCTGGCAGCGCGTCACTGTGGCAGATCGACTTGCCGCATGACGCGGTCGGCTGGGTGTTTGGTGCCGAGGGGCAGGGGGCGTCGGCCGATGCGCTCTCAATCTGCATGCAACGCGTACGGATTCCTCTTGCGCCGGCCGTGGAGTCGCTCAACGTCGCCACCGCCGCCGCCGTGTGCCTGTTCGAACGGCGCCGCAGACTGATCCAAGGCACACCGTCTGCCTGACCTTGCGGCAAGCGCGACTTGACGCGCGCCGCAGACAGACAAACATACGTTCTGTCAACGCGACGCTGCAGGAGGCAGGCATGCTGAGCGGTTTGCTCGATCGCACCGCAAGACTGGCGGCCGATGTCACCGTCCGCTGCAGCCCGACGCTGGTCAGCGCCCAGTTGCGCCAGTTGGCGGCGGCTGTCAGGCAGCGCGCCGATCAGCCGCTGCTGATCGAGCTGCCCGATGGCGACCGCGTTTCATTCGGCGCCAGCACGCGCGTACGGCTGCGTGTGCGTGATCTGCTCGGCCTGAGGGCACTCGCCTTCCCGTCGCTGGCGACGCTGGGCGAGGCGTTCGTGGACAGTCATCTAGACATCGATGGTGACATGGCGACCGCCATCTCGATCGCCGAGGCGCTGGTCGATGCCGCCGATGCCTCGGTCACCGATCGCGCTTCGCTACGGGCGAGCCGTCATTCGCGTCAACGTGACTGCGACGACATCGCGTTCCACTATGACGTCGGCAACGACTTCTACCGGCTGTGGTTGGATACGCGCATGGTCTACTCATGCGCGTACTTCCGTCGGGGCGACGAGTCGCTGGAGATGGCCCAGCGCGACAAGCTCGACCACATCTGTCGCAAGCTGCGTCTGGCGCCCGGCGAACGGCTGCTCGACATTGGCTGCGGCTGGGGCGGGCTGGTGCTGCATGCAGCGCGCGAGTACGGTGTCCAGGCAGTGGGCATCACGCTGTCGAAAGCGCAACTGGACTGGGCCAAGTCACGCATCGCCGCCGAAGGCATGGCCGACCGCATTGACGTGTTGGGACTCGACTACCGCGACCTGCCGGCGCACTTTGGGCGATCTACGTTCGACAAGGTGGCCAGCATCGGCATGTTCGAGCACGTGGGGCTGCGCAATCAGGCTCAGTACTTCGGCGCGATCGCCGCCGTCCTGCGCGACCGTGGACTGTTGCTCAATCACGGCATTACCGCGTCCGACGTGCAGTCGCGTCCGGTCGGGTCGGGCGTAGGCGATTTCATCGAGCGCCACGTCTTTCCGCGCGGCGAGCTGCCGCACCTGCACGTGGCGGTACGCGAAGCATCGGCGCAGGGCTTTGAAGTCGCCGATGTCGAGAGCCTGCGGCCGCACTACGCGCTGACGCTGCGGCACTGGTCGGATCGCCTGGAGTCCAGCCTGGCGCGCGCGGCTGCGGTGGTCGATGATCGCCGCCTGCGCATCTGGCGCATTTACCTGGCAGGCTGCGCGCACGGCTTTCGGCAGGGCTGGATGAACATTTACCAGGTGCTGCTCAGTCGCCAGTCCGAACCTGGTCCGACCGGACTGCCGTTGACGCGCGAGTGGATCTATCGATGACGCGGTGGCAGCGGCGCGTGTCGGCCAGCAGCGCAGTATTCAGTACGAGTGCCGCTCCAGGCGCACCTCGTGCATGATCGTCGCGGCAATCTCCTCGATCGACTTGGTGGTCGACGACAGCCAGCGGATATTCTCCCGCCGCATCATCGCCTCGGCTGCTGCCACCTCCTGCCGGCAGTTCTCCAGCGATGCGTAGCGACTGTTCGGGCGCCGTTCATGGCGCACCTCGGCCAGGCGCTCAGGCGCGATCGACAGCCCGAACAGCTTCTGGCGATGCGCGGGCAAGGCGCTGGGCAACTCATCGCGCTCAAAATCTTCCGGAATCAACGGATAGTTGGCCGCCTTCACGCCGTACTGCATCGCCAGATACAGGCTGGTCGGCGTCTTGCCGCTGCGCGAGACGCCCACCAGGATCACGTCGGCCTGCGCCAGGCCCTTGGCGGACTGTCCATCGTCGTGTGCCAGCGAGAAATTGATCGCCTCGATGCGCGCCTTGTAGTCCTCGGAGTCGGAGATGTTGTGCGAGCGACCGATCGAATGACTGGACTTGACCCCGAGCTCATGTTCCAGCGGTTCGACGAACGATTCGAACAGATCGAGCAGCAGCGCGTCGGCCGCCTTCAACTCAGCGTTCACCACCGGGTTGACCAGCGTGGAGAACACGATCGGCCGCCGGCCGTCGCGCTCGCGCGCCTCGCTGATGCGCGCCACCGCGTCGCGGGCCTTTTCGACGCTGTCGATGAAGGGTACGCGCTGCTGTCGATAGCGCAGCGCCTCGAATTGCGTCATCACGCTGTGCCCGAGCGTCTCGGCGGTGATGCCGGTGCCGTCCGAGACGAAGAACACGGTGCGGTCGGACGAGCCGTAGCGATCCGGCATGTGAGTGATCCGCGTTAAGGGTGAAAAGGGGTGAATCGGTAGAATCCCGCGGATTCTGGCATAGCGAAATCAGGGCCATCGCGCATGCCGTTGAGAGTCTGTCGCCGCGTCGGGCACGCACGCCGAGCCCGCGGGATCGGCGTCGATTCGCGCAGGATTCGAGCATCTTAGGCAAGGAGAGGCAATGCAGCGCGGAAAGTACGTGATCCCGTTCAGCCAGCTACGCATGGGCGACGTGGAGCAGGTGGGCGGCAAGAACGCATCCCTTGGCGAGATGCTCAGTCAGCTGACCGACGAAGGGATCCGCGTCCCTGACGGTTTCGCGACCACCTCCGAGGCGTTCCGCGAGTTTCTGCGCGACAACCGGATCGAAGAGAAGATCAACGCCCGTCTGGCGGCACTGGATGTCGACGACGTGCGCGCGCTGGGTGAAGCCGGCGCGGAGATTCGCAAGTGGGTGATCGATGCACCGTTCCCGCCGGCACTCGACGCCGAGATCCGCAGTTTCTACGACTGGCTGAAAGCCGGCAGCGCCGACATTCCGGTGGCGGTCCGCTCCAGTGCAACCGCCGAAGACCTGCCTGATGCTTCGTTCGCGGGGCAGCAGGAAACCTACCTGAACGTGGTTGGCGTCGATGCCGTGATCGAGCGCGTCAAGCACGTGTTCGCCTCGCTCTACAACGACCGCGCGATCGCCTACCGCGTGCACAAGGGCTTCGCCCATGCCGAGGTCGCGTTGTCGGCCGGCATCCAGCGCATGGTGCGCTCCGACAAGGGCGCCGCCGGGGTGATGTTCACCATGGACACCGAGTCGGGCTTCGACGGCGTGGTGTTCATCACCTCCAGCTACGGGCTGGGCGAGACCGTGGTGCAGGGTGCGGTCAACCCGGACGAGTTCTATGTCCACAAGCCGATGCTCAAGATCGGCAAATTCCCGCTGATCCGCCGCAACCTCGGCTCCAAGCTGATCAAGATGGAGTTCGACCCGCAGGCCGACGGCAACGGCCGCACCGTGCGCACGGTCGACGTCGCTGATGCCGATCGCGACCGCTTCTCGCTCACCGACGACGACGTGCTTGAGCTGGCGCGCTATGCGGTGATCATCGAGGCCCACTATGGCAGGCCGATGGACATCGAGTGGGGCAAGGACGGCATCGACGGCAAGCTCTACATCCTGCAGGCGCGGCCGGAGACGGTGAAGTCGCAGGCGCATACGCAGGTGCAGCAGCGCTTCAAGCTCAAGGGCTCGTCGCGCGTGTTGGCCGAAGGCCGTGCGATTGGCCAGAAGATCGGCATCGGCAAGGTGGTGGTGATCAAGAACGCCGAGCAGATGGAACGGGTGCAGGCGGGCGACGTGCTCGTCACCGACATGACCGACCCCAACTGGGAGCCGGTGATGAAGCGCGCCTCGGCAATCGTCACCAACCGCGGCGGACGTACCTGCCACGCGGCGATCATCGCGCGTGAACTGGGCATTCCGGCGGTGGTGGGCTGTGGCGATGCCACCAGCGTGCTGGCCGACGGCGCCGAGGTCACGGTCTCCTGCGCCGAGGGCGACACCGGCCACATCTACGAAGGCCGGCTCGCGATGGAAGTGGAGACCGTACAGCAAGGCGCGATGCCGCCGCTCGCGGTCAAGATCATGATGAACGTGGGCAATCCGCAACTGGCGTTCGACTTCCAGTCGCTGCCAAATGCGGGAGTAGGCCTGGCACGCCTGGAGTTCATCATCAATAACAACATCGGCGTGCACCCGAAGGCGGTGCTCGAGTACCCGAACATCGATGCGCAGCTCAAGACGGCGGTCGAGTCGCTGGCGCGCGGTTACGCCAACCCCCGCGCGTTCTTCGAAGCCAAACTGGCTGAGGGCATTTCCACCATCGCTGCAGCGTTCTGGCCGAAGCCGGTGATCGTGCGGATGAGCGACTTCAAGAGCAATGAGTACAAGAAGCTGATCGGCGGGTCGCGTTACGAACCGGATGAAGAAAACCCGATGCTCGGTTTCCGGGGGGCGGCGCGCTATATCGCCGAGAGCTTCCGCGAGCCGTTTGCGATGGAATGCGAGGCGCTCAAGCACGTGCGCAACACGATGGGCCTCGTGAATGTCGAGATCATGGTGCCGTTCGTGCGCACCCTGGGTGAGGCCAAGCGCGTCACCGAACTGCTGGCCGAGCATGGCCTCAAGCGCGGCGAAAACGGCCTGCGCCTGATCATGATGTGCGAGGTGCCATCCAACGCCGTGCTGGCCGAGCAGTTCCTCGAGTACTTTGATGGCTTCTCGATCGGCTCCAATGACCTGACCCAGCTCACGCTCGGCCTTGATCGCGATTCGGGACTGGTGGCGGCCGGCTTCGACGAGCGCGATCCAGCGGTCAAGGCGCTGTTGTCCATGGCGATCCAGGCCTGCCGCAAGTTGAACCGTTACATCGGCATCTGCGGCCAGGGGCCATCTGATCACGTCGACTTTGCCCAGTGGCTGGTGGAGCAGGGGATCGAGTCGATCTCGCTGAACCCTGACACGGTGGTCGATACCTGGAAGCGCCTGGCCAAGACCGCCAGACCCCAGTGAAATCGCGGGGGCGCCCGCTGACAGCAGGCTCAGGGCGCCCCGCGCCCCGGCGGTCGCACGTTTCATCGCGCCAGCCTGACGGCTCGTCCGGCACATCCCCCGCGTTGCGCCTGATCGGGTAGCCTTCGCCCGCATCGTCGGTCCTGACTGGTGCGTGCGGCGGTTTCGCCCCGATTCCCCGGAGGTCTCATGAGTGCGTATGTCGCGTGGTTCGTGCTCGGCTTTGTCTTGCTGATCGCCGAACTGCTGAGCGGCACCTTCTATCTGCTCGTGCTCGCCGTGGCCGCCGGGGTGGCCGCGCTGACGGCGCTGGCAGGCGGCTCGATGGCACTGCAGCTTGTGGTCGCAGCAGCGATCGGCCTGGCGGGCTCGCTGTGGCTGCGCCGCTCACGCGCCGGGCGTGCCGGCGGTGCGGCCGCCGATGCGATGCAGAACCTGGACGTCGGTCAGCCCGTGCGCATCGACCACTGGACCACTGCACGCACGGCACGCGCCAGCTATCGCGGCGCCGAGTGGGATGTCGAACTGGTTGCCGGCGAAGAGGCGCGGCCCGGTGACTTCGTCATCCGCGAGATCCACGGCAGCCGCCTGGTGGTGGCGACGCGGCGCTGAACTTCTTCCCCAAGAACATCAACTGACGAGGCGGCAATGGACGCATTCATTCCGGACGGCCTGACCATCATCTCGCTGGTGCTGCTGGCGGTCGTGATCACGTTCGTGATCCAGGCAGTGCGCATCGTGCCGCAGCAGCATGCCTGGGTGGTGGAGCGGCTGGGCAAGTACCACGGCACGCTGCTGCCGGGCCTGAACATCCTGATCCCGTTTGTCGACAAGGTTGCCTACAAGCACGTGCTGAAGGAGGTGCCGCTCGATGTCCCCAGCCAGGTCTGCATCACGCGCGACAACACCCAGCTCGCGGTCGACGGCGTGCTGTACTTCCAGGTCACCGACCCGCAACGCGCCAGCTATGGCTCGAGCAACTACATCGTGGCCATCACGCAGCTGGCACAGACCACGCTGCGTTCGGTGATCGGCAAGCTCGAGCTCGACAAGACGTTCGAGGAGCGCGAGTTCATCAACCACAGCATCGTCAGCTCGATCGACGAGGCCGCGATGAACTGGGGGGTGAAGGTGCTGCGCTACGAGATCAAGGATCTCACACCGCCGGCCGAGATCCTGCGCTCGATGCAGGCGCAGATCACCGCCGAGCGAGAGAAGCGCGCGCTGATCGCCTCGTCCGAGGGTCGCAAGCAGGAGCAGATCAACATCGCCACCGGCCAGAAGGAAGCAGCGATCGCCAAGTCGGAAGGCGACAAGCAGGCGGCGATCAACAACGCGCAGGGCGAGGCCGCCGCCGTTCTGGCAGTGGCCGAGGCCACCGCCGAGGCGATCCGCAAGGTCGCGCAGTCGATCGGCCTGCCGGGTGGGATGGAGGCGGTCAACCTGAAAGTCGCCGAGCGCTACGTCGATGCCTTCGGCAATCTGGCCAAGACCAACAACGCCCTGATCATCCCGGCCAACCTGGCGGACGTCGGTGGCTTGATCGCCGCTGCCATGACCGTGGTCAAGTCGCAGCAGCCGGTTCGCTAGCTAGGATGGAATTCCTGCTGGCTGCATTGGGTGTGGTCTTTGCCGTCTGGATGATCCTGGCGGCGCGCAAGCGCAACCGCAAGCTGCCGGAGCAGCCTGCCGAGAACAGGCAGGCGCGGAAAGACAAAGGAGACAACGGTGCAGAACAGGGCCACCAAGCAGGCGACGGGGACGACTGACCGCTTTCCCCTCACTCCTCTGACGGCGCGGGGTGCAACGTGAGTGCGCCGACTATCAGCGCCGGCATCAAGCAGATCCTCGCGCCGCACGTGCCCTTCTCGCAAATGGCCGATGCGGACCTGGATTTCCTGGCGGCGTCGGTCGAGGTCGCTTACTTCAGTCCCGGTGAAGTGATCCTGGCGCCGTCGGAGAAGGCGCCCGAGCATTGCTACATCGTCAAGCAGGGCCGGGCGCGCGGTGCACGCGCCGAAGGCACTGCGCCCACGCCGGTGCCGGAGTTCGAGGCCGGACCAGGTGAGTGCTTTCCCGTCGGTGCATTGCTCGCCAATCGACCCGTCACGCTGACCTACACCGCCATCGGCGATCTGTTCTGTTTTGTCCTGTCGCATGCGAAGTTCGACCAGCTGACCCGGCGCAGTCCGGCGTTCCTCGACTTCTGCACCCGGCGGCTCGGATCGCTGCTGGACCTGTCGCGCCAGCAGATGCAGGCGAACTACGCCGCTGAGGCGAGCGCCGAGCGCACGATGGGGATGACGCTGGCGGCGCTGGTGCGCGGCAAGCCGATCATGTGCAGCCCGGATGATTCGTTGCGCGAGGCCTTCACGCGGATGAACGATGCCCACGTCGGCTCCGTGATCGTCGCCGAGGACCATCCGGGCGGTGAGGAGGTACTGGGCATCCTGACCCGCACCGACCTCATCGGCCGCGTGATCCTGCCGCAACTGCCGCTGGACACGCGCATCGGTGATGTCATGACGCGCGACGTGATGACGCTCGATGCCAACGCCACCGCAGCGGACGCCACGCTGCTGATGGCCGAGCACTCGATCCGCCACATTCCCGTCGTGCAGAGCCGCGGCGGGGTCAACCGAGTGGTCGGCGTGGTCTCCGAGCGCGACCTGTTTGCGCTGCAACGGCTGTCGGTGCGCCAGCTCGCCGTGGCCACCCGTCGTGCCGATGATCCGGCGGCGCTGGCCGCGGTGGCGCTCGATATTCGGCGTCTGTCGCATCACCTTGTCGCGCAGGGCGTGGCGGCCGCCCAGCTGACCAAACTGATCAGCCACCTCAATGATCAGCTGACGCAGCGCCTGCTGACGCTGGGCTGCGCCAAGTTCGGCCTCAAGCGAGATTCGTTTTGCTGGCTGGCGCTGGGCAGCGAAGGCCGCAGCGAACAGACGATCGCCACAGATCAGGACAACGGCATCGTCTACGTCGAGGGCGAGGCGAGCCGCGAGCAGTTGCTGCAGTTTGCCGACTGGGTCAACCGCGGTCTCGCGGATGCTGGCTTCCCGCTGTGCAAGGGGAACATCATGGCGCGCAACCCCCAGTGGTGCGGCAGCGAGGCCTACTGGAGCCAGCTGTTCGCCGACTGGATCAACCGCGGCGATCCGAATGCGCTGCTCAACGCCAGCGTGTTCTTCGACTTCCGCGGCATCTTCGGCAACCGGGCGCTGGCGTCGTCGTTGCGTCAGGAGGTGGTGGCGCGCGCGCGAGGTACGCCACGTTTTCTGAAGCAGATGTCCGACAACGCGCTGCGCAACCGCCCGCCGACGTCGGGTGGCCTGTTCGACGGCGTGTTCGGCGACAGCGTGGGCGATCCGGTCGATCTAAAGATGCACGGCACCGTGCCGTTCGTCGACGCCGCCCGTATCTGGTCCCTCGGCGCCGGCTTGAGCGACACCAATACGAGCGCCCGTCTGCGACATCTGGCCGAGCAGGAGAAGGTGCCGGCAATCGACGTCGAAGGCTGGATCGATGCGTTCGAGTTCCTGCAACTGATGCGGTTGCGCGAGCAGCACCGGCGCGGCGAGCAGCCCGATGCCGCTCACGATGCCAATCCCAATGTCGTCGATCCGCGCGTGCTTTCGCCGCTGGACCGGCGCATCCTGAAGGAGAGCTTTCGCCAGGCGCGCAAGGTGCAGCAGCGACTCGAACTCGACTTTCCCGGTTAGGGGCGGAGCATGTTCGGTCTGCTTAAACGCCTGGGTCTTGTGGGCAGCGACGACAGCGCACCGGAACGCTGGGTGGTGGTCGATGTCGAGACCAGCGGCTTCGATGTAGCGCAGGACGGCCTCATTTCCATCGGTGGGGTAGCGATGCGCTCCGACGGCCGCGTGCTGCCGGCTGAGAGTTTCGAGATCATCTACCGGCAGAACGTGGCCAGCACGCGCGAGAACATCCTGGTGCACGGCATCGGCGTGCAGGCGCAGCAGCAGGGCGAGGAGCCTTCCGAGGCCACCCGCCAGTTCCTGGACTTCGTCGGGGTCAGTCCGATTCTGGCTTTCCACGCACCGTTCGATCGTGGCTTTCTCGGGCGCGCGGTCAAGGTGTTCGTCAACCAGCCGTTCGACAACCCGTGGCTCGATCTGGCCGAACTGGCACCGGCGCTCGATCCGAAGGCCGGTCTGAAGTCGCTCGACGAATGGCTCAATCGCTATGAGATCCGCGTGTCGGCGCGCCATTCGGCCGCAGCCGATGCTTTCGCCACCGCACTGCTGGCCGCGCGCCTGCTGCCCGAAGCACGCCGGCAAGGCGCCAAGGACTTCCGCGGGATGCAGAAGATGGCGCGCGAAGCCAAGTGGCTCAGCTCCTGAACTGCTCAGTCGACCGAGGGCGAGGTCAGCGCCGGTCGAGGGACGCGATCCAGGCGAGCGTCCGGTAACGCACGTCGACCTCGCCATGGTTCGCATGCGTGCCGAAAATGGACGCGACGTGCGCATCGATCTCGAACGCGGCCGCGCTGTCCGGCCGCGGCATGTAGGAACGGGAGTACACAAGGCTTCTTAGCCCCGCCAGGTCGAGGGCTTGGGCGTGGTCCAGTTCGATGTTCGGCGGCGCTGCTTCGCCGAAGAACCGCGCCAGGGCCGCACGGTCGTGCCGGACCGCCTGCTGCGCCTGGCGTTGCGACCCGCCCCACGCGTCGAACACCTGATCGAGCGCGCGATTGAGCGGATCGTCTGCCACGCGGTCATTCCAGATGATCGCCGCCATGCCGCCCGGGCGCAGGATGCGCCGGCACTCGGCCCGCGCGCGTGGCGGCTTGAACCAATGGAAGGCCTGCGCCGCGGTCACGAGGTCGACCGACGCGGCGTCCAGTCCCGTCGCCTCGGCGCAGCCATCGACGCTGCGATAGCGCGGCGAGTCGCCCAGCAGCGCGTCGGCGGCGGCGCGCATCTGCGCATTCGGCTCCACCGCGGTCACCTGCCAGCCGCGCTCGAGCAGTCCACGCGTGAACAACCCGGTGCCGGCGCCGATGTCGGCGATGCAGGCGTGCGCATCCAGCCCGGCCACGGCCCGCAGCGCGTCGAAAAGCGCGGCCGGATAGGACGGCCGCGCCCGCACATAGTCGTCGACCTTCGCGGAGAACACGCCGGTCACGCCGCCACTGGGGGCGTAGGCGGCTGACAGGTCGGTCGAACTCATGCGCGAAACGTCGTAGCGCGTCGGAACCGCGGCGATGCTGACCTAGCGGGTGCGCTGCTTGAGCAGGCGGCTCTGTTCACGTTTCCAGTCCTTCTCGGCCTCGGCATCGCGCTTTTCGAACTGCCGCTTGCCCTTGGCCAGACCGATCTCGATCTTGATCAGGCCTTTGCTGAAGTGCAGGTCCAAAGGGACCAGCGAATAGCCGGCCCGCTCCACCTTGCCGATCAGCTTGCGGATCTCAGGCGCCTTGAGCAGCAGCTTGCGGGTGCGGGTCGGGTCCGGCGTGATGTGGGTGGACGCCGTCTTCAGCGGCGTGATGTGGGCGTTGAGCAGGAAGATTTCCTCATCGCGCACGATCACGTAGGCCTCGCGCACATGCACCTGCCCGGCGCGGATCGACTTCACCTCCCAGCCTTCGAGCACCAGGCCGGCTTCGAACCGCTCCTCGACCGAATAGTCGTGGAATGCCTTCTTGTTCTGGGCGATGGACATGGACGCTGCGAGGGACGCCGAGGGGACAACTGAGGGGACGAGACGGTCGTCCTTAGAATCGCATCGTAGCAACGCCGATCCACGCGCCCTGATCCACCCGCCCTTTTAGGCCTCCGTTTAGCCCATGCACCGCGTCGAGCGCTCCGTGCTCGTTCCCTACAGCGATGCCGAGATGTTCGGCCTGGTCGCCGACGTCAAGAGCTACCCGCGCTTTTTGCCGTGGTGCGCCGGCACGCGCGTGCGGCCCAAGGAAGCCGATGCGGTGGAGGCAACGGTGGAGATCGCCTACCGCGGCGTCAAGAGCCAGTTCACCACGCTCAACGAACACGAGGCGCCGCGCGAGATCCGCATGCGACTGGTCGACGGCCCGTTCCGCCGTCTGGGCGGCGAATGGACTTTCACGCCGCTGCGCGAGAACGCCTGCAAGGTGCACCTGTGCCTGCACTTCCAGTTCGCCAGCGGCATGGTAGGGCGCATCGTCGCGCCGGTGTTCGAAGGCATCGCCAATTCGATGGTCGATGCGTTCTCGAAGCGGGCCGAGGCGGTCTATGGACCGCGCTGATGCGAGTCATGCGCCGGGAGACGGTGGCAGGCAAGGCATCGCGGTGACCGTGGTGCACGCAGCGCCCGACCGGCTGGTCGAACTGGCGGTCATCGTGCCGCACGGCGCGACTGTGCTCGACGCCGTCATCGCCAGTGGCCTGCTGGTGGAGGTGCCAGCGCTGTCCTCACAGGAACTCGACCTGGGCGTATTCAACCGGCCGCAGCCGCCCGACACGCCCGTGCGGCCGGGCGACCGCATCGAGGTCTATCGCCCGCTGTTGGTGGATCCGAAGGAGGCGCGCCGGGTGCGCGTGGCACTGCGCCAGCGGCGGCGTGCCGGCTGATCCGGCGGATCGGCGCTGCGCGGGCGCCGACAATCAGTCGCAGGTGGCCTGAATCACTTCACGCGCGCGCGCCGTCTCGGCGGCACGTTGCGCATCGTCGAGGATCTCGCGATTGCCCTGCGCGTCGGTGCGGGCGATGCGGATGCCGTCTTCCAGCTGCCGCAGGTAGCCGCGGGCGCGATTGCACTCCTGTTGGCGACGCGCGGCCAGCGCCTGTTCGTCGGCCTGTTTCTTCTCCGCCTCGGCGCGGTCGAGCTGGCGCTTGCGGTACTCCTGCTCGCGCTCGGCGAGCGTCTTCGGCGCCGTGGGCGCAGTGGCCTTGGCGGCGCCGGCCGCCGGGGCGGGGGGCGCCGACAGCACGCTGTTGGCCGGTTGCCGCACGATCTGCTCCTTCTTGACGCTGGCCGGCGGCGGCTGATCCGAGAACACGGTTCGCCCGCTGGCGTCCTTCCAAGCCCACTGGGCCAGGGCGGGCATGCTCACGGCGGCGCCGAAGAGAAGCGCGACGGCGAGGCGAGCGGGGCGGCTAAGGGTTGAGGGCAGGGCGTTCATGCGGCACGTCTCCTTGAGTTGCGCGATTGTCCTTGCAGGAGCGCAACTCGCCAAGTCATGCGGAATGCCGGTGGCGCCCATCGCCTGCCGGCCGGCCCCGGGGCCGGCCGGGCGACCCGCCTATAATTCCGCTTTGCGCCAAGAGGACCCCCGATGCGGTTGATCCAGAAGGCCCTGACCTTCGACGATGTTCTCCTGCTGCCGGCCTATTCGGCCGTTTTGCCCCGCGAGACCAGCCTCGCGACCCAGCTGACCCGCCAGATCCGATTGAACCTGCCGCTCGTCTCGGCCGCCATGGACACGGTGACCGAGGCCCGCCTCGCCATCGCGCTGGCGCAGGAAGGTGGCATCGGCATCGTCCACAAGAACCTGTCGCCGGCGCTGCAGGCCGCGGAGGTGCTCAAGGTCAAGCGGCACGAAGCCGGCGTGGTGCGCGATCCGATCACGATTCCGCCCACCATGACCGTGCGCGAGGCGCACGAGCTGCAGCAGGCCAACAAGATTTCCGGCCTGCCGGTGGTCGAGGGCAAGAAGGTGGTGGGCATCGTCACCAACCGCGACCTGCGATTCGAGACGCGGATGGACGCGCCAGTGACCGAGATCATGACGCCGCGCGAGCGCCTGGTCACGGTCAAAGAGGGAGCGAGCCTGGATGAGGCCAAAACGTTGATGCATCGGCACCGCCTGGAGCGCGTGCTGGTGATCAACGGCGACTTCGAGCTGCGCGGCCTGGTCACGGTCAAGGACATCACCAAGGCGGTCGAGCATCCGCTGGCTGCCAAGGACGAGCAGGGGAAACTGCTGGTCGGCGGTGCCATCAGCACCGGCCCCGATTCGGACGAACGCGCCGAGCGCATGGTCCGCGCCGGGGTGGATGTGCTGATCGTCGACACCGCGCACGGCCATCACCAGGGCGTGCTCGACCGCGTCAAGTGGGTGAAGAAGAACTACCCCGATGTGCAGGTGATCGGCGGCAACATCGCCACCGCCACAGCGGCGCGGGCGCTGGTGGACGCTGGCGCCGATGGCGTAAAGGTCGGCATCGGCCCCGGCTCAATCTGCACCACGCGCATCGTGGCTGGTGTCGGCGTGCCGCAGATCACCGCGATCGCCAACGTCGCCAAAGCGCTCGAGGGCAGCGGCGTGCCACTGATTGCCGACGGCGGCATCCGTTACTCGGGCGATGTGTCCAAGGCGATTGCCGCCGGCGCCTACAGCGTCATGATGGGCAGCATGTTCGCCGGTACCGAAGAGGCGCCTGGCGAAGTGATCCTGTACCAGGGCCGCTCGTACAAGAGCTATCGCGGCATGGGCAGCCTGGGGGCCATGCAGAAGGGCTCGGCTGAGCGCTACTTCCAAGACAACGACGCCAATGTCGACAAGTTCGTGCCTGAAGGCATCGAAGGCATGGTGCCGTACAAAGGCAGCGTGCTGCAGATCATCTTCCAGATGGCCGGTGGTCTGCGCTCAAGCATGGGCTACTGCGGCTGCGGCACCGTCGAGGAAATGCGCACCCGGGCCGAGTTCTGCGAGATCACCAGCGCCGGCATGCGCGAGTCGCACGTGCACGACGTGAAGATCACCAAGGAAGCACCCAACTATCGCGTCGAGTAGCCGGCCGTGGCCAAGGATCGCGGCCCGCGCCGCACGCCCCCCACCGAGCCGCTGGCCCCCGAACGCACGATTTCGCCTGGTCGACAGAAGTTCGTGTCGATCTGGAGCAAGGTGTGGGGGCTGCTCGCGGCGGTGCTGATCGTTTTCATCGCCGCGCGATTGCCGGCCACGCTGCAGGCCGGCGACAGTTCGCAACTGATGCGCGACATCGGCATCGTGGTGATCTGCTTCAACCTCATCATGCAGGCGACGCGCCCTACTTGGCCGTTGACCTATGCGCTGCCGCTGACGCTCGGCGGAATCGCGCTGTGGTTGTTCGGCTGGCTCGCCTGACCCTCCCGGGAGCACCATGCAACACCAGCGCATCCTGATCCTCGACTTCGGCTCGCAGGTCACCCAACTGATCGCACGCCGGGTGCGCGAGGCGGGGGTCTACTGCGAAGTGCACCCGAACGACGTCGACGACGCGTTCATCCGCAGCTTTTCGCCGGTCGGCGTCATCCTGTCCGGGTCCCACGCCAGCACCTACGAGGCGCACGAGCTGCGCGCGCCGGCCCTGGTGTATGACCTGGGCGTGCCGGTGCTCGGCATCTGTTACGGCATGTTCACGATGGCGGTGCAACTGGGCGGCACCGTGGAGGCGAGCACGGTGCGGGAGTTCGGCTATGCCGAGGTGCGCGCGCGTGGGCATACGCGGCTGTTCGACGGTATCCAGGATTTCGCCACCGCCGAAGGTCACGGCATGCTCAAGGTGTGGATGAGCCATGGCGACAAGGTCACGGCGCTGCCGCCCGGCTTCAAACTGATGGCATCCACCCCGAGTTGCCCGATTGCCGGCATGGCCGACGAGGCGCGGCGGTTCTACGCAGTGCAGTTCCATCCGGAGGTCACGCACACGGTGCAGGGACAGGCGATTCTCACGCGCTTCGTGCGCGAGATCTGCGGCTGTCGCGGTGACTGGAACATGCCCGACTACGTGACCGAGGCCGTGGCGAGGATTCGCGAGCAGGTCGGCACCCAGGAGGTGATCCTCGGGCTGTCCGGCGGGGTCGATTCGTCGGTGGCGGCGGCGCTGATCCACAAGGCGATCGGCCACCAGCTGACCTGCGTTTTCGTCGACACCGGCCTGCTGCGGCTGAACGAGGGTGCGCAGGTGGTCGAGACGTTCCAGAAGCACATGGGACTCAAGCTGATCCACATCGATGCCAGCGAACGATTCATGCGCGAACTGGGCGGTGTGGCCGATCCGGAGGCCAAGCGCAAGATCATCGGCCGCGAGTTCGTCCACGTGTTCCAGGAAGAAGCGTCCAAGCTGCCCAACGCCAAGTGGCTCGCGCAGGGCACGATCTACCCCGACGTCATCGAGAGCGCGGGGGCCAAGACCAAGAAGGCGACCACGATCAAGAGCCACCATAACGTAGGCGGCTTGCCTGACACCCTGCATCTGTCGTTGCTGGAGCCGCTGCGCGAACTGTTCAAGGACGAGGTGCGCGCGCTCGGCATTGCCCTCGGCCTGCCGCCCGAGATGGTGCATCGCCATCCGTTTCCCGGACCTGGCCTGGGGGTGCGCATCCTGGGCGAGGTCAAGCGCGAGTTCGCCGACCTGCTCCGCCGCGCCGATCACATCTTCATCGAGGAACTGCGCGCCTCGGGCTGGTACGACAAAACGAGCCAGGCATTCGCCGTGTTCTTGCCCGTCAAGAGCGTGGGCGTGATGGGCGACGGCCGCACCTACGAGTGGGTGGTCAGCCTGCGCGCGGTGCAGACGCAGGATTTCATGACCGCGCACTGGGCGCACCTGCCGTTCGACCTACTCGGGCGCGTCAGCAACCGCATCATCAACGAGGTGCGCGGGATCAACCGGGTCGTCTACGACATCTCCGGCAAGCCGCCGGCGACGATCGAGTGGGAGTAGGGCGTCTTCACGCTCGCACGCACCACGGAGATTGGTGCGTACGGCATGCAGGTATGCCCCGCTTTGCCGGGGAACGGTCCGGCGCGTCGCCCACGCGGCGACTGCATGCGTTGCTCTCTGCCGTCGCCGCGTCTACACCGTGATCGCCATCCCCCGGTAGATCCGTGCGCGGTAGCGCGAGTCTTCGACGTCGGGCAGCGGCGCGCCGGCGAGCAGCACCGCTCGGCCGAAGCGCCTGACCTCCTCCTGGTGCTCGGTCTGGTTGCGCGGCTCCTCGCTGCGCGCGCGCCGCGTCAGGTTGATCTGGTTCACCGGTACATCGTGCACTAGGCGCTCGTTCTCGACCGCCAGCGTCGCGGTGAACGCATGCAGCGTGGTCTTGATGAAGTTCGCCAGTGCGAACCCGGCGCCGCTGGCGTCGCTGCCGGCCGGCACGTCGGGAGAGACCAGCACGAGCTGCGTGCCGTCGATCAGGCTCGCTTTGCGCGCGACGCGAAAATGGTGCGTCAGGTTGTCGGTCACCATCTGCCGGAACTCCGGCGGAGTCAGCGTTGCCGACTCGGGCGCGCCCGGCGGCGGGAACAGCTTGTCGGGCAACGGCACGAAGGGGGTGTTGACGATCGTCGTCGGGTAGCCGTGCTTGGCGAGCGCCAGGTCGATGCCGGACTCGATGTCGTCGCCGGTGACTACCGTGTGCAACAGATCGGGCGGCACATCGCGCAGCGCCGAGCAGATCGAGTCCGCCCCGGCCGCGGTGCGCGCGAGCACAACGACGCGGCCGACACTGCATTCGGTGACGAGCTGGCGCGCAGCCTCGGCGAGATACTCGACCAGGTGCTCGCCGATTAACCACACGGTGCGACCGCGCATCATGTCCAGGCGCTCGCGCTTGGCGCTGCCGAAGAGCTCCCGTTCGGTGATCGAACGCTCCAGGCTCAACCCACCCGAGGGCATGAATGTCTCGCCGCTGACGGCGCGGTCGGCCAGGAAGTAGACGGTGGCCAGCGCGACTTCGGTCTCGGTGGGCATCTTGCCCAAGTGCAGCAGCCCGAGAACGCCCTTGCGGACCTTCTCGGCCTCGGTCTGCACGCTGCGCGGCGGCAAAAATGGCTTGTCCTCAGGTGGCACGCGCGCGAGCCAGCCGCCGTCCGGGCGCTGGCGCCACTCGGGCGAACTGATGAACATGCCGCCCAGTCGCAGCCGCGCGACCAGCCGTTCGGCAATGCCCTCATTCATCAGACAGGATCCCCAGGAGCAGTCGTCGCCGCGCTCCTTGTGGCAGTCCACGGCGAGTCTGCGCAGTTCGAGCGTCGCTTCGCTTTCCATCGCCAGCGCCGTCACGTCGTTGGTGGCCAGCTGCGCGAGCAAGGTCTCGACGCGTTCGCCGCGACGCAACGCCTTGACCACCGCCGCATGCACCGCATTGAGCCGCTTATTCTCGAGGATCAGCTTGCCGCGGCGCTCGAAGAGGCCCGGCCGGGAGCCGGTGCCCTTGAGCCGTTCGCCTTCCACGGGGCCGGGGGCGATCGCGTTGACCTGCACCTCGGGGCCGAGGAAACGTGCGATGGTCTCGACCATGGCGCGCTGCCCGGCCTTGCTCACCGCGTAGTCGCTGCGGTTGGGATAGGCCACCGCGAGGTACTTCTCGCCGCCGAAGAAGCTGCTCACGTTGAGCACGTAGCCGCTGCCCTGGCGCTTCATCTGCGGCAGCACGGCATGCAGCAGCACGTAGTTGGAAACGAGATTGGCGTCGAGCGTCCGGGTCCAGCCGGCGAGGCTCATGTCGACCGCCATTTCCTCGGCGCCGGAGATGCCGGCGTTGTTGATCAGGTAGTCGATGCGGCCGAAGGCGGCGATCGCCGCGTCAACCGCGCGCGCCAGCGTGTCCAGCTGGCCGACGTCGACGTTCGGCAGGATCTGCACGCGGCGCTCTGCGCCCGGATAACCGATGTCCTCGAGCTCGGCAACGATGCGCTTGCGCACGGTCTCGAGCTCGCTCTCGCGCCGGGCGCACAGCATCACGCGTGCACCGGCAAGGGCGAGCAGCCGGCCGACCGCGCCGCCGATTCCGGCGGAGCCGCCGGTGATCAACGCCACCTTGCCGAGGTGCAGCCCGGCCAGGTTGTCGGTCATGCCCACCGTGGCACGCTTGGCGCCGCTCGCCTCGGCGATCGACGACGGCAGATACAGGTTGATCTGGCGGATGCGCTGCTCCTTGAACAGCAGGCGTGCCGCATGCCCGGCGGTGAAGGGCAGGTTCTCTGCCTCGGCATTGTCGTAGCGGATGATCTGGTTGCTCCACTCCGGAAAGCGCCGGCGGCCCAGGCGCACGTCGACCTCGCTTTCATCGCGCCAGACGCGGATCAGCTCCTCCATCGCCGCGCGCAGCAAGTTGGCCCACGCGTTGGCGCCGCCGTCGCTGCCGTTGGTGATGAACACGCAGCGCGGCTCGGTCTTCAGGCCGGCGCATTCCTTCCAGTACCGGCTCAGCTTGCGGGCGACCGCGATCGCACCGCCCAGTTCGTCGTCGACGAACGTGTCGACGTCGCTGTCGTCGGACTCGCTGACGCGGCCGCCGAAGCGATCCGCGGCGTACGCCGGCAGCACGATGGCGCCGGTGATCGGTCCTCCATGGTCTGCAGCGAATGCGCTGTCCATCGTCGCCGGATCGGTGCGGTCGAACAGGTGCACGTCGATGCGCGTGTCGAGCTTCAGCGCAGCCAGGCGTGCGCGTGCCGCCGCGCAGTGCGCCTCGCGCGCGTAGCCGACGATCACCATCGCCCCGGCCTCGGCTTGCTGGCGTGCAATGCCGATCGCGTCGTCGATCTGCTCGCCCGCGACGATCAGCACGGTGTGGCCGTGGCCGTCCACGCTGCGCATGGTCGGCCGGTTCATCCAGGTGCTGCGGCTTTCGGGCGGCACCTTCATGCCGTGCGTGACTTCGAAGTCGTGGCCGTTGAATGCCGCCGACTCGTCACTGCCCAAAAACACGCAGGTATGGGCGATGTCGGCCGGAACTGGATAGTCCTTCTGGAGTTTGCTTTCGCCCACGGCGCGCTGCAGCGTCATCAGATCAAAGTAATCGTTCGCGGTGCTCCCCGACGGCGCACCCTTGAGCTGGTCCATCGTGGCGAACACGCTGCGGATCCGCTCGCTGCGGATCGGCCCGGGGAAGACCGTGTTCACGCGGATGCCGCGTGCGCCGAGCTCCTCGGCCAGAAGCTTCGACAGTGCGTTGAGTGCCGCCTTGGGCACGACGTAGGCCGTGCGCCCGTAATAGTGGGTGCGCGCGAAGATCGTCGAAACGTTGATCACCGAAGCGCCTTCGCCCAGCGCCGGCACTGCCGCGCGCAGCATGTTCCACGACACGCCGAGGATGTTGCGGGTCGCTTGCGCGAGCGTCTCCGTATCGGTCGAACCCGCCGCGCGCAGTTCGTCCAGTTCTTCTGCGGTCAGCGGCACCTTCTCCAGCGGCTGGCGCGGTCCGGCCGATCCGGCGTTGTTGAGCAGGATGTCGATGCGGCCATGGCGCGCCACGACCTCGGCGATGCCGGCACGGACGCTGGCCGGGTCGGCCCCGTCCATCACGACGGTGTCGACCTGCGCCGCATCGACGCCGGTGGCGGTGATCGCCGCGTCGCGCGCCGCTTCCAGCCGGGCCTTGGTGCGACCGGACATCACGACCAGCGCGCCCTGGTGCAGGTAATGGCGCACGATCTCGGTGCCCAGGTTGCCGGCCGCGCCGGTGATGAGCGCAATCTTGCCGGCGAGCCGGCCGCCGGTTGCGATCGAGTTCCTGTTGTCGGCCATCGGGTGCTCCAGTTGAGGTCGGTTCTTCTTCTGATCAGGCGCGCGCGCCGGCTGCCCAGGCCTCGAACAGCGCGTCGCGGCCGCGCAGCCCGGGTGCCGGCAAGGCATGGTTGACGACGTAGTTCGCGCCCTGGTGCTTGTTGTCCCACATCGCCTGGTGCGCCGCAGGCAGGTCGTGCCAGGGCACCACCGTGGGCTCGGTCACTTCCAGCAGCCCGGCCGCGATCATGTCGTTCATGCGCGTCACCTCGTAGGCGTTGCACAGGTGCGTGCCGAGGATCGCCGCGGTGGGCATCAGGATGCGGCGTTGCCGTGTCCACACCTGCGGCGCGTAGAACGCGTAGCGGCGGTCGCCCATGTCCTCGGCGTAGACAACGCGGCCGGTAAAGGGCTTGACGAGCGAGGTGCTCACGCCGAGCGCGTCGTGCCCGGCTCGTTCGAGGATCAGATCCGGCGCGCCGCGCGGATTGTCGGGGCTCTTCAACAGCGTTCCGACAGCGTTGCCGAAGGGCTTCAGCGTGCGGTCCTGGAAGTCGCGCACGCCGGCGCGGAAGGTGTCGATGTCGCGCTTGGCGTCTGCCAGGCGCGGCATCGTCGCCGGCCAGTCGAAGTTGGCGCCGTTGCGACGCTGGATGTCCTCAATCGAGATCACCCCGGCCACCGCGTCCTCGAAGCCGAGCGACTGCACGAACTCCCGCTGCGCGTCGGTGCGCGTGGCCACGACCGCATGTGCGCCGACCGCGCGCACTGCCTCGATCATCTCGAGGCCGGTGGCGTCGAGCAGCGCGTCGCCCGAACCTTCGTTGACGCCGTAGTACAGCAGTACCGCCTCGCCAGGCCGCGCGCCGGCCCGTTGCAGCATCGCCTCGGGCGCTACCGTGCCGGGCTTGCCGACGAAAGTGAGGTGGTAACCCGACGAGGCACCATAGAACGCCAGCGTGCCGCCTTCGGCAAGCAACTGGAACGAACGTGGGAAGGCCGTTTCGCCTGCGTGCGATACCGCGTAGTCGGCCAGGCGCCCGCCGTTCTGCCGGCGAAACTCGTCGAGTAGCGGCTCGCCGGCCGCTGCCCAGCCGGCCGGGTTGTCCTCCGGCACCGGCGTGTACAGGCCCTTGAAGCGCGCGTCGGTGCGGTCGAGCGCACCTATTGCGCCCTGCGTCTTGACGTACTCGGCGCGCGCTGCGCTCGACACGCCGCCTGTGACCGCACAGCCGCTCTTCGACGCGCTCTTCAGCGCCTCCAGGCCGGTTCCGGTGGCTGCGCCCTCAACGAACATCGCGCGGCCCGGCGCGATCTTCAGCGTCGTGAACAGCGCACGCACGATCGTGCCGAGATTCAGGATGTACGAGCCGGCCTGCTCCAGCGTCAGATCCGGCGGCAGCGGGTGCAACTGCGGTGACTGGGTGATCAGGAACTGCGCATGGCTGCCGCTGCGCGTCTCGTAACCCTGGATCGAGAAGCCGACGTACATCGGATCGCGCGCGGCGAGCGGGCTGAGCAGGTCGGTCTGGCCCGAGTAGACCGCGACGAGGTCGCCGACCTTCAGCCGGCCCTCGCGCCGCGCCTCGCTGCCGAGCGCGGCCACCAGTGCCACGCCGCCCGAGCCCGTGACCTGCACGTCCTCCTCGTGGTTGTCGAACGGCGAGACCGGGATGCCGGTGAGCGCCCAGATGTCGTTGAAGTTGACCTCGGAGGCGAGCACGTAGACCAGCGCCTCGTTCGGCTCAGGCGGCTCGACCGGCACGATCAACTCGACTTCGCTTTCCGACGGCTCGCCGAAGCGCGGCTCACCGGTGGCCGGATCGCGCGGCACGCCGAAGCCGAACTGCCACTGCGGCAGCGGCGTCACGCCGGGGAAGAAGGGCGCGCCGCGCGGCAGCAGCGTGCCCGCTGCCAGCTGCTGCTCGACCCAGTCCCCGAGCTCGGAGACGATGCGTACGCCGCCGCGGCGGATCGGCAGCGCCGGGCTCTTCTTGTCCATGAACTGGCGAATCCCGGTCTTGCCGCCTGCGGGGTCGACGATCGCCTGTGCAAACAGTTCCGCCTCGGTGGCAAGGCCGGCCTCGAGCCCTTTGGTCCAGCCGGTGCGGATGGCCTGCAGGGCGCGATCGCGCGCGCCGCCGCGGCCCGCCCAGTCGAGTTGCGCGTGGATCGTCTGCAGGTGTGGGTCGGCGAGCGCGGCTTCGAGTGCCAGCGCAGATGGTCGGTTCCAGGCCGCCAGGCTTTCGTGGCGCTCTTTCAGCGCGCGGCCGAGCACGCTGTCGCCGCGCGCGGCGAGGAACTCGCGCACGCGGGCATGAGCGCTCGAGAGCACGTCCTCCGCCGGCGCCGGCAACTCGTCGACGAAACCGAGGGCCAGCGCCTCGCGCCCGGAGACGTTGCGACCGCCCAGAATCATGTCGAGTGCGTCGCGCAGGCCGTCAGCGCCGCGCCGCGAGGCCAGCAGGCGCGGCAGCCGCTGCGTGCCGCCGTAGCCGGGCAGCAGGCGCAGCCGGATCTCGGGCTGGCCGAAGCGCGCGGCGGGCTCGGCGACGCGGTAGTGGCAGGCAAGCGCGAACTCCATGCCGCCGCCGAGGGCGACGCCCTGGATCGCCGCGATGCACGGCTTGTTCATGGATTCGATCTTGCGAAAGGCGAGGTGCGCGTTGTTCGGCAGCGCGCGCGCCTCTTCCAGCGTGTGGATGTCCTCGAGCAACTGCCGGATGTCAGCGCCGGCGACGAAGCTCGCTGTGCCCTGGCCGGTGAACACCACCGCGGCGACGTCGTCGCGCCGGGCGAGGTGCTCGACGACCACCGTGAGCTCGTCGAGCGCGCGTTCGTTGAGCGCGTTCACCGGCGGATTGGTCACCGTCACCGTCGCGACGCGCTCGTCACCGACGTCGTTGTACTGCACCGTGAAGTAGCGGTAGCGCTCGAACATCTGCTGCTCGTCGGCGAGCTGCTGACGGCGCTTCCAGTCGTCGATCACGCGCTTCATCTCGGAGATCGACTCCGGGTTCTTCAGCGTCGAGGCGTCGCCTGTGTCCTGGTCCTCGACCAGGGCGCGGACCATGCGGCGCATGTACTTGCCGCTGCGCGTCTCGGGGAACTGGCTGACCTCGATGAAGTCGCTTGGTACCGCCACGGCGCCCTTCTCGGTGCGCACGAGCTCGGCGAGGCGGCGCTTGTCGTCCTGGGTCAGCTTGCGGCCGGTGGCGGGCTTCACGAACGCCAGCGGCGTCAGGCCCTTCTCGCGGTGCGGCGCGCCGACGACGATGACGTTGCCGACCGGGCTGTCGGGGTCGAGGCTCTTGTGGCGCAGGATCGCGCCTTCAATTTCCTCGGTGCCCATGCGGTGGCCGCTGACGTTGATGACGTCGTCGCTGCGGCCGTGCAGGCTAAAGCTGCCGTCGCCGTAGCGCACCGCGAAGTCGCCCTGGGTGTAGGCCCAGGTGCCGCGCCAACGCGTCCAGTAGGTGGAGACCCAGCGCTGCGCATCGCCGCGCCAGCGTTTGGCAACCGTGGGGCCGTCGGCCGCGCGGTCGATGTGGAAGCCTGCCGCATCGCCCCAGACGGTGCGCGCCAGATAGGGGTAGGGGGCGGCGATGACGATCTCGCCTTTCTCGTCGAACTCGGCCGGCCGCCATGTCACGCCGCCAGCGGCGGCGTGGCGCGGACGCGGCGTAGTCACCGTGGTGCCGGCGCTCCCGTCCTCGACCCACACGTCGCCGGCGATCCACGGCAGCGGGTAGGTGTGGGCGTCGGCACGCAGCGGGAAGTCCGCGTTGCCATAGAAGTGCGTCCAGACCATGCCGCCGTGCTCGGTGGCCCAGTAGCTGTTGATGTACTGCGGCGTCATCAGCTGCATGCCGAACTGCTGCACGGCGGGGCTGGTGGGCTCGGCGCAGAAGGTGGCCACGCGCAGCGTGCTCATGTCGTATTGCTGCACGTCGCGCGCGTTCTGCGGGTCAGCCATGATCGTCTTCAGGAACGTGACGCCGGCCTTGAACACGCGCACCCGGTAGCGCTCGATCATCGACGCGTAGCGCCCTGCATGCGGGAACGTCGGCGCGCCCTCGCCGAGAATGCCGGTGCAGCGCGTGGTCATCGTCGCGCTGAGCATGTAGCTCTGGCCGGTGATCCAGCCCGGGTCGGCGACGACGTAGACCACATCGCCGGCGCGCGCGTCGAACGCGATCTTCATCGTGTGAGCTACGCCGGCGACGTAGCCGCCGTGCACGTGGACCACGCCCTTGGGCTTGCCGGTCGAGCCCGAGGTGTAGATGAAGAACAACGGGAACTCGGCCTCCACGGGCACCGGCGGGCATGCGGCCCAGACGGCGCGCACGAAGTCGGCGTCCGGCAATGCGAGCAGCGCCGCCTCGTCGGTGACCGCGAAGCCGGCGCGGCGCGCGGCCGCGAGCAGCTCGGCGCCAGCGGCGTCGGTCAGCTCGTGGCTCCAACGGTCGCGTTCGGGCCGCCAGACGAGATCCGCTTGCGCGGTGTGGCGCTCGACCACGACCGCGTCGACGCGCGCCGGCGTCTTGACCAGCGCCTCGGCGACCGCGGTGCGCACGCGCGAGGCCTCGGCGACGTTGAGCCGGCCGGTGCGGCCGAGCTCGCGCAAGGCGCGGCCGACGCCGCGCATCGCGTCGCTGCGCTGTACCGTCACCTCGCCTGCGAGTGTTTCGTCGACCGTGGCAAGCACCTGCGCGCAGTCGGCGGTGTCGAGCGCGAGCGTCGCCAGGCGCTGCTCGATGGTCACGCGGATCGTGCCCACCGGCACATAGTCGTCGAGTGCCGGATCGGTGTAGGCGGTCTTGAACGGAACGATCTGGGCGTTGCGAAAGCCGCCGTCGGCGGTGATCACGACGCGAGCGCCGGCGTCGTGGATCCGGTCCGACAACGTCTTGTCGGAAAAGCCGCCGAATACCGGTGTGTAGACGACGCCGATGCGCTTGGCGCCCTCGGTCCAATACAGCTGCGCCGGAATGTTGGGCAGGTTGAGCGCGACGCGATCGCCCGCCGACAGACCGAGCGCCTTCAGCGCGAGCGCACACTTGGCGGTCTCGAGCAGCAGAAGCTTGCGCGAGATCGGATAGGCGTCGACCGGTGCGCCGCGGCCGCCATCCTGCGACATGTCCCAGCGGTCGCCCTCGAAGAAGAAGGCAGTCTCGGCGCCGTGGCCGGCGAGCACGTGGCGGTCGACTTCGTTGAAGCAGGCGTTGGTGCGTCCGCCCTCGAACCAGCGCCAGTGCGGTGGATCGTCATCGTTGAACGCTCGCTGCCACGGCTCGAAGGACTCGGCCAAGGCGACGGCCACCGACGCGCCAGTGCGTGCATGCCAGCCGGTCCACTTCGATGCTTGCTCGTCCCACGCGAGCCAGGCCTGCTCGGCAGGAACGAACCAATGGATCTGGCGCTTTGCGATCGCGCCGTGGAAGGCGCCGGGGTCGGCCAGCGCGGCGGCGCGCTGGCGCTCCCACTCGGCGCGGTCACGCACCGGGTTGACGTGCGCTTCGGGCACGGGCTGGACGGGTGACGGCGTCTGGTCGGGCATGCGTGAAGTCATCGCGGAATCCGGCGCGGTATCAGGACCGAGTAGTCGAAGTCGAGCACGACCGCGGGGTCGCTTGGGGCGCCGGCGTCGTGGCCTGGAAAGTCGGTGCACGCGCGGTCCTTGGTCGCCACGGTGCGGATGCGCAGCGCGCCGACGTCGTCGCGCCCGGGCAGCGCATCCTTCGCGAGCACCTCGCTCCATGCATAGACGGTGTCGCCGCCGAAGCACGGCGCGGTGTGGCGGCCACCGTGGATCGCCGCGACAAGCAGCGCGTTGCCGAATCCGTTGTACGAGAGCGCACGCGCCAGACTGATCACGTGGCCGCCGTAGACGATGCGCTTGCCGAACCGGCCCGCGCGCTCGACATGCAGGTTGAAATGCACCTTGGCGGTGTTCTGGTACAGCCGTGCGGCAAGCATGTGCTCGGCGTCCTCGATGGTCATGCCGTCGACGTGATCGATGCGCTCGCCTGGTTCGTAGTCGTCCCACAGAAACTCGCTGCCCGAGCGCGCGACGTCATAGCTGCCGCGGGTCACGGCGAATGGGCAGTGCAACTCGGCCACCGGCACGGATCCGGGCAGCTCCGGGACGACGGTCTCGGGGTTCGGCGCATCGAGGTCATGCTTTCGCACCATCACCCAGCGGCAGTAGTCGAGAACCGTCTCGCCGCGCTGGTTCAGCCCGGTCGAATGCACGTAGATCACGCCCGTCTTGCCGTCCTTGTTCGGCTTGAGGCCGATCACCTTCGAGTCGGTCGTGATCGTGTCGCCGGGGTAGATCGGAACGCCGAAGCGCCCGCCGGCATAGCCGAGGTTGGCGATGGCGTTGAGCGACACGTCGGCCACGGTGCGACCGAAGACCATGTGGAAAGCCAGCATCGAGTCGACCGGCGCGCGCGGCAGGCCCAGTGACTGCGCGAACGGATCCGACGAGTGGATCGCGAAGCGTGGGCCGAACAGCGCCGTGTACACCGCCACGTCACCTGCCGTGATCGTGCGCGCAGGTGCATGCATCAGCGTCTGGCCGACGCGGAAGTCCTCGAAGAAGTTTCCGGGGCGGGTTTTCGTCATCGTGCCGCCTGCCTCACAAGCCGTAGGCCGCAGCGAGCGCCGGGTCCTTTTTTGCTACCAACCGCGCCAGGTCGACGATGACCTTGGCCTGCTTCCATGTCGCGTCGTCCTGCATCTTGCCGTCGATCATCGCCACGCCGGCGCCGTCGGGCATCGCGTCGAGGATGCGCCTGGCAAACAGCACCTCCTTGACGTCGGGGCTGAACACGCGCTTGGCGATCGCGATCTGGTTGGGCGCCAGCGACCATGCGCCGGTGCAGCCCATGATGAACGCGTTGCGGAACTGGGCCTCGCAGCCGGCCTCGTCCTTGAGGTCGCCGAAGGGGCCGTAGAAGGCGCGCAGGCCGCTCGCCGCGCAGGCATCGACCATCTTCGCGAGCGTGTAGTGCCACAGGTCCTGCTGTACGAATACGCGGTGGGGCTCGCCCTCAACCGGGTCGGCGAGGACGCCGTAGAACGGGTGGCCGCCGCCGACGCGCGTCGTCTTCATGCCGCGCGAGGCCGCCAGATCCGCCGGGCCGAGGCTCATGCCGTGCATGCGCGGGCTCGCGGTGGCGATCTGCTCGACGTTCTTCACGCCTTCAGCAGTCTCGAGCAGCGCATGGATCAGGATCGGCTTCTTGACCTGGTGGCGGGCCTCGAGCTGCGCCAGGTACTGGTCAACGTAGTGGATGTCCCAGGGCCCTTCGACCTTCGGGATCATCACGGCGTCGAGGCGGTCGCCGCAGCCGGCCACGATCTCGGCCAGGTCGTCGAGCAGCCACGGGCTGTTCAGGCAGTTCACGCGTACCCACACCGAGGTGTCGCCCAGGCCGCCGGCGCGCACACCCTCGACGAAGCCGCGACGCGCTGCCTCCTTAGCGTCGACGGGAATCGCGTCCTCGAGGTTGCCGCACAGCACGTCGACCTGCTGCGCCGTCTCGGGCAGGCGGGCGCGGATCTTGTCGATGTGTGGCGGGAAGAAGTGCACCACGCGCTCGGGCCGGACCGGCAGGGCGCGCAACGGCTCCGGTGCGCCGATCGCCAGGGGCTTGTAGAAGTTGTTCGGCAGTTTCATCAGACAGGGTCTCGGACGGTGTGGAGGTCAGTCGCGGGGGCCGGCGACGACGCCAGTGTCGTGCAGCGCGCCGACCTCGTGCGAGCTCAGGCCGAGCAGCTCGATCAGGATCTGGTCGGTGTGCTCGCCGAGCCGCGGCGCCGGCTGTGCCGGCAGCCGGCCGCCGCGGCCGAAGCCGATCGGTAGCGTCGGCGCCAGATGCGCGCCGACGCCGGGCTGCTCGAGCGTCGTGAACAGCGGGTTGTCGGTGGAGAGGTCGGCGTCCTCGGCGATCGCCTGCGCCACCGTGTTGTACGGACCCCAGGTGACGCGGTTGGCGTCGAACGATGCGCGCACCTCGGCTAGCGTGCGGGCGGCGAACCAGGGCGCAAACAGTGCCGCCAGCTCGTCGCGCGCGCGGAAGCGGTTGCCTTCCTGCGCGAGGTCGAGTCCGGACTGCGCCGCCAGCGCGGCCACCGCGTCGGCCATGCCGGTGGCCTTCACTAGCGTGCTCCACTGCACGTCCGTCAGGCCGACCACCATCGCTCGGCGGCCATCCTTGGTTGCAAAGTCGCAGCCGAAGGCGCCGTACAGGTGGTTCCCGTAGCGCGGCCGCTCTACACCGTTGACCTGCACCTCGGCGATCATTCCCAGGTTGCCGAGCATCGCCAGGCCGACATCCTTCAGCGCCAGACTCACGAGTTGGCCTTCGCCGGTGCGGTCGCGGTGGCGCAGCGCGGCCAGCAGCGCGATCACGATCTGGTGACCGGCGATCGCGTCCCACACCGGGAACACATGATTCACCGGCAGATTGCGGTCGCCGGGGCCGGTGAGCTGCGGAAAGCCAAGCTGGGGATTGACCGTGTAGTCGACCTCCGAGCCGCCATCGCGCCGGCCGGTCAGGTTGACCATGATCAGGTCCGCGCGCTTGGATGCGAGCGTGTCGTACGCCAGCCAGCCGCGCGCCGGGAAGTTGGTGCTGAACAGGCCCGCGTGAGGGCCCGGCGCGGTAATCAGCGCGGTCAGGATTTCCTGCCCGCGCGGCTGGCGGATGTCGACCGCGATCGAGCGCTTGCCCTTGTTCAGGCCGGCCCAGAACAGCGAGGCGCCGCCTTGGGTGACCGGCCAGCGCGCATGGTCGAGCCCGCCGTCGATCGGGTCGAAGCGGATCACGTCGGCGCCGAGTTGCGCGAGCGTCATGCCGCCCAGCGGCGCGGCGACGAAGGCCGAGCCTTCGACCACGCGCAGGCCGTGCAGGATGCCGTTCATGCAATCGCCTTCCTGGCGCGCAGCGACGCGATGTGATCGTCGTCCAGGCCCAGGATCTCGCGCAGGATCTCGTCGGTGTGCTCGCCCAGCTTCGGGCCCAGCGAGCGGACGCTGCCCGGCGTCTCCGACAGTCTTGGTACTGGGGCCGGCACGATGACCTGCTCGCCGGTATCGGGCGCATCCATCGAAACCAGGTTGCGGCGGGCGTGAAACTGGCGGTCGCCGAAGATGTCGGCGATGTTGTTCAGGGGGCCGGCCGGCGTGTCGGTGGCGTAACAGCGCTCGAGCAGTTCCTCGCGGTTCAGACTCAGGCACCAGTCGCGCACGATCTCGTTGACCTCGTGGCGGTGTGCCAGCCGTGACTTCTGCTCGCCGTAGGTGCTTGGGTGGGCCAGCTCTGGCCGGCCCATCGCCTTGCACAGCCGCGCGAACAGCATGTCGGTGGCGCAGGAGATGGCGACCCACTTGCCGTCCTTGGTCGCAAAATGGCCGTGCGGCACCGCGAAGTCGTTGTGCGAGGAACCAGCACGCTCACGCACGATGTTGTACATCGCATAGGCGGGCGCGAGCTCCTCGGTGCAACGGAACACGGACTCGTACAGCGCCGCGTCCACGTACTGGCCCTCGCCGGTGGCATCGCGGTGCTTCAGCGCGAGCAGCACGCCGAGGCAGCCGAACAGGCCGGTCATGTAGTCGCCGAGCGTGGTCGAGCCGGGCGTCACCGGCGTGCCCTTGGGCATGCCGGCCAGGTAGGCGATGCCACCGACCGCGTGCGCCACGCGCGCAAAGCCGGGCCGGTCGGCATAGGGACCGGTCTGGCCGTAGCCGGTGACGCGCAGCATGATCAGCCGCGGATTGATCTGCCTGAGCGCCTCCCAGCCCAGCCCCCACTTTTCCAGCGTGCCGGTGCGGAAGTTCTCGCACACGATGTCCGTCTCGGCGATGAGCTTTTTGAATACTTCGGCGCCCTCGGGCGTGCGTAGCTCGAGCGTGATCGAACGCTTGTTGCGTCCCTCGCTGAGCCAGGTCAGCGTGTCGCCGCGTACCGACGGCGTGCCGAAGCGGCGCAGCGCGTCGCCGCCGTCGGGATGCTCGAGCTTGATCACGTCGGCGCCGAACTCGCCGAGCAGGGTGGCGCAGAACGGCGCGGCGATCACGGTGGCCATGTCGATCACGCGCAGGCCGGCGAGCGGCAACGGCGTCTGCGACGGACTGTTCGGGGCAGGACTCATGCGGGCCTCAGACGACGTGGTGCTGGCGCAGTCGCTGGAGGTCCTCGGGCTGCAGCCCGAGCAGACCCTGCAGCACCTCGGCGGTGGCATTGCCGAGCGTCGGCCCGAGGTTCGTGATGCGCCCCGGCGTGGCCGACAGCTTGGGAATGACATTCGGCACCACGACCTCGCCGAGACCGTAGGCCGGCATCCGCGCGAGATCGCCGCGTGCGGCAAAGTGCTCGTCGGCGAAGATGTCGGCAATCGAGTTGACCTTGCCCACCGGCACTTCTGCGTCGAGGCACCTTTGCAGCACCTCGTTGCGCTCGAGCGAACCGACCCACTCGGTGACGAGGCGGTTGACTTCGCTCCGCGCATCCAGCCGTTTGCGCTGGTCGCCCCACTTCGACGCCAGGGCAAGTTCGGGCTGGCCCATTGCCTGTGCCAGTCGCTCGAACATCTTGTCAGTCGTGCACGCGATCGCGATCCACTTGTCGTTCGCGGTGCGAAAATGGCCATGCGGGCAGGCGACGAAGCTGCCCGAACCCTCGCGCTCGCGGATCTTGCCGTGCAGGCCGTAGGCGGCGGCGATCTCCTCCAGCACGCGGAAGATCGCCTCGTAGATGCCGACATCGATCACCTGGCCGCGGCCGGTGTGCTCGGCATGGCGCAGCGCAACCATTACGCCGATCGCGCCGAACAGGCTGGCGATGTAGTCGGCAAGCGGCACCGTGCCGGGCAGCACCGGCGTTTCTCCGGGAAAGCCGGCCAGGTAGTTCAGCCCACCGAAGGACTGCGCGATATGCGCGAAACCGCTGCGCCGGCGGTACGGGCCGGTCTGGCCGTAGCCCGTCACGCGCAGCATCACGAGCTTCGGGTTGCGCGCGTGGATCGCCTCCCACGTGAGGCCCCAGCTCTCCAGTGTGCCGGGGCGAAAGTTCTCCACCAAGACGTCGCTCTTCTCGAGCAGTCGGAGGAACAGTTCGACACCCTCGGCCTGCAACAGATCGATCGTCACCGAGCGCTTGTTGCGACTTTCGCTCAGCCAGGCCAGGGTGGCATCGGGCCGCTCGGTGGCGGTGCCGAAGCGGCGCATCGGGTCACCGCCGATCGGGTGCTCGACCTTGATCACCTCGGCCCCGAATTCGGCCATCAACGTGGCCGAAAAGGGGCCAGCGAGAAAGTTGCCGACGTCGACCACGCGCACGCCGGTGAGCGGCAACCGGGTGTTCGGAGGCACAGTGCTGGCATCAGCGGTGGTCGGCACGTTGGTGACCTCGGAACAGGACGGGCGAAGGTTAGGGTTGGTTCGGAGGGGAACGCCTGGGTGAAATCCCGCGCAATGCCTCAGACTTTCTTAAGCAACAATAGGGAACGCTGATGGATCAAGACTTCCGCGCGTGGATCGGCAGGACCGAGGAGGTGCAGGACCCGCTGCCATGCACGCAGGCGCAGGCGGCACAGGCCACGTTCGACGACGCAGGTGCGGCGATCGTCGACGGCATGCCGCTGCCGCTGCCGTGGCACTGGTTCCACTTCCTGCCGCGCGCGCCGCAGGCGCGGCTCGGCGTCGACGGTCATCCCGAGCGCGGCGGATTCCTGCCGCCGATTCCGTACCCGCGGCGCATGTTCGCGGGCGCGCGGCTGCGCATGCACCGGCCGCTCGTCGTCGGCACGCCGGCGGTGCGGGTCGGCACCGTCCGCGACGTGGTGCTGAAGTCGGGCAAGAGCGGCCGCCTTGCCTTCGTCGCCGTCGGCTACCGCTACGAGCAGCGGGGCGAGCTGTGCCTGGAGGAGGAGCAGGACATCGTCTACCGCGAACCCGGCGCGCGGGTGCCCGAGCCGGTCGTGGCGACGCTGCCGGAGCCGGCGGCGGGCAGCGTGGTGCGCACAGTGCAGCCAGACACGCGTCTGCTGTTCCGCTTCTCGGCGCTGACCTTCAACGCGCATCGGATCCACTACGACCGCGAGTACGCAGACCGGGTGGAGGGCTACCCCGGGCTGGTCGTGCACGGCCCGTTGACCGCGGTGCTGCTGCTGCAGCTCGCGCGCGAGGCGACGCCACGGCCGTTCAGCGGCTTCAGCTTCCGTGGCGTGGCCCCGCTGTTCGATCGCTGGCCGGTGCGGCTGTCGGCCAGCGTCGGCAGCGAGGGCGTCGCGCTGGCCGCGCACGGGCCCGATGGCACGCTTGCGCTGTCGGCGCAGGCGCCATTCGCATGAGCCCGAAGCCGGCGGCCACGCCCGGCAACGGGCCGCACGTTACGTTGCGCCAGTTGCGCATCTTCGAGGCCGTGGCGCAGCACCGCTCGATTTCGCGGGCCGCGGCCGAACTGCACTTGACGCAGCCGGCGGTATCCATGCAGATGAAGCAGCTCGAGAAGCAGATCGGCCTGCCGCTCGTCGAGCAGGTCGGCAAGCGACTTTTCCTGACCGAGGCCGGCGAGGCGCTGCGTGGTCATGCGCGAGCGATCTCGGCACGGATGCTCGATTTGAACGCGTCGATGGACCAGTTCCGCGGCCTCGAGCGCGGGCTGCTGCGCCTCGCCGTGGTGTCGACGGCGAACTACTTCCTGCCGAGCATCCTCGCTGAGTTCAGCCGCCGTCACCCGGGTGTGCAAGTCAGCCTGCAGGTGGCCAACCGCGAGGTCGTGCTCGCCGCGTTGACCGAGCATGCGACCGACCTGGCGATCACCGGCAGGCCGCCGGACAGCGTTGACATCGTTGCGCAGCATTTCATGGACAACCCGCTCGTCGTCATTGCGCCGCCGGAACATCCGCTCATCGGCCGCGGGACGGTGCCGCTTGCCCGGCTCGCGGAGGAGACCCTCGTCGTGCGCGAACCCGGTTCAGGCACGCGGGCAGCGATGGAGCGGCACTTTGCCCTGCATGGGCTCGAGGTGCGGCCGGGCTGCGAGCTGAGCACCAACGAGGCGCTGAAGCAGGCGGTGCGGGCCGGCCTCGGGCTGGGGATGGTGTCGCGCCAGACGATCGAGCTTGAACTCGCGGCTGGCTGCCTGGTCGAGTTGCCGGTCGAGAGCTTCCCGGTCGTTCGCCAGTGGTACGTGGTGCACCGCACGCGCAAGCGGCTGTCGGCGGCGGCGCAGATCTTCCGCGGCATGCTGCTCGCGCTTGACCCGGCTGCGCGCGCAGAGCCGGTGTCACGAGCGCGTCTGCGCGCCTGAGTCAGGGCATGCTCTCGGTGTGATCACCATGTTGGAAACCCGACGCTCGCGCGCCATTGGACCAAGCGCCCGCGCGGCTGATTCGGTACACGATTAGGCACTGCATGAACAGTTGCGATGCATCGAGGCTTCCCCGCCACCCAACAGCGCGAAACGCCGGTGGATGATCCCGGCGCGGGCGCGCGACTGCGCCGACGCCGCTACGGGCGCTGGGCGCTCGAACTGGCACTGGTCGCGGCGGTCTTCGTCGGACTGCAGGCGTGGCTGACGCGCGATGTCGTGCGCGGTGCGCTGCCTGCGTTCGATGCGCCGCTGATCGACGGCACCGCGGGTGCAGCTGCCACCGTCCAGCATTGGCGCGACGCCCATGGCCGCGAAGGCTACGTGCTCTATGTGTGGGCCACCTGGTGCGCGGTGTGCAAGACCATTCAGGGCAATGTCTCGGCCGTTGCCGCCGACGATGCCGTCCTTACCGTGGCGATGCAGTCGGGCATGCCTGCGGCCGTGTCGCAGTACCTTGCGGCGCGCGAGTTGCGCTGGCCGACGGTCAATGACGAGGGCGCGTCGCTGAGCCGCAGCCTCGGCGTCGATGCGGTGCCGATGCTGCTGTTCGTCGATCGCGCCGGGCAGGTGCGCAGTGTCACGCGCGGCTACACCACCGAAGCGGGCATTCGCGCGCGGCTGTGGTGGGCACGGCGCTTCTCCTGAACTGCGCCAACGAGCGGCGGTCCGTAAGCGCAGTGAGCTGAAGTCAATGTGCGTTGGAGCGACGCGTGATACGGTTCGGAGCAACCTCAACAACGATCCAGGAGACCTCATGGCGACCACACTGGTCCAGGCTCGCAAGCTGCTCACCGCGGCTGAACTTGAGGTCTTCATCGCCAGCCGCGGACAAGCGCTGACAAGCCTGAGCCCGCTGCAGTTGCGTGGCAAGGTCAAACGTGCGCGCAGCTTGAGCGGGAAGTACCGCGACCTGCTGCAACGGCAGAAGCTCGCCACGCGAGATCGCGCTGGCAGCAAGACGGGCGGCAGCGGCATAGCCAATGCGCGGACCGAGCAGAAGGCAGTGGTGTTCGGCGAAGTGCTCGCGTCCTTCTCGCGCCGTCTGACGCAGGTTGAAGCGGCGCAAGCGCGCGCCGTCCAGAAGGCGAAGGCATCGGCGGTCACGAAGAGCAAAGTCAAGGCAGTCCCGGCCAAGCCTCGATCCAAGGCGGCGGCGCCCAAGGTCGGCACTACGCCACGCAGTTCCAAGGCGCCAGCGATAGAGCCGGTCTCGGCTCGGAGCCTCGGCCCGACCAGTGAAAGTGCGCGCGTCGCGCGCCATGCGAGACAACCCAAGCAATCCGGCCAGCAGAACGTGCACGCGCACATCGCCGCGCGCGGTCGGCGCAACCAGGCCAAACGCGACAGCCGAGGCTGAGCGAACGCCGCTGCGGGCGGTGCAACTCTCCACGACGTCCACCACGGGCGCCCGTGGGCGGCGGCGTGTTCGTCCTTCGCGCTGGTCTGGCGCCGCGCTGCGCGGGTCGGTCGATCAAGCCGGCCCCGATACACTTGCGCGCCATGTCGACGCCGCCACTTCCTGGAATCAGTGCCGACGCCTGGTGCCAGCGCCTGGCGCACCTGGCGCAGCGCGATGGGCTGTTGCTGTCGACCTTGCGCGAACGCGATGCGCGCGACTTCGAGCTGGTGCTGGCCAGCGCCGCGCTGTTTCTGCCGGTCGCGCAGTTGCTCGACGAGCGCGGCGCCAACGGCTGCCTGAAGCACTTCCTCGCCACTGCCGGCGCCATGCTCGACACCGATCATGTCGAATTGCGTCGTTGGCTGGCTGATCTCGCCTTCATTCACCGCAGCGACTACGGCACCGACTACCGGCGTGGCCGCCTGCCCGCATGGCTGGCCGCCGCCGCAGAGGCGCTCGACGCCAACCGGCTTGCACAGGCTGTCAGTGACGCACGAGACGTCAAGGCGAGCCAGCGTGCGGCGCGTAAGGCGGCCTGGCTGGCGCAGCAGGCGGCCGCAGCCACGCGCGACGGCGATGTCGAGGTGATCGAGGCGGTGCCCGCACCGGCGGAGCACACCGCGGAAGACGAGACCTTCATGCGCCTGGCGATCGACCAGGCGCACAACGCCTGGGCGTTGGGCGAAGTGCCGGTCGGCGCGGTGATCGTCAAGGACGGCCAGGTGATCGCCACCGGGTTCAACCAGCCGATCGGCAACAGCGATCCGACCGCGCACGCCGAGATCCAGGCGATGCGCGCGGCCGCCGAGCTGCTCGGCAACTACCGGCTCAGCCATTGCGCGCTGTACGTCACGCTCGAGCCCTGCGCAATGTGCGCCGGCGCGATGCAGCATGCTCGCATCGGCCGCCTGGTCTACGGCGCCGCCGATCCGAAGACCGGCGCCTGCGGCAGCGTGGTTGATCTCTTCGCCGAAGCCAAGCTCAATCATCACACCACGGTGCGCAGCGGCGTGCTCGCGGCCGAATGCAGCACGCTGCTGTCGCGCTTCTTTGCGCAGCGGCGCGAGATCAAGCGCGGCGCATCCGCCAGCGAGGACATGGACGATGGCTCGGAACGCTGAGTCGCGCGCGCGCACCGTGGGCATCGTCGCGCCGTCGGGCTTTCTGCCCGATGGCGGGGTAATCGACCGCACTGCGCAGGTGTTCACCGCGCGTGGCTGGCGCGTGCAAAGCGGCGACTCGTGCTTCGAACGCCACGAGCGTTTTGCCGGCACGGATGAACTGCGTGCTGCCGAGATGCAGCGCTTCTGCACCGATCGCTCGCTCGATCTCGTACTGTCGGCGCGCGGCGGCTATGGCATCACGCGCATCCTCGGCGAGCTCGACTTCGAGGCGATCCGAAAGGCCGGGCGCGTGATCTGTGGCTACAGCGACTTCACCGCGTTCAACCTGGCTTACCTCGCGCGTGTTGGTGGCTGGAGCCTGCACGGCCCGTCGGCGACCGACTTTGGCGCTGTCGCGCCGCATGCGCCCACCCTCGATACCTTCTTTGCCACGCTGGACGCCCGCGGCTGCGACGCGCGTTTTGCGGTCGATGGACCGGACGGCCGCCACGCGGGCGTGCTGTGGGGCGGCAACCTGGCGCTGGTCACCGCGCTGCTTGGCACGCCGTACTTTCCGCGGGTGCGCGGCGGCATCCTGTTCCTGGAAGACGTCGCCGAGCCGGCCTACAAGATCGACCGCATGCTGGTGCAGCTCGAACAGGCCGGCGTGCTGCAGCGGCAGAAGGCGATCGTGCTCGGGCACTTCGAGCCGATCACACCGATGCCCAACGACAACGGCTTCTCGCTCGACAGCGTGGTGGCGCGCCTGCGCGCACGGCTGGCGGTGCCCGTCTTCACTGGCCTGCCGTTCGGTCACGTGGCGCACAAGCTCACGCTGCCGTTCGGCGTGCGCGCCGAGTTGCAGGTCGTCGACGATCAGGCGCGGCTGCTGGCAGGCTGGGCCAAGGCCTGACGCCAGGTGCCCATGGAATTTTTCGGTGCCACCGATCGCGTCTCGCTGGTGCCGGTGGCCGGCAGTGCCGGCCATCTGGCGCTGCTGGCCTGCCCGGGGCTGTCAGGTGGCAACGGCGACGCGAACCCCCACTGCCTGCATGCGGATCTGCAGCGCCTGGCGTCGCTGGGCGTCGCCCTGCTGGTGACGCTGCTGGACAACGACGAACTCTCGCTGCTCGGCGTGCCGCGGCTCGGTGCCGAGTGCGAGTCGCGCGGGCTGCCGTGGGCGCAGTGCCCGATCACCGATTTCGGGGCACCCGGCGCGGCGTTCGAGATGGCATGGCAGCGCATCGGCCCGCGCGTGCACGCCTGCCTGCAGGCGGACGAGCGCGTGGCAATCCACTGTCGCGCCGGGCTGGGCCGCAGCGGCACCGTGGCGGCGCGCGTGCTGATCGAACGTGGGGCGGCGCCGGTCGACGCGATCACCTGGGTGCAAAGGCACCGGCGCGGTGCGATCGAGACGCCGTCGCAGCGCAACTACCTGTTGAACCTTGCTGCGGGACGGCCTGCCCCCGGCCAATAGCTGTGCGCCTGTGCTAAACGCCGAGGTATCGGTGCCAGACGTCGCGCTCGGCAGCGAGGCGGGCCGAACTGCCCTGCCAGACCACCCGGCCGCGCTCGAGGATGGTGTGCTGGTCGGCCAGCGCGATCAGCCGCTCGACGTACTTGTCGATCACGAGGATCGTCTGGCCGGCCGCCTTCAGCGCAGCCAGGCAGCGCCAGATGTCCTCGCGCACCAGCGGCGCCAGGCCTTCGGTGGCTTCATCGAGGATCAACAGGCGCGGGTTGGTCATCAGTGCACGGCCGATCGCCAGCATTTGCTGTTCTCCGCCTGACAACTGGCCGCCCAGGTGGTCGGCCCGCTCGCGCAGGCGGGGAAAGAAATCGACCACGCGCTCCAGCGTCCACGGCGGTTCCTGCTGCGCGCGGTTGGCGGCAAAGGCGACCAGGTTCTCGCGCACCGTGAGGTTCGGGAACACCTGCCGTCCCTCGGGCACGAGCGCGACGCCGAGCCGGGCGATGGCATCCGTGGCCAGGCCGGTGATGCGCTGGCCAGCGAAGTGGACATCACCGCTTCGGGTGGGCAGCAGGCCGAGCAGGGTGCGGATGGTGGTCGTCTTGCCCATGCCGTTGCGGCCCAGCAAGGTGGCCACCGTGCCTTCGGCGATGCGCAGGTCGATGCCGAACAGCACTTCGCTCGCGCCGTAGCCCGCGGCCAGCGCGCGCACCTCGATCAGCGCAGGTGGTGCGGCGTTCATGCGCTCGCTGCGAGCCGGCGCGTGGCGTCGGCTTCGTCGTCACCCAGGTAGGCCTGGCGCACCTGCGCGTCGGCACGAATCTGCGCCGGCGGCCCACTGGCGATGATGCGACCGTAGACCAGCACGGAAATGACGTCGGCCAGGCGAAACACCGCGTCCATGTCGTGCTCGACCAGCAGCATGGTGACGCTGCCCTTGAGCGACGCCAGCAGGTCGACCATGCGCGCCGACTCCTCGGCTCCCAGGCCAGCCATCGGCTCGTCGAGCAGCAGGAGCTTGGGTCGGGTGGCAAGCGCCAGCGCCACTTCAAGTTGGCGTTGCTCGCCATGCGCGAGCGCGGCGGCCGGCACGTCCTGCCGTGTCCGCAGGCCGACGCGGGCGAGCAGCTCTGCCGCTTCGTCGAACAGTGCCCGCTCCGCGCTGACCGGACGCCAGAAGCGCAGGCTGCTGCCGGTACGCGCCTGGATCGCCAGTGCCACGCTGTCCAGCGGCGAGAAGCGCATGAATAGGCTGCTGACCTGGTATGAGCGCGCTAGGCCGAGTCCGACGCGGCGGTGTATCGACAGCGAGGTGACATCTTTGCCGCCGAGACTGACGCGACCGGCGTCCGCGGCGAGGCTGCCCGACAGCAGGTTGATCAGGGTCGACTTGCCGGCGCCATTCGGTCCGATCAGCGCGTGGATGCCACCGCTCTCGATCTGCATCGACACCCCGTCGACTGCGCGCAGGCCGCCAAAGCGGCGCGTCAGCTCATGCACCGCCAGCAGGCTCACCGCAGCCTCCGGTTGAGCAGGCCCGCCAGGCCACGCGGCGCGGCGAACACCACCACCAGCAGGATCACGCCGAGCGCCAGGTGCCAGTACTCGGTGTACAGCGACAGCACTTCTTCCAGCAGCAGCAAGGCGGCGGCGCCGAGCAGCCCGCCATAGCGATAGCCGATGCCGCCGAGCAACACCATGATCACCAGCGTGGCCGACTGGGTCCAGTGCAGCACGGTGGGCGAGACGAAGCTGTTGTGGTTGGCGAACAGCACCCCCGCCAGGCCCGCGAGCGCGCCGGCGATGACGAAACCGATCAGCCGGATCTGGTAGGTGGCAAATCCCAGTGCCTCCATCCGCTGCTCGTTCTCGCGGATGCCCACCAGCGCGCGGCCGAAGCGGGAGGCGGTGAGCCGGTTGAGCAGCAGCATCGTCAGTGCGAAGCAGCCCAGCACGACGAAGTAGAAGGTGGTGTCGTCGGTCAGGTCCACGCCCGGCAGCAGGATCGACTTTGCCGGCAGGTTCAGCCCGTCCTCGCCGCCGTAGGTCCTCAGCCCGACGGCCAGGTAGTAGACCATCTGTGCAAACGCCAGCGTGATCATGATGAAGTACACGCCGCGCGTGCGCAGCGACACCGCGCCGATCACCAGTGCTGCGGCTGCGGCAGCTGCAATCGCCACCGGCCAGGCGATCCAGGCGTTCGCCACGCCCTCGACCATCAGGATGCCGAGCGCATAGGCGCCGATGCCGAAGAATGCCGCATGGCCCAGGCTCACCATGCCGCCGAAGCCGAGGATCAGGTTCAAGCTGGTCGCTGCCAGCGCAAAGATCAGGATGCGCCTCGCGACACCGATGTAGAACTCCTGCCCAGCGGCCTGCGCCACGAACGGCAATGCCACACCGGCCGCCAGCAGCAGCCAGGGCGTGGCCGCCAGCAGGCGGTCCTTCAGCAGTCGCGCCGGCAGATCCGAGGTCCGAGCCGCGGGGTTCATGCGCGTTGTGCTCAGCCGCGCGCCGGAAACAGGCCGCTTGGCTTGAAGAACAGTACGGTCGCCATCAGCAGATAGATGGCGATCGCCGCCAGCGCCGGGCCGAGGTTCGAGGCCACCGACAGTGGCAGAAAGGCGTTGAGCAGCGTAGGCAGGAACGCTCGCCCCGCCGTGTCGACCACGCCCACCAGCAGGGCACCGACAAGCGCCCCACGGATGGAGCCGATGCCGCCGACCACGATCACGACCAGTGCCAGGATCAGGATGTTCTCGCCCATGCCCACCTGCACCGATAGCAACGGGCCAAGCAGGGCGCCGGCCACCGCACACAGTGCTGCGCCGAGCATGAACACGGCAGCGAACAGACGCGACACGCGCACGCCCATCACCGCCGCCATCTCGCGGTTGCTGGCGCCGGCGCGCAGCAGCATGCCGGCGCGCGTACGCGTCACCAGCAGGTACAGCAGCAGCGCGCAGGCCAGGCCGACACCGATGATCAGCAGCCGGTAGGCCGGGTAGAAGAAGCCCGGAAGCAGCTCGACCGGGCCAGCCAGCGCCTCGGGCGCATTGAGCAGCAGCGGCGCCGGGCCGAAGATCATCTTCACCAGGTCATTGGTGATCAGGATGACGGCGAAGGTCGCCAGCACCTGCGCCAGGTGATCGCGTTGGTACAGGTGGCGAAACAGCACGCGCTCAAGCAACAGGCCGACCAGGGCAGTGCCCAGGATCGCCAGCGGCAGGGCGATCCAGAAACTGCCGGTGGCCAGCGCGAGCGTGGCCATCAGGTAGGCGCCGATCATGTACAGCGACCCGTGCGCCAGGTTCATCAGGTCCATGATGCCGAATACCAGCGTCAGGCCGGCCGCCAGCAGGAACAGCATCAGACCGAACTGCATGCCGTTGAGTGCTTGTTCTGCGATCAGCTGCATGGCGAGTGGGTGCGGGGCGGCGGTGACGGCCGCAGCGCGGCCTATGAGGCGCGTTTGGCGCCGCAGCGGGCGTGCCGCGCCCTCATGCAACGAGAACGTGCGGGTCGTGGACGGCGCAGCCGGCGTCGTCGGCAGGGCAGCCCACCGCCGTCACTTCATCTGGCACTGCGACGCGTAGGCATCGACGTGCTTTTCCATCACCTTGGACAGCGTGCGGTTGTTGATCTCGGCACCGTCCTGGCGGATCACGCGCAGGTAGAAGTCCTGCACCGGGAACTGGTTGTGACCGAACCGGAACTCGCCGCGTACCGACTTGAAGTTGGCTTTCTTCAACGCCGTGCGCACGGCCTCGCGGTCACCGACCTTGCCCTTCACGTCGCGCACGGCGGCGTCGAGCATCATGATGACGTCGAATGCCTGCGCGGCGTAGATCGACGGCGTGCGCTTGTATTCCTTGCGGAAGGCCTCGACGAAGGCCTTGCTGGCCGGGTTGTCGAAATCGTGGTTCCAGTGCGCCGAGTTGAACATGCCGAGCATCGGTTGGCCGACCGCACGAATCACATCCTGGTCGGCCGAAAAGCCCGGACCGATGATCTGCGTCTGCTTGGACAGGCCAGCGCCGACGAACTGCTTGATGAAGTTGATGCCCATGCCGCCCGGCAGGAAGATGAATAGCGCGTCGGGCGCCTGGGCGCGAAGCTGCGCGAGCTCGGCGGCGTAGTCGAGCTGCCCGAGTTTGGTGAAAGTCTCGCTCGCCACCGGTTTGCCGTAGCCGCGCTTGAAGCCAGTCAATGAATCCTGCCCCGCCGGGTAGTTCGGCGCCAGGATCGCTACCTTCTGGAACCCGCGCGACGCGGCGAAGCGGCCGGCGGCCTCGTGGTACGAGTCGTTCTGGTAGGCGGTGCCGAAGAAGAACGGGTTGCACTGGCTGCCGGCGAACTGCGACGGCCCGGCATTGTTCGACAGGTACGGGATCTTCTCGGCGAAAAGGGTCGGGCCGACCGCCAACGCGACGTTCGAACCGATTGGGCCGGTGAAGAAGTCGACCTTGTCACGCTTGATGAAGCGCTCGACAAGCTGGCGCGCCTGGTCCGGGTTGCCGGCCATGTCCTGCGTCAGGAACTCGGCCTCGATCCCACCGAGCTTGCCGCCCAACTGCTTGATGGCGAGGTTGAAGCCGTCGCGCGCTTCGGCGCCGAGGGCGGCGAACGGTCCGGTCAGGTCTTGCGCGATGCCAACCTTGACCGGCTGGGCAGCCGCGGCGAGGCAGGTCGACATGAGGGCGGCGCCGAGCAGCGCGCGCAGCGAATGGGACTTGTTCATTGGGTTTTCTCCGTCCGCCGACCAACCTGTCACGGGCAAGCTCTAGGGCTTTGTGGCGGTCGGGCGCGGCAGGGTAGCACGCAGCTTCAGCGACCGACGGCGGCCTGGGCTGGGTGCAAAGCATGACCTTGCTACGGCCCGACCGAGGCTTCATAGGCGGTAGCCGCGTCCGCTGTGCGCTGAGCAGCAGCGTTGACCGGTGCTACGGTACAAAATGCAGCAAGAAGTTCAGACGAGCTGCGCTTCCTTGCATGATTGCCCTGCCGGCCCACTATCATTCACCGCCATGTCCGGTCCGTTAACCCGCTTCGGCATCGACTCCGAGTCGCGCGAACAGCGCCAGGAGAAGATCCTCGCCGGCGTCATCGCTACGGTGTATCGCCAGGTGCCGCAGTCGGTGCTCGGCAGCATCGTGCTCGGCTTCGCGCTGGTGGCCGCCTTCTGGAACACACATGACCAGAATGCGCTGATCGCCTGGTTCATCGCGATGCTGGTCGAGTCGCTGATCCGCCTGCGCGTGGCGCGCGCTTTTGCCGATTCGACCCAGACGGTCGAGAAGGTGCATAACTGGGCCACCTGGTGGGTCGCGCTGGCGGCCAGCGCTGGCGTGCTGTGGGGCGCAGCAGGCGTGCTGTTCTTCTCGCCGCAGGTGCCGTCGCATCAGCTGGTGCTGGTGGCGGTCATCCTGGGTGTGGCGTTCGGCTCGCTCACCCTGTACGCCACGCATCGGCCGGCACTGTTCTTCTTCCTGCCGCTGGCGTTGCTGCCGCTGGTAGGCCGCATGATCGCCGAGCAGGATCCGGCGTACTTCACCGCCTCGATCGTGATGCTCGCGGTGTTCGGTTTCGCCTCGTTCTTCGGCCGTAACTTCGGCGAAGCGATGTTCGAGTCGGTCAAGAACAATTACGAGAACGAGGTGCTGGTCGGTCAGCTGATGACCGAAAAGCGCGTGGCCGACGACGCCCGCCGCGATGCCGAGAACGCCACCCGCTCCAAGACGCAGTTCTTCGCCGCCGCCAGCCATGACCTGCGCCAGCCGCTGCAGGCCATCGGCATCTATGTCTCGCTGCTGAAAAAGCGCGTGCAGGGACCGGCCGAACCGCTGGTGAACAACCTGTCGTCGGCGGTCGAGTCGCTGTCCAAGCTGGTCGAGGAACTGCTGGAGATCTCGCGGCTGGACTCCGGCGCGATCGTGCCGCGCGTCCAGCAGGTGCTGCTGGACGACATGTTCAAGGCGCTCGAGCAGGAATTCACGCCGATGGCGGCCAACAAGGGCCTGGAGCTGCGCGTGCGCCGCTGCGGCGCGGCGATCGATTCGGACCCGCTGCTGTTGCTACGGGTGGTGCGCAATCTGCTCGCCAACGCGATCAAGTACACCTCCAAGGGCGGCGTGTTGCTGGCGGCGCGGCCGCGCGGCGGCGTGATGAGCCTGGAAGTGTGGGACACCGGCGCCGGCATCAAGCAGCAGGAACTGGATCGCGTGTTCGAGGAGTTCTATCGCGGCGAAAGCGGCAAGAGCGAAGGCGGTGGCGGCGGCTTCGGCCTGGGCCTGTCGATCGTCAAGCGCATCTGCGGCGTGCTCGGGCATCCGCTCATCGTCACCACGCGGCCAGGCTCGGGCACGGTGTTCCGCGTCGAAGCGCAGCTGTCATCGCAGCCGACCCGTCGGCCGCGGGCCCTGGAGCCGACCGAGGTGTCGCTGCGCTCGCTGGGTGGCTTCACCGTGGTCGTACTGGAAGATAACGAGGAAATCCTCAACAGCATGACGCGGCTGCTGCGCTCCTGGGGGGCGGACATCCTGTCGTCGACCAGCTTCAACGCCTCGCTGGTGAAGAAGCTCGCCATGACCAGAACCTCGGCAACTCGACCATCAGCGGCGTGGAGGCGGCCTTCCGCATCCGCGAACTGGTGTCGTTCCCGGTGCCGGTGGTGATGCTGACCGCAGTCCAGCAGCTCGAGGTGCTGAGCGAGTTCCAGCGCGTGATGCGCGATCGGCTATCGAAGAATCCGGATCAGGCGGCGGCGATTGCCCGCAGCCGGGTGGAGGAGCCGGTCGTGCTGCAGAAACCGATCACCACCGTGGTGCTCAATCGCACGCTGGCCGACGCGCTGGGCGTGCCGCAACCGGAACCCGGCGCGCGCCCGACCCTGCCGGTCGAGCTGGTGACCGAAGGCTCCGAGGAGCGGGTGCGCTAGCTCAACCGACGTCGTAGCCCTGGCGGCGCGCTGCCAGCAGGGCTTCGGTCCGGTTCGACGCACCGAACGCACGGTAGATCGCCGTCACGTGGGTCTTGACGGTGCCTTCTGACAGGCCCAGCTCGCGGCAGATGATCTTGATCGGCGCACCCCGCGCCAGCAGCTGCAACACCTGCTCCTGACGCTCGGTGAGCTGTATGCGGCTGGATGTCGGCTGGCCCAGCATGTCGCGGCCGCGCTCGGGCAGGCCCAGCATGGCGGCACCGCGCGTGACCTCGTCGAGCAGGTCGGCCGGGATGTAGACGCC
>LNFM01001527.1_pt1 | contig 52024 bp, 46 predicted proteins | sample 596031 | NCBI WGS metagenome assembly LNFM01 (sample SAMN04254537, study PRJNA301005) | activated carbon metagenome | isolation source: dual media filters at the Ann Arbor, Michigan drinking water treatment plant | place: USA: Ann Arbor | reverse complement strand
GGTCCGCCTGCAGGGCCTGATGGACAAGCGCAACCAGGCCTACGACATGATGACCAACATCCAGTCGAAGAGCGGCAAGAGCCTCGAATCCGTCATCGGCAACATGCGCTGAGTCGGCAGGTTCAGCATGACCGAAATTCGCCCCGCGATCTTCAACGCCGCCTCGGCCATCGCGAACAAGCTGGGGGGGGAGCTCAACATCACCGAGCTGCTGATGGCCATCCAGATGGAGCGGGCCAACATCCTGGAAAGCCAGATCCGCGACCAGATGTCCGACATGAAGAGGCGAAACGACTGGCTGAAGGACGCCAACGAGGCGCTTGCCGCCCTGCGGACCAAGACTCCCAGTTCGGCCGACGGCAAGGTGGAGGTGAAGGACATCACCTTCAGAACCAGCAGCGGCGATACGGTGTCGGCCATGGCCTGGCTGCAAAGCCAGGGCGTCTACAAGGGCGAGAGCAACTATGCGCAATACGCAAGTGACCAGGCCGCACTGGCGGCGGTGAAGACCGCCCTTGCCGAGAACAAGACGCCGGGCAGGACGCTGAATGCCGAGAACACCCCGAGCTTCGTCGACGCCGCGGGCGGCACCCGCAACACGCTCGAATACTTCAAGGAGCGCTATCCCACCATCGATTACAGCTTCGGCGGCCTGGTCGACGCCAGGCAGCAGCTGGTGAACATCAGCAACCAGCTGGAATTCGGAGGGGGCCCGAACGCCGTCGTTAACGGCAAGCTTGTTCCCGCCAAGCCGCTGCCCGCGCCGAACGAAAGCCTGTCCAAGACCCAGATGGAGACTTTCGTCTCCAACCTGAAATCCGCCATCGACACGGTGAACAGCCAGTCGCAGTTGGACATGGTCCGCCTGCAGGGCCTGATGGACAAGCGCAACCAGGCCTATGACATGATGACCAACATCCAGTCGAAGAGCGGCAAGAGCCTCGAATCCGTCATCGGTAATATGCGCTGACGCCACTGCCGCCTTGCCAGAATCGCGAGACCTGCACAGTTTGCCGGCAAGGCTCGGTGGGAAAGATCAGGCATGCCGAATGATGCGCTTCGCCGGATGGGAATGCCCTATCGTGCGTCCCTCCTGGCCAGCGCTTTCCTTCTCGCCGGCTGCACCAGCCTTTGGCCGCAGCCCGACCGCGGGACCCTGATCGAGGCCGATCCGCCGCTGGAGAATGTGGCCGGCCCGGCGCTGCAAACCGGCGCTGCCGCCAGTGTCATCGCCGGTGCCGGCGCCCAGGGCAGCGCGCCCCGCCGCCCGGCGGTGGAAAGCCTGGGCCAGGGTGAGCCGGCCTCGGGTTTCCGCCAGCCCGGCCGCTCCGGCCGCACCCTGCCGACCGCGACGGGCAACCGCACCGTCCGCCTCGACTACACCGACCAGCCGGTGAACCGCGTGGTGCGCGAGGTGGTGGGCGATGTGCTGGGCCAGATCGTCACCGTCGATGCCGCCGTCGCCGGGCGGATGACGCTGGTCACCCCGCAGCCGGTGCCCGTCAGCGAGATTCCCGAACGACTCGACCAGGCCCTGCAGGCGCTGGGCTATGGGATGGCGGTGACCGGTGGGCGGGTGCGGATCGGTCGGCTCTCCGACCTTGAGGCCAGCCTGCCGGGCGGCGATGAGATCCGCCTCATCCCGCTGCGTTCGGTGGCCCCGGCCGAGGTGCTGGGCGCCGTACAATCCAGCCTGCCCGAGGGGGTACGGCTGCAGATCGATCCGGGCGGGCGAGGCCTGATCGCCGCGGGCCCCGGCGTCGCGCTGCGCCAGGTCGAGGACCTTGTCGGCCTGTTCGACGTCGATGCCCTGCGCGGCCGCTCCTTCGGCCTCTATCCGCTCAGCCAATCCACCGCGGTGACCGTGGCGCGGGAGCTTGAGATGGTGTTCTCGGGCGTGCGGGGCCTGCGCATCTCGCCGGTGGCCCGCTCCAACGCCGTGCTGGTGGTGGCCGACCGGCCGGAAATGCTGCGCCGGGTCCGCCAGGCCATCGTGCAGCTCGACAGCCCGCCGGAGGCGCAGGCCTCGCTGCAGGTGGTGCCGGTGATGCATCGCCGGGCGCAGGAGCTGGCGGAGATCCTGGGCCGTGCCTTCGGCACCCTGCCGCAGGGGCCGGGTTCGCGGAGCTCGCCGGCCGGCGGTTTCGGCGGCCTCTCGCTCGGCGGGCAGGGCGGCGCGGGCACGCTCGACACGCGGGTGCCCGGCCTCATCCCCGGCGCGGGCGGCGGCGGCGCGATCACCCTGGGGCCGCAGCGCGGCGAAGCCCCACCGGGCATGGGCCTGCCGCCGGGCGCGCTGGCGCTGGGCCAGGCCGGCGCGGGCGGCGCGCCGCTTTGGTCGGAGCTCGGCCTCTCCGGTCCCGTGCGCATCCAGGCCGATACCGGCCGCAACGCGTTGCTGGTGCTGGCCGCGCCAGCCGATACCGCCATCATTGCCGCGGCCATCCGCCAGCTCGACCAGCGCCAGCGCCAGGTTTTCATCGAGGCCGTGATCGCAGAGGTGAACCTCAATGACACGCTGCGCTTCGGCATCGATTTCGCGGTGCGCACCGGCGGCGGCGGCGTCCTCGCGCAGCTCACCCCGCTGCTCAACCCGGTTGCCGGCGGCTTCTCCTATGTGCTCGCGCGCTCCAATGTCGACCTCATCATCCAGGCGCTGAGCGGGCTGACTGATGTCAGGGTCGTCTCGGCGCCCCGTCTGCTGGTGCTCGACAATGAGACGGCGACCCTGCAGGTCGGCAACCAGGTGCCCATCCTGACCCAGACCTCGCAATCCACCGTGACGTCGGGCGCGCCCATTGTCAGTGCCGTGGAGCTGCGCGACACCGGCGTGATCCTGGCGGTGCGGCCCCGCATCGGCGCCGGCGGCACGGTGGCACTCGATCTGTTCCAGGAGGTGAGCGACGCGGTGCAGACCTCCAGCTCGACCATCAATTCACCCACGATCCAATTGCGCCGGCTGCAAAGCACCATCACTGCCCGCAATGGAGACACGGTGGCGCTGGGAGGGCTGATGCGCGACCGGGTGCAGCGCAGCCGCAGCGGCATCCCCATCCTGGTTGACCTGCCCTGGGTCGGGCCGCTCTTCGGCACCAGGACGCAGGAGAATATCCGCACCGAGCTGCTGGTGCTGCTCAGCCCGCGGGTGGTGGAGGAGGCCTTCGACACCGGCGCGCTGGTCGACGAGCTGCGCGGGCGGCTGGGCAGCCTGGCGCCAGATGTGGCCGATACGCTGCAACCCCGCGGGCGCCTGCGCCCGCCGGCCCTGGTGCCTGGCCCGCGCTTCCCCAATGATCGTGGCTCCGGCTTCCAGATCCCGCCCTTTCGTCGCTGAGCGGAATCCGCCCCTCCCCGTGGGCGATGGGGCATGATGCGTTGAGGCGGAATCGCCGAACACGCTGAATCATGCTCTCAGCATGGTTTGGCCCGGCAAGGTCTTGGTCAGGATGAGGTGGTTGCGACCGCCATCACGCCGATAGGCCACGCCGTCCATCATTTCGGTCATCAGCATGATGCCCAGGCCGCCGATGCCGCGTTCCCCCAGTGGCGCGTCTGTCCTGGGCGGCGCCGCGGTCAGCGGGTCGAAGGCAATGCCGTCATCGCTGATCTCAATGACCAGGCGCTCAGCGCCGATGCCGATGCCCACCTCGACATCCGGCGGCGCGCCATTGGGCCGGCCATAGGCGATGATATTGGCCAACACCTCATCAAGCACCATCGCCACCAGCGCGGGCCAATCCGCCGGAAGCCCCTCCTGCGCGGCCACGAAATCTATTGCCTTGCGCAACAGCTCCACCAGCCCGCCAGGCTGCCCGGCCAGTTGCAGGAGCAGGCGTTGGGCCATGCCTCAGCCGCCTTCCGTGCCGTGGAAGCGCAGCGCCAGGATGGCGATGTCATCGCTCTGCGGCGCGCTGCCGGCGAAGTCGCGCACCGCCTCCAGGAGATGCGTGGCCATCCCCTGGGCGCCCAGCCCGGCGGCACCCACCAGCGCCGCGCTGAGCCGTTCCTCGCCAAAGGCCCGCTGTTCCGGATCGAAGGCCTCGGTCACGCCATCGGTGTAGAGGATGAGGGCGCTGCCTGGCGCCAGGGTCATGCAGGCTTCGCCGACGTCGAAATCCTCGACCACGCCGAGCGCCAGGCCATCCGGCGGCACGAGGGGGATGACCGCGCCATCCGGCGTGAGGATCAGCGGCGCATTGTGCCCGCCATTGGCGAAGCGCAGCACGCCGTCGCGGATGTCGAGCACGGCGTAGAAGGTGGTGACGAACATGCAGGCGTCGTTCTCGGACACCAGCAGCGCGTTGACGGCGGCGAGGCAGCGCGCTGGGCCATCATCGCCGGCGGCGGTTGCCCGCAGCAGGGTGCGCGCCACCGCCATGAACATCGCGGCAGCCACGCCCTTGCCCGATACATCGGCAATGACGAGGCCCAGGCGCCATTCGTCGAGCCAGAAATAATCGTAGAAATCGCCGGCGACATCCTTCGCCGGCACCATGCAGCCGAACAGCTCGAGGTCGGCGCGCAGGGGGAAGCGCGTGGGCAGGATGGATTGCTGGATGCGCCTGGCCACATCCAGCTCCTGTTCGATGGCGGCCAGCCTGGCATGGGCGCCGAACACCCGGCGGATGGTGTCGAACCAAGGGCGCCAGGCCGGCAGAACATCGGGCATCCGCTCGGCCGGCCCCTGGCTCTCATCCTGGATGAAGCGCAGGAGCTGCCGCGAGGGCGTGACGAATTGCTGGCGCACCAGCGCCCCGGTCATCAGCAGCATCACCATCAGGCCACCGGCCAGGAGGCTGACCATCAGCAGCCCGCTGCGCAGGCCGTTCGCCAGCCTTTCAGTACCCCCCACCACCTGCAGCACGATGTAGGGCGCATGCTGCAGATGCATGACGGCCACGTGATGGCCGGCGACGGCCGTGAAGTGATCCGGTCCCGCCTCGGCCAGCAGCGCGGGCAGCGCGGCCACCAGCGACGGGGGCAGGACATCGGCCAGGTTGGTCGGGACATCCACGAGGCCGACCGCCAGATCGGAATGCGCGACCACCTTGCCCTGCGGGGTGATGAGAAGCAGCCTGCCGCGTTCCTTCCCGTAGACGCCGGCGAGATGGCGGCGCAGCTCATTCAATGTCAGGTCGATGCTCAGCGTGCCCCGGAACTCCCCCAGCGCATCGACGGGCGCCGCCACGGTGACCATCAGCCCCTGCCCGGCGTCATCGAGATAGACATCGGTCCAGAAGGGCTCGCGCGCGGGATTGGCATAGAGCAGGCCGCGGGTGAAGAACTCCCGCTCCTGCAAGACCGGTGAGTAGCGAAACTCCTGCGAGAAATACCAGGGATAGATCGCGATGAAGTTCCGCGCCGAGGTGTAGTAGACCGATGCCACGCCGGGGTTGGAGGCTTGCACCGTCAGGAAGGTGCTGCTGAGCGCCAGGCTCACCTCCAATTCCAGCAGCAGCGTGGGGTCGGGGTCGGCCGGCAGCACGCCGGTGAGGTTGCCCGCATCCACCGCGCGCCAGGGCGCCGGAGGCACGTCGAGATTTACCCGTCCGTCAGCCTGCCGGCTGGCCAGCAGGGCGTTGAGCAGGGGCGATGTGGAGGTGGTGGTCGCTGGAATGGTGCGCCAACGCAGATCGGCCACGCTGCGCAGCGCGATCACCGCATCCACGGCATTCTTGAAGATCGCGTCCACCGCGGCGCCGCGGCGCTGCATGCGTTGCAGCAGCACCGCCTCCTGCGCCGCGATCTCGTGGCTGACATGCACCCAGGCCAGCGCGCAGCCGACGAGCACGACGGCGACCACCGCACCGCGCATGATGGTGTTGTAGCGCCGCAGCAGGCTGGCGCCGAGATCGGCGATCACGCAGGCACTCCCTGATCCGCGGCGATGGCACACACCACCTTTCGCGATTAAAGTATAGGCGCGGCTGTGCGGCCTGGGGAAGGAATGGGCCGGGGCGGCCTGCGCATGAGGGAGGTGGATATGCTGCCAATGCTGCTGGCCTTGCACATCGCCCATGCCTGCGCCGGCCAACAGGCCGACCCCTGGACGATGCTGGCTCTGGCACGGGCGGAAAGCGGCCTGCGCCCCTATGCGATCCACGTGAATGGCAGCGGCGCGCTGCAGCCGGGCTCGGCGGCGGAAGCCGCGGCGCTGGCGCGGCGGCTGATTGCCCAGGGCCATTCGGTCGATCTCGGCATCGCCCAGATCAACAGCCGCAACCTCGCGGCGCTCGGCCTCAGGGTCGAGGATGCCTTCGAGCCCTGTCGTGCCTTCGCCGCCGCCGCGCGGCTATTGGCCGAGGGCTACCGGCGCAGCGATGGCCCGCCCCAGATGCGGCTGCGTCAGGCGCTCAGCCGGTACAACACGGGCCACCCCGCGCGCGGCTTCGACAATGGCTATGTCCGGGCGGTGGAGAGGGCGGCACTGACGCCCGCCATGCCGCCCGCGGTCGGCAGGACCCGACCGCCCGCCGATGATGGCCGCATCGCCAGGGCCCGGCGGATGGCCGGGCTGTAGGACCGCGCTCAGACCAGGCTGACGTGAACCTCGGCGCCCTTGCGAGCCAGTCCCGCGATCGGCGCGCCCATGTCGTCCATCCAGTCCGCAAGGTCGCCCTTCAGCGTGGTCAGGTCGCGCAGTGCCTGGGCGTCGTTCTGCAACTCGGCGGAATTGAGCAGGCCGGTCAACACCCGGTCCATCTCGGCCGCGCCGAAGGTGTTGACCTGACGGATCAGCGCCTCGGTGATCTTGGCGTCGATGTTGGCGATGCCGCGAAGGGTCGTTGCGAATTTGTCGGCGATGACCCGCGCCTGGCCCTTCTCCATCTTCTCGCCGCGGTAATCGGTGGGGTTGGCATTGGCGGCGAAGTTCAGCGTGTGCTTGACCTGTGACACCAGCGCCTTGCCCACTCCCGAGACCTTTTCCGATACGAGGTCGTTGGAGGCGGTACCGACCAAGCCTATCGAACTCGGCATCCCCACCGGCTCCCATTTCAGATAAATCTCGGGATCGGTTCCGGGAACGCTGGGCTTCAGCCGGTCGAACAGCAGTGCGCCGCCCATCGAGGGCATGCGCTTGTCGTAATCCTCGGTGCCGTATTGCAAGGGCTGACCGGCCAGGCCGGTAAGCGCCCCGGTCATGAAGCCGCCCTTTACCAGGCCCTTCAAGCCGCTGAGCGCCGTTTCACTGTTGTCGCTGCGCTCGGCCATGTGGGAGGAGGCCCGGCCATTGGTCTCCGGCGCCGCCCGCAGGAAATGGTAGAGCTTGTTGCCTGGGTCCTTGGCGATCATCGCGCCCTCGGTCAGGTAGGCCTCGGCACGCTGACCGTCATGATTGTCGGCGATCGCCTTGGCCTGCAGGTACCAGGAGATGGCGCGGGTCGTCTCGAGGTTCGACTCCACGACCAATGTGAAGACTGCTTGTGTGGCGGTGGTCCTGGCCTGGAAGCTGAGGCTATTGGTCTTCCCAGGCGCCTGGTCGAGGGCATGGATCAGCCGCTCTCCCATCGCGATATACTCCTCCATCTCCTGCGCCGTGACCCGCGCATCGCCGCCCAGATGCTGGGTGCGCAGCGTCTCCATCGCCTGGCGCACGGTGCCGCCGCCAGCCAGATTTTTGTCGAGCACGGTGGGATTGAGCGGGGTGCCGAGGGCCGCGCGCAGGTCCTGCTGTCTTTGCTCGACGCGGTCGGCCTTGTCGGTGATCGCTTCTCCGGCTTTCGCCACCGCATAGACGGGTACCGCCGCGACCGCGACCGTCGCGGCGGCCGCGAGTTTCACCGGCGCGGCGGCGACGAGTGCAAGCCCGGTGAGCGCCTTGTCGAAGAACTTCGCCGCCTTTTTGGCGGCACTTGAGGGCGGCGCCACGCGCTCAAGGCTGGCAGCCTGGATGGTATTGGCGGCCTGGGCCTGCGGCGCAGGCGCCACCGCCACCACCGGCTGCACCGGGGCGGGGGGCGCCGCAGGACGCCCCTGCGGGAGCGCGGGCGTCTGGGCGGCCGGGCGTCGTGGTGGCTGATTGATCGTCTGGCTCATCGCGGTATCCCTCAGCCGCGGATCATGGCGAGGCCGGGCGCCGCCAGATTGGGCTCGGGCTCCTCGGCCAAGGCGGCGATGTAGTCGGCCCAGCCCCGCGCCACTTCGACGAATGCGGCGACGACGGCCACGAAGGCCTCCGGCGTGCTGGATTGTGCCGGCAGGCGGTAGCAGATCATCGCCTCGCGCGTTGCTGAATTGACACCGATCGTGGCGTCGCGGGTGGCCGACCACAGCAGATTGGCGTCCAGCAGCACGCGGTAAATCAGCAACTCCCGCTCGGCCGGAACGGTGCCGAGCGTGCTGTGCATGATGATCTCCTCCAGCCCCGAGCGCAGGTCGCGGGACAGGGTCACGGAGGCACCATCCATCAAGAATTCCATGGGGCTGGTCGGCGGTGCCTCCAGCGCAACGCCCACGGTGTTGCTGAGCGCATGAATCAGGGTTTCAAAGTCAGACACCATCAAGGCTCCTTTGCACCGCCGTAATCTACAATCCGACCAAGGTTTGTCCACCGCGCAGGTGATGCCGGTCGAACCGCCTGGCTTTGTGACTGCCGTGCATCCCCCTTGGCGGGCGCGGCCGTGACCGTCTCGTCGGCTTGAGCCGCGTGAAGAGCGATCCGTCGACATCCAGAAAGGGTACGATGGGGGGAATTGGCATGACTGGCGGCGCATCCGCTGGTGGCTCGATGACCAGGTCCTGTGCCGGTTGGTGAGGTCGGAGGTCCTATGTCTGGCGGTAAAGGTGCCCCTGGCTCCTGGCGGATGGGGTCGACATGTATGTCGACGGGAAGGCAGAGCCTTCCCCAAGGGCCGCCCACGCCACATCTCAAGCCGGATCACCAACCGACAGCCCCTGCACGCCATGCTGCGCGATGAACCCCGCGACCATGCCCGAAGCCTTCGCCTCCTCGACGAAATCATGCAGCCAGGCCGCGGCCGCGGTGTTCTTCCGCGCGGTGCCGATGGCCTGCTGCACGGCGGTGAATTTGTCGGCCAGGATGCGGGCGCCCGGCAGTTTCTCGAGGTCGGTGATGAGGCGCGGGCGCAGGCCGGCCAGGACGTCCAGCTTCTCATCCACAAAGCGCGTCAGCGCCGAATCCAGCGTATCCGTCCGCAGCAGCGTGGCCTTGTGGATGTTGCGCTCCAGCCAGAGGTCATAGGCCGAGCGCGCGGTGACGGCGATGCGAATGCCCGGCTGGTCGACCTGGCCGATCTCGGTGATGGGCGAGCCCGCGGGCACCAGATAGGTTGCCTCGATCTGCGCATAGGCTGCGGTGAAGGCGATCTTCTCCGCCCGCTGCGGCTCGGCGCCGATCAGGCCGATATCCCAGACGCCGCTATCCACCGCATCGGCCAGTTCGCCGGGCTTGGGGAAGGGCACGTATTTGACCGGCACGCCCAGCCGCGCCGCGATGGCCGCGGCCATGGAGGGGGACACGCCCTGCGGGTCACCCTCCGGCGTGCGCCCGGTCACCAGCAGAAAATTGCTGAGATTGATGCCGGCGCGAAGCACGCCTGTGGGGGCGAGCTGGGCAAGGATTTCGGGGGACATGGCGGTTTCCGTCTGGACGTGATGGGCCTTGGCTCGCGGCCCTTGGGTGGCATGCTCGCGCCATTCCCCATGGCGCGCAACCGCGCCTTGCCGGCTCCGGACTGCCGGTCTCTAATCGCCACCGCACCGCGGGCAACAGCGGGATGAGGAGACACCATGGCCGATCTGACCATCCGCGAATTGCGCACCACGCTGCTGGAAATCCCCTGGCCGGCCGATCCATGGCTGGCCCATCACCCGCTGGGTGCGATGCGCAACCTGGTGGTGGTGGAGGTCGTCACCGCCTCCGGCCTGACCGGCATGGGCTATCTGCACCTGCTGAACCTGCCGTTGCAGCACACCATCGCGGCCTGCCTGAAGGAGGCGATGGCACCGCGCATCATCGGCCGTGACGCGACGGAGGTGGAGGCGATCTGGCAGGATCTCTGGCGTTCCACCATCACCGGCGGCCGCGGCGGTGTGACGATGATGGCGCAATCGGCCATCGACATCGCGCTGTGGGATGTGGTGGGCAAGGCGGCGGGCATGCCGCTGCACCGGCTCTGGGGCCATCACCGCTCGGAAATCCCGATCTATGGCAGCGGCTGTTTCCGCGGCGCGCGCGGCGATGGGATGATCGCCAAGGCGCAGCATTTCGTCGCGCAGGGCTACAAGGCGATCAAGATGCAGGTCGCCCATATCGGCGATGTCCGCACCGATATCGACAATGTCCGCCGCATGCGCGAGGCGCTGGGCCCTGATATCGAGATCATGATCGATGTGAACATGGGCTGGACCGCCGATGTCGCGATCCAGGCCGGCCGCGCCTTCGAGGAGTATTCGCCATACTGGCTGGAAGAGCCCGTGCTGCCCGATGATCACGCCGGCTATCTGCGCTGCGCCGAGATGCTGGACATGCGCGTGGTGGGCGGCGAGACGCATTTCGGCCGGGCCGATCTGAAACCGTTTTTCGAGCATCCCCGCCTGCCCATCCTGCAGCCCGACCCGATGCGCGGCGGGCTCACGGAACTTCGGAAAATCGCGACGGTCGCCGATACCTGGGGCATCACCATCGCGCCGCACCTGTTTCCGGAGCTGAACGTCCACCTGCTGGCCAGCATTCCCAATGCCAGCTGGGCCGAGCAGATGGGGCTGCTGGATGACCTTTGGGTTGCCCATCCCGTGATCGCGAATGGGATGATCACGGCACCCGAAACCCCGGGCCATGGCCTGGCCTTCAAGCCCGAGGTGCTGGCCGACTTCGTGCTGCGCTGAGGCTGCCGCCCGATCCATCGCAAGGGCCGCCGATGGCTTGCCGTGCCGGCCGGCATGGGTCTCAATGCCGGCAGGGCGGAATTGGGGGAACGGGGTGGAACAGGCCGGGTATGACTTCATCGTCATCGGTGCGGGTTCGGCCGGCGCCGTGCTGGCCAACCGGCTCTCGGCCGATCCTGGCCACAAGGTGCTGCTGCTCGAGGCGGGTCCGGCGGATCATTTCTGGACGCATATCCCGATCGGCTTCGCCAAGCTGATCAGCAACCCCGCCGCCAATTGGCTCTATTCCGCCGAGCCCGAACCTGCCACCGGCGGCCGACGCATCCCCGTGCCGCGCGGCCGCGTGCTGGGCGGGTCGAGCGCCATCAACGGCATCGCCTGGGTGCGGGGACAGGCGCAGGATTTCGACACCTGGGCGCAGATGGGCAACCAGGGCTGGAGCCATGCCGATGTGCTGCCGCATTTCAAGCGGATCGAGCGCTATACCGGCGAGGCCGATGAGACGCTGCGCGGCCGCGACGGCCCGCTGACGGTCAATAATCCGCCGGTGGCGGACCCGCTGCTCGCCACCATCATCCGCGCCGCCGGCGAGGTCGGCATCCGCCACAACCCCGATTACAACGGCGCGGCCCAGGACGGCATCGCGATGAGCCAGACCAGCCGCGCCAGGCGCTTCCGGCAGAGCACCGCGCGCGCCTATCTCGACCCCGTGCGCAAGCGGCCGAACCTGCGGATTGAGACCAACGCGCTTGCCACCGGGTTGATCCTGGAGGGCAGCCGGTGCCTCGGTGTGCGCTACCGCGTGGGCGAGGAAGTGCTGGAGGCCCTGGCGCGGGAAACCGTGGTCAGCGGCGGCACCATCAACTCGCCGCAGCTGCTGGAGCTGTCGGGGATCGGCCAGCCCGAACGGCTGCGCGACCTCGGCATCGAGCCGCGCCACGCCCTGGCCGGCGTGGGCGAAAACCTGCGTGACCACTACGCGCCGCGCACCCGCTGGGCGGTGGACACGCGCGGCTACACCTACAATGACCGCGCCCGCGGGCTGGGGCTGGTGACGCAGGCGCTGCGCTATGCCTGGTCCGGCCGCGGGTTGCTCGGCATGGCGGCGGCGCCGCTGCGCGCCTTCGTCTTCTCGCGCGAGGGGCTGGAGGCGCCGGATCTGCTGCTGGGCTGGGTGCCGATGCTGACCGAGCCAGGGCCGCGCGGAGCAAAACTTTCGGCGCAGTCCGGCATGACCTGCTACGCCCATCCCATGCGCTCGGAGAGCCGCGGCAGCATCCACCTCACCGCCGCCGATGCGCGGCAGCCGCCGGCCATCCGCTTCAACTTCTTGTCCGCGCCGATCGATGCGGAGCTGACGGTGCGGGCCATCCGCATCGCCCGCGCGGTGATGAACGCCCCGGCCATGGCGGGGCTGAACCTCACTGAACTCGGCCCCGGCCAGGACGCGCAATCCGATGCCGAGATCATCGACTGGGTGCGGCGCACCGGTGAGACCACCTATCACCCCGTCGGCACCTGCAAGATGGGCACGGACTCGATGGCGGTGGTGGACCCGCGGCTGCGCGTGCATGGCATCGCCGGCCTGCGCGTGGCCGATGCCTCCATCATGCCCACCCTGACATCGGGCAATACCAATGCCCCCACCATCATGATCGGCGAAAAAGCCGCCGCCATGATTCTCGAGGACCACGCCGCATGACCCGCTGGGACACCACCGCGCCGATCCGCTACCCCGACCCCGATGTGCTGGTGCTCGACCGCCGCTTCGAGCACATCAAGCTCGGCCATGCCGGCATCGAGCGCATCGCCACCGGCTTCCGCTTCACCGAGGGGCCGGCCTATTTCGGCGGCGGCCGCTACCTCGTCTTCGCCGACATCCCCAATGACGCCCTGATCCGCTGGGACGAGGTGAGCGGGGCGGTGGTGACGCTGCGCAACCCCGCGGGCTACCCCGACGGCAACACGCGCGACCGGCAGGGCCGGCTGATCACCTGCGAACTCGGCAGCCGCACGCTGACCCGCACCGAGCACGATGGGAACATCACCGTGCTGGCCAGCCATTTCGAGGGCGTGCAACTCACCGGCCCGAATGACGTGGTGGTGAAGTCGGATGGCTCGATCTGGTTCAGCGACAATGGCGCGGGCATCCGCGGCAATTACCTCGGCGACAAGGCCCGCGCCGATCTGCCCTTCCGGGTCTATCGGCTGGACCCCGCGACGGGCGCGCTGACCATCGCCGTGGGCGACATGGAGCGGCCGAACGGTCTGTGCTTCTCGCCCGACGAGAAGCGCCTCTATGTCGTCGACACGCCGGGCGGGCGGCGCACCACCTGGGTCTGGGATATCGAGGGCGAGCGGGCGGTGGGCGGCCGCGTCTTCTTTGATGACACGCCGGGCTGGGCGGATGGCATACGCTGCGACACCGAGGGCAATGTCTGGGCCGCGATGACCGGTGGGCCGGGATACGACGGCGTGGCGATCTTTGCCCCGGACGGCACGCTGATCGGCCGTATCCTGCTGCCGGAGCGCTGCGCAAACCTCGCTTTTGGCGGCCGGAAGCGCAACCGGCTGTTCATGACGGCCAGCCAGTCGGTCTATGCCTTGTATGTCGAAGCGCAGGGCTGCCCGGGTGGCTGACCAGCGACTGGAAAAAGGCTCTCGCAGCATGGAGATTGGCCGATGACGATCACCCGACGGGTCCTGGCGGCACTGCCGCTGGCCGCCCCCGCACTGGCGCAGGGTTTTGCGAGCCAGCCCATCCGCCTCATCACCCCCTATCCACCGGGCGGCGGGACCGACACGGTGGCGCGGATGCTGCAGCCGCATCTCGCCGCCCAGCTCGGCCAGAGCATCATCATCGAGAATAGGGGCGGCGCCGGCGGCTCCATCGGCGCGGGCGAGGTGGCGCGCGCCGGCCCCGATGGCCATACGCTGCTGCTCGACGCGATGGGCCATGTGGTGAACCCCAGCCTGATCCCGAACCTGCCCTTCGACTACGCCACGGCCTTCGCGCCCATCACCCAACTCACCTTGCAGCCGCAGATGCTGGTGGTGCCGCAGGCCTCGCCCTTTGCCAGCCTGGCGGCGTTGCTTGCGGCGGCCAGGGAGCGGCCGGGGGCGCTTAGCTATGCCTCATCGGGCAATGGCACGGGGGCGCATCTGGCCATGGCGGCGCTGGCGCGCGAGGCGGGCATCGATGTGGTGCATGTGCCCTATCGCGGTGGCGGGCCCGCGATGGTCGACCTTCTGGCCGGCAATGTCGGCATGGCCTTCGCCTCGGTCGCCGCGGCCACGGCGCATGTGCAATCCGGCAGGCTGCGGGCGCTGGGTGCGGCAGGGCCGCGCCGCATCGCGGCCCTGCCGGATCTCCTGCCTATCGCCGAGCAGGGTTTTGCCGGCTTCGACTGGGATGAGTGGAATGGGCTCTGGACCGTGGCCGGCGCGCCGCGCGCGGCGGTGGCGCGGCTGCATGCCGCAACCCTCTTCGCGCTCGCCCAGCCCGATGTGCGCGCGCGCATGGCGAGCATCGGTATTGTGCCGTTGGGCACGGGTGAGGAGGATTTTGCGGCCTTTGTCGCCGCCCAGCGCGACCGTGCGGCCCGGCTGATCCGGGCCGCGAACATCACGCTGGGTTGAGGGTCACTTCACCGAGGAAAACGCCGTCGGCTGCAGGATGGCATTGCTGACATTGGCCACGATCGGGCCATCGGCCTCGGTCTGGGCACGTTTTTCGATCCATTCCGGATCGGCCTGGAAGGCGGCCCATTTGGTCTCGCGCTCGGCCAGCGATTCCCATTCCAGCAGGTAATGCAGGTCGAGGTTGGATTCGCCCACCACCGTGGTCCAGAAGCCGGCCTGGCGGATGCCATGGCGCGCCCAGATCGCCAGCGTGATGGTCTGGAAACGGTTCAGCAGCGCGGGCAGGCGGCCCGGGACGCAGCGATAAATGCGCAATTCATGGATCATGGTTGTGGGCTTTCAGCTCTGGGGGATGAAGGGGGCGGCCTGCCGGTCATAATCGGCATAGCCGAGCATTTCGCGCATGTCGCCGGCGGGCAAGGCGCCCTCGGCCGCCGCCCCGCCGGATTTCACCGCCGCGAGACCGGCCAGCATGCCGGCCATGGCGGGGGCGATCAGCGCCGTCGGGTGGGTGGCGATCCTGAAGCCGAGGGCCTGCGCCCGCGCCTGGTCCGGCGTCGCGCGGCCGGCCGCGGGGGTGAGCACGCAAAAACTCGGTTTTCCGCCCGCGGCGGCGATGGCGCGGTGGATCTCGGCCTCATCCGCCGGGCTGTCGAGGAAAAGGATATCGGCGCCTTCCTCCGCGAAAATGCGGATGCGGGTCTCGGCCTCGTCGATGCCCTGGGTCGGCCGGCAATCCGTGCGGGCGAGGATGAGGATGCCGCTGTCGCGCGCCGCGGCCACGGCGGCGCGGATTTTCATCCGCGCCTCCTCGCGCGGCAGGCAGGGCTTTCCGGCCGAGGTCAGCGCGCGCGGGGTGATCTTGTCCTCGATCAGGATGGCGGCCGCACCCGCCAGCCCATAGGCCGCGACGGTGCGCTGGACGTTCATCGCATTGCCATAGCCATGATCGCCATCGGCCAGCAGCAGGGTCTGGGGGGCCGCGCGCCGCGCCATGGTGAAGCTGTCAAACATCTCGCCGAAGGAGATGAGGTCGAGATCCGGCCCGCCCAGCCTGCTGGCGGCGACGCAGGAGCCGGACAGAAAGGCGGTGGCGAAGCCCGCCTCGGCGGCGAGGCGGGCGGTCAGCCCGTCCCATATCGCCGGCATCACGACGAGGGCAGGCTCGGCCAGCAGGGCGCGCAGGCGATCGGGCGGGGTCATGGCTGGTCCTTGTGGCGTTTCCTGCGGGCGAACCTAGGGCGCTTCGCCGCCGAACACCAAGCCCCGGGGCTTGACCGATGCAGGCCGCGCTGTGTCCGATGCGCGAAACCCGGAGGACAACCAAGATGATGATCCGCATCGCGCTGGCGGCCCTGTGCCTGATGATGACCGCGCCGGGCGGGGCGCAGGAGGTGTTCCCCAGCCGACCCATCCAGTTCATCAACCCCTATCAGCCCGGCGGTGCCACGGATCTGATGACCCGCGCGCTCGCCGCCGCCATGGCGCCCATCCTGGGCCAGCCTATTGTGGTGGTGAACCGCGATGGCGCGGCCGGTGGGGTGGGCACGCTGATGGCCGCGCGCGCGGCGGCCGATGGCCATACGCTGCTCTTCGCGCCCGCCCTCGTGCTCTCCGTCCTGCCGGTGACCCAGCCCAGTTCCGGGCTGCGCCATGATGCGCTGGTCCCGGTCTGCCAGACCTTCTCCAATGCCCAGGCCATCGCGGTGCGGCATGACAGCCGCTTCCGCGACCTCGCCGATGTGGTGGCGGCGGCGCGCGCGGCGCCGGCGACCATCACCTATGGCACGCTGGGCATCGCCTCCATCCCGCATCTCGCCATGGTGCAATGGCTGCAGGCGGCGGGGGTCGAGCTCGCCCATGTGCCCTATCGCGGCGATGGGCCGGTGATGGCCGATACGCTGGCGGGCCGGATCGACCTCGCGGCCATCGTCCTTGCCTCGGCCTCCGGGCGGTCCGACATGCGGCTGCTCGCGGTCTTCGACACCGCGCGCAACCCGGCCTTCCCCGATATCCCCACCGCCATCGAGCAGGGCTTCGAGGTGGCGCCGACGAGTTTCGGCGGGCTTTTCGCGCCGGCCGCCACGCCGCCCGAACGGCTGGCCGTGCTGGAAGCCGCCTGCGGCCGCGCGGCGCTGGGCGAGACCTATGCCGCCGCCGCCCGGCGTGCCCTGCAACCCGCCGCCTATCACCTCGACGCCGAGGAATTCGGCCGCCGCCTCGCCGCCGATATCGCGCAGAAGGCCCGGCTGCTGGGCGGCATCAACCTGGCGCAATAGGTGCGCCCCACGCGGCAGTCGCGGCCCCGGCCAGGCTCGGCCCAATCCTTCGGAGAGACCGACATGACCACGCAATGGAACGGCCGGGTTGGCCTGACAGTCCAGGATTCAACCCCGCATTGGCCCAGCCCGCCGCGCCCACCCAAGGGCGCCCCCAATATCCTGCTCGTGCTGTTCGACGATGCCGGCTTCTCCGATTTCGGCTGCTATGGCTCGCCCATCCGCACCCCCACGATCGACGCCCTGGCGGCCGAGGGGCTGCGCTACACCGGCTTCCACACCACGGCGATGTGCTCGACCACCCGCACCGCGCTGCTGACCGGCCGCAACCACCACGCTGCCGGCGTGGGCAGCCTGGCCAATTTCGACAGCGGCTTTCCCGGCTATCGCGGCAAGATCGCCAAGGAGGCCGGCACGCTGGCGGAGATGCTCCGCCCGCATGGCTATCGCAACTACATGCTGGGCAAATGGCACGTCACGCCGCTGACCGAGAGCGGCAGCACCGGCCCCTTCGATGGCTGGCCGCTGGCCCGCGGCTTCGACCGGTATTACGGCTTCATGGATGCGGCGACGGACCAGTACACGCCCGAGCTGGTGCGCGACAATTCGCCCATCCCGCCGCCGCGCACGCCGGAGGAGGGCTACCACCTCACCGAGGATCTGGTCGACCAGGCCATCACCTACCTCGCCGGCCATGCGTCGGAGCTGCCGGACACGCCCTGGCTGCTCTGGCTCGCGCTGGGCGCCGTGCATGCCCCGCACCAGGCGCCGGCCGACCTCATCCGCAGCTATGACCCGCTCTTCGCCGAGGGCTGGGAGGTGGAGCGCGCGCGGCGCTTCGAGCGGCAAAAGGCGCTGGGCATCGTGCCGCCGGGCACCACCCTGCCGCCGGCCAATGCCGATGTGCCGCCCTGGGGTGGTTTTTCCGCCCAGGAACAGGCCTATCTCACCCGCAGCCAATCCGCCTTCGCCGGCATGCTCGACCATGCCGACCAGCACCTGGCCCGGCTGATGGCCTTCCTCGACACCGCGGGGCTGCGGGAGGACACGCTGGTGCTCGTGCTCTCCGACAATGGCGGCAGCCAGGAGGGCGGGCCGCTGGGCGGCGTGAACCTTCTCGGGCCGCGCAACCTGCGCGAGGAAGGCCTGGCCGAGAAGCTGGCCCGGATCGAGGAGATCGGCCGTCCCGGCACCTATGCCAATTACCCGCTGGGCTGGGCCATGGCGTCGAACACGCCGTTGCGTCGCTACAAGCAGAACACCCATGGCGGCGGCATACGCGACCCGCTGGTGATGCGCTGGCCCAACGGCATCAAGGCGCGCGGCGAGTTGAGGCATCAGTTCGTCCATGCCTCGGACCTGGCGCCCACGCTGCTGGAGCTGGTGGGGGTGACGCCCCCGGCCATGGTGAACGGCGTGGCGCAGATGCCCATCCAGGGGGTCAGCTTCGCCGCCAGCCTGCACGACCCCGCGGCGCCCTCCAAGGACAAGCCGCAGTATTTCGAGATGTTCGGCCATCGCGGCATCGTCCATCAGGGCTGGAAGGCGGTGGCCTTCCACCCGCCCGAAACCCCCTTCGAGAATGATCGTTGGGAGCTCTTCCACCTCGATCAGGATTTCTCCGAGGCGCATGATCTGGCCGCCGAGCATCCGGAAAAACTCGCCGAACTCGTGGCACTGTGGTGGCGCGAGGCCGAGGCAAACCAGGTGCTGCCGCTCGATGACCGCTTCCGCCAGCGCTTCGCCGAGAATGCAGAGCGCTTCCATGGCGCCCGGAAGACCTACGTCTTCCACGCCGGCGTCGGCCATGTGCCCACCGAGGTCGCCCCCGATGTCCGTGCCCGCAGCTACCTCATCGAGGCCGATGCCGAATTCGGCGCGGCCGATAGCGGCGTGCTGATCGCCCATGGCGACGCCACCATGGGTTACAGCCTGTATCTCAGCGACGGCGTGCCGGTGCATGACATGAACATCGGCGGCGAGCATGTGCTGCTGCGCGGCGACCGCGCAGTGCCGCCCGGCCGCCACCGCATCGGCCTGCGCTGCCGCCGCCTCTCGCGCGAGGAGAAGCCCAGCCCGGCGACGGGCGCGGGCCTGAGCGAATTCACCCTGTCCATCGATGGCGTGCCGGTCGGCAGCATCTGCACACGGCTTGGTTTTTACAATTTCGTCTCCTGGGCCGGGCTGGATATCGGCTGCGACCGCGGCTCGCCGGTGTCGGACTACGCGGCCCCCTTCGCCTTCACTGGCCGGCTGCTGAAGGTGGAGGTGCGAATGGATGCCGACCAGGTGCTGGATGGCGACGGCATCGGTCAGGCGTTGATGGCGCGGGAGTAGCGGGCGGCCAGGCGCTGCGGGCCGTGATGACGCGGGCGCGGCAGCCCACATGGACCCGCGACGCTCTGCCCTCGCTTCGGGCAGTTCGCCTATGGCGCCGCCAGCGCGCGGCGGGCTTCGGCCGCCTGCTCGATGATGGTGGCGATGGTCTGCCCGATCAGCGCCGCGGGCGCTTCGGGGGCCATGGCCTCCAGGGATCGCGCGGTCCCGGCCAGCCGTGCCATGGCCATGTTGCCGGCCAGGCCCAGGATCGTATGGGCCTCCATCGCGGTCCTGCCGCGGTCATTCGCCGCCCAGGCCTCCTGCAGCAGGGCGAGACGCGTGTCCAATTCCTTGGCGAACATCTCCAGCAGCATGGCGTAGTTGGCCTGCGACATACTGCCGCGGAGTTGCGCGAGTTGCGCCGCGTCGATCACGTCATCTTGCATGGGAACCGGCGTCCTCAATTCTGCCTGGCAGATTAGGCGAGCATTGGCGCCGAGGCGAGTGCGACCGCCGGCCCGACCCTGCGCGGAATTGTCACACCCGCCGCGCCGGTTTGCCGTGGCGACCGGATTAACCCCAGGCCTGGATCTTGATATGGAGCAAGGCCAGGATTGCACCCATGCATTTGATGGTCCGCACGGGAGCCACGCCCCGCCCGGTCTTTCGACATGGTCGGGCAATTCTTTTCGATCGGCCCTCGCCGGCCGCGCAACCGGATGCCTCTGATGCCCAATGACCCGACCTTCACCGCCCCGGGCCGCTTCTGGAAGGGCAATATCCACACCCATTCCCGCCAATCCGACGGTATGCGCGACGCGGCCGATGTCTGCGCGACCTATCGCGAGGCCGGCTATGATTTCCTGGCAGTCACCGATCACTTCCTGGCGAAATACGGCTTTCCGATCGTCGATACCCGGCCCTTCCGCAGGCCTGGCTTCACCACCATCCTGGGCGCCGAGCTGCATGCGCCGGCCACCGCTTTGGGTGAGCTCTGGCACATTCTGGCCGTGGGGTTGCCGGCCGATTTCGCCCCCACGCTGCCCGGCGAAACCGGCCCGCTTCTCGCCGCCCGGGCGATTGAAGCCGGCGCCTTCGTCGCCATTCCGCATCCCGGCTGGTATGCGCTGACCGCCGAGGATGCCAATACCCTCCCCGGGGCCCATGCGGTGGAGGTGTACAACCACACCTCGCAACTGCGCACCGAGCGCGGCGATGGCGTCTACCTCGCCGACCAGCTCCTGGCCCAGGGAAGGCGGATCAACCTCATCGCCGTCGATGACGCGCATTTCGCCTGCGCCGATGCCTTCGGCGGCTGGGTGATGGTGAAGGCCGAACACAACGAGCCCGAGGCGCTGCTGGCCGCCCTGAAGGCCGGGCATTTCTACGCGACCCAGGGGCCGCTGATCCATCACATCGCCTGGGGGCCAGACATGGTCGAGGTCACCTGCTCGCCCGCCGCCAGCGTCATGGTGCTGGGCCGCGGCTCGCGCGCCGCGCAATCGGTGGCGCCGATCCAGACACGGGTGAGCCTGCAGCTGGCCGCCCTGCGCGCCGCCGGGCCCTTCGCCCGCATCGTCATCGCCGATGACCAGGGCCGTCGCGCCTGGTCCAACCCCGTCTATTTCTGACCGTGCCCTTCTATTTCTGACAATGAAAGAGAGCGAGATGTCCGAGGTGAGCACCCACCCCATCCTGTCCCAGATCCAGTCGCTGCTGGAGGGCCGCGCCGAGGGGCGCTATGGCCTGAGCCTGATCAACCAGCAGCAGCATGCCCTGCAGGCAGCCGCGCTGGCCGAGCGGGATGGGCTGGGTGACGCCATGATCACCGCGGCGCTGCTGCATGACATCGGCCATCTCGTGCACAATCTGGGCGAAAATCCCGCCGATGAAGGCGTCGATGACGAGCACGAGCTGCTCGGCCATGCCTGGCTGGTGCAGCATTTCGGCCCCGAGGTGACGGAGCCGGTGCGGCTGCATGTCGCGGCCAAGCGCTACCTCTGCGCCGCCGAGGCGGATTACTTCGCCAAGCTCTCGCCCGACAGCGTCAAGAGCCTGGCCCTGCAGGGCGGCCCGATGTCGGCCGAGGAGCTGGCGAGCTTTGAAGCCGGCCCGTTCAGCGCCCAGGCTGTGCAGCTGCGCCGCTATGACGAGCAGGCGAAGGTCAAGGGGCTGCAGACCCCTGACGTCGCGCATTTCATGCCCGCCGTGGCGCGCAGCCTGCGCGGCTGAGGCTCAGCCCTCAGCAGGCAGCAGCGCCACGCGGCCGACGCCCTGCCGGGCGGCGACCTGGGCCATGGCCTCGCGGAACTGCGCGAGCTCGTAGCGGCCGCTGACCTCCGGCCGCAGCAGGCCGGCCGCCCACCATTCCACCAGCTGGTCCCACATCGCCCGCACCCGGGGGGCATGCGCCTGTCGGTTGTCCCCGGGTGACCAGCCGACATAGCTGCCCCAGTTCAGCCCGGCGACGGCGATGTTTTTCAGCAGCAGGATATTGGCCGGCACGGTGGGAATGCCGCCGCCGGCATAGCCCACGGTTACCAGCGTGCCGCCATCGCCGAGGCAGCGCAGACTCTCATCGAAGACCGCCCCGCCCAGGACGTCCAGCACGCAGGCCACCCCCTGGCCCGCGGTGATGCTGGCCACGGCCTCGCGGAAGGGCGCGTCGGAGGGCAGCACCGCCGCGGCGCCGCGGGCCAGCAACATGGGGTGCTTGGCCACCCCGGCACGGGCGATGACGCGCGCACCCAGCGCATGCGCGACCTCCACCCCCGCCAGCCCCACGCCCCCACCGGCGCCATGCACCAGCACCCAGTCGCCAGCACCCGCCCGGCCGCGCCACATCAGGGCCGCGGCGGCGGTGGGGTAGCTGATCGGCATGGCCACCGCCGCCTCCAGCGGCAGCCCATCTGGGATGGGGGTGACGTGGATGGCATCTGCCACCGCCTCCTCCGCCATGCCGCCCCAATCCAGCACGGCGAAGACCCTTGTGCCGGGAGGGATGGCGACGCCGGGGGCGGCCTCGATGACCGTGCCCGCGACCTCCGTGCCCGGCACGAAGGGCAGGGGCGGGCGGCGCTGGTATTTTCCGGCGACGACCAATTGCGTCGCGAAGGAGACGCCAGCGGCCTCGACCCGGATGCGCAGGGCGCCGGGGCGCAGCGCCGGCGGCGCGATCTCCTTCAGTTCGAGTTCGGCGAAATCGCACCAGGTCTCGCAGAGGACGGCGCGCATCACTCGGCCCTGATCCCGGCATCGCGCACCAGCCGGGCGTAGCGCTCATTCTCGCGGGCGGCGAAGCGGCCGAAGATCTCCGGGGGCTGGCCGCCGGCGATGGCGCCCAAGGCGGCCAGGCGCGTCACCGTCTCGGGGTGGCGCAGCGCCGCGGCCACGCCCTGGTGCATGGCGCCCACGATGGCCGGCGCGGTGCGCGCCGGGGCCCAGATGCCGTACCAGGTGGTGATCTCGTAGTCCGGAAAACCCGCCTCGCGCATCGTCGGCAGGTCGGGGAAGGCGGGCACCCGCGCCTCGGTGCTGACGGCGAGCGCGCGCAGCCTTCCCTCGCGCACCAGATCGGCGCTGCTGGCCATGCTGTCGAACATCAGGCCGACCTGGCCGGAGACGACATCGGGCAGGGCCTGGCCGCTGCCGCGATAGGGGATGTGCTGCAATTCCAGCCCGGATTGCAGCCGGAACATCTCGCCGGCGAGATGCGGCGCGCCGCCATTGGAGCTGGAGGCATAGCTGCGCGCCGCCGGGTTGTCGCGCAGCCAGGCGACCAGCCCCGCCACATCCCGCGCGGGTGAGGCGACGGGCACGACCAGGATCAGCGGCACGGCGGCGATCAGCGTCACCGGCGCGAAATCCGCAACCGGGTCGAAAGGCAGCCGCACCATATGCGGCAGGATGACATGGGCCGAGGCATTGACCAGGAAGGTCGCGCTATCGGGCGCGGCGCGCGCCACCACCTCGGCGCCGATGGAGCCGCCGGCGCCGGCGCGGTTCTCGGCCACAAAGGGCTGGCCAAGATCGACCGTCAGGCGCTGCGCCACGATCCGGCCCAGGATGTCGGTGGGGCCGCCGGGCGGGTAGGGGATGACCATGCGCACCGGCCGGTTCGGCCAGGCCCCCTGCGCGAGGGCTGGGCCGGCCAGCGGCAGGGCCAATGCTGCGCGACGGGTGATTTGCATGTCCGGCCCTTCCCAAAACCCTTGATGTGGTCAGGATAGGCCGGGAGAGCGGGAGAAAGCCATGCAGCGCATCGATGAATTCCAGCGCGGGGGGCGGCCATGAGCCACCGCAATGCCCAGGGGCTGGCGATGACCGTGGCCTCGGCCGAGGCCGCCGCGGCCTTCGATGCCGTCACCGAGGCCTTCCTGAAATACCGGCTGGATGCGCCGCTGAAGCTCAAGGCGGCGCTGACGTTGGACCCCGAGGCGGTGATGCCGCAGGTGATGAAGGGCTGCTTCGGCATGCTGGCCTATAAGGCGGCGGCGGTGCCATCTGCACTGGCCGCTGCCGAAAAGGCCGCTGTCCTGGCGGCGAACCCGCGCGAAAAGCTGCATGTCGCGGCCCTGCAGGCCTGGGCAGGCCAGGATATGGAGCAGGCCCTTTCGGTGTGGGAGGCGATCCTGGCCGAGCATCCCACCGACCTCATCGCCTTCCGCCTGCACCACTTCGCCGCCTTCTGGATGGGCCGGGCGCCGGTGATGCGCGACATGGCCGAGCGCGCGATCGCGCATTGGAGCCCCGGCATGCCGGGCTATGGCAGCATGCTGGCCTGCCGCGCCTTCGCCGCCGAGGAATGCGGCGACTATGCCACCGCCGAGTATTCCGGCCGCGCCGCCGTGGCGCTGGACCCCGCCGATCTCTGGGCGATCCACGCCGTCGCCCATACGCTGGAGATGCAGGGCCGCAGGCGGGAGGGTGTGGATTGGGTGGAAGGGCTGCGGCCGCATTTCGCCGGCACCAACAACATCCAGCACCACGTGCTTTGGCACCAGGCGATGTATCACCTGGAACTGGGCGATCATGCCGCCGTGCTGCGGCTCTATGACGAGGGCTTTCGCGACCTCGCCTCCGAGGTCACGCAGATGCAGCCCGACCTCTATATCGACTGCCAGAACGCCGCCTCCATGCTCTATCGCCTCGGCTGCCAGGGGGTGGATGTGGGCGAGCGCTGGGTGGAACTGGCCGATAAGGCCGAGGCCCGGATCGGCGACACGCTGTCGGCCTTCACCCTGCCGCATTGGATGATGGCCTTGACCGCGACCGGGCGCTTCGCCGCGGCCGGGCGGCTGCTGGAGAGCGTGGCGGAAGCGGCCTCGGGCAATGACACCCAGGCCCGTATCCTGCGCGGCGCCGCGCTGCCGGTCTGCACCGGCATCCTGCGCCATGCCGAGGGTGATGCCCGCGCGGCGGTGGCGGTGATGCGCCCGGCGCTGGGCGCCATGCCGCTGCTGGGTGGCAGCCACGCCCAGCAGGATGTGCTGGAACAGGTGTTTCTGGCCGCCGCGCGGGATGCCGATGACACCGCGGCGCAGCGCATGTTGCTGGAGCGCGTGGCCGGGCGCCACCCCGTGCCGCCGGAGCGGCGCGTGGGTTATGCCGCGGCGGCGCGGGCCATCGCGCATTGACGCCCCGGGACTATCCCAACCGGCCGATCTCGGCCTCCAGCGCGCCCCAGGCTGTGGCCCCGAAACGCTCGCGCCAGCGGCCATAAAATCCATCGGCCAGGACGCGGCGGAAACTCGCCGTATCGGCCTGGTTGAACACCATGCCGCGCTCGGCCAGCCGGGTTTCCAGTTGGCGGTTCAGCGCATCTGTATAGGCGCGCTGGGCTGCCACCGCGCGGGCGGCGTGGCGCATGGCGATGTCGCGCACATCCCCGGGCAGGGCCTCCCAGAAACCGGCATTGGCCAGCAGATTGAAGCCCGACCACATATGGCCGGTCAGGCTCATGTTCCGCTGCACCTCGTAGAGCCGGTTGACCTCGGTGATCACCAGCGGGTTTTCCTGCGCATCGACCCCATTGTCGCGCAGCGCCGCGTAGAGCTCGCGGATATTGACCGTGACCGGTTCGGCGCCGAGTGCCCGGAAGAGGTCGCGGAACATCTCGCCATCGGGCACGCGGATGCGAAGGCCGCGCAGATCGGCCGCATCGCGCACCGGGCCGCGGTTGGAGGAGATGTGGCGAAAACCGTTCTCCATGGTGGCGGCCGGCAGCCAGACGATGCCCTGCGCCCGGCATTCCCGGCGCAGCAAGTCACCGAAGCGGCCATCCATCACGCGGTGGACCTCGGCATGGTCCCGAAATGCGAAGGGCAGGCCCTGGATTTCCATCAGCGGCACGGCTCGCCCCAGGATGCCGCCCATCAGGGTGAGGAATTCCAGCTCGCCCGACACCAGCATGGCCAGCGCGCCGGGGTCGGAGCCCGGGATATTGCCGTTCTGGGCATGCACGGTGATGGCGAGGCGGCCGCCGGTTTCTTCCCGCACGCCATCCCACAATTGCCGCAGGAAGCCGTGCTGGTGGCTGTCCTCGGGCTGGTTGTGGAATTGCCTTCCGGTCCAGCGCGGCTGGGACCTGGCGGGGAGTGCGAGCAGCAGAGGGGTGGCGAGCAGCGGGCGGCGAGCGAGGGTCATGCGGGGGGGGCTTCTCATTCGGCGCGAATGCCGGCGGCTTCGGCCACGCGGCGCCAGTTGGGAATATCCTCAGCCAGCCTTGCGGCCAGGACCTCGGGCGCCGAGAGCACGGCGATGGCGCCGAGATCCGCGAGGCGCGCCACGAAACCCGCATCCTGCCGCAGCAGGGCAAGCTCCGCACTGAGCCGCGCGAGCATCGCCGGCGGCAGCCCCGGCGGGCCGGCCAGGGCGAACCAGTTGGGCGCGACATAGCCCGGCACCGCCTCGATCGCGGCAGGGACATCGGGCAGGCTGGGGATGCGGCTGGGCGTGGTGACGGCCAGGATGCGCGCCCGCCCGTCGCGATGCGCCGGCAGGGTTTCCACGGTCGAGGCGAAGACGATCTCGATATCGCGCGCCAGCAGCGCGTTCATCGCCACCGAGGCGCCGCGATAGGGCACATGGGTCAACTCCACCCCCGCCATCGCCGCGAAAAGCGCGCCGGAGAGATGGTTGGAGGAGCCGATGCCGCTGGTGCCATAGGTGATGGCCCCGGGCGCCGCCCGCGCCGCGCGCAGCAGGCCAGCGAGGTCGGCCAACCGGGGCTCGGGCCGGGCCACGATGGTGGTGGCGATATCGGCGACGAGGCTGACCGGGGTGAGGTCCTGGCGCGGGTCCAGCCCGCCCTGGGGATGCATCGCCGGCCAGATCGCGAGCGAAGAGGAGGTGAGCACGAAGGCCGTGCCATCGGGCGGGCTTGTCGCCACCAGACGCACGCCGAGGCTGCCGCCCGCACCCGCGCGGTTTTCGATCACCACGGGCTGGCCCAGGCGGTCGCGCAGGCGTTCGGCGAGCAGGCGGGCCACGACATCGACCGGGCCGCCGGCGGTGAAGGGCACGATGAGGCGGATGGGGCGGGACGGCCAATCCTGCGCCAGCGCGGGGCCGGCCAGAAGCAGCGCGGGCAGGGCCCGTCGCGGCATGGTGATGGCCCGCGCCGAGGTCTGGCGTGGTGTCGAATTCGGCGGCATGGGGTCTTCCCGGGGATTTCTTGGCCGCATCATCGCGCAGTGCCGGCGCGGTGCAAGGGGAATTGGTGGGGGTCGCCGCCGCCCCGCACCGGCGTCGTCCCGCGCGGCCGACATGCCTGGTCGCGGCCCTTGCCGTGGCACGCCACCCCGCCTAGCCTCAGCGCGGGACGAGATCGCCACAGGGACGGCAACGCTCTGGAGGATAACCATCATGAAGTTCAATCGCAGGCAAAGCCTTCTGGGCGCCGGCGGCCTCGCGGCCGCGGCTGCCACGCCGGCCGATGCTCAAACGCGCGCGGAAACGCTGCGCTACGTCACCGGCAATGCGGTGAATTCGCTGGACCCGACGGTGCCGGGCTCCACCCGCGAATCCTTCGGCGTCAGCATGAATGTCTATGACCGGCTGGCCTCCTTCGGGAAGCGGCAGCTCAACGGGCAATGGGTGTTCGACCACAACACCATTCGCGGCGAATTGGCTGAGCGGATCGACCGCAGCCCCGATGGCCTGACCTTCACCTTCCATCTGCGCGAAGGCTCCACCTGGCATGACGGCTCGCCGATCACGGCAGAGGATGTGAAGTGGTCGCTCGACCGCACGGTTTCCGCCCGCAGTCTCGCGCCGCCGCAGATGCAGACCGGCTCGATCACCAGCACCGACCAGTTCCGGATCGCGGGTCCGCGCGCCGTGGAGTTGAAGGTGGCGCGGCCTGATCGCCTCGCGCTGTCCAACACCTGCGTGCCCTACGCCATCATGGTGAATTCCACGCTGGCCAAGCGCAACGCGACCTCCGACGACCCCTGGGCGCTGAACTGGCTGAAGGACAATTCGGCCGCCAGCGGCGCCTATATCGTGGAAAGCCACCGAGCCGGCACGCAGACCATCCTGCGCCGCAACGAGGCCTGGAAGGGCGGCGAATTGCCGAATTTCCGGCGAATCATCATCCAGACCGTGCCGGAGGTGGCGACGCGCGCCAACCTCGTCGAGCGTGGCGATGCCGACCTCGCCATCGACCTGCAGCCCAGCGACGTGGCGGCGCTGGAACAGCGCGGCCGGGTGAAGGTGGTCTCGGTGCCGCAGACCAATGGCTTCACCCACATCTCCATGAACAACACCATGGCGCCGTTCGATGATGTGAATGTGCGCCGCGCCATCGCCGCCGCCATGCCCTATCGGGACATGTTCCAGGCCGCGCTGTTCGGCCGCGGCCGCGCGCTGTTCGGCGCGAGTTGGACCGGCTCGCCGCCGGATTCCAGCTTCCCGCAGCCCATGCCGCTCAATACCAACCTGGAGCGGGCGCGGGAGTTTTTGCGTGCCTCGGGCCACCCCAACGGTTTCTCCACCACCTTCACCATCGGCACGGGTGTATCGGCCTGGGCCGAGCCCATGGCGGCGCTGCTGAAGGAGGCGCTGGCCCGCATCAACATCAACGTCGACATCCGCAAGCTGCCCGACGCGCAGTTCAACACCGGGCAGGCCGAACGCACGCTGCCCTTCTACACCGAGGGCGGCACCGCCTGGCTGCCGGCGCCGGACTATTTCTTTCGCCTCTACTTCACCCGCCCGCAGCGCTGGAATTTTGCCAGTTTCGAGAATGCGGAGCTGAACGCGCTGACGGCCGAGGCGCAATTCGCCACCGACCCGGCGCGTTACGAGGTGCTGACCAAGCGGATGATCGAAATCCTGGCGGACCAGGTGCCGTTGCTGGCCATTTGGCAGCCGCTGCATGAGGCGGTGATGGCGCGCAATATCGAGGGCTACACCTATTGGTTCTACCGGCAAGTGGATTTCCGCGACCTCCGGCGTGTCTGAGGCAGCGTCCGTCGGGCGCTCCAAATGGCAGGCGGTTGGCAGGCGGATCGGTGTCCGCCTGCTCTCCTCCATCCCCGCTTTGTTCGGCGTGCTCGTCTTCACCTTCATCCTGATGCGGGTGCTGCCCGGCGATCCGGCGGTGTTCTTCGCCGCCGGCGCCAATGCGGGGCAGGCCGAGATCGAGATGGTGCGCCAGCAGATGGGGCTGGACCGGCCGATGCACGAACAGCTCTGGCGCTACCTCGTGGACATCACCGCCGGGAATCTCGGCAATTCCATGACCACGGGGCAGCCGGTGCGGCGTGATTTGATCGAGCGGCTGCCGGCTTCGCTGGAACTCACCTTCTCGGCGTTGCTGCTGGCGCTGAGCCTGGCCCTGCCGCTGGGCGTGGTGGCGGCGCTGCGGCCGGGCTCGCTCGTGGACCACACCGTGCGCTTCCTCTGCACGCTGGGGGTTTGCGTGCCGACCTTCGTCTCCGGGCTGCTGCTGATTTACGTGTTCTACTACCTGCTGGACTGGGCGCCGGACCCGACGGGACGGATCGACGTGTTTTCCGCGAGCCCGCCGGAGATCACCGGTTTTCTCCTCATCGATTTCGCGCTGGTGCGCGACTGGGAGGGTTTTTCCGCCGCCGCCGGGCAATTGATTCTGCCCGCCGCGACCATGGCGCTGTTCGTCCTGGCACCCCTGGCGCGGATGACCCGGGCCTCGATGCTCGCCGTCCTCGGCAGCGATTTCATCCGCACCGCACGCTCGCTGGGGCTGTCGGATCTGCGCATCATCGTGGTCTATGCGCTGCGCAATGCGCTGCTGCCGGTGCTGACCATTTCGGGCATCGTCTTCTCCACCATGCTCGGCGCCAATGTGCTGGTCGAAAAAGTGTTTTCCTGGCCCGGCGTGGCCTCCTACGCGCTCGATGCGCTGCTGGCTTCGGACTACGCGCCGGTGCAGGGGTTTGTGCTGCTGATGGCCAGCATTTTTGTCTGCGTGAATTTGCTCATCGACATCCTCTATGGCGTGGCCGACCCGCGCGCCTCCGCCGCATGAACGCCACCCTGCGCCATGCCGGCTGGGTGCTGCGCGGCAACCCCGTCACCGCAGCCGCCGCCACGGGCACGGCGATGTTGCTGCTGATCGCCTTTTTCGCGCCCTGGCTGGCGCCCTATGACCCCATCGCGTCGAACGTGCCCAATGCGCTGCGCCCACCCAGCGCCGCCCATTGGGCGGGCACCGATCAGCTCGGCCGCGACATTTTTTCTCGCATCCTCTACGCCACGCGGGTGGACCTCGCCATCGCCGCATCGGCGGTCACGATCTCCTTCGCCATCGGCGCCGTGGTCGGCAGTTTCTGCGGCTATGTCGGCGGTATGCTGGACCGTGTGGTGGGGCGCCTCGTCGATGTGCTGATGGCTTTTCCGCTCTTCGTCCTGGCGATGGCCATGGTCGCGGCCCTGGGGAACAGTATCGAGAACATCGTCATCGCCACCGCCTTCATCAACCTTCCCTTCTACATCCGCTTCGCCCGGGCGGAGGTGAATATCCGCCGCAATCTGGGCTGGGTGGAGGCGGCGCGGGCATCCGGCGACAGTGATCTCTCCGTGGTGCTGCGCTTCCTGTTGCCGAATATCCTGCCGGCCATGGCGGTGCAGATTTCGCTCAATCTCGGCTGGGCCATTCTCAATGCGGCGGGGCTGTCCTTCATCGGCCTTGGCATCACGCCGCCCACGCCGGAATGGGGGATCATGGTGGCCGAGGGGGCGCGCTTCATCACGTCTGGCCATTGGTGGCTTGTCGCCGCGCCCGGCCTCGCGCTGATGCTGACGGTGCTGTGCTTCAACCTGCTCGGTGATGGCTTGCGCGACATTCTCGACCCGCGGATGCGGACATGAGCCTGCTCGAAGTCGAGGATCTGCATATCCGCTTCTCCACCAGGCGGGGTATGGTGGAGGCGGTGCGCGGCGTCTCGCTCACCCTGGCCGCCGGCGAAACGCTCGGCGTGGTCGGCGAAAGCGGTTCGGGCAAATCCGTCACCGCCTATGCCGTCACCCATCTGCTCGATCGCGCGGGCGAGATCACAAAGGGGCGCATCCGTTTCCGGGGCCGCGACATCACCCGCGCCGGAAGGCACGAACTGCGCGAAATGCGCGGCAGCGCCATGTCGATGATCTTCCAGAACCCGCGCAGCGCGCTGAACCCCATCCGCAGTGTGGGCCAGCAGATCGCCGACACGCTGCGAGCGCATGGCGATATTTCGCGCAGCGAGGCCCGTGCCCGCGCGCTCGACCTGCTGAAATCCGTCCTCATCCGCAACCCGGAGGCCAATCTCGAGGCCTATCCGCATGAGCTCTCCGGCGGCATGTGCCAGCGCGTGATGATCGCCATGGCCATCGCCTGCGAGCCCGCATTGCTGATCGCCGATGAACCCACCACGGGCCTGGACGTCACCACCCAGAAGATTGTGATGGACCTCCTCGCCCGCATCACCGCCGAGCGGGGGATGGCGATGATCCTGATCACCCACGATCTCGGCCTCGCCGCGCAGTATTGCCGGCGGGTGGCGGTGATGGAGCAGGGGCTGGTGGTGGAGCAGGGCGAGGCGGCCGCGCTGTTCCGCACGCCGAAACACCCCTATACGCGGCGCCTCATCGCCGCCTCGCCGACGCGGCATTCCACGGTGGCCGGTCTTGTTGGCGGCGATGCTCTGCCCAGCGTGCCCTATCTCCGCAAGCCGGGCCTGCTGCTCGACGTGCGAAACCTGCGGAAAGACTATTCCCGCACCCGGGCGGTTGACGACGTCTCCTTCACCCTCGAACCCGGCGAAAGCCTGGGCCTCGTCGGCGAAAGCGGCTCAGGAAAAAGCACCATCTCCCGCCTGGTCTGCCGGCTGATCGACCAGAGCGCGGGGCAGGTCATTTTCGATGGCCAGGACATCGCCGCCATCCCCGCCCGCGCCTTCCACCGCGCGCCCCAACGCCGCGACATCCAGATCGTCTTCCAGGACCCCACCGAAAGCCTGAACCCGCGCTTCAGCGCCTTCGACAGCATCGCCCACCCGCTGCGCCGGCTCGATAACCTGCCGAGCGAAGCGGCTTTGCGCGCCCGCGTGAAAGAATGCGCCGAGCGCTGCGGCTTGCCGCTCGACCTGCTCGACCGTTTTCCGCACCAGCTCTCCGGCGGGCAGAAGGCCCGCGTGGGCATCGCCCGCGCCATCGCCACCCGCCCGCGCTTGCTGGTGCTGGATGAGCCCACGGCGGCGCTGGATGTCTCGGTGCAGGCGGTGATCCTGAAGCTGCTGGATGACCTCCGGCGCGAGGAAGGCCTGGCCTATCTCTTCGTCAGCCACGACCTGAACGTGGTGCGGATGATGTGCGAGCGCACCATCGTGCTGCAGCAGGGCAGCATCGTCGAACAGGGCCCGAGTGCCGGCATCTTCGCCGCGCCGCAGGCCGCCTATACGCAGGAACTGCTCGCCGCCATTCCGCATTTCGACCCCGAGGCCATGCGCGAGACGGCCTGAACACTTGGAGACTCCCCATGCCCGGTTGGCAGGTCGGCATCGACATCGGCGGCACATTCACGGATATCGTGGCCATCCACGCCCCCGGTGCTTTCCCGCCCCGCACCGCCAAGGTGCCGACGCGCCCTTCCGACCCGGTGGCCAGCATGACGGCGGCACTGACCGCCATCGCGCTCGCCCCCGAGGAGGTGGACGACCTCGTCCACGGCACCACCCGCGTCACCAATGCCATCGTCGAAGGCCGTCTCGAACCTGTCACCCTCATCGCCACAGAAGGCTTCGAGGATATCGTCGAAATCGGCCGGCAAAGCCGCCGCGACCTCTACCGCCTGGACGTCCCGCCCAAGCCCGCCCCGGCCGTCCCGCGCGAGCGGCGCATCGCAACACCCGAACGCATGCTGCATGACGGCCAGGTGTTGCGCGCGCTCACCGAGGAGGCCGCCGACAAGGTCGCCGAAGCCGCCCTTGCCACCGGCACCCGCGCCGTCGCCATCGCCCTGCTGCATGCCTATGCCAACCCGGCGCATGAGGCCGCCCTCGCCGCCCGCCTGCGTGGAAAAATCCCCTATCTCTCGCTGAGCCACGTCGTGAACCCCGAGGCGCGGGAATATGAGCGCACCATCACCACCGTGCTGAACGCCGCCGTCATGCCGCTGGCCGCCGACTACCTGGCCGAGCTGCGCGCAACCCTGCCGGCCCGCACACGCCTGCACGTCATGCATTCCGCCGGCGGCATGGCCTCGCCCGAGGCAGCGGCTGAGCGCCCCCTCACCATGGCGCTTTCCGGCCCCGCCGCCGGTGTCGCCGCCGCCGCCGCCGTGGCGCGCGAGACCGGCGAGGCCGCGGTGCTGACCTTCGACATGGGCGGCACCACCACCGATGTGGCGCTCATTCTGAATGGCCAGGCCGAGATCACCGCCGATGCGCGGCTGGCCGACCAGCCCTTGCGGCAGCCCATGGTCGCCATCGAATCGATCGGTGCCGGCGGCGGTTCCATCCTGCGCCTGGGGCCGGGTGGGCTGTCCGTCGGCCCGCAAAGTGCGGGCGCCGAGCCCGGGCCGGCCTGCTATGGCCGTGGCGGCACCCTGCCCACGGTCTGCGATGCCAATGCCATTCTGGGCTACCTCAACCCGCGCCGAAAATTGGGCGGGGCCATCACGCTGGATGTGGCGGCGGCGGAGGCGGCGCTGGCGCCCCTCGCCGAACGGATGGGGCTGGGCCTGGTGGAAACCGCGCTCGGTGTGCTGCGCGTGGCCGATGCCACGATGGCGCGCGCGCTGACAAAAATCACAGTCGAGCGCGGCGTGGATGGCCGTGGCGCCACGTTGCTGGCCTTTGGCGGCATGGGGCCGATGCATGCGGTGGGCCTCGCCCGGGCCTATGGCATCGGCCGGGTGATGGTGCCGGCGGAATCCTCGGCGTTTTCGGCCCTGGGCTGCGTGGCGGCGGAGATGAGCTACACCCGCCAGCGCACGCTGCGCCTCGCCGGCGAGGGCTTCGACCTGGCATTGTTCGCCGCCAGCCGTGCGGCGCTGGCGGGCGAGGTTTCGCTGCCCATGTTGCGGCAGGGCATGGCAAGCGACGCCATCGCCATCGAGGAGGTGGCGCTGCTGCGCTATCGTGGCCAGTCCTACGCGGTGGATGTGAAGCTGGAACCGGGCCCCACGACTGTCGCCGCGCTCGCCGCGGGTTTCGAGGCCCGGCACCGCGCGCTGTTCGGCTTCGCCTCGGGCGAGGCCTGGGAGCTGCTCGGCCTGCGCGTCACCGCCCGCGCCCCCCGCCGGCCGCAGGCGCCCCCGCCCCTGGCTGAAGCCCTGCCGCCGGAGCCCTTCGCCATCGATCCCTGCTGGTTCACGCCGGAGGCGCCGGTCGCCACGCCACGCTACCTGCGCGGCACCCTGGCGCCGCCGCATCGGGTGGCCGGCCCCGCGGTGATCGAGGATGACTGGTCGACCATCGTCGTGCCGCCGGGCTGGATGGCCTTGCCCGATGCGCGAGGCCACCTGTTGTTGCTGCCGGAGGGCACCCCATGACCATCGACCCGTTCCGGCTGGAAGTGCTGCGCCATGCGCTGACCGCCATCGCCGAGGAAATGTCCTTCGTGGTCATGCGCGCCGCCCGCTCGCCGCTGCTGCGCGAGGCCGGCGACCTCTCCTCGGCGCTCACCGACGCGCGGGGCGAGCTGGTCGCGCAGGGGCGCGACATCCCCGTCCATCTCGGCGTGATGAGTTTCTCGGTCCGCGCCTTCCTCACCCGCGTGCCGGCAGAAAACCTTCGCCCCGGCGATATCTGGTTCACCAACCTGCCCGAGCTCGGCGGCAATCATCTGCCGGATGTGAAGGCCATCCGCCCCATTTTCGTCGAGGACCGCCTCATCGCCTTTGCCGTCAGCCTGGCGCATTGGGCGGATATCGGCGGCGGCTGGCCCGGCTCCTATGTTGCCGATGCCACCGAATCCTTCCAGGAGGGCCTGCGCATCCCGCCTTTGCGGCTGTTCACCGCGCAGGGCGCGGATGCGGAGAAAATCGCCCTGGTGCTGGCCAATACCCGCGGCCCGGCGGAGCGCGAGGGCGATATGCTGGCGCAGGTCTCGGCCACCCGTGCGGCCGATCTGCGCCTTCAGGCGCTCTGCGCCGAACATGGCGTGGGCACCGTGCTGGCGGCGATGGATGCGCTGCATGACCGTTCCGAGGCCGCGATGCGCGCGGCGCTGGCGACGCTGCCGCAAGGCGTGCATGAGGGTGAGGATTTCCTCGATGATGACGGCCCGGGTGGCGCCCCGGCCGGGGTGCGGGTGCGGATCACGGTGGCCGATGGCACGGCGGTGTTCGATTTCTCGGCCACCGATGACGCGCTGGCCGGGCCGCTCAACACCACGCCCTATGTCACCGCGGCCGCGGTCTATTATGCGATGAAGGCGATCGCGGGCCCCGATATTCAGCCCAATGGGGGTTGCTACCGGCCGATCACGGTCATCACCCGCCCGGGCTCGATGCTCGACCCGCCGCGCGAGAAACCGCTGGTCGGCGGCAATCACGAAACCTCGCAGCGGCTGGTGGATGCGATCTTCCTGGCGTTTTCAGAATTGATCCCCGAGCGTCTTTCGGCCGGCGGGCCGACCACCTCCGGTCTGCTGATCTTCGGCGGCATCGGCCGCGATGGCGCCTGGAAGACGCTCTACGAGCCGCATGGCGGCGGCGAGGGCGCGCGGCACAATCGTGCCGGCCTGGCCGCCACGCGGGTGCACCTCACCAACACCAACAACACGCCGGCCGAGGTGATCGAGGCGGAATTTCCCATCCGCGTGCTGCGCCAGGCGGCCCGGCAGGGCTCGGGCGGCGCCGGTGGGCATGCCGGGGGCGATGGCATGGAGCGCGAATATCAGGTGCTGGCCGGGGAGATGTCGCTGACGACGATGTTCGAACGCCGCGTCATCCCACCCTGGGGCCTGGCGGGCGGCGCCGCGGGAGCGCCTTTCCGCTGCGACCTGCATCGCGCCGACGGCGCCGAGCGGGCGTTGCGCGGCAAGGAGAACCTGATGCTGCGGGCCGGCGATGTGGTGGTGTTGCGGACCAGCGGCGGCGGGGGATATGGGGTGGCGGGATAGGTCGCCACCCGGGGCCAGGCCGGCACTGTCTGGGCGCGGCGGATGACCCGACCAAGGCGACGTTTGCAGGCCGCGCCGGCATCATCTCCGCCGGGTCCGTGCTGCCCCACCACATGCTTGCAACGCTCTGGCCAGTGGTCGATCCTGGCCAGGCGCGCTGGAAGGGCAAGCGATGGTTCGGGAATACTTCGACATGGCGCGGCCCCAGCAGGTCAGGGCCGGCAAGCCGGAAGGGCCGCATACACGGTGAAGCATCCATGCCCACCATCCTGATCGTCGAGGACAGCCCGCCGCTGGCCTTCACCTGGCAGTCGCAGCTGGCGCCGCTGGGCCACCGCATTCTGCTGGCCGGTGACGGCGCCAGCGCCTTCGCCCATCTCTCCGGCGAGGCGATCGACTGCATCCTGCTCGACCTCACCCTGCCGGACATGAACGGCCTCGATATCCTGCGCGAGGTGCGCGGGCGGGAGAGCCCGCCGGCTGTCATCATCGTCTCGGCCAATGCCTCCATCAACACCGCGGTCCAGGCGGTGCGCGGTGGCGCCTTCGACTATCTGGTCAAGCCGTGCTCGGCCGAGCGCCTGACCACCACGGTGACCAATGCGCTGGCCAATACCGGCCTGCGGCGGGAGGTGGAGACGCTGCGCCGCGTCACCTCCAGCACCAGGTTCGGCGATTTCATCGGCCGTTCCGCGCCGATGCTCGCGGTCTATCGGATCATCGAGGCGGCGGCGCCCAGCAATGCCAGCGTCTTCATCAATGGCGAGAGCGGCACCGGCAAGGAGCTGGCGGCGGAGGCGCTGCATCGCCTCAGCCCGCGCAAATCGCGCAATTTCGTCGCGCTCAATTGCGGCGCCATCCCGCAGGACCTGCTGGAGAGCACGATCTTTGGCCATCGCAAGGGCGCCTTCACCGGCGCGACGATGGATCAGGAGGGGGCCGCCTCGCGCGCCAATGGCGGCACGCTGTTCCTCGATGAGTTGGGCGAGATGCCCATGGCGTTGCAGACCAAGCTGCTGCGATTCATCCAGACCGGCACCTATCAACCCGTGGGCGAAAGCCGCAGCCTCAGCGCCGATATCCGCTTCATCGCCGCCACCAACCGCGACCCGGCCGGGGCGGTGCGCGAGGGCCTGCTGCGCGAGGACCTGTTCTACCGGCTGAACGTCCTGCCCATCACCATGCCGCCGCTGCGTGAGCGGGGCGACGATATCCTGCTGGTGGCCGGGCATTTCCTGCGCGAATTCGCCAAGGCCGAGGGCCGCCGCTTCCGCGCCTTCGCGCCCGAGGTGGATGCGGCGCTGCTGGCCTATCGCTGGCCTGGCAATGTGCGCCAGCTGCAGAACGTGATCCGCAACATCGTCGTGCTGCATGATGGCGAGGTTGTGCGGCCGGACATGCTACCGATCCTGCCCGGCGGCGTGCCGGTCCCGCTGGCTGCTCCGGCGATGGCGCCGCCCACTGGTGCGGCCTTTGCCCCGCCGGCTGGTCCGGCCTTTGAACTGCCGGCGGCCGACGACATCGCAGCGAATGCGGCAATCCTGCCGCTGGCCGAGATCGAGCGGCGCTATATCGAGCACGCCATCGAGCGCTGCGCGGGCAATACCCAGGCCGCCGCCCGGGCGCTGGGCATCAGCCCCTCGACCATCTACCGCAAGCAGGAGGGCTGGAAGCGCTCGGGCCGCGGCTGATCACACCGCCTGCGGGAGCTGGGAGACGGGCCTGGCCGCAGCCAGGCGCTCAGCCTCCGCGAAGCCCGCCCCCAGCACCACCAGCCCGGGCCAGAACAGATAGGCCAGGATCTCCAAATTCTCGCCGAAGCTGAAGAAGAACAGGATGAAGGTGACGGCCAGCCCGAGCCGCCCCAGCGCCGAGACCTGCGCCAGCAGCAGCATCTCGATGAAGGTCCAGAGCAGCGGCAGGCCCAGCGAGACGAAGCCGACGATGCCCTTGACGAAAAGCAGGCCGAACCAGGTGTGATGGCTGCCAATCGGCATGAACTCGACATAATGCGGCCCGCGCTCGACCACGCCATGGCCCCAGATCGGCGCCTCCTCCCACCATCGCGTGGTGGCGATGCGGCCCAGCGCCTCGCGCACCCGGCTCGAATCCATCCGCGCACCGCGGAAGGCGGCGATGCTGTCCTGGATGATCGTGATCACGGTATTGGCCAGCAGCCCCAACCTGAACTTCGAGCGGCAGGTGGAACTGGACATGCAGTATATCGCAACCCGCTCGTTGCTGACCGATGTGGTGATCCTGCTGCGGACCATCCCGGCCGTGCTCACCGCCCGCGGCGCGTATTGAGGCCGGCCGCCATGCAACCCAGCATCCTCGTCGCCGGCGGCGCCGGCTATGTCGGCTCCCATGCCTGCAAGGCGCTCGCCATGGCCGGCTACCGGCCCGTTGTGCTCGACGACTTCTCCACCGGCCATCGCGAATTCGTGCGCTGGGGGCCTTCGGTCAGCGGCGATATCGGCGATGCCGGGCTGGTCGCTCAGACCATCCGGCGGTTCGGCTGCGACAGCGTGATGCATTTCGCCGCACGTTCGCTGGTGGGGGAATCGGTGGTCGATCCGGCGAAGTACTATGAGGGCAACGTGGTTGGCACGCTCGGCCTGCTGGCGGGCATGCGCGAGGCGAATGTGCGCCAGCTCGTCTTCTCCAGCACCTGCGCCGTCTATGGCCAGCCGGAGGCCGGGCCGATCACCGAGGCGACACCGCTTGCGCCCCTCAACCCCTATGGTGCCAGCAAGCTGATGGTCGAGCGGATCCTGACCGATTTCGGCGCCGCCTACGGGATACGCAGCACGATCCTGCGGTACTTCAACGCCAGCGGGGCCGATGCGGAGGGCGAGTTGGGCGAGCGGCGCGATCCCGAGACCCATCTGATCCCGCGCGCGATGATGTCGCTGCTCGGCCACCTCGATGATTTCGCGGTGCTGGGCGATGATTTCCCCACGCCCGATGGCACCGCCATCCGCGATTATGTCCACATCGCCGATCTGGCCGATGCGCATGTCGCGGCGCTGGCGGCGTTGCGGCAGGGCGGTGCTGGCGATGTCTACAATCTTGGTTCCGCGCAGGGACATTCCGTGCGGGAGGTGCTGAGCGCCATCGAGGCCGTGGCCGGGCGGCGGATGGCCGCGGTCAGCGGCGGGCGTAGGCCGGGCGATCCCGCGATGCTGGTGGCCGATGCCAGCCGGGCACGCAGCGCGCTGGGGTTTCGGACCTCGCGCTCCGGGCTGGGACAGATCGTGGCCTCGGCGTGGAAGTGGCATTGCGCGGCGCATCCGCAGCGCGGCTGAAGGCGGGGGTGATGGTGGCGCTGTCTTTCGCGGCATGCCGGTGCGGCTGACCGGATAGGCGGGCAACCCGTCGCCGCGCCCTCCGGCGATCCTGGCTGATGGCCGCGACCTGCGGGACCGGCGCCTCCCTCATGGCGCGAGAAGCTCGATCGCGGTCACCCGGCTGGGGTAGAAGGCGAGATACTCCTTGATCGACGCCACCGCCGGATAGGGCGCCTCATAGCTCCAGATCGCATCAACGGAGTTCGCCCCGCCGGCGGGAATGCTGAAATACGATGCCTCGCCCTTGTAGGGGCAAAAGGTGGAGGTCTTCGACCGTTCCACCGCGGCCATATCGACATCACAGCGGGGAATGTATTGCACGGCCGGGTAGCTGGCCTCCGTCAGGGTCAGGGCCGAAATGCTGTCGGCAATGATTCTGTCCGCGACCCGCACGATCACCCGGCCGGGGTTCGGCGTGACGGTGATGGGATGATCGGGGCCGGGAATTTTGACGGATCGCTGGGACATTCGAATCTTCTCCTGGGCATTGGGGTGGTGGTGTTCGACAGGGATGGGGCGGCGCCGGCCTGTCATCCCCTGGCGGCACATCGCCAGGAAGGCTGGTTGAGGCTATGCCTGCAACGCCGGCAGGCACCAGCGATACAAAGCTCCGTGGCATCACGAGGATCATCACCGAATTGCCAGAACAACGGAATATCGGGCATGTCGCGATGAATGGCATGACCACCATCTGTGATCCTGGCGTGGGAGCTGGAGTGGCCGCAACCGGGTGGCCCTCCGGCAGGATCGCCGCGCGAACAGCACACCGCGCCGCCGATGGAACCGACCGAGAGGAACCGCACCGCCATGAACGCCATTGATCGCCGCCTTCCCGGCATGACCCAGCCCCTCGCCGAGCAGTTTTCGCTTGTGCGGGCCAGGACGGAGCGCCTGGCGGCCCCCCTCTCGCCGGAGGATCAGGTCGTCCAGTCGATGCCCGATGCCAGCCCCACCAAATGGCACCGCGCGCATACCACCTGGTTTTTCGAGACCTTCCTTCTGCTGCCCTTCCTGCCCGGCTACCGGCGGGTGGAGGAGAGCTTCGCCGTGCTCTTCAACTCCTATTACGTGGCCGCCGGCCCGCGGCATGCCCGGCCGCAGCGCGGCGTCGTGACCCGGCCGGGGAATGCCGAGGTCACGGCCTATCGCGCCGCGGTCGATGCTTCGATGGCGGAACTTCTGCGCAACCCGCCGGCGGAAGCCCGGCCCCTGATTGAGCTCGGCCTGCAGCATGAGGAGCAGCATCAGGAATTGCTGCTGACCGACATCCTGCATGCCTTTTCGGGCAATCCGCTGCGCCCGGCCTATGATCCGGATTGGCGCGAACCGGCCGGCGCCACCGGCGTGGCCCGCACCCTCGATGGACCCGAGGGCGTGGTGGAGATCGGCCATGCCGGCGATGGTTTCGCTTTCGACAATGAATTGCCGCGGCACTGGAGCTATCTCGCGCCCTTCCGCATCGCCGACCGGCTGGTCCGCAACGGCGAATGGCTCGCCTTCATTGAGGCCGGCGGCTATCGCGACCCGCTGCTGTGGATGAGTGATGGCTGGGCCGCCTGCCAGGCCGAGGGCTGGGAGGCGCCGATGTATTGGGAGCGCCGCGACGGCGCCTGGTGGCAATTCGGCCTGGGCGGGCTGCGGCCGGTCGATCCATCGCTGCCGGTCCGCCATATCTCGTGGTACGAGGCCGATGCCTTCGCCCGTTGGGACGGCAAGCGGCTGCCGACCGAGCAGGAATGGGAAGCGGCCGCCGGCCTGCCCGGTTTCGCCGAAGCGGCCGACACTGTTTGGCAATGGACGGGCAGCGCCTACCGCCCCTATCCCGGTTTCACCCCATGGGCAGGAGCCGTCGGCGAATACAATGGCAAGTTCATGATCGGGCAGATGGTGCTGCGCGGTGGCTCGCTGGCCACCCCGCCCGGGCATGCGCGGCCGAGCTACCGCAACTTCTTCCCGCCCCAGGCGCGCTGGCAATTCACCGGCCTGCGTCTGGCGGAGGATGCGGCGTGAGCGGCGCGATCTCGCGCGACGCCGCGACGGCGCAGGTGGCGGCGCTGCGGACCGACGCGCTTGCGGGCCTCTCCCGCACGGCGAAAACCCTGCCCTGCAAATGGCTCTACGATGCCGAGGGCTGCCGGCTGTTCGAAGCCATCACCCGCCTGCCCGAATATTATCCGACGCGAACCGAAATGCGGATCCTGGCGGAAAGCGGCGCGGATATCGCCCGGGCCGTGGGTCCCGGCGCCGCGGTCGTCGAATTCGGCCCCGGCGATGGTGCCAAGGCCGTGCAACTGCTCGGCGCGCTCGCCGCACCCGCCGCCTATCTGCCCGTCGATATCGCACCGGAATGGCTGGATGCGGCGGCGGCGCGGGTGGCGGCGGCCTTCCCGGCACTTGCGGTGCGGCCGGTGGTGGCGGATTTCACGTTGCCATTTGACCTCGCCGGGCGTGCCGCCGGCAGCACGACCCATCTCGGCTTCTTCCCCGGCTCCACCATCGGCAATTTCGAGCCGCAGGAGGCGGTGGCCTTCCTCCGCCGCGCCCGGAGCAGCCTGCGGCCAGGGGCGCGGATGCTGCTCGGCGCCGATCTGGTGAAGGATATCGCCGTGCTCCAGGCGGCTTATGATGACGCCGCCGGCATCACCGCCGCCTTCAACCTCAACCTCCTGGCGCGGCTCAATCGCGAGGCGGGGGCGGATTTCGACCTCTCGGCATTCCGCCACGAAGCGCGATGGAACAGGGAATTGGAGCGGATCGAGATGCATCTCGTCGCCGAGCGCCCGCAGAGCGTGATGCTCGCCGGGCACCGCTTTCGCTTCGCCGCCGGCGAGAGCATCCACACCGAAAGCAGCCACAAATACCGGCCGGATCGCCTGCGGGAATTGGCCGGGCAGGCGGGCTGGCGGCCGGCCAGGATGTGGACCGACCCGCAGACGTTCTTCTCGGTCTGGCTGCTGGAAAGCTGAATTCAGCGGGCGGCCCGCTCCAGGATCGCCTCCAGCGTGACCGAACCGCCCCCGGACAGCGGCACGGCACGGGTGCCGCGCGCGAGCATCTGCGACAGCGCATCGCGCAGCGTGGCCTGGGCGGGCAGGGGCTCGCCCAGCGCGGCGGTATCGGTGCGGGCCGTTGCGGCGGGGAAGAGTTCGAGGCGGGTCAGCGCGCGGTCGCTGCCCAGAAAATCCGCCACGAAACCATCCGCCGGATGGGCCAGCAGTTCCGCCGGGGCCGCGTGCTGCACCAGCGCGCCGTCGCGCAGGATCGCCACGGCATCGCCCAGCCGCATCGCCTCGGCCACGTCATGGGTGACGATGAGCACGGTCTTGCCCAATTCGCGCAGCAGCTTCAGCACCTCATCCTGCAACTGGCGTCGCCGCAGGGGATCGACCGCGCCAAAAGGCTCGTCCATCAGCAGCACCGGCGGGTCGCCCGCCAGGGCCCGGGCCACCCCCACCCTTTGCCGCTCGCCGCCCGAAAGCTGGTAGGGCCTGCGCTCGGCGATGCCCGGCAGCCCGACCAGCTCCAGCACCTCGGCCACGCGGCGCTTGATCTTTGCGGCCTCCCAGCCCAGCAGCACCGGCACGGTGGCGATGTTTTCGGCGACGCTGCGATGGGGGAAGAGGCCGACCTCCTGGATCACATAACCGATGCGGCGGCGGAGCTGGACGGGGTCCTGCCCCAGCGCATCCTCGCCGGCGATCCAGACCCGGCCGGCACTCGGCTCCACCAGGCGGTTGACCATGCGCAGCGTCGTCGTCTTGCCGCAGCCGGAGGGGCCGATCAGGGCGCAGCTCGTGCCCGCCGGCACCTCCAGGGTGATGCCGGCGACCGATGGCCTGGCCGCACCCGGCCAGGTCTTGCTCAGCCCTTCCAGTCGGATCATGCCAGAATTCTCCTGTGCAGGCGCCGCTCGAGCAGGCCGAAGCCGGCCTCCGTCAGCAGGGCAAGGGTGGCGATGGACAGGGCGCCGAGCAACATGCGGCCGGTGTCGAGCAGGGCAAGCCCCTGCGTCACAAGGTCACCCAGCCCGCCGCCGCCGATGAAGGTGGCCAGCGCCGCCGCCGAGACGACCTGCACCGCCGCGACCCGCAGCCCGGAGAAGAGCAGCGGCAGGGCCAGCGGCAGCTCGATCCGGAACAGCACCTGGCCCGGCGACATGCCAAGCCCGGTGGCCGCCGCCACCGCGGCCGGCTCGGCGCCGCGCAGCCCGGCGAGGAGGTTCACCAGCACCGGCGGCACGGCCAGCAGCGCCAGTGCGATCACCGAGGGCGTGAAGCCCACGCCCAGGAATGGCAGCAGCGCGGCCAGCACGGCCAGGCTCGGCACGGTGCGCAGCGCGCCGGCGCCGGCGATGGCCAGCTCCGCCGAGCGTGGCCGATGCGCGACCGCGAGCGCCATCGGCACCGCCACCGCGATGCCGATGGCGAGGCCGACCAGCGACAGAAGGATATGCTCGCCCACCGCGCCAGCGAAGGTTTCGGGATTGGCCCGCAGCCATGCCAATGTCTCGCTGAGCATCTGCATCACGCGAGCCTGGGCAGGCGCCGCTGCACCGCGGCCAGGGCCTGGTCGAGCAGCAGCGCCAGCGCGGCCACCAGAAAGGCGCCGACCAGGATCTTTTCGGTGTGCCCCTGGTCGAGACCGGTGAGGATCAGGCTGCCCAGGCCGCCGGCGCTGATATAGGCCGCGACCGTCGCGGCCGAGACGACGGTGACCGAGGCGACGCGCAGCCCGCCGAGCAGCACGGGCAGGGCCAGCGGCAATTCGACGCGCCACCGTGTTTGCCAGCCGTTGAGGCCCATGCCCGTCGCCGCCTCCCTCACCGCGGCAGGCACGCCCGCCATGCCGGCCAGGATGGCGCGCAGCAGCACGGGCAGGGCGTAGGTCACCAGCGCCACCAGCGCCGGCGCGAAGCCCAGGCCGAGCACTGGCACCAGCAGGGCGAAGACCGCCAGGGTCGGCAGGCTGTAGAGCAGGCTGGCGCTGCCGAGCAGCCAGGCGCTCAGCCGCGGCCGCCCCGCCACGATCAGCCCCAGCGGCAGCGCCAAAGCCAGCGAGATGGCCAATGCCGCCAGCACAAGCTCGAGATGACCCAGCGTCGCGGCCAGGATGCTGTCGAGGTTGCGGCTGGTCCAGCGCATCACGCCTGCGCCCGCAGGAAGCGGCGGACGACCTCGCGCGGCTCGTCGCCATCCTGGTCGACCTCGCGGTTCAGCCGCTGCATCACCGCATTGTCCAGCCTCAGGCTGATGGCGGCGAGCGGCGCCTCAAGGCCCGGATTGTCGCGCAGGGTCGCGCCGCGCATCACCGCGCAGAGCTGATAGGCCGGCCAGAGCCCGCGATCGTCACGCAGTGCGGTATAGCCGCGCGCCGCGATCTGCCAATCCGTCGCATAGGCGTTCACCACATCGGCCTGGCCATGGGTGAGGGCGGCATAGCGCAGGCCGAGTGCGGCGAATTGCCGGAGGCGGCCGAATTGCATGCCATAGACCCGGCGCAGGCCGGGCAGGCCATCCGCCCGGTCGGCGAATTCATTGCCGGCAGCGAGGGTGAGGCGCGGCGCCTCGCGCGCGAGGTCCGACAAGGTCGCGAGGTTGAGCCGCCGCGCCGTGCCGGCGGTGACCAGCAGCGCATTGCCATTGTCAATGCCCGAGGGCGCGATCCAGTGCAGGTCGAACCGCGCGGCATAGCCGGCCCGGACCTTGGCGAGGATGCTGGCGGGATCGCCCTCGGTCGGTTCGCGCAGCACCACCCCCAGCCCGGTGCCGGTGTATTCGGGATAGAGGTCGATCTCACCGCTCAGCAGCGCGCTCTGCGCAATGGCGGTGCCGCCGAGGTTCAGGCGCCGCTCGACGGTGGCGCCTCGGGCTTCCAGGACCTGCGCATAGAGCTCGCCGACGACGAGTTGTTCGGTGAAATTCTTCGAGCCGACGCGCAGCCGCGGGCTGGCGCGTGCCATGGCGGGTAGCAACCAGGGAAGCGTGAGGGGGACGCGCCGGGAAATGGTCACGCATTCAGCCTATCGGATGCGGTGTTGTTCTCCAATGGCGGGGTTTGGTCGCAGGGGTGGGGGAGTGCCTGCGGGGCCATCGCTGTTTCGAAAATGGCATCGATCGCTGGGCGCCGGTGGGCGGCAAGCGCCATGGCTGGACAGCAGGCTCAGTCCAGCCCCTTGCCATGTCCCGGCCACCACGCCGGCAGCATGGTGGCATCGCGCGCGCCCCAGCCTGCCGCCGCGGCCGCGTCATAAACCTCCAGCGCCCGCGCCGCGACGGGCAGGGTGGTGCCCTGCGCCGCCGCTTCCTCGACCATCGTGCGCAGATCCTTGCGGATGCCGTCGATGTCGAAGCTGGGCGGTTGCGGGTCGCCGCCGGACAAGGCGAGGGCGATGGAGGGGCCACGCGTCTTCATCATCGCCGGCGCGCCGGAGGTGTCCGACAGCAGCTCGATCAACCAGGCCGGATCATGACCGAGGTGCTGACACAGCGTCACCGCCTCGCCCAGCGCCTGATAATAGACCAGCAGCGGCAGGTTCACCGCGAGCTTCAGCGCCGCCCCGCTGCCGACCGGCCCGGCATGTGCCACGCGGCGGCACAGCCGGTCGAGAACCGGGCCGACGCGCTCGATATCCGCGGCCTCCCCGCCGGCCAGGCCCAGCAGCTTGCCGCTGCGCGCGGGCCCGGTCGTGCCGCCCACCGGGCACTCCACATAATGGCCGCCCGCGGCGCGAACCCGCGCGGCCAATGCGACATGCACCTCGGGCCGGACCGTGCTCATCTCGATCACTATGCGCCCGGTGAGATCGGCCGAGAGGATGCCCTCGGCGCCCGCATAGACCTGCTCGATGGCGGCCGAATCCGACAGGATGGTGATGATGGTATCGACCATGCCCGCGAGCGCGGCGGGGCTTGCCGCGGCCACCGCGCCGCGCGCGACCGGAGCTTCGCTGCGGCCCGGGCTGCGGTTCCAGACCACCAGCGACTGGCCTTCGTCCAGCAGCCGCTCGGCCATCGCCGCACCCATGCGGCCAAGGCCCGCGATCCCTATGCTTGACACGTCTGGTTCTCCGGTTCAGGTCCGCGCCCAGGGTATCAGGAAGCACTTCGGTGACAATCGGAGGCTGGCCGGGACCGTGGCTTTGGGGCGGGCATCATGGATCGGGTCGTCGGCGTCATTGGCCTTGGCATCATGGGTGGCGCCATCGCGCGCAACCTCGTGGCGGCGGGCTGGCGGGTGCTGGGTTTCGACTCCGAAGCGGCCCAACGAGTGGCGGCCGCGGCGCATGGTATCGAGGCGATGGACAGCCTTTTGGCCGTGGCCGAGGTCGCGCCGGTGCTGATCACCAGCCTGCCCGGCCCCGCCGCCCTGATGGCGACCGCACAGGCCCTGGCCGGCCTGCCGCCGCGCATCCTGATCGAGACCAGCACGCTGACCCTTGAGGACAAGGACGCCGCCGCCGCCGTGCTGCGCGCGGCCGGCCACACGCCCCTGGACTGCCCGCTGAGCGGCACCGGGGCGCAGGCGGTGAACAAGGATCTCGTCGTCTATGCCAGCGGCGACACTGCGGCGATCGCGGCTTTGCAGCCGCTGTTCCTGGATTTCGCCCGTGATGCGCCCGATGTCGGGGTTTTCGGCAATGGCAGCCGGATGAAGTTCGTGGCCAATCTGCTGGTCGCCATCCACAATGTGGCGGCGGCCGAGGCCATGGTGCTGGGCATGCGGGCGGGGCTGGACGCGGACCAGCTCGTGCGCCTGGCCGGCGGCGGGGCAGGGGCGTCGCGCATGTTCACCATGCGCGCGCCGATGATGGCCGCGGGCATTTACGAACCGCCGACGATGCGCGTTTCCACCTGGCAGAAGGACATGGCCATCATCGCCGACTTCGCCGCTTCGGTCGGTGCGCCCACGCCGCTGCTCTCGGCCACGGCACCCCTCTATGACGCGGCGATGGCGCAGGGGCGCGGCGGGCAGGACACCGCCGCGGTCTTCACCGTGCTGGCCGGCATGGCCGCGGCCGCGGATTGACAGGCCCCGGCCCGGGCCATGAAAGTCCGGGCGAATCTGCGGGACGCCAGAACGACCATGACCGAACCGACCAACCATTACGGCCTGACCGCCGCCCGCCAACATGGCCGCCCGGGGCGCGAGACCCGGCCCAGCAGCATCACGCTGGACATCCACTCCCATGTCTTCATCCCCGAGGCCGCGGCCTTTGCCGGCCCGCATGTGGATGTCAGCACCATCCCGCTGGCACGCTTCGCAACCGACGAGACCCGGGCGCTGAACCGCAAGCAGGATGCCGAACGCACGCCCGTGGCCGGCACCATCGACCTGCGGCTGGCCGAGATGGATGCGGCGGGCATCGACATGCAGGCGGTGCAATGCGCGCCGCCGCAATGCTATTCCACCGTGCCGCTCGAGATCGCCGTGCCCGCCGCGCGCCTGGTCAATGACGGCATGGCAGCCTTCGTGGCGCAGCGCCCGGACCGGCTGCTGGGCTTCGGCTCGGTGCCGATGCAGGACGGACACGAGGCGGCGAAGGAGCTGGAGCGCTGCGTGCGGCAGCACGGTTTCAAGGGCGTGCAGATCCTCACCAACGTGGCGGGTCGCGAGCTCTCCGACCCTGCATTCGCGCCCTTCTGGGCGAAGGCTGACGAGCTGGGCGTGCTGGTCATGCTGCACCCCGTGGGTTTTTCTGGCGGCGAGCGGTTCACCGGCTATTCCTTCAGCAACGTGATCGGCAATCCGCTCGACACCACGGTGGCGCTGCATCACCTGATCTTCGACGGCACGCTGGAGCGGTTCCCCAATCTGAAGATTCTCGCGGTGCATGGTGGCGGCTATCTCGGCGCCTATTCCGGCCGGATCGACCATGCCTGGGGGGCGCGTTCGGATTCACGCGGGAACCTGCCGAAGCCGCCGGGTGAATATCTGCGTCGCGTGTTTTTCGACACCATCGTCTTCACCCCGCACCAGCTGGAATATCTGGTGAAGGTCTTTGGCGCGGAAAAAATCCTGATGGGCACGGATTTTCCCTATGACATGGCCGAGGCCGATCCGCTCGGCCATATCGCCTCCGTCGAGAGCTTCGATGCCGCGACGCGGGCGAGGCTGGCCGGCGGAAATGCGGCGGCGCTGCTGGGGCTCTGAGCCGCCTCAGCGCGCCTCGCGCCAGGGCGAGCGCCGCCACAGCGCCTCGAACCTCGCCTGGCGCTCGCGCAGCTCCTCGGCCCAGGCCTCGCCGGGGACGAAGCGCATCTCGGTGTATTGCTCCTCCATCGCGCGGATGAAGGCGGGGTCCTGCGCGACCGCGGCGGTGGCTTCGCGCAGCCGCGCCAGGATCTCGGGCGGTGTGCCGGCGGGGGCCATGATGCCGCGCTCTGACGACATGTCCACGTCGAAGCCGAGCTCCTTGTAGGTCGGCACCGCGCGGGCAAAGATCGAGCGGCGATCGCCGGAATGGGCGAGCATGCGCATATTCTCCGGCGCGGCGGCGATCTCGCCCACATTCAGCCCGATGGTATCGACATGGCGCCCCAGCAGCGCGGTGCGGATTTGCGCGGAGCCGGGAAAATTCACGCTGGTCAGCCGGATCCCGGCGGCGATTTGCAGCAGCACGAGCTGCAGATGGTCATCCGTGCCGATGCCGGGCGAGCCGAAGGTCAGGTGTTCCGGCTGGCGCTTCGCCTGCTCGATCAGGTCGGCCAGGGTCCGAATCGGGCTCTGCTCATGCACCGCGAGGCAGGAGGGGTCAGAGACGATCAGCGCCACGGGGGCGAATTGCGTGGGCTGGTATTGCGCCGTCCGCTCGATCGGGATGGTCAGGAAGGCCGGCATGGTGGTGGCGATCAGCGTATGGCCGTCGGGCCGCGCGCGGGCGACGGCGGCGAAGGCGACCTCGCCACCCGCGCCGGCGCGGTTCTGCACCACCACCGAGCCACCGATGCGCGGCTCCAGGAAACGGGCAAAGGTGCGGGCCATGATGTCAGTGCCGCCGCCGGGGGTGAAGCCGACGACGATCTCGATCGGTCGCTCGGGGAAGCGCGGCTGGGCCAGGGCGGGCGCGGCCAGGGTGGCGGCGCCCAACAACAGCAGGCGGCGGTCGTGTCTCATCTTGTCCTCCACATCGTCTTTGTCCCGACGTTGGGGATCGACGATGGGATGAGTCAAGGCTCGTCGCCCTATTCCGCCGCGGCGCGTTTGGCCGAGCCGGCAATGGCCTCTCTCACCCGCGGCATGACCTGTTCCGCCAGCAGGATCATCGAGCGCCGGCCCAGGTCACGGTCCACCCAATCCTTGCCGGCATAGAGCAGCGTGCCGAAATCGCCGACCTCCTCGCGGAAGGCCAGCAACTGGTCCACCACGCGGTTGACCGAACCCGCGATCACCAGCCGGTCGCAGACATGGTCCAGGGTGATCTCCTCATCGGGCTGATCGCGGCGGTCCTTGAAGAGCTCGGCCCGGCCATTGCGTTTCAGCTTGGTGAGCAAGGAGTTGTAGTAGTTGCGATAGGGGCTGTTCGGGGCTTCCGCATAGGCGCGCGCGGTCGCGTCATCCTCGGCCACGAAGATGCTCTTGGCCACGCGCCAATTGGCGGGGTCCGCCGGGCGGCCGGCCCGCTCGCAGCCCTCGACATATTTCGGCCAGTGGCTGCGCACCCAGGCGGGCATCAGGAAGTTGGCAGAAATCGGCTCCCAGCCCCTGGCCGCCGCTTCCGTCACGCCCTTGGAGAAGGGGGCGACGGCGGTGACCACGATGGGCGGGTGCGGCCGCTGCAAGGGTTTGAGGAAAATGCCCTGGCCGATCTCGGGGAAGAGCGTGCGCTCGGTGCTCACCTTCCAGAACTTGCCGTCGAGATTATAGGGCGGCTCGCGCGTCCAGATCTCGAGGACCATGTTGATGGCTTCGAGGAACATCGCGTTGCGGTCGCGATCGAGATTGCCGAAGGCCTCGGCATCGGAGAGCAAACCGCCCGGGCTGATGCCGAAGATGAAGCGGCCATCGAGCATGTGATCGAGCATCGCGATCTGCGCCGCCACCGCCGCCGGGTGCGCGTTTGGCATGTTCACCGTGCCGGTGCCGAGCTTGATCCGCTTGGTCTTCGACGCCAGCGAGGCCAGGAACATCGTGCAGGAGGTGATATTCTCGGCGGCGTCCGTCACATGCTCGCCGCACAGCGCCTCGGAGAAGCCGAGCTCATCGGCCAACACGAAGGCCTCGGTGTCTTCCCGGAGGCATTGGCGCCAATCCTTGCCGATGGGATGGATCGGCATGGTGAAAAACCCGAGCTGCATGGGGCATCTCCAATCGTTGAAGGGTCGGCGAGGGCATAAAGGTCATGCGGCTCCGGCGCGGGGCGACGGCTTTCGGCCGAGCGATATTGCATGGCTTTGTGGGATCGTTGAAGGCATGCGGGCGTCCATCCTCGCGGGTGATGCGCGGTGGATCGTCGGATGGGGCGTTGCTGGCTGGGGCTCCGCCCATGTGGCATCCCGGGCGGCGGCAGCCTTCATCCCGGCGATGGCGGGCAATCCCTGCCATCCACCGTTGTGACATCGTGCCGGTGGATCATCTCCATCCGCGAAAATGCGGAATTTTGGGCTGCGAGACAATGCGCCCCGTCGAAGCGGCGTCAGACGTCACTGCGCTGGTGGAGCACCCGCCATGGGCGCAGCGGGCTGGGAATGCGGCGCTGGCGAAGGTCGAGCCCGGAGAGAATTGAGCTTTCTCGCTATTCCTGCAGGACATAGGTGAAAAAGCGCATCCGTCCCTCGGCATCGATCTCCCGGTAAAGGCCCTGCACCTCCGACTCGAAGCCGGGAAACAGGTTGGCGCCCCGCTCGAACACCTTGAGATAGTCGATCATCGGCTGCGCCGCCGCGGTCAGGCGCTCGCCCGGAATGATCGTGGCGATGCCGGGGGGATAGACCACCCACAAGGTCGCCGCGATCCGTCCGCCCAGCTCATCCAGCGGCAGGTAGTCGACCTTGTTGCGCACCATCTCCCGCACCGCGGCCTGCGGCGACATCGCGATATCGGGGAAATGCTCGGCGCGGAACTGGCGTTGCTGCAGGTCGCTGGTGGCGTGGGCGCGATGGAAATCATGCATCGCGGCGCAGAGGTCGCGCAGCCGGGTGCCGCTGTAGCGGGCGGGGCGGCGGGCGACGAAGTCGGGGATCACGTCGTCCAGAGGCGCGTTCTCGTCATGCAGTTTCTTGAAGGTGACGAGGTGGCTCAGCAGCGTGCCGGCCTTGCTGCTCTCCACGCCGGGTGTCAGCAGGAACAGCAGGCTGTTGAGGTCGTTCTTCTCCGGCACGATGCGGTTTTGCCGCAGATATTCTGCCACCACCGGGGCGGGGATGCCATGCGCGGCATAGGCGCCGGTGGCGCGGTCAAAGCCCGGGGTCAGCAGGGTCAGCTTGTTCGGGTCGGTCATGGCGAAGCCGGTCGGCAGGTCGCGGAAGCCATGCCAGGCGGCACCGGGCTTGAGTTCCCAGTAGCCCGGCTCGGCGGCCAGGGCTTCGGTGGCCACATCTTCCCAGGCCATCTCGCCGGAGGGCGTCATCACGCGGTCAGGCACGAAGGGCTCGAAGAACCACTGCCGGGCGGGCTCGGCCTCGCGCTCGGCGTATTCGCGTTGTATGGCGCGCAGCTTCTTCCGCAGCTCGATGCCCAGGCAGATGGTGTCGTCCCACAGCACCTCGCCCGAGCGGCCCTTCATCATCTGCGCGCCGACATCGAGCGAGGCGAAGAGCGGGTAGAAGGGCGAGGTGGAGGCATGCACCAGGAACATCTCATTGAAGCGATGATGCCCGACATGCCGGCGCTGCCCCTTCAAATGCTGGTCGCGGACATGGATCTGCGAGGCCTGCGAGAAGCTGGCGAGCTGCTTGTGGGTGGATTGGGTGACGATGATGCCCGGCGAATCCGGGCCGAGTGACTCGAGGCCCATCCCGAAACGGCGGCGGAACAACGGGTGGAACTTCATGAAGCCGG
>LNFM01002172.1_pt1 | contig 52037 bp, 44 predicted proteins | sample 596031 | NCBI WGS metagenome assembly LNFM01 (sample SAMN04254537, study PRJNA301005) | activated carbon metagenome | isolation source: dual media filters at the Ann Arbor, Michigan drinking water treatment plant | place: USA: Ann Arbor | reverse complement strand
CCGACAAGACGCTCGCCTCGGCCGACCTTCGCGGCCAGTTTTATTTGTTGAACGTCTGGGGTTCCTGGTGCGTTTCCTGCCGCGAGGAGCACCCGGTACTCGTTGAACTCGCCAGGAAAGGCGCGATTCCGATCTACGGCTTGAACTGGAAGGACAAGCACGACGAGGCCATCGCATGGCTCAAGCGACATGGCGATCCCTACGTTGGCAGCGGCGTCGACCGTGACGGCAAAGTGGCCATCGACTTCGGCGTCTACGGTGCCCCCGAGACGTACCTGGTAGATCGCAAGGGGATCATCCGTTACAAGCAGACCGGACCCCTCACCTGGAAGATCATTGAGGATAAGATCCTGCCCTTGATCGCCACGATGTAAGGTTGCTCGCAAGGGCGAGGAGGAAATTGCGATGAAGGCGTTGCGACTGGTGGGTGGAGCCGTCCTGGCAAGTGCGACGGTGATCTGTGCTGCGCAGGGGTTTCCGGCCAAACCCGTACGGATCGTTTCGCCGTATCCGCCAGGCGGCGGCAACGACACCTTGGCGCGCACGATTGCGCCGAAGCTCACGGAACTGTTGAAGCAACAGGTCATCGTCGAGAACAAACCCGGTGCAAACACCATCATCGGAACCGAGCATGTCGCTCGCTCGGCACCCGATGGCTATACGATGGTGTTGGTGCCCAACAGCTTGGCGATCAATCCGTTTCTGTACCCGAAGATTCCGTACGACGCCGCCCGGGACTTCACGCCGATTTCGCTCGTCGGTCAGTCTCCCCTCGTGGTCGCCGTGCACCCGTCGATGCCGACGAAGGACGTGCGGGCGCTCATCGAGCTTGCACGCACGCGTCCGACGCAGGTGCAGTACGGATCCTCCGGCATCGGTTCGGTAGGACACATGTCCGTCTCGCTGCTGGAAATGATGACGGGTGCGCGCTTCCAGCACATTCCCTACAAGGGCACCGCAATCATGATGCAGGATGTCCTCTCGGGGCAGTTGACGTTCACGTTCACCTCGGCACTCGGTGTGATGCCGCATGTGCGCAGCGGCCGTTTGCGGGCCATCGCCGTGACCGGGGACAAACGCTCGCAGGCGTTGCCCGATCTGCCGACGGTCGCCGAGTCCGGCAATGTGCCCGGCTACTCGTTCATCCTTTGGTACGGATTGCTCGGTCCGGCGAATCTGCCCGCCGATGTACTCGCCCGCTTGAATGGGGATATCGGGCGTACGCTCCAGGATGCCGACATTCGTACCCGGCTGGGCAACCAGGGCGTCGAAGCGACGCCCACGACTTCGAAGGCGTTTTCCGAGCTGATCGCATCCGATCTCAGGAAGTACGCCAAGGTCGTGCCTGCCTCAGGAGCGAAGGCGGAGTGACCCGTTCAAGCAATGCACATCGTGCCGGTTCGCCATGCGGGCGGGCGCGTCCGAATCGCGAAGCAATGAGGAGGTTGCATGAGTAGCGGTGAGCGGCGCATCGTCCGGATGCGGGCAGGAAGCGCAACGATCGCCGCGTTTGCGGTTACAGCGACTATCAATATTGGGATCGGTCATGCGGCTGAAGGGACTTATCCCCATCGACCGGTCAGATTGATTGTCCCCTACGCAGCCGGAGGCAATGGGGACATCGTCGGACGCATCGTGGCCGACGGCTTGACTGCACGTCTCGGTCAGCACGTGGTGGTCGACAATCGTCCAGGTGGCGCGAGCATCATCGGCACCGACCTCATGGCGAAATCGCCGCCGGACGGATATACGATCGCCGTTGTCGCCAGCACGATTGCCGTGCTGCCCAGTCTGCACGACAAGCTGCCTTACGACACGCTGAAGGATCTCGCACCGATTTCGCTGGTCGGACAGACGCCCCAGGTCCTTGTCGTGACGCCGAGTCTGGGCGTTAGCAGCGTAAAGGAGTTCGTCTCGCTCGTGAAGGCGAAGCCGAATACATTCAACTACGGTTCAACGGGTGTGGGCGGGACGGCCAACATCGCAGGCGCACTGCTCAATCTGATGGCCGGGATCCGGTTGGTACATGTGCCGTACAAGGCCACCGCTCAAAGTTTGACCGACGTGATCGCCGGGCATCTGCACGTGGCCATTCCCAGCATTACGGCTTCGTTGCCGCATATCCGCTCGGGGAAGGTCCGTGCGCTCGGTCTGACGAGCCTGAAGCGGTCGAATCAACTGCCCGACGTACCGACGATCGATGAGGCCGGCGTTCCGGGATATCAGGCGGTGATCTGGAACGCGGCCCTTGCACCGGCCGGAACACCGAAGCCGATCCTCGCTCGCCTGAGCACGGAAGTCGCAGCGGCAATGAAGTCGCCGGAGGCGCAGAAGCGCTATGGCGCCCTGGGGGCCGAGACCATCGGCAGCACTCCGGAGGAGTTCGCGAAATTCCTGCGCGCGGAGATCGAGCAGTATGCGAGAGTCGTCAAGGCCAGCGGCATGAAGGCGGAGCTGGCTCGCTAGCAGGGTGGCAAAATGAGCGCGCCATGCGGCTGGGGTGGGGCACGGCGGCACGGCGCGCAGTGCGCCGTACAGGGAGTCGTAAACATATGAAAAGCACATTCGTCGGCCGAACCTGCGTCGCGGGTTTCGCCCTGGTGGCTGCGCTCGGTGCATCGGCACAGAAGTTTCCGGAGAAGCCGATACGGCTCGTCGTGCCGTTCGCGCCCGGCGGCAATATCGACATTACGGCGCGTACGATTGCGCCCGGTTTGTCCGAGGTACTCGGGACGCAGGTCGTCGTCGACAACCGGGGCGGGGCGTCGGGCACCATCGGTGTCGATCTGGTCGCGAAATCGCCGCCGGATGGTTACAACCTCGTGGTGGGTTCGACCGGGACGATTACCGGCGCGCCCAGCCTTTATCCAAAACTGCCATACGATCCGGTCCGGGATCTTGCGCCGATCAGCCTGGTCAGTGAAGTACCGATCATGATCGTGGTGCATCCGGCGCTGCGTGCGAAGAACATGCAGGAGCTGGTGGCGCTCGCAAAGGTCAAACCCGGCCGCATGACCATGGGCTCGCCTGGCGCGGGTTCCACGAATCATCTCGCCGGGGAAATGTTTCAGCTGGCCACCGGCGTGAAGCTGACGCATATCCCGTACAAGGGCAGTGGCCCCGCACTGATCGATCTGATGGGCGGGCAGATCGATCTGATCTTCGATCAGATGACGGCGTCGATCGGTTACGTCAAGGGCGGGAGACTTCGCTCGATCGGTGTGGCGTCGCCGAAGCGCTCGGGTCAGTTGCCCGATGTGCCGACTTTAGCAGAGCAGGGCTGCAAGGGATGCGAGGCGTCGACCTTCGCAGGATTGTTCGCGCCGGCGAACACTCCGAAGGTCATCGTCGATCGGCTCGCGGATGCGGTCGCGAAAGTGGTCGCATCGAAGCCCGTTCACGATCGATTCGTCAGCCTGGGTGCGGATCCCATGACGAACAAACCCGATGCGTTTGCTCAGATGGTGAAGGACGACGTAGCCCGCTGGGCGCGCGTCGTGAAGGACGCGAATATCAGGATCGAGTAGTGCGCCCAGGGCAAGCCGATGCCGCGGCGATCCGGTTCGGCATCAACCCACCACACCGATGTTCCAGGGCACGAACTCATGATCGCCGAGCCCGAGTTCCTCGCTCTTGCTTCTTTCGCCCGAGCAGATTCGCAGCGTGTGCTCCAGTATTTTCTCGCCCATCGCCTGGACCGTGGCCGTGCCGTCGAGAATCTCGCCGCAATTGATGTCCATGTCTTCGGTGAGCCGGGAGTACATCGGAGTATTCGTCGCGAGCTTGATCGACGGCACCGGCTTCGCGCCGAAGCAGGATCCGCGGCCCGTCGTGAAGAGGATGACGTTTGCGCCGCCGGCAATCTGGCCGGTTGCCGAACAGGGATCGAAGCCGGGCGTATCCATGAAAACGAAGCCCTTCTGCCTGACAGGTTCGGCGTACCGGTAGACCTCCATCAAGGGGCCGGTGTCGCCTTTCATCGACGAGCACAGCGACTTCTCGAGGATGTTGGCGAGACCGCCGTGCTGATTGCCGGGGCTCACGACGCCGTTGATCTGGGTATCCCGGCCTACGGTATAGACATCCTTCCACCAGCGGATGCGTTCGACGAGCTTCTCGCCGACTTCGCGCGAGCGTGCGCGTCGTGTCAGGGTATGCTCCACGCCGTAGATCTCGGGCGTCTCGGAGAGTATGGCCGTGCCGCCGTGTCGGACCAGAAGATCCATCGCGGCACCGAGGGCCGGATTCGCGGTGATCGAGGAAAAGCCGTCCGAGCCGCCGCACTGCAGACCCACCGTAATGTGGCTGGCGGGTACAGGCTGACGGGTGACGCGATTCGCGACCGGAAGCAGTTCCTTCACCGCAGCGATGCCCGCTTCGATCGTCTTGCGTGTACCGCCCGATTCCTGCATCACGAAGGTCTGCAGGCGTTCGCCGCCCTTCAGGTCAGGATGCGCGGCAAGCAGTCCGCTGATCTGATTGCGCTCGCAGCCCAGGCCGATCACGAGGCCGGCCGCGATGTTGGCATGCATGGCGTAGCCTGCCATGGTGCGACGAAGCAGATCCATCGGTTCACCGGTCATCTCCATGCCGCAGCCGAGCCCGTGCGCAAACGCGACAACGCCGTCGACGTTCGGATACTCGGCGAGGCGCTCCGGTGTAAACCACTCGGCGATCTTGTGGACGACGGTCGCCGAGCAGTTCACGGTCGACAGGATGCCGACGTAGTTTCGCGTGGCGACCTGTCCGTTGGCGCGAACGATGCCCATGAACGTCGCTCGCTGCTGCTCGGGCAGCAGCTCCACGGGTCGATAGTCCTGGGCGTGGGCGTAATCGCGGTCGAATTCGCGGAATTCGACGTTGTGCGAATGGGCGAGTGCCCCCGCCGGGATGGCGCTCGATGCGAATCCGATCACGACGTTGTACTTGCGTATCGGTTCGCCCTTTTCGATGGCGCGGGAGGCGACCTTGAAGCCGGCCGTGACCTGGCTCTTGCAGAGCAGTCCCTCGGGTTCGAGCCTGGTGCCGATGCCGAGATCGGTGCGGGCAACCACGACGTTATCGTTCTCGTGCAGACGGATCGTATGCCCGGCAGCGGGCTTTTCTCGAATTTCGATCAGGGCCATGGGACGCTCGCGGTGTAAGGAAAAGGGCTGCAGCGCAGCACGATGTCAGCCCTTCATTATCGCCGTGGTCCCGCGGCCCCCGCCAGCCTTGCCTGGCGTCCCTCGGCATAAGCCGACGTCGTCGGTCAGGACAAATTGGCTTCGACGAGTTCCACGATCCGGCTGGAGAGCGCACGATCGACTTCGGCGTCCTTCTGTGCGACCACGACGATACGCGTGGTATCGGAGTCCAGCGGCGACAGTTCCGCCCTGATCTGGCGATCGCCGAGCAGGGCCCGGATGATGACTTTATCGTCGGTCTGGTAGAGGTACGCAAGTTGCGCACGCATGTCCGACAGCGCCCCGAGTAGCGCCTCACGCACGACGCCGGGCGTCGCGGGAAGGGTCGTGAGCCATCGACCACCCGGGGATCGCTCGGCCGTCGGACGAGTGGCCGGGGGAGGCTGATCCGACGCCTGCCAGGGGTGGGGACAATGGGGAGCGACGCGTTGATGCAGGCGGTGATCCGCGGTTTTCATGGGCAAACTCCGTGCAATGATTTCCATTGCTGCATGTGCGCGCACGGCATGTGCCCGGGTCGCGACAAAAGTTCACGCACTGCGGTCCGGTCGCGGAATACGTTTCATCCTTTGTCCGAAACTCAACCAGTCAAGTAGCCCCATATCTTCAGAGGAGATCACAATGCATAAGATGCGAATCAGCGAGCTGCACTACCCGATGGGTGCAGGCGAAGGGAATCCGACTCTGGAAAGTGCAATTCGCAACGGGTTGCTTGTGTTCGTCGTCGCATGGGTGGCCGCATGTGCCCATCAGCCTGCCGCGGATAAAGTCGAACCGACTCCGGTGAATCTGTCGGGCTATTCGCCGGCATTCCGTGCAGGGTTTGGCGACGGTTGCGAGACTGCGCGCGGCAGGAACAGGAAGATCGATACGCGCTATGCCGAGGAGGACCAGTATCGGCGCGGATGGGATGACGGCAGGGCGATCTGCGCGCGCCGTTGAAGCGTTCCGTCGAACATCGTGCGCAAGGAAGGTCCACCCGACCTTGGACGAGCAGTCCCTCGAGCAGAGCGATGGCCCCGACGCGATGCCTCAGAAGAATTCGTTCTTGGCGACGGCCCGGGTCAGCGCCATGAGCCCCAGCTGCAACTGCGTTCGAGCCACTTCGATCCAGCGACTGTCATAGTCCAGGTTGTCCTGCTCGAGGTAGCTGACCAGATCCCGGCACTGCTTGCCCAGGTGCTTGACCATGTTCATGTCACCGATTTGGGCGGCATTGAGGGGTTTGTGACCGGTAATCAGACTTTCTTCGCCTTGCATGCCCACTCCTTTCAAGTGCTATGACGTTGTCAGCAAGAGCCGACGGCGCGATTTCCGACTCAAAGCAATTTTCCCGCCAGGCACAGGTTCATGCCATTACGCCCGAAAATCGGCGTATCGCATAACAACATCGCTCGCACAGGTGTTGACGATTGGACTCAAATGTCGTCAAGTCGTCGCAGAATCATGGCTACGGGATCCACGGGAAACCCGCCCAGCCGCTGGGCATACACGCGCACATTGCTAGCGGCGCAGGCGTTCTTCGCTGTTCCCGGAACGCCGACAGCTTGTGGCGGCAGATCGCGTTCCAGGGCGAGTTGCTGCAGGCGCTCGGCTTCCAGTTCGACGCGTTGAATCATGGCACGCAGGCTCTGCGTCGCGTCGATTCGAAAGTGCTCGGGTGGCACCTTCAGTGCGCCTCTCACCGACCGGAGCGGCCGCACGATTCCGTCGCGCCAAGGGGCGGCGAGGGCCTCGATGCGATCGACATCATCGGCATCGATGAGGCGACCTGCACGCGCAAGGAACAAGACATAAAACAGGACGTTCACGTCGGCGCCGCATTCGTCCTGCAGCCTCATGCAGGCCGCGGGAACACCCGCTTTGCCGTAAAGCGCAAGCGAGAATCGCCAGAAAGGGGAGGCGTCCTGGGCGAGGCCGGTCATCAGGGTGCGGGATCGTGGTTGGGCTAGGGAGCGCGCTCGTCGGACGCCGCTTCCGGATCGCGCCAACGTTTGACGACATGCGGATCGATGCCGAAGAGGTCGAGGGCACGCCCGACGCTTTGGGTCACGATATCGTCGACGGAGGCCGGGTGGTGGTAAAAGCCGGGAACAGGAGGCATGACGATGGCCCCGTTGCGCGTTGCCTGAGCCATCAGCTCGATATGTCCCGCGTGCAGCGGTGTTTCGCGGAACAAGAGCACGACCCGTCTACGCTCCTTCAGGCACACATCTGCAGCGCGCACTACGAGTTCCTCGTCGTAGCAATGGGCAATGCCGCTCAACGTTTTCACGGAACACGGCGCGACCAGCATGCCTTCGGTGCGGAAGGACCCGCTTGATATCGCAGCACCGATGTCCTTGGGATTGTAGAGCGTATCGGCGAGTGCCCGGATCTGGTCGATGGAACGGTCGGTTTCCTCGGCGATCGTGCGAGCGGCAGACGAAGAGAGGATGAGGTGCGTCTCCACACCGGCACAGCCGCGCAGGAGTTCGAGTGCACGAATCCCGTAGATGACGCCGGATGCGCCGGTGATGGCAACGATCAGGCGCTTCTTGTTCGATGTCGACATGCTGTTCATGGTGCCCCCTCGCAGGCCACGACGAAAGGCACAACGACGCCTGGAAAGGGAAGGACCGGCACAGGGGAGGATGAAGATAAAACGTGCGAGAATCCTAACAGAATCGGAGGCGGCCCAGCGCTGCCCGTGACGGCCGTCTTTGCGAACGAGGCCGGTCAAGAATTCAAACAACGACACTGTGGGAGCCACGATATGTCGAACAGTACTCGAATGTTGCTGCTTGTTGCGGTCGGCCTTGCGGTCACTGGACCGCTTGCAGCCTACGCACAAAGCAAGGGAGAGGGTTATCCGGAACGTCCGGTACGCCTGATCGTGCCTTTCCCCCCGGGCGGAGGCACCGATCTCGTGTCCCGCACCATTCTGCCGGCGTGGACTTCGCTCATGGGACAGCAGATCGTCATCGATAACCGCGGCGGTGCGCAGGGGCTGCTCGGCACGGGGCTCGGCGCCAAAGCAGCGCCGGACGGCTACACGCTCACCATCGCAGAGATCGGGGCGGTCGCGGTCATGCCCGGCATGACCACGAAGCTCGCGTTCGATCCGTCGAAGGACTTTGCGGCAATCAGCCAACTGATCGAACAGCCGTACATCATGGCGATTCATCCCTCGGTGGCGGCCAAGACGCTGCCCGAGTTCATTCAGCTCGCAAAAGCCAAGTCGGGTGGATTCAACTTCGGCTCGGGCAATGCCACATCGCATGTCTCGCAGGAACTTTTCTACCGTTCCGCGGGGGCGAAGTTGCAGCACATTCCCTACCGCGGCTCGGGGCCATCCATGCAGGCATTGCTGCAAAACGAAGTGCAGACGATTTTCTCAGGTCCAGGAGCGGCCCTGACACAGGTGCGCGCCGGGCGCATCCGCGCGCTCGCCGTCACGACCGCGAAGCGCTCGCGCGAGTTTCCGGATGTCCCGACCCTGACCGAGCAGGGGTTCAAGGGCTTCACCATCAGCGGATGGTACGGTCTCGTCGCTCCAGCCGGTACGCCTGCATCGGTCATCAAGCGGCTCAATGCGGATATCGTCAAAGTGCTTTCAACCGGCGACGCACCGCAACAGCTGCGAACGCGGGGTTACGATCCCGTACCGACGTCCCCCGAGGAGTTCGGCAGGTTCATGCGCGCCGAGATCGTGCGCTGGACGAAAGCCGTGAAAGACTACGGGATCACTTCGAGCGACTGACACAAAGGCGTGGACCTTGCATGTAAACGTGCACGGTCCGCCGCATCCGCATGGTTCCCTATTCGCTTGCCGCGCCGATCCTGCTGCGGCTCGACCCCGAGCGTGCGCATCGGATCGCCATCGCTGCGGTCAAGCTCGGGCTGGCCGGACGCGATGACCGGCCGGACCCACCACAGCTGAACTGCAAGGTCTGGGGGCTCGATTTTCCGAACCCCGTCGGTCTTGCCGCAGGGTTCGACAAGGACGCCGAAGTCTACGAGCCGATGTTGCGTCTGGGCTTCGGATTCGTCGAAACCGGGAGCGTCACGCCGCGGCCTCAGACCGGAAACCCCAAGCCGCGTCTGTTTCGACTGGTCGAAGACGGCGCCGTCATCAATCGCTTCGGCTTCAATAGTTGCGGGCTTGAGCCGTTTGCGCACCGTCTCGGTCAACGTTCGGGCCACGGCATCGTCGGTGCCAATCTGGGTAAGAACAAGGAAACCGACGACGCCGCTGCGGACTACATCAAGGGCATCGCTGCCGTTGCGCCGCACGCGGACTATCTCGTCTGCAATGTGTCGTCGCCCAACACACCGGGCCTGCGCGGCCTGCAAGCGCGCGGTCCGATCATGGATCTGCTCGGTCGGCTGGTGCAGGCGCGCGATTCGGCGGCCACTCAGCGGGGTCGGCCGTTGCCGCTGCTGACCAAGGTGGGCCCGGATCTGTCCGAGGAACAGGTCAGCGACATCGCGGAAGTCGCGCTCGCCTGTGGCATCGACGGGCTGATCGTCGGCAATACCACCGTCACGCGTCCTCCCGGGCTCAAGAGCCGCCACCGGGAGGAGTCCGGCGGCCTATCCGGGCGTCCGTTGTTCGAGCACGCAAATTCGTGCCTTGCGGCGATGTACCGGTACACGAAGGGACGGATTCCGATCGTGGGCTGCGGCGGCGTGGCAAGCGGCGCCGATGCCTACGCGAAGATTCGTGCCGGTGCGCACCTGATTCAAATGTATTCGGCGCTGGTCTACCACGGACCAGGATTGGTCCGCACCATCAAGGACGAGCTTGCGGCACTTCTCTTGGCCGATGGCTTCGCCTCTGTCGTCGATGCGGTCGGCGTCGACCAGAATCGCGTTGCATGAGATTGACGCCATTGGCGATGGGGTGAGGCGGGATCACGGGTCGGCCGGTTCATCGGCAGGTTGCCGCTTCGGGTCATCGCGCGATGGAATCCGATACATCCATGCGGCAAGGACGAGGCCGAGTATGCCCACGAGCACCTGCAACCACCGATCATCGACCGCGACTGCGATCGAAATGCTCAGGGTGACTGCCATGGTCGCGATCGAAACGAGCTTGATCCGGTAGGGGATGCTTCGGTGCGTTCGCCATTCGAGGATGGCAGGGCCGAACGCCCTCGTGTTGAGCAGCCGGTTGTAGAACCGCGTCGACGCCCGGGCGAAGCACGCGGCGGCGAGTAGCATGAACGGCGTCGTCGGTAAAAGGGGCAGAAATGCTCCCAGGATGCCGAGCGCCACGAACAGGCATCCCAGTGCGAAGAACGCCAGCCGTACGGTCGCGCTGCCATGCTTGTTGACGTGGTGGCTGTAATCCTTGCGCTGCATGGCCGTGGAGCATGATCCGCGCTTTGACCTGGGTCAATCGACGAATGCGAACTTCACGCCAGCGGGTGCGCGGAGCGCTTTTCCCGCCCCTACGCGCCCGGGGTTCTCTGGGTTATGATCTTGTCGACCGTGGGTACAGTGGACTGTGCGGTCCGGCGACCCACCACGCTTGTCTACTTCTACCGAGACCGGAGGAATCATGAGCATCACCATCGAGCAGTTCTCATCCGAGTGCAGCAAGATCCTGAGTGCAGAGCCAGGGCCGGCCGGGCGTCAAAAAGTCTGCGATCTGTTGCGCAAGGCACTGAGCGACGAGGCCTTCGTCGCCAGTACGCTGACCGACGACATTCCCGAGCGCAAGGTGCTCTACGAGGATCCCAAGCTCGGTTTCTGCATTTTGGCCCACCATTACCAGGGGGCGCGAGAGAGTGCACCGCACGATCATGGGGCGTATTGGGCCATCTATGGTCAGGGGCGTGGCGAGACGAATATGACCGACTGGGATCTCGTTGAAGCAGCCTCCGAGCAGAAGCCGGGCAAGGTCCGCAAGAACAAGACTTACACGTTGTCCCCCGGAATGGCCTACCTCTACAACGAGGGCGATCTGCATTCGCCGAGCCGCGCAGGCAGCACGCGCCTGATTCGGATCGAAGGCAAGAACATGGAAAACGTGAAGCGCCTGAAGTTCGAGCCGGTCGCCTGATTCGTTCGGGCTGCGCCAGGATGCTGTGTAACAGGCGTTCTGGCGCTGACGATGGCGTGCTCAACCCGGGATGTCGAATTCCATGGTGAGCACGTTGCGTCCGGCGCCGTAGCGGTAGTCCATGCGGTCGGAGAGCCGGCGCGCGATCAGGACGCCCAAACCACCTTCAGGGCGATCTTCTTTGTCGAGTTCGAGGTCCGTGTGGTGCTGTATCGGATCGTACGGCGGCGCTGCATCGCTGTATTCGATGATCATGGTCTGGCCGCGCTGTTCGATACGCAGCCAGGCGGATTCATCGCATTCCCGACCATAGCCGTGCATGACCGTATTCGTGAACAGTTCTTCGAGCACGAGTTCGATCCGCCCCGCGACCGGCTCCGTGAGGGAGGCAGCCGCGATGCAGTGGCGTGTATAGGCGAGGATGGCGGTGAGCGAAACCATCCGGGCGGCGAAGCGTAGGGGCGTTTTGGTCATCATGACGTAGTATTAGATCAACGAGTAAGGGGAGGTGCAATGTCCAGATTTCTGATCGCAGCAGTTGCCGCGATGTTTGCCGCCGCTGCCTGGGCAGGACAGCCAGCCGGCGTCGTGAAAATCGTCAAGGGCAGTGTGGCGCTCGAACGCGCGAATGAAAAGCGCACTCCCGCAGCCGGCGAGCGTGTCGAGGCAGGGGATCGCATCATCACGGGCGCCGACGGACGAATCGGCGTCACGCTCACGGACAACACGCTGTTGTCCGCGGGGCCGAATTCCTCGGTGGTCCTCGACAAGTACGCATTCGACTCGACGACACACGCAGGCGTCATCGATACCTCGGTGCGCCGGGGCACGCTCGCCGTGGTCTCCGGCAAGATTGCCAAGCAGTCTCCCCAGTCGGTCCGGTTTCGCACCTCCAACGCGATCCTCGGCGTGCGCGGCACGACCTTCGTGATCGACGCGGGCAACGGCGAGGGGCAGTAGATCAGTGCATCCAGCCATTCCCATACTCGCAATTGCTGCCCTGGTTTCGTGGATCGGCGAAGATCCGCCGCCGGCGCCCACCGTCAAGGAACGGATCATCCTCCTCCCCGACGCGGACGGTCGAGTCGGCGCAGTGACAGTCAGCGGCGCAGGCGGTGAGGAAGCCAGTCTGGATCGAGCATACGCCACGGCCCAGATCATGAGCGACGGAAAAATACAAAGCGGTGAAGAAACGGCCGAATCCGTGCGCCAACGCTATGGCTCGACATTTGGAACGCTGCCGCCCGTGCCCGTCTCGTTCAACGTCTATTTTCTCTTCGACAAGGATGAACTCACGCCCGAGTCGACGGCGCAGTTCGGCTCCATCAAATCCGAACTCGCCCACCGGCCCGCGCCGGAGATCGTCGTGATCGGTCATACGGACCGCGTCGGAACACTGGAGTACAACGACAAACTTTCGTTGAAACGGGCCGACGTGGTTCGTGCCGCGCTCGTGGCTGCCGGTATTCCCCCAGGACAGATCGATATCGCCGGCCGAGGGGAGCGTGAGCCCTCGGTGGCGACCCCGGACGAAACGGCAGAACCTCGCAACAGACGCGTTGAAATCATGGTTCGTTGATCACCTGCTGCGAACCCAACCAGCGCAGCACCAGCAGGGTGAGGTCATCGGCGCAAGCGGCACCCGCGACGAACCTGGCGACGTCGTCCTGGATTGCCCTCATTGCCTGCACCGCGGACGTGGCAACGGGCAACGAGGCGATGCAGGATACGAGGCGCTCCATGCCATAGAGCTCGCCGGCATCGTTCTGCGCTTCCGTGACCCCATCGGTGAAGAGGACAAGCAGCGCACCCGATCGCAGTACGCAGGATTGTTCTTCGTACTCGTACTCGTCGAGCACGCATAGGGGGGGGCCGGACGCGGTACGATCGAGCTGGTTGACGCCGGCTTCATCGCGCACGTACGGCGCATCGTGACCCGCGATCCAGTAACGCAGATAGCCGGTGGAAACATCGAGTATCGCTGCGAATGCCGTGACAAAGAGCGACTCCGGGTTGTCGCGCGAAATTTCGATGTTCGCCTGGGTCAGTGGCCGCAGCGAGGCGTCGTCGGGCCGCAATGCGATGCTTTTCGTGAGCACCTTCGTGATCGACATGAAGAGGCTCGCCGGAATGCCTTTACCGGAGACATCGGCGATCTGGAAAAAGAGCCGACGCCCGTCGAGCATGAAGAAGTCGTAGAGATCCCCGCCCACGGAGCGAGCCGGTTCCACGACCGCAGCGAGTTCGAACCGGGTCTCGTTACGGAAGCTGCTCTCGGCACGCGGCAGGATCCCCATCTGGATGCGTCTTGCTACCTCGATTTCCCCGGCTACCCGAGCCGCGGCTTCGCGCGCCTCGCGCAAAGAATGCTCCGATAAGCGGCGTTCGTGGTCTGCCACGGCAAGAGCGCTCGCCGACAAGCTCGCGAACACGACGAATAGCGCGACCATCACAGAGGCGGCGTCGACGAGGAGTCCATACCAGAGGAAGAGCGAGAAGCCTGCCGCGCATACGGCGACGAGGATGGTAGAAATCAAAAAGGCAGCACGATAGCGGCGCATCCTGGGCGCCACCCCGATGAGGATCGCTGCGAGCAGACCGAGGGCGGCAGCCTCGGCGACAGCCATCCATTGCGGCCGAGTGAGGTGCCGACCGTCGAAAAAGCTCTCGATCATCTGGGCGTGCGCATCGACGCCGGGCACGTAATCGCCGAGGGGGGTGGTCTTGTAGTCCATGAGGCCCATGCCCGTCAGTGCGACGATGACGATCTTGTGGCGGAACATGTCCGGATTCGCCTGTCCGTTCAGGACATCGAGCGCCGACACATAGCGTTCGGCGATGCGCGGACTGAAGTGGATCCAGACGTCTCCCGCCGCCTGCGTCGGGACATGGAGATCACCGACACGCATCGATTTCACGCGCCCCTCGGCCGATTCGATCTCGATGGCCGACGTGCCTGTCGCGACACGCAGCAGCTCGAGCGTGAACGACGGGACGGGTGTGCCGCGCACACGAGCGAGGAGAGGCACCCGTCGTACGACGCCGAATTCGAGGTCGGTCGACAGCAATCCCTGTCCTGACGCGGCAAGTTGCAGTTGCGGCAGGCTCGACAGGCTATAGGAGTAACTGCGCACATTGTCAGGCAGTGCTCCGCCGCGTACGACGATCGGCCAGGTACGCAGTGTGTGGCGGTTGCCGGTCGACTGCTCGTCGAAACCCGCGGCGCCGAGGACCACCGGATTACGCCGCAGCGCCGCGGCGAGGATTCCGTCGTAGGGAGATAGCCGCGCCAGGGCCTCCAGGGCGACAGGGTCGTGCTTGCCGATGCGACCGAGCAGTGCTTCGGGCGAGGTCTGGTCGGGCTCGGCCATGATGATGTCGAGACCGATCGCCAGTGCACCCAACTCGCCGATCGCATCGATCAGTTCGGCCAGTCGCACGCGCGGCCACGGCCATTGGCCCAGATGCTGCAGCGCGCGCGCATCCACCTCGACGATCGTGACCGGGCCGGACAATCTCTCGCGGGGATAGACGCGCTGATAGGTGTCGAACCAGGCGAGACGCAGACGTTCGACAGGCAATGGCGAGGGCAGGACGACAAGTGCGCACAATGCGATCGTCCAGGCAATCGCGATCCAGCGTCCGCGTCCGGCGCGCAGCGCGCGGATGACGGCAGGGAGCACGACGTCGATCAAAGCGCGATCTCGAGCCCGTCGTAGGCCGAGAGGATTCCGAGCGACATCTGATCCCGGGTGATTTCCTCGAAGCGACGCGTCTCGCGCAATACGCCCTCGATGCGCTCGTCGTCGTAAGCCGGTTCGTGATGGAACATGCACAGGCGGCGTACACCGGCGGCCTGGCAGAGTTCCACACCCATGATGTTGCTGGAATGTCCCCAGTCCGCTTTTACTGAAATGGCATCGGCCAGGGCGTACATGGCATCGAAGACAACGAGATCCGCGCCGCGAAAGAACTCGACGAACGATTGTCGTTCTTCTGCGTCGTCCACCCGGTGTTCGGAATCGGTCGAGTAGACGAAGCACTTCTCGTGCGCTTCGACCCGATACCCGTAGGAATCCCCCTCGTGGCGCTGCAGCTTCGGGGTGACATTCAAGCCGCCGATGCTGTGGGTGAGTCCGGGGCGCAAGTGGACGAATTCGATCTGCGCCGAGATGCTGGAAAAGTCGACCGGGAAACTGGGGGCGGCCTGCTGACGACGGAAGGCAGCTTCGAGTGCCTCATGGCAGCCGTGGATGACAATGCGGTTGCCTGGGATGTAAGCGGGGCCGAAAAACGGAAGCCCCATGATGTGGTCCCAGTGCAGATGCGACATGAACACGTGATAGGTCTGCGGGATGCTTGGGCCTATGCGCTGCAGAATCGATTGTCCCAGTGGCCGCACGCCGCTGCCGAGATCGAAGATCACGTGTTCAGCGGTACCGGCAACGAGTTCGACGCAGGAGGAATGTCCGCCGTAGGTGCCACGGACATCGAATGAGAGTTCCTGGTCGACGAAGCGCTCGATCGCTTCGTCGGAGTCCAACTTCCGTTGGGATGCCGCTCGAAGTGCGGCGATGACTTTGCGGCGAATCTGGGTTGCGGTCAATGCGACGGGAATCGATCCGCGCGTGCCCCAGAAGCGGACGATCACCCGTGACCTCCGACGGCTTTCACTGCTGCGTCGAGATCGTCGAACAACTCGAAGACGAGATTGAAGCGACTGATGTCGAAGACCTCCCGCACGAGGGGGGCGAGCCCCGCGATCACGATGCGGCCTTTCTGCCCCTTGATCTGACGCGATGCCACCATGAGGATACGCAGCCCGACGCTGCTGACGTAATCTACGCCGCGCATATCGATGACGATCGCACCGGCTTCACCTCGACATTGGTCGAGGTGCGGTTGCAGGCTCGCGCCGAAGGCATCGGCACTGGCATGATCGATACGCCCAACGGGGGCGAGGACAACGCTGCTGCCGCGTTTCGTGACGTTGAGATTCATGATGCCCACGCAAGGGTGCCGATAATCGATTATACCGAGGCGGTCGGCGACGGCGAGCGGATAGAGAAGGACCGCCTGCCATCTGCCGATCGGCTCAGTGCTGTGCGACGGTTTATCGAATCACGATTCCGGTTATCCCGTGAGCGGCCCGGAAGCCCTGCGAAACGGGCTGGGGAAGGCGTACACTGTCGGCCTTTCCGAACTGGCTGCCCTTCGTCTGCGCTACAATCGGTAGTGTCTCCGACGAGCGAGGGCCGCGACAGATGGTGGTGCGTTCGCGCCGGCCGCTGTACGTTCGCAACTTTTCACCGATCCATGGCAAATAGAAAAACTGTTTACAACGAGGCATCTTTCCGGGCTTTGAAGGGGCTGGAGCCGGTCCGTCAGAACCCGGGCATGTACACCCACGTCATCCACCCGCTGCACATCGTCCAGGAGGCGATCGACAACGCAGTGGACGAGGCTCTCGCAGGTTATGGGCGCAAGGTCGTGGTCACGCTTTACCGCGACGGCTCGGCCGAAGTGGCTGATGAAGGTCGGGGCATTCCCGTCGGACTTCATCCCGAAGAGGGCAAGCACGTGGTGGAGATGGCATTCACCATGCTTCATGCGGGCGGAAAGTTCAACAAGGACGGCAACGAGAGTGCCTATGTGATCGCCGGCGGTTTGCATGGCGTCGGTGTGGCGGTCACGAATGCACTTTCGAAGCGGCTCGAAGTCACGGTGTTCCGTGAAGGCGGCAAGCACGAACTCGTGTTCGAGAACGGCGACGTCGTTCAGCCGTTGAAGAGCACGAAGGCCAGGGAATTCGCCGCACGCACGGGAACCGTCGTCCGCGCCTGGCCCGACCCGAAGTACTTCGACGGCCCCAACATTCCTCAGGGGGAACTCGAGCACCTCGTGCGTTCCAAGGCGTACCTGCTGCCTGGTCTCACCACGGTCCTTCGCATCGAAGCGCGGGAAGGCTTCGAAGAAAAGGCCTGGCAGTTCAAAGGCGGCATGGCGCAGTATTTCGACGGCATGCTCGGCGGCCGGGAACTCGCGGCCCCCCTCTTCACCGGAGAGCGTTTTTTCGAGGAAGCGCCCAGCGAACAATCGGCGGAGATCCTCCCCGGCGAAGGCGCAGGCTGGGCCCTCGGCTTTCTTGCCGATGGCGATACGTTCAACGAAAGCCACGTCAACCTGATCCCCACACGGTCCGGCGGCACGCACGAACTCGGATTTCGCAACGGCATCTTCGAGGCCCTCAAGGCTTTCATGGATACGCGCAGCATTACGCCGAAGGGCGTCAAGCTCGTGGCGGAGGACATGTGGTCGCGCGCCTGCTTCACGTTGTCCGCGAAGATCGTGCGTACACAGTTTCACGGCCAGACCAAAGAGAAGCTCACGACCAAGCACGCGGTGAGGCTGCTCGAACTGTGCGTGCGGGATGCCTTCGAGCTTTGGCTCAACGCGCATCCCGAACACGGCAAGCGGATCGCCGAACTCGCCGTCGAGCAGGCGATGAATCGCCTGCGCAAAGGTCAGAAGTACGAGCGCAAGAAATCCTCCGGTGTTGCAACGCTCCCGGGCAAGCTCGTCGAGTGCGCGTCCGGCGACACCTCGCGCAACGAGCTCTTCATGGTCGAAGGGGATTCTGCCGGGGGATCCGCGAAGGAAGCGCGCGACAAGGACACGCAGGCGGTGCTGCCGCTGCGCGGCAAGGTGCTCAATACCATGAGCAAGGACGCGCGTACGGTACTCGCCAACAAGGAGTTGCAGGCCATTGCGACGGCGATCGGCGTCGATCCGCACGGCATCGACGACAATCCCGACCTGTCCGGATTGCGCTATGGCCGCGTCGTCGTGATGACGGATGCCGATGTCGACGGCGGACACATCCAGGCGCTGCTCCTCACGTTTTTCTTCATGCACTGCCCGAGGCTGGTGGAGGCGGGGCGCCTGTACGTTGCGCAGCCCCCGTTGTTCAAGATCGAGGTGCCATCGCAGGGCAAGAACAAGCCGGCACGGCGCGTGTACTGCCTCGACGAGGAGGAACTCGACGACGCGCTCGGTCTGCTGCGCAAGGAAGGCGTAAAGGAGGATTCGTGGGAGATCTCCCGCTTCAAAGGGCTCGGGGAAATGAGCCCCGAACAGCTCTGGGATACCACGATGAACCCGGACACGCGTCGCCTGGTGCAGATGCGCCTCGACCGCGACCAGATCCAGAAAGTGCGCTCCACCTTCGAATTGCTCATGGATGCGGGCGAAGCGGAAGGCCGCCGCAACTGGATGCGGGAACATTGGCGCAGTGTGGAAGCAGATGTATAGGTTCGCCTGCGCGAACCGTGAGGCGCCGTTTCGCCGTGGAACGACTTCGTCGCGGTGAAGCGTGACGCGCCTTCGGCGCAGCGCGGAGCACTCGGGCCGCGACGCCGTTCACCTCTCACCCTTCACCCTTCACGCCAGTTCGAAGGAATGCAATGACCGACGACCGAACCCCCGATCTCTTCGCCGACGAAAGCGACGAGAGCATCGCTCCGATCGAATCACACGCGTCCCAGGCCTATCTGAGCTATGCGGTAAGCACGGTGAAATCGCGTGCATTGCCGGAGGTCGCCGACGGCTTGAAGCCGGTGCAGCGGCGTATTCTCTACGCGATGAGCGTGGCGGGTACGCAAGGTTTTGCGAAGTGCGCGCGCTTTGTCGGCGACGTGCTCGGCAAGTATCACCCGCATGGCGACACCTCGACCTACGAGGCGATGGTGCACCTCGCGCAGCCTTTCAGCATGCGCTATCCGCTCATTGAAGGGCAGGGGAACTTCGGGAGTCGAGACGGGGACTCGGCTGCGGCCTATCGCTATACCGAAGCGCGGCTCTCGCGCTTTGCCGAGCTGATGCTCGAGGAGATCGGCGAAGGGACGGTCAGTTTCCAGAAGAACTATGACGGCAAGGACAACGAGCCGGTGCTCTTGCCGGCACGGATGCCGTTCGGTCTGCTGAACGGTTCGTTCGGCATTCCGGTGGGTTTTTCGACACGCATACCCCCGCACAACATGCGCGAGGTAGCCGAGGCGGCCATTGCGCTCATTCGAGATCCCAGGGTCACCGCTGCGGACATTCATCAACTGATGCCCGGACCGGATTTTCCCGGCGGTGGCCAGATCATTTCGCGCCCGGAAGAACTCCTGGCCGCGTACGAGACCGGGCGCGGCTCGATCACGATGCGAGCGCGCTGGACGGTCGAGAACCTCGCGCGCGGGCAGTGGCAGATCGTCGTGACCGAACTGCCCCATACGACATCGGCCCGGCAGGTGCAGGAAGAGATCCAGGCGCTGGTCGAGCCCAAGCCGTCCACCGGCCGCAAGGACGTCAGTCCGGAGCAGAAGCGCACGCGCCAGTTCATTCTCGATCTGGTGGAGGCCGTGCGCGACGAGTCGGATCGCAAGTCGAGGCTGCGCCTGGTGATCGAGCCCCGTTCGTCGCGTCAGAGCGTCGAGGAGACGATCAACGCCTTGCTCGTCCATACGAGTCTCGAGACGAAGATCCCGATCAACATGACGTGGATTGGTCTCGACGGGTTGCCGGATCAAAAGGGCATTGTCGAAATTCTGCGCGAGTGGACGGATTTCCGCCTATCCACGGTGCGCCGGCGAACCGAATTCAGGCGGCAGAAATGCGAAGACCGCCTGCACATCGTCGAAGGACGCATTCTCGCGTTCGCACACATCGACGAAATCATCCGGATCATCCGGGCCTCGGAGGATGTGCCTGCCGCCCGCGTGGCTCTCATGGCGCGCTGGAATTTCACCGAGCGTCAGGCCCAGGACATCTGCGATCTGCGTCTCGGGCAGTTGACCCGCCTCGATGGCATCAGGCTTACCGAGGAGAGCAAGAAGCTGCAGAACGAGCGTGACGATTACAACCGCATTCTGGGTTCCGACCGCGTACTGCGCAACCTCGTGATCAAGGAATTGGGCGACGACGCCAAGAAGTACGGCGACGACCGGCGTACGACTATTGAATCGGCCGAGCGCGCGACGATCGAGCGATCGGTCGTGGAGGAACCGGTTACGGTGATCCTGTCCAAGCGTGGGTGGATACGTGCGCGCAACGGGCATGGCATCGACATGAATGCCATCTCGTTCAAGGACGGCGACGAGCGCTTCCTGAGCATCGAGTGCAAGACGACCGACCATGTCATCCTGCTTGGCCAGTCGGGGAAGACCTATACGCTGGCCGTCGCCAGTCTGCCGACTGGTCGGGGCGAAGGCGTCCCGGTGAACACGCTGATCGGCTCCGATCGGGACGAGATCCGATGGATCGGCAGCGGCCGCCACGAGATGCTTTATCTCCTGACGACGACCGCTGGCAACGGTTTTCTTTGCCGCCTGGGCGATATGGTGACGCGCATCAAGGCCGGCAAGGAGTTCATGACGGTGCCCGAAGGGGCGGTCGTTCGCCCGGCGCAGCCGATCTGGGATACGGCGTCGCCGCCGAAGTTCGCAGACAAGGCGATGTTGGCAGCGTTGTCGTCCGATGGCCGCATGGTGTTGTTCCCGCTGGCCGATGTTCCGACTCGAGGCAACGGCGGAGTGGGCGTCCAGTTGCTCGCCTTGCCGGATGGGATCACACTCGCATCGGCGGCGGTGTCGGACGGCAAGTCTGTGGTCATTGTCGGTGAGCGCCGCGGCAAGATCGTGGAGGAGGTCCTGCAAGGCGATCTGCTGGCGCAGCATTCAGGCAAGCGCGCGCAGCGCGGACGCGTGGTGGACGTCCGATTCAAGGTAAGCCATCTGAAGGGAACGGGAACATGATGCAAGACGCACGCGCTCTTTCGGCGATATTAGGCATGGGACTGTCGATTGCAGCGGTGCATGCACAGTCGCAGGAACTTCAGAAGCGGCCGATTCGGATGATCGTCGCCGTCGCGCCTGCGGGAAGCACCGACATCATCGCAAGGCTGGTCGCAGCGCGCCTCAGTGAGCGCATCGGACAGCCGGTGGTCGTCGACAATCGGCCCGGTGCGGGCGGCATCATCGGCGTGGAGACCGTCGTGCGTTCGCAACCGGACGGGCACACGCTGCTCCTCGCGGCCGGATCGCTCGGTACGATCAACAGCTTCTTTCCGAAGCTGTCGTTCCATGTGCAGAAGGATCTGGATCCGATCGCACTCATCGGGACTTCACCCTACCTGCTGGTTGTTCAGCCCGGCTTGCCGGTGAAGAGCGTGAAGGACCTCGTCGACTACGCGAAGGCCCGCCCCGGGAAGCTCACGTATTCCGGCTCGACGGTCACGTCTCTGCAGCGCCTGTCGGGCGAGCATCTGAAGCGTATGGCGGGAATCGACATGTTGTTCGTCCCATACAAGGGCACCGGCGTCCTCATGCCGGATTTACTTGCGGGGCGTCTCGATGTCGCCTTCGACAACGTGCTGGTTCTCGCTACGCACGTGAAGAGCGGGGCACTGCGCGCCCTGGCGGTGACCGGCGCCAAGCGCTCCGTCGTGATGCCCGAGTTGCCGACGATCTCCGAAGCAGGTGTGCCCGGCTTCAAATCGGCAGGGTGGTTTGGCGTGATGGGCGCGGCCAGGACGCCGCAGGGCATCGTAGACAAGCTGAACCGCGAGATCACGGCGTTGATGACGGAAGAGGGATTGAAGAACCGGTTGATTGCCCAGGGTGCGGAACCTGTGGCGGGGACGCCGGAGCTGTTGCGGACCCACTTGGCGAGCGAAGTCGAGACCTGGGGCAAGTTGATCCGCGACGTAGGTTTGAAGGTCAACTGAAGCGGTCGCTGCATCGACCGCTTGCGGAATCGGCCGACGACCCTTATTTCTTCAGAGGCCAGGCCGGGCGAATCATCTCGAACGCTTCGGTGACGACGGCATAGTCGTGGTACCCCAGCCGGGCCACAGGCTGTGCGCGAGCCGTATCGAAGCGACCCTTGACTACGAAGCTGTCGTCGATATGCACCGCCACCACCATGCCGATCACCATGACGTTGCGATCCCCGGTGACCGGATCCCGCGGCAACTCCAGCAGCTGGTGCACCTTGCATTCGAGATTGGCTGGGGAAGCAGCGACCCGGGGCGGCCGGACCAGCGTGGAGGGCAGCGTCGCGAGTCCGGCCACTTCGGTTTCGGCGATGCCATGCGGGGCCGACGACGACGTCTCGTTCATCGCATGACGCAGTTCCCAATTCACCAGATTGCAGACGAATTCGCCCGTTTCGCGCACGTTGCGCAGCGAATCCTTCTCGCCGCCATCGGCATCGTGTTTGCCGTTCGCACCGTAGAAAACCATAGGCGGGTCCGACGAGACTGCGTTGAAGAAGGAATAGGGGGCGAGATTCACTGCGCCTTTCGAGTCGATGGTCGTGACCCAGCCGATCGGACGCGGAGCAACGATGGCTTTGAAGGGATTGAAGGATAGCCCGAGCGCTTGCAGCTTCTCGCGGGTCAGGTCCTTGGTCTCGTAGTACATGGTAGCCTCGGTGGTGGATGGTCGACGATCGAGGAATGCTAGCACGTGACGCGGATCCCGGTGCAGGGAGAGATCCGTTAAGTGGTATCGGGTCCCGCTTGCTCAGAGGCTCGCTCAAGCTGCACCATCGCGTCGAACGGCGTAGACTTTCCCCGTCGAGACACCGGAGAGCACCGATGACCGATACACCAGAGATCGACCGTCGATCCCTGATTGCCGCGCAGGCGAGGGAGCGATTGGACACCATCCGTATTGCACTGAGCCGAGAACTCGCGACGATTCCGCCACCGGTGCCGGCGTGCGACGTCGACTTCAACCGCTTGCTCGACGACCGTGCGCGCGTTACGGATGAGCTGCAGCAGTTGCGGCGCTTGATCGAGCACGATGCGGACGAAGCGGCGATTTTGCATTTTTGTCGCAGTTCTGAGTTCCTGAAACGGCCCGACCCAGGGTTGCAAGGCGAGGCATGACATGAACGAACACGATGCAACGGTTTCGATTCGCGAGCGAGTCAAGGCACCGCCGGCCAAAGCGCTGGTCGATGCCTATTTCGCCCCTTCGGTGGCGGCCGGCATACGCTTTCAGTTTGCGCCCGAAATGCGCATCCATCTGGCGCATGCCGTCATGCTCGAACGGCAAGGCATCGTTGCACGGGACGACATCGCACGGATACTGCGCGTGCTGCTGGACTTGCGGGCCCATGGCCCCGAACGCCTGGGCATCGACTATCGCCAGGAAGACCTCTATTCGTACGTCGAGACTCACATCGTGCGTACCCTGGGGCCGGAGGTGGGCGGTCGGCTGCATACCGCCCGCAGTCGCAACGATCTGCATACGACCTCGTGGCGTTTGGCGTTGCGGGCACACTTGCTCGATCTGCTGCAGGCACTCATTGCCCTGCGCCGAGCGACCCTCGATCTTGCGCTGCGACACGCCGAGACGGTGATGCCGGGCTATACGCATACGCAGCACGCGCAACCCGTATCGCTCGGCTATTACCTGTTGACCGCCGCCGAGGTGCTGGGGCGTGATTTCACGCGTCTACTCGGTGCGCTCGACCACTGCGACTGCTGCCCGTTGGGTGCAGGGGCACTCACGACGACCGGCTTTCCGATCGACCGCCAGTTCGTCGCCGATCTGCTGGGTTTTCGGCAACTCCTCGAGATCGCCTACGACGGGGTCTCCTGTCGCGACGATGCGCACGAAGCGGTTGCAGCGGCGGCCGTGATGATGACGGGGCTCTCCAGGCTCGCGACGGACCTCAAATCGTGGAATACCATGGAGTACGGCATGATCGAACTGGCCGACGAGTACTCGGCCGTAAGCAGCATCATGCCGCAGAAGAAGAATCCACAGGCCCTGGAACACATCAAGGGCGCCGCGGCCAAGGTGACCGGTGCGTTGACCACTGCACTGGCCTGCAGCAAGAACACGGCACTTGCCGACGTCAACGACGGCGTGACGGCGTTGAACGTGCCCGTGGTCGAGGCGATGGACGATAGCCGAAGCAGCCTCGTGATCATGCAGGGCGTGCTCGAAACGATGACGGTGCGTCCCGCCCGGATGCGTCACCTGGCCGAGATCGGATTCGGTACGGCGACCGAATTGTCGGACGTCATCGTGCGCGAGACCGGAATGTCGTTCCGCATGGCCCACAATATCGTTGGCAAGGTGGTGCGCGAGACGATCGAGGCGGGACGAACGGCGCTGGACATCGATGCCGGCGCCCTCGAGGCGGCGTCTCGATCACTCTTTGCACGCGGCTTGGGCATTTCGGATGCCGTCGTTCGCAATGCGCTCGATCCGATGGAGAACATCCGTCTGCGCACCGTTGCGGGTGGCCCTGCACCGGTACGCATGCAGGAAATGGTTTCCGGACGCATCACTGCGCTCGAACGCGACGAGGGCAGTGTGCGAACCACGTTGCAGCGGATTGCTCGCGCCGACGAGCGACTCGAATCGATGGTGTCGGCGCTGCTTGCCTGAAGCTTGGCGGTGTGCGTCGCCGATCAGAGCGTCGGCGCGTTGACTTCGCCGCCGAGTGCGACGAGTCCCCATGGGGGGAGCTGTGCATCGATACTGAAGCTGAAGTGCCCCGTGGCGGCCCGCGCATCCCGGAACATGCGTTGCAGGGGCATGTGATCGTAGATGCCGTTGGCCCCGGCCATCTCCTGCAATGTCTCGACGGCCTCCAGGCACCAGTGGGCAGCGAGCGCGCAGTTGCGCTTGTAGCGCAGCCGTGTCTCGACGTCGAGCTTGCCGCCGTTTTCGTATAGCGTCTGGGCACCCAGGACGTCGTTGCGCAAGACGAGGTGGGCCGCATCGATCTTCGCCCCGGCCATGGAGACGCGCATCTGGACCGTCTGGAAATCCCGCATGCGGGCGTTCGTGTAGCTCGTGCTGCGGGCCTTGACGAGCTCGATCGACAGTTCCAGCGCATGCCGCGCGTTGCCGACCATGCAGCCCCCGAGACAGTAACCGCCGAGCGCGCTCGTCGGGATGCGGTAGTGCAGATTTCGGTTCACTTCCAGCCCCGGCCATGCGTGCTTCGGATTGGCGACGTGCATCGAGAGGACGCGGTGCTCGGGAACGAAGAGTTCGCGGCAGCGAACCGTCTTGCTGCCGGTGGCGCGCATGCCGAGCACGTGCCAATCGTCGATGACCTCGTAGTGGTCGCGATGCACGAGGCAATACACCCAATCGAGAGGCTGGTCGCCTTCGCGAACGATGCAGGCGAGCATGCTCCATTCGGAGTGATCCGTGCCCGAAGAGAAGTTCCACTCGCCGGTCAGGACGACGCCGTTATCCACGCGCCGTCCCTTGCCCTGCGGAAAGGCGATGCCGGAAGCAATGCCCGCATCCGGATTGACGGACCAGACATCTTCCTGTCCCTTCGCCGGCCACCAGGCGAGGTTGCGGTGATGGGAGGCGAGATTGGCGTACACCCATGCGGTGGACATATCACCGCGTGCCAGCACTTCGGGGATGTCGTAGTAGGCGACGAACGGCAATTCCATCCCGCCCCAGACCTTGGGCTGCAGGGCGCGCAGCAAGCCGCTTTCGTGCAGCGCATCCATCACTCGGACGGTCAGACGACGGGATTCCTCGCACTTCGGCGCCTCTTCGCGCAGCATCGGCACAAGCCTGTTGGCTCTCGCAATGGCCTCGTCGTAGCCCACGGTGCTGAAGTCTTTACTCTTCGATAATGCGCTCATGCTCTCCTCCACGATGACCGGCGCGGTGCAACCGCCGGCGTCTGTCAGCCGGACTTCGTCGCGATGAACAAATACCGATTCAGCGCGAAGAAATATTCTCCGCGACTTGCAAGCGCGCGAAGATCATCGGCCCATGATGAGGCCTCCTCGGGGGAGAGGCCGCCTTTGCTGGTTAGGTACTTTGCAACTTCCGTCACCTGGCTGCCGCTGTAGCTTGCCTCGTCCGGTGCGAGCTCCACGATCGGAATCGCATCGGCGCGCTCGATCGTGAGGCCGGCAGCGCGCAGGTGAGTGGGGAACAGGCGCGCGACCGTTGCGTTGACGTAGCGCTGCTTCCAGATCTCGATGCAGCGATTCATCCGGCCGGGATCGCTCGAGTGCCAAACGAGCGAATCCCAATCGGTATCGACGATGACGGCACGACCGCCGGGCTTGAGCACGCGCGCGAGTTCGGCAAACGCACGTGCCAGAGCCGGAACGAAGAGATAGACCTGCACCACAGCAACGACGTCCATGCTCGCGTCGTCGAATGGAAGTGCGGTGGCATCGGCGTGGCGAAATTCGACATTCGGTCGCCCATTGCAGCGTGCAACGGCCACGTCAAGCATGGGTTGACTGGTATCGATGCCGATCGCGCGCCCTGCAGGCGCGACCTGTTCCCCCATCTCACGCGTCAGATAGCCGGGTCCGCAGCCGATATCGAGTACGGATTCCCCCGGCACCAATGCGAGGGCTTCGAGCGTACGTCGACGTTGCTCGACGAGGGAGTGAGCCGCATATTGTCTGTCGATGCGCTGTGCGTCGGCCCTGTCGAAGGTCTTGGCGGTGGCCATCACAGCGTCGTCAGATCACGAGTTCGACCAGAGACGGGCCGTTGACCGCGATGGCCTTCTTCATTTCGCGTATCAAGCCGTCGAGATCGGTGACCCGCGCGGCTTCGACGCCGTAGCCCCTGGCGATGGATACCCAGTCCGGATCGGGTCGATCAAGCGTGAGCATGTCGCGGGCCTTCAAGCCCGGTTGGCCGGCGCCGACGTTCTTGAACTCGGCCTGCAGCACCTGATAGGAGCGGTTGGCAAAGACGAGGACGGCGACGTCGAGCCCTTCACGGGCCATCGTCCAGAGGGCCTGATTGGTGTACATGCCGCTGCCGTCGCCTTCGAGCACGATGACTTTGCGATCAGGGGCGGCGAGGGCGGCACCCACACCGGCGGGCAGACCCCACCCGATGGAGCCGCCCATCACGTTCATCCATTCATGGGGCCGCGCGTTTCTGGTCCATGCGCCGAAGTTGCGACCGGTGGTCACTGCCTCGTCGCAGACGATCGCGTTCTCCGGAATGAGGTGCGCGACTGCGGCACTGATGCCGTCGATCGTTGGCGTTCCGGTGGGTGCAGGACCGGGATCGAAGGATCCCAAATAGGCGGGCGGCGTCTGCGAGGCATCCAGGGCATCGGCGAGCGCAGCCATCGCATGCTGCAGATCGGCACCGACGTCGGCGACCTCGGTCGTCGAGCATCCCGGCGGTATCAGCGTGCTCGGTTTCCCCGGGTAGGCAAAGAACGTCACCGGGGCTTTCGCGCCGACCAGCACCAGGCGCGTCGTGCCCGCCATCATCGCGAGGCCCTGATCGACCGAAAACGGCAGCCGTGGTGCATCGACCCGACCGGCACCGCCTTCCTGCCGGGCCGTATTGAACTCCGAGAATATGCGGCACCCCGTCTTGGCGGCGATGCGCCCGGCGAACTCGAGGGCCTTGCCTCGCAATGCATTGCCGCCGAGGAGCAGGGCCGCACCGGTGCCGCCCTCGCGCAGGGCTTTTGCTCCGGCCTGGATGGCGTCGCTACCAATCCGGCGCCGCGAGACCGGCGCTCGAGCGACGACGGGGCCATCAGCCTCGCCCCATGCCGTATCGGCGGGCAGAATCAACGTCGCAATGCAACCCGGCGGTGTGCGTGCAGCTTCGACGGCAGCCGCACCGTCCGCCGCCACGCTGCGGGCATTCGTGGAAGTCTTTACCCAGTGTGATACTGGTTTCGCCAAACCCTCGATGTCGCAGGTGAGCGGAGCATCGTGCTCGATGTGATAGCCGGCGTGTTCACCGACGATATTCACGATGCCGGACCGGGCCTTCTTTGCGTTGTGCAGATTGGAGATCGCGTTGCCCAGCCCGGGCCCGAGATGGAGGAGCGTCGCGGCGGGCTTGTCGGCGACTCGGTAATAGGCATCGGCAGCGCCCGATACGACGCCTTCTGCGAGACCGAGTATGCAGCGTATGCCTTCGACTCGGTCCAATGCTGCGACGAAGTGCATCTCCGAAGTGCCTGGATTGGCAAAACAGACGTTGACGTCTGAGGCGATCAAGGTCCGGACGAGACTTTCTGCGCCGTTCATGTTGGACTCCGAATGCCGTAGTCGTTTTGAGGATGCACTCGATGATAACCGGATTCGCGTGAGGCGTAGACCGCGTGCGCCGGGGATCAGCGGCTCTGGAACATCGTGATCTCGTCGAGATGCGAGCAATCGCCCCAATGGTGCACTTCCCATCGATCGCTTTCGAAACGGAACACGTTCAAGCTGGCATTGATGAGATCGACATCGCGCGCCGAGATCAGATCGAGACCTCGTGCGGCACGATACAACGCATCGAGCAACATGCCGTGTGCCACGACCACCACGCGCTCACCGGTGTGCCGCCCGCCGATATCATTGAAGCAAGCCATGCTGCGAGCGAAGAATTCACGCGTGCATTCGCCTCCGGGCAATGCGTAGTCGGGATCGCGAGCGCGAAACCGTGCGTACTCTTCTGGATGGCGCGCGGCCATCTCAGCGGCCGTGAGCCCCTCGAAGATGCCGAACGCCCGCTCGCGCAAACGCGTATCGACCTTGATCTCGTGGCCCGTGCGATCGGCAATGGCAGCCGCCGTTTGGTAGGCGCGGGCCAGATCACTGCTATAGAGATGATCGAAGGGGTCGTTCATGAAGCGTACGCCGAGTGCGAGTGCCTGGGCACGTCCGCGCTCGGACAGGGGGCTGTCCTGCTGCCCCTGCATGCGTCGGTCTGCGTTCCAGATCGTCTCGCCGTGGCGTACGACGATCAGTTCCGTGTGATTACGACGGGCGTCGGCCGCCGTCACGCGCGTTGTCTCGTCAATTCATCAAGCCCTTGAAATGGAGGCGGTGGGGATTGTCGGCGTCGTCACCGAGGCGCCTGCGCCGGTCTTCCATGTAGTCGGCATAGTTGCCTTCGAACCAGCTCACGGTACTGTCGCCCTCGAAGGCCAGAATGTGAGTCGCGACGCGATCGAGAAACCAGCGGTCGTGGGATATCACGACGGCGCAGCCCGGGAAGTCGAGTATGGCTTCTTCCAGCGCACGCAGCGTCTCGACGTCGAGATCGTTGGTGGGCTCGTCGAGGAGCAGGACGTTGCCGCCGCTCTTCAGCAACTTGGCAAGATGCACGCGGTTGCGTTCGCCGCCGGACAGTTCACCGACGAGCTTCTGCTGATCCGCTCCGCGGAAGTTGAAACGAGCGACGTAGCCCCGACTCCCCGTTTGATACGTGCCGACCTGAATGTTGTCGAGGCCGTCGGAGATTTCCTCCCACACCGTCTTGTCGGCGGACAGGCTGTCGCGGCTTTGATCGACGTATGCAATCTTGACCGTATCGCCGATCCGCAGCGTGCCCGCATCGGGCTTCTCTGTCCCGACGAGCATGCGGAACAACGTGGTCTTGCCTGCGCCGTTGGGTCCGACGATCCCGACGATCCCGCCGGGCGGCAGTTTGAAATCGAGGTTCTCGAAGAGAAGCTTGTCGCCGAATGCCTTCCTGATGCCTTGCGCCTCGACCACGAGATCACCGAGGCGCGGCCCGGGGGGAATGTAGATCTCGTTCGTTTCGTTGCGCTCCTGGTACTCGGTGGAGGCCAGTTCCTCGAAGCGGGCAAGGCGCGCCTTGCTCTTGGCCTGTCGTGCTTTCGGATTGGAGCGCACCCACTCGAGTTCCTGCTTCATCGCCTTGATGCGTGCCGCTTCCTGCTTGGCTTCGACTTCGAGTCGCTGCTCCTTCTGTTCGAGCCAGGAGGAATAGTTTCCTTCCCAGGGGATGCCGTGACCTCGATCGAGTTCGAGGATCCAGCCGGCAACGTTGTCCAGGAAATAGCGGTCGTGCGTCACGGCGATCACGGTACCGGCATAGCGCTCCAGATACTGTTCCAGCCACTGCACGGAGAGTGCGTCGAGATGGTTCGTGGGTTCGTCCAGCAGGAGCATGTCCGGTTCGGAGAGCAACAGGCGACACAGGGCGACGCGACGTCGTTCGCCGCCGGAGAGCTTGCTCACCTGCGCATCCCAGGGCGGCAAGCGCAATGCATCGGCCGCGATCTCCAGTCGTCGCTCGACTTCCCAGCCATGCGCTGCATCGAGCTTCGCCTGCAATTCGCCCTGCTCTTCGAGGAGTCGATTCATTGCCTCGTCGTCCATCGGCTCGGCGAACTTCTCGCTGATCTCGTTGAAGCGCGCGATGAGAGCGATGGTTTCGCCGAGTCCTTCCTCGACGTTGCCTCGCACGTCCTTGGCGTCGTCGAGTTGAGGTTCCTGGGGCAAAAAGCCAATTCGCATATTCGGCATCGGAATGGCCTCGCCGTCGTACTCCTTGTCGACGCCGGCCATGATGCGCAGCAAACTTGATTTTCCAGAGCCGTTCAGACCGAGAACGCCGATCTTGGCGCCAGGAAAGAAGGAAAGTGAGATGTCCTTGAGGATGAGGCGTTTGGGCGGCACGACTTTACTGACGCGCCGCATGGTATAGACATACTGTGCCATTCGATGAATCCGTTGATATCGGTGAACCGACGATGCGGTGAGAACTTTCGACCACAATTGTACTGGCTCGCACAGCGATGCGGGAGCACGAAACAGTCAATCTTCATTGACGTGGGCGAGGTCATGTGGTTGACTCAGGCGCGGGTGCCGCACGTCGCGGTCATCCGACAACCTATCAGACGACAATCGGAGGTTATCGATGGCGAAAGCTGCGAAGAAGAAGGCTGCAGGCAAGAAGACGACTGCGTCGAAGAAGACGACGGTTGCAAAGAAGGCGAAGGTCGCAAAGAAGTCGACGGCTGTTAAGAAGTCGACGGTAGCGAAGAAGGCCAAGCCGGCCAAGAAGGCGGCGAAGAAGGCAGCCAAGAAGGCCGCCAAGCGCGCGACCAAGCGCTAGTTCACTTTAAGAAGTAATCGACTGCCGGGGGGAAATGATCCCTCTCCGGCAATCGATGCGATGTCAACGAAGCGATATCCGCGGAGAGCAGGATGGCGAAAGCTGCAAAGAAGAAGACAGCATCAAGGAAAGGCGCGGTTGCGACCAAGCGCCTGGTCGCGAAGGCGCGTAGCACAACAGCCATACGGGCTCGCAACATGACGTTTTGTACGTTGGCGGGAACGAATGGTCCCACACTCGGCGTGAAGACCGAGCGCGGCATCATCGATGTGGCCAAGGCTTCGGCGCTATTCCGGATCAAGGCCCCCTCAGACATCCACGCAATCATCGAAGGTGCGGACTGCACTGCGCTGGCGAAACTCATCGAGAAGACGCTGAAGGATCCTCGCGGCAAGGCCGCATTGGTTGCCGAGGCGCGGGCGAAGTACGCACCTGTCGTCCCGCGACCGGAGAAGATCCTCTGTGTCGGGCTCAACTATCGCAAGCACGCCGAAGAGTCGGGCATGGCGATTCCGCCGGTACCCATATTGTTTAGCAAGTTTGCGAACGCGTTGTCCGGGCACGGCGCAAGGATCAAGCTGTTGCCGGCGGATGCCGCGACGAATTTCGACTACGAAGTCGAACTGGTGATCGTCATCGGGCGCAAGGCGGTCAATGTCAGCGAAGCCAATGCCCTCAAGTACGTGTTCGGTTACTGCAACGGCAATGATCTGTCATCGCGCGATCTGCAAATGCGTACGACACAGTGGATGCTCGGCAAGATGCAGGACGGTTTCGCGCCGATCGGTCCCTGGCTGGTGACGGCAGATCAGATTCCGAACCCCAACGCACTTCGGCTCGAGACGCGTGTCAACGGCGAATTGCGTCAGTCCGAGAATACCTCCGACATGATCTACAACTGCGCGCATATCGTGAGCTACTGCTCCCGCTATCTGACTTTGAAGCCTGGCGACATCATCTTCACCGGCACGCCGTCCGGTGTGATTCTCGGTCACCCGCCGGACAAGCGTGTCTGGCTGAAAGCCGGGGACAAGGTGTCGACCACCATCGAGCAGCTCGGCACCCTGGAGGTGACGCTGGTCTGAGTGAATGCTGATGGAAGTGCAAACAATGGCCGCTCATGCGGCCATTGTTGCTTTGGCGGCAGGCTACTTGCCGCTGCTGGGGCGGGATGCCCCGCCGAGAAGTGACGCCAAGGGCTGATTGGGGCGGGTCGGACGTATCGACGGCTGGGTTGAATTGAACGGGGAAGTCGGTTTCGGCCTCGGTTGCGATGTTGCCGGCGCGCTGACGCGTGTCGCGCCGTGTTGAGCTTGTCTTGCGCGCTGTCCTTCGTGCCGAGCGCTCGGATGGTGATGCTCTGCAGCCTTGGGCTTCCTCTCGCTTCGCGCTCGTGCATCCCCGCGATGCGACCTGTCGTGATCCCGCGATGCGACTAACTTCGGCTGGCGTACTTGCGGGGGACGTCGTTCGGTGGATGGCGTTGACTCCGGCGCGGTGAACAACGGCAACTCGCCTCGTTCGATGCTGCGCTTGAGGAGCTTCTCGATCGCTGTGAGCAGCGGTCTGTCGTCTGCACCGACGAGCGAGATCGCTTCCCCACTGTTTCCCGCGCGCCCCGTGCGGCCGATACGATGCACGTAGTCTTCGGCGACGTGAGGCAAGTCGAAGTTCACGACATGCGGCAAACCATCGATGTCGAGCCCGCGAGCGGCGATATCCGTGGCGACGAGCACCCGCACCGCGCCTTTCTTGAAGTCTGCGAGCGCCTTCATGCGCTGCGGTTGACTCTTGTTGCCGTGGATGGCGGTCGAAGCGATGCCGTCCTTGTCGAGCTGTTCCGCGAGCCGATTGGCGCCGTGTTTCGTGCGCGAGAACACGAGCACTTGTTCCCAAGCGCCTTCGCGCACGAGATGGGCGAGCAGATGGCGCTTGCGGTCCTGTTGAACCATATAGACGCGTTGGGAGACGAGTTCGGCGTCGGCGTTGCGGCGGGCCACTTCAACCGATACGGGGTCATGCAGCAAGCCATCGGCAAGACGACGAATCTCGTCGGAGAAGGTCGCCGAGAAGAGAAGATTCTGCCGTTTGGCGGGAAGCAACGCGAGAACCCGACGAATGTCGCGAATGAATCCCATGTCGAGCATGCGATCGGCTTCATCGAGCACCAGGATCTCGATGCGGGACAGGTCGAGTGTCTTCTGCTGCACGTGATCGAGCAAACGCCCTGGGGTCGCAACGAGGATATCGACTCCGCGCCGCAACGCATCGACTTGAGGACTCATGCCGACGCCCCCGTAGATCACCAGGGAGCGCAGGGCGAGATGCTTGCCGTAGGTACGCACGCTGGCCTCGACCTGAGCGGCAAGTTCCCGGGTGGGCGTCAGCACCAATGCTCGAATGGGACGGCGCGCCGGTGAAGTGCTGCTGCCGGATTGAACGCCAAGGCGTTGCAGCAGCGGCAGCGTGAACGCCGCTGTCTTTCCCGTGCCGGTCTGGGCCGCCGCGAGGACGTCGCGTCCGGCGAGAACTTCGGGAATGGCGCGTTGCTGAATGGGGGTCGGCTGTGTGTATCCGGTATCGGCGATAGCGCGCAGCAGCGACGACGAAAGCCCGAGGGCTTCGAAGGATGAACTCAAGGGTAACTCCTGATCGGCCTGCCGACACGGGTAAGCGTGCTGGAACCGGTTCAGGCAGAACTTGTGCGATGAAGAAAACGATCGAGGGGGTTCGACGAACTACCGCGAAGGCGCCGTGCCGCAAACCGGATGAACGGCGGCAGAGGGACTCAGCGACGGACTATACAGAATCGCCTTCGCCAGCGATAGCGATTTAAAGGGCAAGGTGATGTCTTATTTTCTTGCTTTGACTGGGTTTCTGCAGCATTTTCTACGCGACAAACCCGCTCCCGGGCGGAGAATCCAGATCTGCGAGGCACTTGCCCGGCCACGAATTGAGATCGCAAGGGGGCTCTGCTATCTTTGATCCACGGCATGTGCCGGTCTCACGGGAAAGGGGGTGATCCGATGTCTAGTCGATTGCTGAGCTTCGCCGCCGCTGTTGTTTTTTCGATTGCGAGCGGTGCCGCGTTGGCATGTCCTGGCGCGAAGGCCAAGTCGGCCGATGGATCACAGCAGCAAGGCGTTTCCAGCAGCCAGTCGGTGAAGGGAAGCTGACCCTGCGTTCTCCATGACTTGGTCCGCCAGAACCGGAACGGAAGTCCCGGGGCCGGCGCGAGAACAGGCAGTCGAAGTACTTGTGCCATCTGGGCCGCGGCGGTGCCGCGGTCTTTTTTATGTCGACACCCGCCGTCGAGGCTGGCAAAGTTGACGCAGTTTCAGAGCGGCCGGGGTGAGCGGCGGGTAGATCAACGTCGTGATCTGACGTCGACGTCGCTCACCAGTCACTGCTGCTTCGTTCATTCTGCCAAGGCAACATCTGCCGGCTCGATAGTATTGTTTTCCGACACGGGACCTCTGCCCATGACAAGAGAATCGGCGATTTCCAAGGCCACCCTCTACTACGACGAAGGCCGACTCTGGGAGGACATCCGGCGCCGTATCGCCATTCGTTCGGAGAGCCAGATACCGGCCAGCCGGGAGCATCTGACGACTTACCTGAAAGATGAGATCACCCCCGCGCTGGGCAGGATGGGGTTCGAGTCCGAACTGGTGGAAAACCCCGTCGAAGGTGCGGGGCCGTTCCTGATCGCGCAGCGGATCGAGGATCCGGCGCTGCCGACCGTGCTCACGTATGGTCACGGCGACGTCATTCGCGGCCTTGAAGGGCAGTGGCGCGACGGCCTCGATCCGTGGACGCTCAGGCAGGAGGGCGATCGTTACTACGGTCGCGGCACGGCCGACAACAAGGGCCAGCATTCGATCAACATGGCGGCGATGGCGAGTGTGCTCAACACGCGCGGTCGGCTCGGTTTCAACGTCAAGATACTGATGGAGACCGGCGAAGAACTGGGTTCGCCGGGCTTGCGAACCATCTGCGAACAGCATAAGGAGCGCCTGAAGGCCGATGTCTTCATCGCTTCCGATGGTCCGAGACTCAACGCCAGGCGTCCGACGCTGTTCCTGGGTTCGCGCGGGGCCATGAATGTGAAACTGACCGTGAATTTTCGGGAAGGGGCGAACCATTCCGGAAACTGGGGAGGCCTGCTGGCGAACCCGGGCATCGTGCTCGCGCACGCCATCGCATCGATCGTCACGAAAGAGGGCAGGGTGCTTACGCGCGAGATCCTGCCCCAAACCATCCCCGATTCGGTGCGAAGTGCGCTGAAGGATTGCCCTGTGGAACCGATCGAAGGCGAGCCGAATGTCGATGACTGGTGGGGCGAACCGGGGTTCTCCCGCGCAGAGAAGGTATTCGGTTGGAACACGTTCGAAGTGCTCGCGTTTCGTACCGGCAACCCCGACAACCCCGTCAACGCCATTCCAGGCCATGCCGTCGCGTACTGTCAGATTCGTTTCGTAGCGAGTACCGACCCCCAATCGCTTGTTCCCGCGCTGCGAAGACATCTGGACGCGAACGGCTTCACCATGGTCGAACTGGAGTTGGCCCGCAAGAGCTTCATGGCGGCCACGCGCCTCGACCCCGACCATCCCTGGGTCCGTTGGGCCGTACAGTCGATCGAGCGCAGTACGGACGTGCGTCCCGCTGTGCTGCCCAACCTCGGCGGGACGTTGCCCAACGAGTGCTTTGCGGATGTCCTGGGGTTGCCCACCCTCTGGGTACCGCATTCGTATGCGGGTTGCAGTCAGCATGCTCCGGACGAACATATGCTCGGCAGCATCGTCCGCGAGGGAATGCAGCTGATGGCCGGCCTCTTCTGGGATTTGGGCGAGGCCGATTTGCCGATGCGGCGAGACAGGGCCGATGCGCCTGCGTGACAGGGCCGTTCCGCATAAAATCCCGGCATCCTTGATCGGAGTGAATCGGGCGTGATCGTCGAAGTCGAAAATGTAAGCTTTTCCTATCCGGGGCACGAAGTCTTCAAGGGCGTGACCTTGAGCATTCCGCGCGGCAAGGTCGTCGGCATCATGGGCGCGAGCGGCTCGGGCAAGACGACGCTGCTGCGGATGATCGGCGGCCAGCTGCTTCCAACCAGCGGTCGCATCCTCATCGACGGGGAGAACATCCTCGATCTTCCGAGGGGCGAGTTGTACCGCGTTCGGCGCAAGATCGGCATGCAGTTCCAGCAAGGAGGCTTGTTCACGGATCTTTCCGTCTTCGAGAACGTCGCCTTCCAGTTGCGGGAGAAAACCAGGCTGCCCGAGAGCATGATCAAGGATATCGTGCTCATGAAGCTCAACGCAGTCGGTCTGCGCGGCGCATCGCAGCTGATGCCGTCCGAGCTCTCGGGCGGCATGGCGCGACGCGTGGGCCTGTCGCGGGCCATCGTGATGGATCCTTCGCTCATCATGTACGACGAGCCGTTCTCCGGGCTCGATCCGATCTCGTGCAACGTGATCGGCAATCTCATCCGCAAGCTGAACGACGCGCTTGGCCTCACCTCCGTCGTGGTTTCGTACGATGCCAAGGAAGCCCTGGAAATCGTCGACTACGTGTACTTCATCGCAGAGGGCAAGGTGATCGCAAAAGGGACGACTGCGGAGGTGCATGCCTCCTCCGATCCCTTCGTCTATCAGTTCATCCGGGGCGAGCCCGATGGTCCCGTCGCATTCCACATGAAGGGCGGGAGCTACGCCGAGCAGCTCGAACTGGACGGCTGAGCGTTCACTGCCCTCTTGTACGGCCTCAGTGGTCGCGTCGACCGACCCAGATCGCCTTCGCGTAAGCGCAGAGCCGTCCCGCCTGATCGAAGACCGCCGTGCCCGCATAGTGGCGCTTGCCCTCGATGCCGATGCGCCAACCCGTAACGACGCAGCGCTCGCCGGCGGGTACCCGATGCTCGATGCGTGCGGCAAGCTGGCCGAGCATTCCGGTCCGAATGCCACCTGCGTAGAATGCGAACTGTCCCGGACAATCGAGTGCGGTCCACAGGAAGCGTGCGGGGATATTGCCCGCGTCGTCCGCCCAGCGCAGCTGTGTTTGCCATGCAGCGGCGACGATCTCGTTGTCGCGCAGGGGCGCAGCGGTCACGTGCAAGCCATCGTCCGCATGCTCCGCTCCGCAGCAGAAGCAAAGCGGATGAAAGCCGACCTTGTCGGGGAAATGCCGACTCGCATTGCGCGCGAACGCCGGTGACCCTTCGCGGGCTGCATGGGCTTCATCGAAGGAAGGGGGCGTTGGGACGTCGAGTTGCAGCCCGACGACCTCGGCCTGCGCGATCAGCGTCTGACCATGGTGGATGGACAGCGCATCGTGGTCACGTCGCACGTCCATGGGCGTGTCCAGGGGAATCGGCGAGCGCAAGGTTACTTGTGCCGCGCGTTGGCCGGTCAGGGCATGATTGCCGTGGGTGAGCAACTCGCCGAATGCGCCGCATACGTAACCCCCATTGCCAGAGGTCGGTGGCCCTCTGAAACGGGCGGCGATGACGATTGTTTCCTGCGGCATGATTGTTCCTCTCATATTCGTCCCCAGATAGGGTGGGATGGTGATTGGCAATGGGAAAACGATAACCGAACGCCGTCGACAAGGCTATCGCCGGGCACCGGCGTTGCGTTCACTGACGGATTGAATTCTGGAATCCACGACCCAATTTTGACCCAATGAAATCTCGACATGTCAGCGCCTGGATGTGGTCTGAAGCCGTGCGGATGCTCGACGAAGCGGATCGCATCAGCCAGCAGTTTTTCCGCGTCCAGCAGAACGAGCACGCAGCGGGTGCATGGGAACCGCCTGTGGACGTCTACGAGACGGACACGGAATGGACCGTTCTGTTTGCGCTTCCGGGAGTGCCGGCCGAGCGTATCCGCTATCGGCTGGACGGCGACGTTCTCGACGTGGTGGCGGAGCGCCGCGTGCCGCAGGAATGCGCCCAGGGTCTGATCCGCCGCAAGGAGGTGCCTCACGGGCGCTTCGCACGCCGACTGCAATTCCGGCTCTCTCCCCGGGAGATTATTCGAGCGACATTGAAGGACGGCTGTCTGATTCTCACCTTGAGCAAGCCGACGACGTAAGCGAGGTCATCATGGATAATCTCTACATACAGCAGCCGATTCTGGCCGATGCCCCGGAAGGCGTCACGCTCGCGCCGGCGAGCGCAGATCAGCCGCGCAGCAACGAATCCAAAGTCCTGCCCGAGGATGCAATCATCATCGTGCCCTCGCGCAATGTCGTCCTGTTTCCTGGCGTCGTGTTTCCGCTGACGATCGGTCGGCCCGGCTCGATCTCGGCCGCCCAGGAGGCACTGCGACTCGAGCGTCCCATCGGCGTGTTGCTGCAAAAGCAGCCCGACATCGATGTACCCGGCCCCGACCACCTGCATTGGGTGGGTTCGGTGGGCAATATCCTGCGGTATGTCACGAGCGAAGACGGCGTGCATCACATGGTGTGCCAGGGCACGAAGCGCTTTCGAGTGCTCCAGTTCCTCGACGGCTACCCGTTTCTCGTGGCGCGGGTTGCGATGATCGAGACGCCCGAAGACTCCAGCAGTGAAATCGAAGCACGCACGCTGGGCCTCAAGGCGCGCGCTGCCGAAATGCTGCAACTCTTGCCGCAGGTGCCGGGCGAACTTATCGCGGCCGTGCAGGCCGTCCCGACGGCGAACCAGTTGTGCGACATGATCACGAGCTTTGTCGATCTTCGCATGACCGAGAAGCAGGAAATCCTGGAAACATTCGACATCAAGGAGCGTCTCGACAAGGTCGCGAAACTGCTCGCCGGTCGCCTGGAAGTGCTCAAGCTGTCGCGCCAGATCAGCGAGCAGACGCAGGAGACGCTCGGCGAGCAGCAACGCAAGCACGTGCTGCGCGAGCAGATGCGCACCATCCAGAAGGAACTCGGCGAGAACGACGAGCGGGCAGCCGAGGTCGAGGAGCTGGAGAAACTCATCGCCGAGGCGGACATGCCCGAGGAGGTCGAGAAACAAGCGCGCAAGGAGCTCAAGCGCCTGGAGCGCATGCCCGAAGGGGCAGGCGAGTATTCGATGATACGCACTTATCTCGACTGGCTGGTCGAACTGCCCTGGAACAAGCGCAGCGAAGCCGCCATCGATCTCGCTGAAGCGCGGCGTATTCTCGACGAGGATCACTTCGGCCTGCAGAAGGTCAAGCGGCGCATACTCGAGTTCCTCGCGGTCCGCAAACTCAATCCCGAGGGCAAGAGCCCCATCCTGTGTTTCGCCGGTCCGCCCGGCGTCGGAAAGACTTCACTCGGGCAGAGTATTGCGAAGGCGACGGGACGCAGGTTCGCGCGTGTGAGCCTCGGTGGTACGCACGACGAAGCGGAGATCCGCGGCCATCGACGGACCTACATCGGTGCCTTGCCGGGCAACATCGTGCAGGCGTTGCGCAAGGCCGGCACCAACGACTGCGTCATCATGCTCGATGAGATGGACAAGCTCGGTGCCGGCGGCTTCCATGGCGATCCGTCGGCGGCGCTTCTGGAGGTGCTCGACCCCGAGCAGAATTCGAGTTTCCGCGACAACTATCTCGCGGTACCCTTCGATCTGTCGCGCGTCATCTTTATCGCGACAGCCAACGTTCTGGATACGGTACCTGGTCCGCTGCGTGATCGGATGGAGGTCATCCAGCTGCCGGGGTACACGGAAGAGGAAAAGATGCAGATCGCCCGACGCTACCTCGTGGCGCGCCAGACCGAGGCCAATGGGCTGGCCGCTGAGCAGGTAGAGATCGGAGACGATACGCTGCGTCGGATCATTCACGACTATACGCGCGAGGCGGGCGTTCGAAATCTCGAACGGGAGATCGGATCCGTACTGAGAGCCGCAGCGATGCGCATTGCAGAAGGGCAAACATCGCACGTTGCGATAGAGGCCGGCGCACTCGACGAAATTCTCGGTCCGACCCGGTTCGAGGGTGAGGTAGCCTTGCGTACCGCGGTGCCCGGTGTGGCAACCGGTCTCGCGTGGACGCCCGTCGGCGGCGACATTCTCTTCATCGAAGCGACACGTGTCCCGGGTTCGGGAAAATTCATTCTGACTGGCCAGCTCGGCGAAGTCATGAAGGAAAGCGGGCAGGCAGCGATGAGCCTCATCAAGGCGCGTGCGGAATCGCTTGGTATCGATTCGGCGCTGTTCGAAAAGAGTGACATCCACGTTCACGTGCCGGCGGGCGCAACGCCGAAGGACGGGCCGAGTGCGGGCGTTGCGATGTTTCTCGCACTTGCATCGCTCGTGACCGGACGTCCGGTGCGCAGCGACACGGCAATGACCGGTGAAATCAGCCTTCGCGGCCTGGTACTTCCGATCGGCGGTGTGAAGGAAAAGGTGCTGGCCGCCCTGCGCGCGGGCATTACACGCGTGATGCTGCCGGCGCGCAACCGCAAGGACTTGCATGATGTCCCCGAGGAGGCACGCGAGCGACTCGAGTTCGTCTGGCTGGAGAACGTGGACGACGCCGTTCGGGCTGCGATCGGCGACCGTCCACTGGCGGCTGCAGCCTGATCACAGGTTCGGCTCGGACCACGGCGTCGTGGAAGTATGAAAGCCGTCGACTCGACGGCTTTCAACATGCCGGACGAGTGTTTCAGTTAGAGCTTGGACTCCGAAGGATGGCTGTGCGTGCGCTCGTAGATGCTCTGACAGGTGATGCATCGAATGGCACCGGGGTAAGCGCGCAAGCGAGCCATCGGTATGTCGTCGCCGCAATCGGTGCAGATGCCGTAGCTGCCTTCGGTGATGCGGATCATCGCCGCATCTAGTTCCTGCAATTCCCTGATATCGCGATTGGTTTCCGCATTGTCCGTGTCGGCGACCAGCGCAGCCATCGCTTGATCGCCGGAATCGGGCGCCTCGCCCGCGATCGCGCCGAAGCTGTCCGAGCGGCTGCGCGCAATGTCGTTCTGAATCTCGGCACCGAGCGCCTTGCGACGATTGTCGATCGTCGCCTTCATTTCGTCGATTTCGGTTTGGGTCAGCGGCATGTGAGTATGCTCCCTCGTTGGATGATTAGAATGTAGGCCGACACGTACCGGCCTGGATTGATCAGGGTCAAGGCGCACGCTTCACGATAGCAGGTCGCCCCCACCGCACTGAGGTCGTTGCGTACGCTATCTTCGGCTGACGATGCAACGGATGGCTTCGACGATGGTCGGATCCATTGATCGCAGTCAATCTGCATTCGGTGCTAGACGCCATAATTCGACTTGGATTCCCGCTGTTCTTGTATCGATCAACGCCAGGAGGCAACGATGGACGAATTTCCGGTATTCAGCCGCTCCGACGCTCAGGCCCATGCGCGCGACAGCCTTGCCCGCAATCTGCGTGCCGCATTGGACGATGCGGAAGAACTTGTTCGCCTGACGGCAGAGCAGGCGGGAGATCAGATCGCCGACGCCCGCAGCCGTGCGCAAGCCTCTGTCGCCCGGGCGCGCAGCGAACTCGAACGGGTTCAGGCCGAAGCGGCTCAACGCACACGACAGGCAGTTACGGAGGTGGACGACTATGTTCATAGCCATCCCTGGCAGGCTAGTCCCCACGGTGATCGGTGTGCTCATCGCGCGCCGCTGACCGCGCGGGGATCGCGGTACGTACGTCCCGGTTGGTCCTGTCGACTCGCAGGATTGGTTGTGCTGCGTAGGGAGATCGCCACATGGCGGAAGAGCTCATGTATGTCGAGACCTATACCGCCCCCCTTTACGCGCAGGCTACGGGGACGAAGCGTCGCATCGAACTGCTTTGGGGAGATCGTATACGTGTGCTCGATGCGTCGGGTGCGCGGACGCGTGTTCGGGCGCGAGGCGTGGAGGGTTACGTCGATCCCTCGCATCTCGGCACGCGTTCGCTGCTTGAGGTCTATTTCATCGATGTGGGTCAAGGCGACGGCGTGCTCGTTCGCACCCCCGACCATCGGCACGTTGTCATCGACGGCGGCTACACACGCACCAAGCAGCAGACGGGCAAGAGCGCCGCTGACTTCATCGACTGGAAATTCGTCAAGGACTATGGTGCAGAGCGGATTACCCTCGATGCAATGATCAGCTCACACTGCGATGCCGATCACTACGGCGGTCTCTGGGATCTCCTCGAGCCTGCGCAGCGCGTAAATATCGACGCCCGGGGAACCGACGTGCGTGCCTTCTTCCACGCCGGCGTATCGTGGTGGAGCGACGCGGGAAAGCGAGGGATCGGACCCGCAGAGAATCAGAGACTGCTGCGGCTGCTCGAAGGCAAGACCGCGCTGCGAAGTGCACTGAAGCAGAACGCCGAGCCGCGTCTTCAAGGTGAATGGGCAGCGTTCCTCAACTGCGTGGCAGCGTCGGGGTGCTCGGTCAAGCGACTTAGCCATCGGACCCGATACGTACCTGGTTTCGGTCCGGCGCAGAGTGCGGCATCGCTGCGTGTTCTGGGGCCGGTCGAGCCGGAAAAGGGGCGTTTGTTCGATTTGGGTTCGGATAGCCAGAACACGAACGGCAACAGCCTGGTACTCAGACTCGACTACGGTGCAGTCCGCATCATGTTGACTGGAGACTTGAACCGCAAGGCACAGCGTCGACTCCTCGATGCGTATGCCGACAAGAAGGAAGAGTTTGCCTGCGACGTAGCCAAGAGCTGCCATCACGGCAGTGACGACGTGTCCTACGAGTTCCTGGCAGCAATGGGGCCCTCGGCGACGATCATCAGTTCGGGCGACAGTGAACAGCACGCCCATCCGCGGCCCGCCGTCGTCAGCGCGAGCGCCCTTACCGGACACGTGTATGTCGAAGGGGATGAGTTGAGGACACCGCTCGTCTACTCGACCGAGATATCGCGCAGCTTCCGTGTCGGCCGGATGGACGCACTCACCTTGGACGGCAAGTTGCTCGACACGGCGGCACTCACCACGGCAAAGGCACGCGTCGGCTACAAGGAGGTCAACGCCGGGGACCTGAAGCCCGCGAGTGGATCGCGCAGACTCGCGGGGTCGTATGTGGTCACCGGTATCGTGTACGGACTCGTCAATGTCCGAACGGACGGGCGGCGCGTTCTATGCGCAGCGATGAACGAGAAGAATCACACGTGGGACTGGGCCGTCTTCGAATCCCGGTTCTAGTCCAATGCGCTTTTCGCTACTTGGCGATGGATAGCTCCAGCTCGGAGACCACTTGACCGTTCTTGCCTTCGCTCGCCTTGGGTGGCTCGCTGCTCAGACGCACTGCGTCTATCTTGGCACTGTTCTGAAGTTCACTACTGATCGCAGCCGCACGTCGCTGGCCGAGTTCCGCCAGTTCGGCATCGGGCACCTCGGTGCTTTCCATCAGCTGGTTGGACATGGATCGGGCGATCCGCGATGCCTGACGGGATGCCGACGACGCTTGCGCGGCGGGAGGCGCTTCGGGTGAGGGTTTCCGAGCGCCATCGCCCGCGGCAGGCGTTGTCAGGCTCGCTCGGAGATCCCGCGCGGCCGGCAATCCGTAACGTTCCACGAAGAGGGCATCGATGGCCTGCTGCATCCGGGGATTGCCGACATCGAGCGGTCCGGGCGATTCACCCGGTTCGAGCTTGATGCCGGCACGGGCAAGCACGGCGCGACGCATTGCGAGCGACTTCATGACTTCGCGATCTGCCGCGACGTTATACGTCGGCTTGATCGTCAGCTTGAGTTGCGGGCGCTTCTGCAATGCCTCGGCCACCGTGCGCAGCTTCTGGCGTTCCGGGGGGCGCAATGCAGCGCTGCCCGGATCGAACTCGACCGCACCGAGCTGTTCGTTCGGGCCACCGCCGAAGAGACTTGCGAGCGCGCGAAACGGCGCAGTGACGATATTCGTCAGGAGGTTGCCGATCGCCTTCCAGACGAGCCCTGCGATGCTGAACTGCGGATCGTCGAGGCTGCCCGTCACCGGTAGTCCGACGTCGATGCGCCCGTTCGAGTCTTTCAAGATGGCAATGGCGAATTCGAGGGGAAGATTCAGCGCGCTCGGACTCTCCACGCGTTCGCCGAGCTGCAGATTGTCGAGGATGATGCGGTTGTGCCCCTGCAATCCGCTGTTCTTGACTCGATACTGCAGATTCATGGTCAACTGTCCGGACGCGATGTGATAACCGGCGAATTTCGACGAGTAGGGCGAAAGACTCGACATCGCGATGTTGCGGAAATCGAGGTCGACTTCCGTAAACGCACGCGGACGGAAGGGATTGATCGATCCTCGAATCGTGGCAGCACCGAATTCGTCGACACGCGCGTCGAGTTCCAGTCGGGCGCGGGAATCGGTGGACGTTGAAACGCCGGTGATCACGCCTTGAAGCTCGTGCATTCGGGTACTGAACAGTTGCGGCCTCAGGCCCAGATCGGCGAACTCAAGCTCGGAATGATCGAAGCGGATGCGCCCGATGCTGACGGGGAAGGGGTCTGTAAGTACTTCTGCGGCTGGAGCATTCGGCTTTGCGATCGACTCGCCCGCAGGCACTGGTGCCGTTGCCGACTCGCCTGGCTGGGTACGCAGCACCTTCAGCAGATTGACCGACTGATCCTCGGCGATCAGCAGCTTCGTCACGAGCCTGTTGAGCCGCAAGTCCGGTATGTCCAAGCCATTCGGTCCGACGGCGAGTTTCACCTGGGAAGCACGCATCGAACCGAGGGCAAGGAAGGGCTGGACCGGATCCGACTCCTGTATGTCGAGCTTGTCGAGGCCCAGTTCGCCTTCGTAGACGATCTGTGCGCCAGCGCTCTTGGGCAGTCCGTAGCGAAGTCGCCCCTGGGCTGACGCCAGGCCGGACACGACCTTCAAACGGGCGTATTGGGCGAGAAAGGGCTGCACAGGAAGCAGCGATATGCCGTCGAGGTTCACCTTGAGATCTGCGGCGAGCGGTGTGGGGTTCACCGTGCCGGCGAGCCGGAACTGTCCGCTGTCTTTGATACGCCCGGTAAGATCTACGTCCGTGCGGCCGTTTCCAGCGGTCGCGACGTTTCGCAGCCGTGCCTTGACGTCGTATACGGCGACGGCAAGGTTCGGTTGCTGACGCGCATCGGCATACGCGGCACCGAAGTTGTCGGCTTCGACGAGTTTCGCGGCGATGTTCCATGCGGGCCCGGATGGGAGCGGCTTGGCAACCCCTGGCGGTGAGGGCGGGGCCGTCGACGACGGTGCGAATCGGGCAACGAACCGATCCCAGTTGAGGCGCCCATCGGCCGAGTACGATGCCGATGCATAACCGTCGGCGAGGACGATTCGATCAAACACGACGCTACGCTTCGACGAAGAAGCGCTGCCCCCCGTCGCTTCGAGTTTACCGAGCCGGGCGGCGATGGCTTTGCCTTCGCTTTCGTGGACCACCAATGCCGTGAGGGCAGTACGGATGGCGTCGGCGGCGATCTCCGTCTTCTGGCCGAGCGCGGCGCGGAGCTGCTTCGCTCCCAACACGAGCGACTTGAGGTCGACCAACGCATGCGCGCTGTCTGCGTTCAGGTCCAGACCTTCGGCCTCCAGCGTCGGTTCGTTGACCGTCAACGCAGCAATCATCGTCATCGTCGGGTCCATGGCGATATCGGCGTCGCGAGCAACAACCGCCACGGCATCGGCGCGCACCGACTGCTTGCCGGCTGCGCCGCTCACGCCGGATAGGTCGAGCTTCAAGCCTTGGACGCCGATTCGGACTTGCTCGGTGACGCGATCGAGCGCGAGGGCGGACACGTTCATGCCGAGCGATTTCATGCCGAGTTTCTCGCCGCCTCGATTCGCTGCGAGCGTGCCGAAGGTTAACGCGAAATCCGAGATGGCACCCGACACGCCTTCGGGTCCGAATGCCATTTCGACGCCGAGGCCGAGCCTGCCGCGTTCGAACGAAACGGCCGTCGCGCTCGGGGCACGACGGTCGGAGAACGAAAAGGCCAATTCGTTGGCCTCGAAGCGGCCGAGCTTGAGTTGCCAGGGCGCGTTCTTCGAGGCAGGCGATGCGGGTTCAGCAGCGGGCAACGCACCGGTCTTGGGCGAGTGGGCTTCCGGTGCCGACTCGATCACCGACTTCGGCAGGAGGGCCATCCAGTTGGGGTTCCCGTCGTCCGCGATTACGAGTGTGATCGTGCCGCCCTCGACACCGATACGCGCGAAGCCGATAGTGCGTTGCGCGAGATCGAACTGCCCGCCCGTGACGGACAGCTTGCTCGCGCCGACGAGCGGGGCTGCACCCTGCGTCGCAACGAGCGAGAGATCCGCCAACGTGAGTTCTGCACCGGATACGGTGATCGAGGGTTGACCCTGCGCAAAGGCGGCGCGATAGTCGAGCGAGATGTCGATCTGACCCGCAACGCTCTGAAGGCGTACGCGGTTGCCAAGCAATCGATCCAGCGTGGAGAGCTTCCATTTCTGCAGCGACAGCTTTCCGGCGGACGCAGTGGGATTGAGCGTGATGTCGCCGCTCCACTCGATGGTTTCACCGTCGGAGGTGCGTGCGGTCAGTTTGTACGCAGAGGTCTCCGAGGGCAGGGTGCTCAGCTCGGTCAGCTCGAACGTCAGCGGCTGGAGGCTGAGGCGCGCGTCGTTGCCGGCCGGCAAGTCGGCGAGGTCCACTCGCCCGTCGTTGACCCGTATGCTCGCGATTTCGAGACGCGGCATCGGCGCCTCGGGCTCAGGCGATGGTTGCTTGAGCTTGTCGAGGAGGGCGCTGAAATTGTGTTGCCCTCCCGGGCGCAATTCGAAACGGATATCCGGAGCATCGAGTTCGACGGCGGCGAACGTCCAAATCCGACGGACGAGACTCTCGGTCTGGAAGTTCACGAACAGGCGCTTGAACGAGAGAAGTTTCGCGCCCGACGCCTCCGACAAGGTCAAGCTCTCGATCTCTGCGGCGAGGGTGAACGGATTGAAACGGATATCGCCGAGTTCGAGCTTGTGGCCGAGTTCCCGTTCGACGTGCTCAACCGCTTGACGCTTCACGAGCGCCGGAACGGCGAAGAAGCCGATCACGGCGTACAGGCCAACCGCGCCTGCGAGCCAGATGAGGAGTTTGCGCAACCGGACCGAAATCATGTCGACCTGTGAGTTTGACTCGAACGATTATGCGTGAAAACGGGCGCACCCACCAAGGCACGCAGCACCTTGTAACAATCGCAGTTGAAACAGCGCCGCCATGCCCCGACGTTATAATTCTGCGGGAGAAAGGCGGCGCAGGCCCAGAGATGTCCGGGCTGGTTCCCCAGAGCGCAGCCGCGCAGCGCAGGTCGTGACAAGCGCTCGGCCGACTTTCGAGCCACGGGCGCCGCGGTTACTCTCATCATCGTCCTTCCGCTATATCCTTCAAGCATGTCCGCAGGCAGCCATTCGGAGCATCTCGAACGCATACGCACAGGGTTGGCCACGTGCATGGCGGACGATCGTCTTGGCCTGACCCAGGCATTGGCGCGGCTCCCCACGGAGACCGCTCGCATCGGCCCGCGACTGGCTCAGCTGCAGGCACGTTTGGACAAGTCCCAGGCACGACGCGAACAACGACGCGCTCGCTTGCCCAAACCGACCTATCCGGCCGAGTTGCCGGTGGTCGGTCGGCGCGAAGAGATCGCACGGGCCATCGCTGCACATCAGGTCACCATCGTCTGCGGCGAGACCGGTTCCGGCAAGACGACCCAACTGCCGAAGATCTGCCTGGACCTCGGGCGCGGTTGCGACGGACTCATCGGGCACACGCAGCCGCGCCGCATCGCTGCGCGAACGGTTGCGGCGCGCGTCGCACAGGAACTCGGTGAGCCGCTCGGTCACAGCGTAGGCTACAAGATCCGGTTCCAGGACAAGACCCAGCCGCAGTCCTTCGTGAAGGTCATGACCGATGGCATCCTCCTCGCCGAGACACAAGGCGATCGGCTGCTCGCCGCCTACGACACGCTGATCATCGACGAGGCTCATGAGCGCAGCCTCAACATCGACTTTCTGCTCGGCTATCTCAAGCAACTCCTGCCGCGCCGACCCGATCTCAAGGTGATCGTCACTTCGGCAACCATCGATGCGGACCGGTTCTCCCGTCACTTCGATGGTGCGCCTGTGATCGAGGTCTCCGGGCGGCTCTATCCTGTCGAGGTGCGCTATCGTCCGCCGCGTCGTCGCGAGGGCGAGAGCGACGACGAAGACGAGTTGGACCTCACGGCAGCCATCGTCGAGACCTGTGACGAAGCGAGTCGCTGCGGTCCGGGCCACGTACTCGTGTTTCTGCCCGGCGAGCGCGAAATTCGAGAGGTGGCCGAGGCATTGCGCAAGCATCATCCTGCGGGTACGGAGATTCTGCCCTTGTTCTCCCGGATGTCTGCAGGCGAGCAGGAGCGTGTGTTCGAGAATACCTCGGCACGTCGCATCGTGTTGTCCACCAACGTGGCGGAGACGTCGCTCACGGTCCCAGGCATCCGGTATGTCGTGGACACCGGGCTGGCGCGCCTCAACCGCTACAGCTATCGCAACAAGGTAGAGCAGCTGCTCGTCGAAAAGGTCTCGCAGGCTTCGGCGAATCAGCGATCGGGACGTTGCGGCCGAGTGATGAGCGGGATCTGCTTTCGTCTCTACGACGAGGCGAATTTCGCGGCGCGACCCGCGTATACGGATCCGGAACTTCTCCGCTCTTCGCTGGCCGGCGTCATTCTGCGCATGAAAGCACTGGACCTGGGCGACGTCGAATCGTTTCCATTCCTCGATCCGCCGCAGCCGCGCATGATCAACGACGGCTATCAGCTTCTCGCGGAACTCGGCGCAGTCGACGATGCGCGGCGGCTGACGCCCATCGGTCGAGAACTGGCGCGCTTGCCGATCGACCCGCGCATTGGTCGCATGGTGCTGGAGGCCAAGCGGCAGGACTGTCTGAGCGAAGTGCTCGTCCTGGCTGCGGCCTTGTCGATCCAGGATCCGCGCGAGCGGCCGGTGGATCGGGCGCAGACCGCCGATCAGCGCCATGCGCAGTTCCGCGACGAGCGCTCGGATTTCGCGGGTCTGCTCAAGCTGTGGCAGTTCTACGATGCCATGGTGAAGCACAAGAAATCGAATCGAAAGCTCGTCGAGTCCCTGCGCGATCAGTTTCTGTCGCCGTTGCGTATGCGGGAGTGGCGCGAAGTTCACGGACAGCTGCACGCAATGCTTGCCGAGACCGGTGCACATTTCAATGCGGAAGAAGCGAGCTACGAGCGGATACATCGGGCCCTGCTAAGCGGACTGCTAGGCAGTATCGGATCCAAGAACGAGGAAGGCGACTACGACGGCGCACGGGGTATCCGCTTCGCGGTCCACCCGTCGTCGGGACTGCGCAAACGCCCGCCGCGATGGCTCGTTGCTTCCGAGCTCGTCGAGACCTCACGACTTTTCGCGCGCGTCTGCGCCCAGGTCGAACCGACGTGGATCGAGCAGGCCGCGTACCATCTGGTCAAGCGGGCCTGGCTGGAGCCGCACTGGGACAAGGAACGTGCGCAGGTGGTCGCTTGGGAGCAGGTTTCCCTGTACGGCCTCGTGCTTGTCGCCCGGCGTCGAGTCGCGTATGGCCCGGTCGACTCGGCCCATGCACGTGACATCTTCATACGCATTGGCCTTGTGGGTGGCGCCTATTCGACGCAAGCACCCTTCCATCAGCACAACGAACGTTTGAAGCGGGAGTTGGCATTGATGGAACACAAGACACGACGCCACGATGTGCTCGTCGACGAGAATGCGATATTTCGATTCTTCGATGCACGGATACCTTCCGACGTCCATTCCGGCGCAGGCTTCGAAGCGTGGCGGCGCGAGGCCGAACAGACGCAGCCCAAGCTGCTTTTCATGGCGCAGCAGGACCTCCTTCGAGTCGACGCAGATGTCGCGAGCGTCGACCGATTCCCCGACAATTTCGTCATCGACGAGACCCGCTTCAAGCTTCGGTATCGCTTCGATCCCGGTCATCCGCTCGACGGGGTTACGACCGTGGTCCCGCTCCACCTGCTCAATCGATTGCGCGCGGCGCAATTCGAGTGGCTGGTACCCGGATTGCTGCGGGACAAGCTCAATGTGCTCGTACGTTCCCTCCCGAAACATCAGCGACGACTTTGCGTGCCCTTGCCTGAGACGGTCACGGCTTGTCTCGACTTTCTCGGCGAGACGCCTCGCGAGCAGCCGCTCGGAGAGGCGCTCGCATCGGCACTGAAGCGGTCGCGGGGCCTCGATCTGTCGTCCGCCACATGGGAAGAGGTGGAGATCCCGACGCACCTGCAGATGAATTTCTGTGTCGTCGACGAACAGGGCCGCGAACTCGCCCAGAGCCGCGACCTGGCGGCACTGCAGGAACTGCATGGAACCGAAGCCCAGGCGCAGTTCGCTCCCGAGTCGAAGTGGGAGCGTGGGGGAATCCGCAGCTGGGAGGCTCTCGAATTGCCCGAGACGGTACAGTTCCGTCGGGGTAAGCAACAGTTGAGCGGTCATCCTGCACTGATCGATGAAGGTGATGGCGTACGTCTCACGCTCGTCGAGACCGCAGACAAGGCGCAGGAGGCCACTCGGCATGGCATCGTTCGGCTTGTGCGATTGGCGCTCAAGGATCAAGTGAGGGCACTGGAGCGGACGGTCCTGCCGTCGAAGAATCTCGTGCTCGCCTACATGGTGCTCGGCAATTCGGAACAACTCCAGGAATCGCTCGTGCGGGCGAGCCTCGACCGCGCGGTATGGGCTGACGCCGGCCCCATTCGCGATCGGCGCGCGTTCGATGCGTGTCTTCAGCACGTGAAGGCACGTTTGCAGATCGTGGGGCAGGAGTACCTGCGTCTGGCCGATGAAATCATGGGGTTGGTTCAGCACCTTCGCAGGACGCTCGAAGGTCCGAACACGAAGGCTTTCAAGCACGCGGCCCAGGATCTGACGCGTCAGTTGCAGGCCCTCGTCTATCCGAACTTCCTTTCCGAGATTCCGTACGGTCGCCTCCAGCACTACCCGCGCTATCTCGCCGCGATGCAGCGTCGGCTCGAAAAATTGCCGACGTGGCCCGATCGGGACGAGCAGCACACCCGAGAGCTCTCGCGCTGGTGGCAACTTCTGATTCAGCGCACGGACAAACACCGCAAGGCTGGAACGAGCGATCCCGCTCTGGAGGAATTCCGCTGGATGCTCGAAGAGCAGCGCGTATCGCTCTTCGCGCAGGAATTGAAGACGCCGTACCCCGTTTCCTACAAGCGACTCGACAAGGCATGGGGCGCCTTGCGCTGATTCGGCGTGCTTGTTGGGTGGAGTAGGCATCGATTAGCATCGGGCGAGCCGCGGATCGCGATCGTCGCTGCGGTTGCCCACCTCACCGGAGGCCCGGAGTCATGCCCATCAATTGGTTGTTTGCGTTGAAGGCTGTGCCCTGGACGGATCTCGTTCAGCACGCGCCGACGATCGTCAAAGGGGCTCGCAAGCTCTATTCGACGGTTCGCGGTGGCGCATCGCAGTCGGCATCGACGCCGCCGGCAGCGTCGGCCGCGCCGACCAGCGCAGGCGATGCCTCCTTGCGCATCGCGGCGCTGGAGCGACAATTGGCCGATATCGCGTCCGAGCAGCAGGCCAGCGCAGAACTCATACGCAACCTCGCGGAACAGAATGCACGCATGATCGAAGCCATCGGCATCATGCGAGCGCGCGCGCGCGTGTTGCTCGGGGTGTCCGTCGTCGCGTGGATCGGCGTCATCGTGATCGCGGTGTGGGTAGCCAGCCGATAGTCGGTGGACGCGCCGTCGATACGGCGCATTATTGAACAATACCTCGGAGGAAATGGATTCATGCATCGCTTCATGGTGTCCGCAGTGTTGCTCCTGGCGGCGGTATCGATACCTGCCGCAGCTCAGTCGTACCCGACGAAGACGGTCCGGCTGGTCGTGCCGTTCGCGCCGGGTGGCGGCACGGATCTCGTGGCGCGAGCCA
>LNFM01001525.1_pt1 | contig 52127 bp, 46 predicted proteins | sample 596031 | NCBI WGS metagenome assembly LNFM01 (sample SAMN04254537, study PRJNA301005) | activated carbon metagenome | isolation source: dual media filters at the Ann Arbor, Michigan drinking water treatment plant | place: USA: Ann Arbor | reverse complement strand
GAATGACTTCATCTAATAATATAGTATCTATAATAGTTGTATCAATTTCTTTCATATTAATTTCTTTTTCAAGTGTCTCAGTGTCTTTTTCAACTTGAGCTAAAGAAATAAAAGAGGTAAAAAAAATAATTATTAATAATCGGTACTTAAACATGGCTGTTAATTTTAATGTAAAAATATAGAATATCCTTAACAAGTGTAGTGCCAAATTTATATTTTAGCAAAAAAATATTTTATGGCAACAAAATCGATACTTACAAAATCATCAATTTCCTTTTTGGAGAAATATTTGAATAATGCATCACCAACAGGTTATGAATCTGAAGGGCAGAAAATTTGGATGGATTATTTGAAACCTTATGTTGATACTTTTATAACCGATACTTATGGAAGTGCTGTTGGAGTTATAAACCCAGATGCTAAATTTAGAGTAGTAATTGAAGGACATTCTGACGAGATTTCTTGGTATGTAAACTACATTACTGACAATGGTTTAATCTATGTAATTAGAAATGGTGGTTCAGACCATCAAATTGCTCCATCAAAACGAGTAAACATTCATACTAAAAAAGGAATTGTAAAAGGTGTTTTTGGTTGGCCAGCTATTCATACTAGAAATCGTGGTAAAGAAGAACCAGCAACTTTGCACAATATTTTTATTGATTGCGGATGTGCAACCAAAGAAGAAGTCGAAAATTTAGGCGTTCATGTTGGATGTGTAATTACCTATCCTGATGAGTTTATGATTTTAAACGAGAATAAATTTGTTTGTAGAGCCATTGACAATAGAATGGGTGGCTTTATGATTTCTGAAGTAGCACGTTTATTGAAAGAAAATAAAAAGAAACTTCCATTTGGTTTATATATTGTAAACGCTGTTCAGGAGGAAATTGGTCTTCGTGGCGCTGAAATGATAACCCAAACCATCAAACCCAATGTAGCTATTGTAACTGATGTTTGTCATGACACTACAACTCCGATGATTGATAAGAAAATTGAAGGCGATTTACAAATGGGTAAAGGTCCAGTTATTGCTTATGCACCAGCTACACAAAATATTCTTCGTGAATTGATCGTTAAAACTGCAGAAGAAAAGAAAATTCCTTTTCAAAGACATGCTACTTCTCGCGTTACAGGAACGGACACTGATGCTTTTGCATATAGTAATGGTGGTGTTGCATCTGCGTTAATTTCGCTTTCTTTACGTTATATGCATACTACAGTAGAAATGGTTCATCGTGAAGATGTAGAAAATGTTATCAAATTGATATATGAAAGTCTTTTGAAAATTGAAGACAATCACAACTTCTCTTATTTTAAATAATAAACCTTATATATGTATAGAAAATCCGAATTTAATCATTCGGATTTTTTATTTTTATAAAAATTTATTTTAAAACTGTAACAATCCAAAAATTGATTTGTCTTTAGTATAGATTAACCATTCAACCAATTTGAAAAACCAAAATCTAGATATTGCTATTCTCCTAGAACGTTGCAAAGAGAATAATGAAAAAGCACAACTGACACTTTATAATCAATATTATAGAGCCATGTTTAATGTGTCCTATCGCATTATTGGTGATTCTTATCTTGCTGAAGACGTTATGCAAGAAAGTTTTTTGAAAGCATTTACAAAGTTAGATTCTTTTAGTGGAAATGTAACATTTGGTTCTTGGTTAAAGAAAATAGTTGTCAATACTAGTATAAACGAGTTAAAAAAATCGAACAAATACCAATTTGAGAGTTTGGATGAAAACATAGAAGTAATAGATTTTAAAGATGAATCAGAGGATTATTCTCAATTAAAAGCCGAAAGTATTTTAAAAACCATTCAAAGTTTGAAATCAAATTACAAAATCATTCTAACCTTATTTTTTATTGAAGGATATGATTTAGAAGAAATTACAAGCATTTTAAATATTAGCAATGAAAACTGTAGGACGATGATGAGCCGAGCAAAAGAAAGTTTAAGAAAAAAATTAAATGAATTATGAGTATCAATAATCTAAATCAACTTTTTGAAAACCAAAACAATTGGGATTTTGAAGAACCAAATCTTGGGCATGAAAAGCGATTTCTTTATAAATTAAAGAAACAACAACCAAAAAAGAAGAAATTCAATTGGTTACCAATGTCTATTGCGGCTTCACTCCTATTAGGTTTTGGAATTTTAATTTTTAATTATACCAATAATCAAACTGAAGAAGTTGCCTTTTCACCTCAAGTACAAGAAACCCACGATTATTTTTCTTCTGTTATTAATAATGAGTTGGCAACTTTAAAAAAGAATGAAACTCCGCAAAGCAAAGCATTGATTAATGATGCTATGAATGAAATGGAATCGCTTGAGAAAGATTATCAAAATCTGAAAGATGAAATTGCGAAAAATGGTGAAAACAAACAGATAGTCTTTGCTATGATAACCAATATGCAAACTCGAATTTCCTTTATAAAATCGGTTTTAGAACAGGTTGAAGACATTAACAAAATAAATAATATTGAAGATGAAAAACATATATAACTTACTATTTTTTGTTGCATTACTTCCAATTTTTGGATATGCCTCAGAAGAAAAACACACCTACAATAAAGAAAAAAACATCTCCAAAACCTATTCGGTTAATGATGATGCACAAGTAAACATTACAAATTCCTATGGAAATATAAACGTGTATTTATGGGATGAAAACAAAATATCTATTCAAGTTAACATTAAAGTTTCTGGAAATAATGAAAAGAAAATTAACGAACGAATCAATACAATTGATGTTGATTTTGCTTCAACAATGAGTAAAGTTACAGCCGAAACTATATTCACAACAAAAGAATGGAAAGGCAATAACATCAGTTATGAAATAAATTATGTGTTAAAAATTCCACGAAATGGAAGCATTGATTTGGATAATAAATATGGTAACATTTCTGTAGACAAACTTAATGGAAGTTCGGCAATTGAATGTAAGTATGGAAGTATTATTTTAGGCCAATTTAATAATAAAACTAACAATATAAATATTGCCTATGCACCAAATTCAAGCATAAACTCTATTGATAAAATTAATTTACAAAGTCAGTATTCTGAAGTTGATTTCCAGAAAGTAAATCAAATTAACATTGATGGAAATTATAATACATTTAATTTTCAAAACGTTGGAATTCTCAATCTATCATCAAATTACACCAAAATCAATTCAAAATCAATTCAAAAAATTGCCATTGATGGAAATTATCTTACTCTGAAATTAGGTGAAATTGGAAATTCCTTAATTGCAAATTCAAATTATAGTGATATTCAATTTTCTGCATCAAATAGAACCGATGCCATTACAATCAATGGAAATTATTCCAATTCTAAAATAACTTGTACATCAGACTATGCATTTGACATCAATGTAAGCCTAAAATATGGTTCTTTTGTTGATAATGTAGGACTAAAATACAGCTTAAAGTCAGAAAAAAATACTTCAAAATCTTACACAGCGTATCATATTAGTCAAGGAAAATCTAAAATAAGTATCACAACAAATTACGGAAGCGTTCAACTTTTAACAAAATAACAATGAGAAAACTAACAGTATTACTAGCATTAATTAGCATTTCAATTGCAAGTGCTCAAAATTGGGATAAAGAAAAAGTAAAAGGAAATGGAGTTCAAACCACAATTACAAGAACTACCGAATCTTATGATAAAATTTCAACAGGAGGTTCATTCAATGTTGAATTAGTCTCTGGAAAAGAAGGAACAATAACCATAAAAGGCGATGAAAATATTATAAGTCACATTGTTACTGAAGTAATTGGAAACGAATTAAAAGTATATTTTGAAAAAAATAGAAGCTATAATTACAAACAAGACATCACTATTACAATTCCATTTGAAGAAATTAGCGAAATATCGTTTGCAGGTTCGGGAAATATGATTACAAAAAATGCTATTAACGCAACCGATTTTGAAGCAAAAATGGCAGGTTCTGGTGATTGCACTCTTGAAATTAATGCAAAAAACATTGTAGCAAAAATGGCAGGTTCTGGAAACTTAAAACTTTCAGGAACAGTAGAAAATTTAGAAGCTAAAACAGCAGGTTCAGGTGATTTGAATTGTAATAAATTAGTTTCCCAAAATGCAGACGTAGCTGTTGCTGGTTCTGGAAGTCTTGAAGTGAATTGCACCAATAATCTAATTGCTAAAGTAGCTGGAAGCGGAAATATTCAATACAAAGGAAATCCTAAAATTATCGATTCAAACGTTGCAGGTTCTGGTGATATTTCAGGAAATTAGAGGTTAGTTATAAATGAAAAAAGTCCCAAAACTTATTTGTTTTGGGACTTTTTTTTTCTAGTTCTTTATGACTTCAAGGCATTTTTACTTCTAAATTCATAAGAATTAATAGCTTGTTTACTATTGATTACTTCAAAATCTAAAGGATAAACTTCATTTGAAATTGTACTTTCAATTATTTGATTATCCAAATTGATCATTTCCTCAATTGATAAACCTAAATTTAATGGCAAATATTCTTCTTCTGGACTTTCTGTTATTTTTTTGTTTTCTTCAATAACTTCTTCAATTGATTTTACATATTTTGAAGAAATTACAGCAATTGATTCTTTGATTTTAGATTCCGATTCAAATTTAATTTCAGGTTTTTCAATTTTTGAATTTGAAATTAAATTAAAATTTGATTTTGATTCCGTTCTTACAATATCATTTTCGATATTTTGTTGGTCTAACATAATTTCGTTTGCCGACATAGTGTTTAATAAAACTGTCGATAAAATTCCTAAATAAATGATTGATTTTTTCATGGTGATTTGTTTTTTTATTTTTTTGATGATTGATGATGATTATGTAATTTCTTAAAGATAATACCTTGTATTACATAGTAGACGATTCTGATTTTAATTAATTTTATACTTTCATGACTTCTAGTTATTTACGATTTATAACAATAAGACGATAGTTTTCCATTTTTGTTACACAAAGGTACAAAAAATAAAAAAGCCATGTCAAAAACACGGCTTAAATTCTATCTTAAAAAATGATTATTTTAGAAATTCCAAAACATTTTTTTCTATTCTTTCATTAATGTCAGAAATATCAGCTTTGACAAATTTTTCGCCTAAAATATTTTCATATAATTCAATGTAACGTTCAGAAACAGATTCGATATATTCGTCAGTCATGTTTGGAATTTGTTGACCTTCTTTTCCTTGAAAACCATTTTCGATTAACCAACGACGCACAAACTCTTTAGATAATTGCTTTTGCTCCTCTCCTCTATCTTGACGCTCTTGATAACCATCAGCATAAAAATATCGTGAGGAATCTGGAGTATGGATTTCGTCAATCAAAACGATTTTTCCTTCTTTAGTTTTACCAAATTCATATTTTGTATCTACTAAAATTAATCCACGGCTTGCTGCAATTTCAGTTCCTCTTTGGTATAATGCACGCGTATATTTTTCTAAAACTAGATAATCTTCTTCAGTAACAATTCCGTTGGATAAAATAGCTTCACGTGAAATATCTTCATCGTGTGAACCATTATCAGCTTTGGTTGTTGGTGTAATTATTGGAGTTCCGAATTTATCATTCTCTTTCAAACCTTCTTCCATTGTTACTCCACAAATAGTGCGTTTTCCAAGCGCATATTCACGAGCTGCATGACCAGAAAGATAACCACGAATTACCATTTCAACTTTAAATGGTTCGCATAAATGTCCGACTGCTACATTTGGATCTGGTGTTGCAATTAACCAATTTGGAACAATATCTGAAGTTAGCTCCATGAATTTTGTTGCAATTTGATTTAAAATCTGACCTTTATACGGAATTCCTTTTGGCAAAACCACATCAAAAGCAGAAAGTCTATCGGTTGCCACCATGACCAAAAGTTCGTCATTGATGTTGTAAACTTCTCTTACTTTACCGCGATAAACTGATTTTTGATTGGGAAAATTGAAATTAGTTGTAGTTATTGTATTCATTATAATTGTGTGTTGTTGTGTTTGGCAAAAATAGTTTCTTTTCAACACAAATACAATTATTTATTTGCTTAAAACATATCTTCTAATCAATCTATCAAATAATCGATAACCAAGAAATTTGCGCAAATATTTCATCAAATTAGCATCAAAACCAATAGAATATTTTTTGAATCTTCGCGAAGGATTTTCAGCGATTTTATATAATTTATCTAGAATAGCTTCAGACAAATCGTGATTATCGCAGGTTTTCCTGTTCATGATTCCGTCAATACTTTGCATCATTTCTGCATAAGATTTTATTGTTGATTGCTCACATTTAGTAACATTCTTCTGAAAATTGGATGGTGTATTTCCAAACTGAACGGTTGAAACGCTAATATTAAAGTCCAAAAGTTCATAAGCCATACATTCAGAAAAACTTTCAACAGCTTGTTTTGTTGGATGATAAAAACTTCCTAAAGGCAAATTCACCAATCCAGCGATAGAAGTGATGTTGATAAAATGACCTTTCTTTTGTTCACGAAAATGCGGAATAAAAGCACGACAAACTTTAACCACGCCAAGCCAATTCACATCTACTATAGCGTCAATTTTATCATCTTCAGATAATTCTACAAAACTTCTGTAACCAATTCCTGCATTGTTTATGATAACATCTATAGATTTATAATCCTTTAGAATTTCATTTTTAGCTTTTTCAATACTTTGGGAAGAGGTTACATTGAGTTCGTAACTTTTAATATTTGGAAAATTTTCAAATACTTTAGCTTCTGAAATACAAATCATTGTAGCAATAACGTTCCAATTTTTTTTCGAAAAATGAATTGCAATTTCTTTGCCCAAACCTCCAGAAGCACCAGTAATAAGTATTGTTTTGATAAAGCTTCGTATAAATGATTATTTGAAAAAAAAAAATTTTAACAAATATATCATTTTGAATCAAATAACCAAATGATAAATGTTTTTGTCGAAATTTAATTGAAATTGAATGTCACGCTGAGCTTGTCGAAGTGTTTTTTAGTTGTCGACTCAACTCTTCCAAAATAGCTAAACCTTTCGTTTCTACTTTAAAAATTTCCTCAAAATCATCAATATTATTAGCGTTTCTAAATAAAATTTTCACTTTATCATTAGAAATATCGAAAGAAATAATTTTTGATATTGGAATTTTATAGCGCTTTCCTGTTTCGCGTTGCATATAAGCAATTCCGGCCAAGCAAAGTAATAACACTCCAAACGGAAAAGTTTTGTTATCAAAATCCTTTAATAAATCAATAACAAAAGCTAGAATCAATAGTAACATTAGTAAATAATAACTATAAATCTTCAAAGACTTAATATCATTCCATTTAATTGACTTCGGTGATTTCTCCAACAAATCATGAGTTTCGTACCAATTTCCTGAATTCGTTAGAAACAAATTTTCGTCGTTTATGTTTACATATCCGTTGGCATATTTGAAGTATTCTTTCAATATTTAAATTTTTATAAGTTCAAAATGGATTTTATGTTTATAAAACCCTATCGAAAATGTTTAATTAGACTCCAGCTTAGTCATAAAATAAAAAAAATTAATCCTCAAAAAACTCAAAAACATATTCTTCTTTAAAATCAACATTAAATTTTTCAAGAATTTCAAAGTACTCTTCTTTAAAAGTTACTTTTTTATGTCTTATTTTTTGATTCAAAATATAATTATATACATTATCAATATGACTATGACTGTATGAAAATGCTCCAAAACCTTCTTGCCAATTGAATTTTGCTTTAGTTAGATTATTATCTTTTATATAAGTATTTGAAGACTTTTTTATTTCTCTAACCAAATCAGATAAACAACATGTCGGTTTCATTCCAATGAATATGTGAACATGATCAGGCATACCATTTATTGCAATCAACTTCTGACCTTTATTTGTGACAATTCCTGTAATGTATTTATATAACTGTTCCTCCCAAGAATAATCAATTAAAGCTTTTCGATTTTGAACCGCAAAAACAATTTGAATATAAATCTGAGAAAAAGTATCCGCCATAAATAAAATAAAAAATAAAAATATGTAATATAAATTCCAGAGGAATTAAACGTTTATAAAATGTATAAAACTAATCGTTTTTGTAATAAGGTATGACTCCAGCTGGAGTCATACGAAAACCTCAAAACTAATCTAATCTATAAAGGTTTAACTTCTCCGAAGTTGTTTAAAAACTTTCAAATTAAAGTTAACTTTTTTTATGAATCAACATTTTTAAAATTTTTGAAATAACATTAATCAAAATCATAATTAGTAATGAAAAAACAAATACAATAATCAAGATTATAAAAGTAATTTTCCAACCTGAATTAATCGTTGTGTTCCAACCAGGAATTATAGAAGCAAAATAATCAACGTTGAAATAGATTACCTAATAGCGTTATAATTAATAAGGAAAGCTTAAAAAGAAAGTTTTTCATTATATTACTTATCTAAAATACCATATTTTATTCCATTTATTTTCATGAAATCTTTAACTAAATCAATCATTTTAAAAGATTCTTCTAGCACCGAAAATAAATTAAAATTTATTATTGTTTCTTTTGGCATTTGAATAAACCGATGACATTCAAAACATATTTCTATGTAGGATAAAATTTTGTCATTAGCATCTAAAAATAATATTGCATTTCTTAGGAGTATAACATCCACTAGCAAAAATTGCATGCTCTTTGAATTTATCTTTCTTTAGTTTATAATTTATTAGGATATGACTTAAACTATCAATTTTATCTTGATTTAATTCTACTATTTCAGTAGCATAGTATTTGCTTTTCCTTGCAGGTAATTCAAATGATTTGATAAATTTTATGTTCCATCTAATTAAATTTAAGCTATCAATTTTAAAAGTCTCACCTGTATCGCCATTCACAACATTCATATTCGGATCTGGAAATGCTACCAATAAAACTTTCTTTGCATCACTGAATGGAAAGGTTGCTCTTCGTTCTTCAACTGTTTTCTTACCATACAAACCCCATTTTATTTTGGGATTTTGTGAAAAACAATTAAATCCGATAAGGAAAATAAAAACAATTATATATCTAATATTTAATATCAAAAATCTAATATTAAAAATTAATCATGATTCTCAATACTCTTGTAAGCATCGATTACTTTTTTCACCAATCTATGTCTTACAATGTCTTTGTCATCAAGGTAGATGATTCCAATTCCGTCAATGTCTTTTAAAACTAAAATTGCTTCTTTCAATCCAGATATTGTTCTTCTTGGTAAATCTACTTGTCCGGGATCGCCTGTGATTATGAATTTGGCATTCTTACCCATACGCGTTAGAAACATTTTCATTTGCGAATGCGTTGTATTTTGAGCTTCATCAAGAATTACGAAAGCATTGTCCAAAGTTCTACCACGCATAAAAGCCAACGGTGCAATTTGAATAATTCCTTTCAAAATATAATCTTCCAAAGTTTGCGGAGGCAACATATCGCGCAAAGCATCATACAATGGTTGCATGTACGGATCTAATTTTTCTTTCATATCACCAGGAAGAAAACCCAGATTTTCACCAGCTTCAACCGCAGGACGCGTCAAAATGATTCTTTTCACTTGTTTCTCTTTCAAAGCTTTAACGGCAAGAGCAACACCAGTATAGGTTTTACCAGTTCCAGCTGGACCAACGGCAAAAACCATGTCATTTTTCATAACATTTTCAACCAATTTATGTTGGTTAGGTGTCATGGCTTTAATCAGCTTTCCTCCTATTCCATGCACCAGAATTTTTTCATGATCGGGCATGCGTTGTTCTTCTTGTGAATTGCTTTGAATCACTCTATCAATAACATTGGTATCAATATTATTGTATCGAGTAAAATGCAACATCAATCGGTTGAAACGATTTTCAAATTCGTCTAATTCGTCTTTTTCGCCAAATGCCTTCAGTGTTGTGCCACGAGCCACAATTTTTAACTTCGGGTAGTACTTCTTAATTGTTTCAAGATGAGTGTCTTGTGCACCCCAAAATTCTTTTGGAGCGATGTCGTGTAATTCAATGATACGTTCGTTCAAATGGAAGTGTTTTTTAATTAGTTTTTGGCTAAATATTATTAGCTTTGCAATCATTTCAAATTTAATGAAATTTAGCAAGCCACTTGATTAAATTCATCATATAGTTATAAACAAATTTATGTCAATAATTACCCTTACAACCGATTACGGATTAAAAGACCACTTTGTAGGTGCTTTGAAAGGGAAAATTTTATCGCAAGATAGTGAGGCAAAAATTGTAGATATCTCGCATGATGTTGATCCATTTAATGTTAGTGAAGCGAGTTACATTATTGGTGCTGCATACAATAGCTTTCCGAAAGGAACAGTACATATTGTGGGAATTGATATTGAATTAAGAGAAAACAACCAACATATTGCCATCGAATGGAATGGTCATTTTTTTATTGCTGCTGATAATGGGATTTTGAGTATGTTAATTGAAAAAATTAAGCCTCAAAAAATGGTTGTAATCAATATTCACGATAGACTTTTACCCGAAGCAACCGATATGGACGTTTTGCTAACGGTAGCCATTCATATTTCAAAAGGTGGTTCGTTGAGTGTTATTGGTAAAGAAATCAAAAGTTTGAAAGAAGTTACCGAGTTACAACCTGTGATTTCAGACGATACCAATTCTATAAAAGGTTATATAGTATATCTTGACCGATTTGGAAATGCTGTGACCAATATCACAAGAAAAATGTTTTTAGATGTTTCAAAAGGAAGACCTTATGAAGTAAATTTTAAAAGCAAAAAAATAAAAAGTATTTTCGCAAAATATTCCGATTTAGAAGCCATTGACAAAAGACCTTTGTCATCGATTAGTGGAAATGCAGTAGCCATTTTCAATGAAGCTGGTTTTCTAGAAATTGGATTGTATAAAAGTAATCCGAAAGTTGCAACAGCGGCAAGTTTGCTCGGAATTACTTACAGAGATGCTATTACCATCAATTTTAATTAAAGTTAACTATGAAAAAATTAATTTTACTTTTGATGATTTCAGTTTTATTTTCCTTCGCTCAAAAAAACAATATTAACGATGGAAAATATATAAATTCTGATAAAAATGATACTTATATTTATGCTTTAGAAATAAAAAATGATTTTAAAGAAATTAGCTTTTATTTATTTGAAGATAAATCTAAAATTAAAGATTATAAAATTATTTGCACAGCCAAAATAATACAAAATAAAAATAAATTTTATTTGGAAGATATTAGATGTAACGATTTGCCTGTTACCAATAATAATAAAACAGAATTATTTATAAAAGAAGGAAGCATACAATTTAAAAGTTATGATTTGCTGAAAAATTTCTTTCACGAATTTATCATATATGCTAACAAAATGAAATTTGAAAAAGAAATATAAAACATGTTAGTCAGAATAGTTAAATTATCCTTTCACGAAGAAAATATTCCAGCATTTTTGGAAAATTTTGAATTAATGAAAAACCACATACGAAACTCGCAAGGAAATCGTTTTCTTGAATTGTATCAAGACAAAAATAATCCTTGCATTTTCTTTACATATAGTTATTGGGAAACCGAAGATGATTTAGAAAATTACAGAAAATCAGCATTATTTGACGAAGTTTGGACGTTTACAAAAAAACTGTTCAACGATAAACCAGAAGCTTGGAGTGTTAACAAATTAGTTAGTTTAGTTTAATAGGGTTTAAAATTGTTTAAATATGTTCTTGTAACAAATTAAACTTTTAAACTCTTAAACATTTAAACTTTTAAACAAAAAATGAATGAAATCAATATTATTAAGAGAAATTAAATCCTTTTTTGGTTCGCCCATTGGATATTTAGTAATCGCCATTTTCTTATTACTCAACGGATTATTTCTTTGGGTATTTGAAGGCGATTTTAATATTTTAAATAGCGGTTTTGCCGATTTAACTCCGTTTTTTACCTTATCGCCTTGGATATTAATTTTCCTAATTCCTGCTGTAACTATGAGAAGTTTTTCTGATGAGAAAAAGCAAGGAACTATTGAACTTTTGATGACCAAACCAATATCTATTTGGGAAATCGTTAGCGGAAAATTCTTCGGAGCTTTTTTACTAATTGTAATTGCAATCATTCCAACATTCATCTACGTTTACGTGATTTATGGTTTAGGAATGCCCGAAGGAAATATCGATATGGGAAGCACAATGGGTTCTTATTTCGGACTATTATTCCTAATTGCTGCCTACACTTCTATCGGAATTTTTACTTCTACACTTTCAGAAAATCAAATTGTAGCGTTTATAGTTTCGGTTTTCTTGTGTTTTATTTTCTATTTTGGATTTCAAGGTGTGGCGTCTCAATTTAAAAGTATAGAAGACATCATTGCGCTTTTTGGAATGGATTATCACTTTAAAAGTATGAGTCGTGGTGTTATTGATACTCGTGATGTACTTTACTTTGTAAGCATCACCATTGCATTTTTATCATTGACCGTTTATAAATTAAAATCGCTAAAATCATAATGGAAAATAAGAAGTCTAACTTAAAAGTACTACTTACAACTATTGCCATTTTAGTTGTATTAAATTTTGCTGGAAACTTTTTCTTTAAACGTTTCGATTTAACTGCAGATAATCGTTATACACTTTCAGAAACTTCTCTAAATATTATAAAAGAAGTTAAAGAACCTTTATATGTTGATGTTTTTCTTGAAGGAAATTTTCCAGGAGAATTCAAAAAACTACAAACAGAAACCCAACAATTATTAGAAGAATTTAAAGCATATAATTCAAATATCATTTTCCAATTTGTAAATCCTTTAGAAAATGAAGACGAGCGTGAAGCGGTGATGCAATCGTTTTACGAAAGAGGTTTAACACCTTTAAATGTTACGCTTGACGAAAAAGGAAAACAAACACAAGAAGTGGTTTTTCCTTGGGCAGTGGTTACTTATGGTAATAAAAGTACGAAAGTCCCTTTGCTAAAAAATATGTTAGGAGCTTCAACTGCTGAAAAAGTTGTGAGTTCGGTGCAACATTTAGAATATGCTTTTGCCAATGGATTTAATACCATCACAAAAACAAAAGAGAAAAAAATTGCTATCATTAAAGGAAACGGAGAATTAGACGATAGGTCTATTGCAGATTTCTTGAAAACGGTTCGTGAAAATTATTATATCGGACCATTTACATTAGATTCTGTTGCAAAAGATGCCGGAAACACTTTAAAAGCATTAAAAAAATATGATTTAGCAGTTATTGCAAAACCTACTGAAGCTTTTACTGACCAAGAAAAACAAGTGTTAGACCAATTTATCATGAATGGTGGAAAAACTCTTTGGTTAGTCGATCAAGTCAATATGGAAATGGACAGCTTGATGGAAACTGGAGAAAATCTAGCTTATCCAAGAGATTTGAACTTGAACGATATGTTCTTTAAATATGGAGTTCGAATCAAACCAGATTTAGTTAAAGATTTACAAGCAATACCTATTTCATTAGCAACAGGTCAACAAGGTAGCGCAACCCAATATAGTCAATTTCCTTGGTTATATTCTCCAGCAGTATATTCTGAGTCAAAACATCCAATTGTAAGCAATTTAGATGCTTTAAAATTTGAATTCACAAATCCAATTGAAGTTCTTAAAAATGATATTAAAAAAACAGTTTTACTATCCTCTACCAAATTATCAAAAGCTGTTGGAACTCCAGTAGAAATTAATTTAAATATAGTTGCTGAAAAACCTGATTTCAAGGAATTTACTGGCAAAGGAAATCTTCCTGTTGCTGTACTTATGGAAGGAAAATTTCATTCGGTTTATGAAAATCGTGTATTGCCATTCAAAGAAAGTAGCTTCACTCCTATCGGAAAAGAAAATAAAATGATTATAGTTTCTGATGGTGATGTTGTTAAAAATCAATTGGATAAAAACTACCAACCATTAGAATTAGGTTATGATAAATGGACTAACAATCTATATGCAAACAAGGAATTCATGATGAATTGCGTGAATTATTTGTTAGATGATAACGGACTTATTAACATTAGAAGTAAAGAAGTTGACTTACCAATTCTAGACAAAGAAAAAGTAACAGAGGATTACACATTTTCACAAATCATAACTGTCGGAGTTCCAATTGTAATTTTAGCAGTGTTCGGTTTAGTGTTTACTTTCCTTAGAAAAAGAAAATATAGTAAGTAATGTTAATAAAAATCTTTTTGAATTCTATTTCTTTAAGATATATTTGTAAAAAATAACAAAAGATGAAGTTTATTGTATCAAGCTCGTATTTATTAAAACAACTACAAGTTTTAGGTAGCGTTATTAATAGTAGCAATACCTTACCAATTTTAGATAACTTTTTATTTGAATTAGATAAAAAAGCGTTAACCGTTTCTTCTTCTGATTTAGAAACTACAATGTCGGCTACTTTAGAAATTGAGTCGACTGATAAAGGAAGTGTTGCGGTTCCTGCGAAATTATTATTAGATATTCTAAAAACATTTCCTGAGCAACCATTAACCTTCACTGTTGAAGAAAATAGTACTATTGAAATTAGTTCTAATTCAGGTAAATATGCTATTGCTTATGCTCCAGGAGAAGAATTTCCAAAATCAGTTCAATTAGAAGATCCATCGTCAACTTTAGTTCCTGCAGAAGTTTTAGCAACAGCAATTAGCAAAACTATTTTTGCAGCTGGAAATGATGATTTACGTCCAGTAATGAGTGGTGTTTTCTTTCAATTCTCACCAGAAGGATTAATATTTGTTGCTACTGATGCTCACAAATTAGTTAAATATGCTCGTACTGATGTAAAAGCATCTCAAGTTGCTGATTTCATTATGCCTAAAAAACCTCTAAATATTTTAAAAAGTATTTTAGGAGCTTCTGATGCTGAAGTTAAAATTGATTACAATGATGCTAATGCAACGTTCTCTTTTGAAAATTATGTATTAACTTGTAGATTAATTGACGGAAAATATCCAAATTATGAAGCAGTTATTCCAAAAGAAAACCCAAATAAATTATTGATTGACAGAACGCAATTCTTTAGTTCTGTTCGTCGTGTGGCTATTTTCTCAAATAAAACTACACACCAAATTCGTTTAAAAATTGCTGGTGCAGAATTAAATATTTCTGCTGAAGATATTGATTACTCAAACAAAGCAGAAGAAAGATTGACTTGTGATTATCAAGGTGACGATATGCAAATTGGTTTTAACTCACGTTTCTTACTTGAAATGTTAAGTAATCTGCAATCAGATGAAATTCAATTGGAAATGTCAATGCCAAACCGCGCAGGAATTCTAACTCCAGTTGATGGATTAGATGAAGGCGAAACTGTCACAATGCTTGTTATGCCTGTAATGCTTAACAATTAAACATACAATTAACTAACCCAACCGAAAAAACCGTCTCGATTAATTTCTTGACGGTTTTTTAATTAGTTGTATGGTAAAAATAGAATTTCCCATTAGTATTGCTTTTCAAGCTGTTTTTAGCTCTTTTGTGATTATCCTCAAAAGTTTCTAAATTTGTACCTTTACATATTCCATAGGAATAATGATATTTTAAAAGCTCTAAATCTTCAGTTGTTAGCTCTTTATCTAAACTAATACATTTGGATAACAGACTTTTACAATCTCTATCATCTAAAAGTGAAAAATAACCTAATGACCAAACAAAATGTTTTTTCATAAGCATTAACTGTTCCTTTTCATTGTAAATAATTTGAGCATTAAGCTTCATTGTACAATTATATAATTCCTGTTTTCCATTCCAAGAAATATAACAGCCATCATTTGTTTTTATTCGATTATCCCAATCAATATCTGTTGGTTTATTCAAATAATAAATGAAATAATTTGATTTCTCTTTACTACTAACTACTTTAATTTTTAATGAATCAATTTCTTTATCAAGAAATTTCATAAATTTAATTAACTCCTTTTTATTTTTATAAGTAACTGTTGTATCGAAATAAACTCTTATTTCATCTTTCCAAATTTTCATTGTAGAAGTATTCTTTGAACTTTTTTGCTTACTAAAGTTTAATTTATTGTAAACTAAATTTTTATAAGTTTCTAAAAAAATTGAATCTTTTTGTTCATATTCTACATTAATTCCTTTAGGCAAAATAAAACCAGTAACTCTAATTAAAGTATCGTTGTTGTTCAATCTAAAACCTATAGAATCTATTTCCATTTTACCTTCTTTCTTCGCTTTCTTATAGGTTGAATAATTGATATAAGAACTGGATGTACTTTGTTCTGAACTTAAATTTTGAGCATTTAAGAAAGAGCAAAATAATAGTACAATGAGAATTAAAAGTGATTTCATAAATTTAATTTGAAATCAAATTTAGTGATAAAACTATAATAATTCAAAATTTTATTCTTGTAAAGCTAAAATTGGAACCTCGCTATTGTAAGACATTTTTTCTGTAAAACTTGAAGAAAATAATGATTCGAAAAAACTTCGTTTATAAGTAAGCATTGCCAAAACATCAATCTCTTGATGCGTAATGAAATCAGATATTGATTCTTTTACGTCTTCATTTGGTAAGACAAAAAAGGTAACTGGATCGTTTTTAAATTGTTCTTTCCACTCATCAAAAGTGGCTTCTGTGTTATCTGTAGCTTTGGTTTTTACATAAAGACACTTCACTTTTGCATTGGCAGCATTTGCAATTTTAATAACTTGTTTTAAAGCCTCTTTATCTTTTTCGCGATATCGAGTAGTAAATCCAATAGTTTCAATTTTTGTGTATTTACAATCTTTTGGAATACTTAAAACAGGGACGCTCAAGTTTACAATCGCTTCACCTGTATTAGTTCCTAAAAAAGCTTCTTTCCATCCAGTTGCACCAGAGGTTCCCATTACAACGTAATCAATTTTATCTTTTTTAATGATTTCTTTGATGTTGTACATTAAATCACCATCCATAATCATATGAGACATTTTTATATCTTCAAAATGATTTTCTTCAGCAATGGCTCTTAATTTTGGAACTTCATCTTTAAATCTTTCAAAATTTGATAATTCCAATGAATCAAAGAGCACTTGATAATTTTGAGGCGCAAATTGATTATCCACTATTGGAAGTTCATAGGTATGGAGTAATATTAGCTCACCATGAACTAATTTTGCCAAACCCAAAGCGTGAACAAAAGCATTGTTCGCCACATCAGAAAAATCGGTTGGAAATAAAATCCTTTTCATTATTTAATATGTATTGGTTAACTTTTATAAAATTACATTATAAAAAACCAAAAAAACATGATAACTATCATATTTACAATTATTTAACATTCAAAAAAAATCAATTGAAATACAAATAGTTATAAAATTTTAAAATTGGTATCTTTGCACTACTAAAACAAAAAACTGTTATGATTTACAATGATACAATCGTTGCATTAGCTACACCATCAGGTTCTGGTGCGGTTGCCATTATTAGAATGTCTGGAAAAAATGCTGTTACAATTGCATCAGAAGTATTTCAATCAGTTTCAGGAAAAGACTTAACCAAACAAAGAACACACACAATTCATCTTGGAACTATTGTAGATGGGACAAAAATTTATGATCAAGTTTTAGTTTCTATTTTCAAAAATCCAAATTCTTACACAGGTGAAGATGTAATTGAAATTTCGTGTCATGGTTCTGTTTTTATTCAACAACAAATAATTCAACTATTACTTCGTAAAGGATGCCGAATGGCACAAGCTGGTGAATTTACACTTCGTGCTTTTTTAAATGGTAAATTAGATTTATCTCAAGCCGAAGCTGTTGCCGATTTAATTTCATCAGATAATGAAGCTTCACATCAAATAGCCATGCAACAAATGCGTGGTGGATTTAGTAATGAAATTGCTAAACTAAGAGAAGAATTATTAAATTTTGCCTCATTAATCGAACTCGAATTAGACTTTGCTGAAGAAGATGTAGAGTTTGCAGATAGAACACAATTTCATGATTTGTTAAATCGAATTGAGTTTGTTTTAAAACGATTAATTGATTCATTCGCAGTTGGAAATGTTATAAAAAATGGAATTCCGGTAGCTATTGTTGGCGAACCAAATGTCGGAAAATCAACACTATTGAATGCTTTATTAAATGAGGAAAGAGCTATAGTTTCAGATATTGCTGGTACTACTCGTGATACTATTGAAGATGAATTAGTTATAGATGGAATTGGTTTCAGATTCATTGATACAGCAGGAATTAGAGAAACAAAAGATGTAGTTGAAAGCATTGGAATTAAAAAAACTTTTGAAAAAATAGAACAATCCCAAGTGGTTGTTTATTTATTTGATAGTACCGAGTTTGTAGCTTCCAGTTCTAAATTTAAAATTGAAATTGAAAAAATAAAAAATCAATTTCCATTGAAACCATTAGTCATCATTGGAAATAAAGCCGATAAATTAACAGAAAATGAAGTTGTCCTTCTGAAATCTGAAATAGAAAATATCTTACTTATTTCTGCCAAAGAAAAAATTGGAATTGAAGATTTAAAAAATCAATTACTATCATTTGTAAATACTGGTTCGTTAAGAAACAACGAAACAATCATAACCAATACAAGACATTACGACTCTTTACACAAAGCATTAGAAGAAATTCAAAAAGTAAAATTTGGCTTGAGTTCAGGAATCCCTTCAGATTTGATGGCAATCGATATTAAACAAGCCTTATATTATTTTGGAGAAATAACTGGTGAAGTTACAAATGATGAACTTTTAGGGAATATTTTTGCGAATTTCTGTATCGGAAAGTAATAATCATTCTTTTATTTGTTAACTTCCTATTTTTGTTGACTTTATAACAAATATTCTTCTTTTATTTGTTGCCCGATAACCTTTTATTCGTTATATTTGTTGTTCTATTGTTGCCCAATGATAGATTTTGTTGCCCAAATTCAAAGGCAACAAACTTGGCGAAATGATGCTACATATTGCTACACTTCGCTACATTATGCAACACAACGCAACATATTATGAGTAGCAATATGGCAATTCCGAAAACCTGTTCTTATTGTGGTAAGGCTTTTATAGCTAAAACCACTTTAACCAGATATTGTGGCCATACTTGTAATTCTAGACACTACAAACAAAAAGTCAAGGAAGACAAAATTCAAAACTCATTAGTTGAGCAACAGCAAACAATGCAAAGTTTGCCAACCTTGCAATCTGCAAACTCCAACTCTCTTACATCCAAAAACTATTTATCTGTTCAAGATGCAGCAGAACTAATTGGCGTTAGTCGATGGACAATCAACAGAATGATAAAACGTGGAGAACTACAAATTCACAAGTTTGGCAGAAAGAAAATAATTCAACGCACACAGATAGATAAACTTTTTAATTGATGGTACAATGAAAGTAACTTTAAGACAAAGACAGAAAGCAAATAAAATTAGCTTATATCTTGATTACTATAAAAATGGTAAACGAGAATATGAATATTTAGGTTTATACCTCATCCCAGAACCCGAAAAAGGAAAGCTCACACAAGCGCAAAAAGACGAAAACAAAAAAATCCTTTCGTTAGCGGAAAGTGTTCGTTCCAAAAGACATTTAGAAATTCAAAACGGAATGTATGGCTTCAACGACCAGGAGAAGTTAAAAGGCTTCTTCATTATCTATATGGAAACACTTGCTGAAATGAGAATGGAAAGCAAAGGCAATTATGACAACTGGGATAGTACCATCAAGCATTTAAGAAAGTTTTGTCCAAAAGATATTTCCTTCGGGCAATTGGATAGAAAGTTTGTGGAAGGTTTCAAAGAGTATTTAACCAAAACAGCAAAGACACCAAGCAATAAAAACCTTTCTGATAATTCGGCACACTCCTATTTCAATAAATTTAGAGCAGCTTTAAAACAAGCCGTTAAAGATGGAATTATTCGTTCTAATCCTGCCGAGCAAGTAGACTGTTTACCACAAGGCGACAGCGAAAGAGAGTTTCTAACGTTAGAAGAATTACAAAGCATACTCAAACACGAATGTGAAATTCCAATCCTAAAAACGGCTTTTGTATTCAGTTGCCTAACAGGTTTGCGATGGTCAGATATAAACAAGCTAGTTTGGTCAGAAGTGCAGCACTCAAATGATTACGGTTGGTACATTCGTTTCAGACAAAAGAAAACTAAAGGAGCTGAAACTCTTCCAATGTCAGACCAAGCTCGTGATTTATTAAAAGAAATCGGTGAACCTGAAGAAAGAGTTTTCAAAGGATTAAAATACAGTGCGTGGCACAATCTAAAATTACAACAATGGGTTATGAAAGCCGGAATAAGTAAAACAATAACGTTCCATTGTGCGCGTCATACTTATGCAACTTTGCAACTCACTTTAGGAACTGATATATTTACAGTATCAAAATTACTAGGTCATAAAGACATTAGAACTACTCAAGTATATGCCAAAATAATTGACGAAAAGAAAATGGAAGCAGCTAACAGAATAAAATTAGATTTTTGATATGGAACTAACTATTTTTAAAAGCATTGTTTACGGTGAATTAAAACCCTGGGCAAGCAACGCCATAAATGATAAATTTTACAGACAAAATCTATCAACAAACTTTATGAAGCCTACTCCAACTATAAACGAGTACTTCAAAGCATTAAAAGAGCTTCACAAGGACAAACCTAACTTATTCAAAGAAGATGGGTTAGAAATCTATATGGCGCAACCTAACAACGATATAAGTCACGAAATACTGCATCCATTAGTAGAAGTAACTTTGGCAGAACCAATAACGACAACACAAAAGTTTTATCATTTTCTTTTATTCAACGAAGCAACACGATTGACTGATAGAGTTTTCAAGTCTATGAACAAAGACATTGACGAAATTCAAAAAAAAGAGATCATACAAAACGTTGTAAAGTCGTGTAAAGATATTTTGTTTTGTATTGGAACAGACCAAGAAAACTTTCCAAAAACAGAATTAACCGCTTATGTAATACCTCAACTTATTACTAACGTAATCCGTTTTTTAATAGAAACAGAAAAATTATATCCGCAATATTTGGCAGATTTACCTTCAACCAAAAATGAACTATTTGGCGAATTACTAAAACAACCAATTCCAGAAATCAATATTGAAAAAACAACTCCTGAATTTCAAACGGTTCACAATATTCTTTTAGGTATAGATGATTTTAAAATACCAAAAAACACTCGTTTATCATTTGGCTTTAACGGAAATACAATCAAATTAAAATCGGTATTACAAGCATTAAATAGAAACATTGAACTTTTAAACGAAGACCATACCTCTGTTGATAATTTAGTAAGTGTATTGACAAGTAGAGATTTAAAAATTGGTGCTGCACAAATACATTTAGGATGCGAAACAACCCAGTTCAGTTATATAATTTCAAAACTAGAACATTATTTCAGTAATTTCAATCCTACTTCAATAGAACAATCCAATTTGTTTTACTCTAAAAAAGGAACGGTTTTAAAACGAAATAATCTGTATAAAAACAATAACAAGTTTCCTAAAGAACAAGACAATATTGATGAAATAATTAAACAACTATAAATAAAAACAGTAAGATGAGTAAGATATAGTAGTAAAACATTACTAACTTACTATTTACCATAGCGTTACGCAGGAATTTAGCCGTCAGAAATGATTGTTAAACCATTTAAAACGTAACGCAATGAGTAACGAAATTTTAATTTTAGAAAAGCTCGAAAAACTAGAGCAAAGAATTGGAGAACAAAATCTCCTAATGAAAGAAGTCCTAAACTTCAACGATGCCTGCAACTATTTAGACATAAGCGCATCACACCTCTACAAATTGACCAGTCAGAAATCAATTCCACATTTCTGTCCACAAGGTAAAAAACTCTATTTCAATCGTGCAGAATTAGACGAATGGCTACAACGCAATCGTCAAACATCAACCGATGAAATCGAGACAATGGCAGCAAACTATTTACTAACTCACAAAAGAAAGTAAGCGATGCCATTCTACGAACCTTCAGAGAAAATGTTCCAAGAAATCCAAGAACATTTAAAAGAGATTACTGTTATTCTCAAAGAAAAACAGCAAATGAACCCAGACGACTTATTCTGCGACAATCAAGAGTTTATGAAAATTATGAACATAAGCAAACGATTAGCGCAAAGTTGGAGAGACAGCGGATTTATCGGCTATTGTCAGTTAGGCAACAAAATCTATTACCGCCTAAAAGACATTCAAAACCTACTTAACGAAAACTATAAACCGAAGAAAAAATGAGTGAAGTAGTAAACAAACAGATGATGGTAAGCGTTTATAAAGAATTTAAATACAACTTAGGAGAGAGAAACCTTATTGATGTTCTTCAAGAAATCAAATCCGATAAATACCAAAGTGAAGTAAATTCTATTCGATACGCATTACACAAAGGAGACGAGAAAACAGCCGTTGAAATTAAAAGCAGCTTAAATGGTTTTACAATGTCCGGCACGTTTGGAACAAGTAGAACCAAAGCCAACCTCAACACCTATTCTCAAATAATCGGATTAGACTTCGACCACATTCCAGTTAAAGAACTCTATACATTGGTAAAGCTAATAAACGACTGCAAATACACGTTCACATCGTTTATTAGTCCAAGTGGCGAAGGAATAAAAGTATTCATTAAAATCAACTCCAATGCAACACAACACACTACCGCATACAATCAAGTGGCAACTTTTTATAAAAACCTATCAGGTTATGATTTTGATGCAAAATGCAAAGACATTACCCGATTGTGTTTTGTTTCTTATGATCCAGAGATTTATATAAAGGAAGATGCAATAATATTTGAAGTTCAAGAAGAAGCAATACCACTTCCAAAACCGCAAAAAGTGGAAACAACTTCTTTTGAAGCAACGGACACTTTATTGGACAAATGCCTAAAATTCACAGAGCAAAAAGAACAATACACTAACGGCAATAGAAATAACTTCATTCATCTATTTGCATCTAATGCCAATCGTTTCGGAATACACGAAGCCGATACGCTAGACTATTGTACTACTAATTTCGATTTAGACGAAAAAGAAATCAAAGCATCGGTTCAAAGTGCTTATAAAAATCAGTCGGCAGATTTTGCCAAGTTTGCCGACTTTGCCAACCGCAAACCTCAACAACATCCTGTTGCGAAAGCCAAAGCAAAAAATGAAGCTTTTGACGATGAAAATTACTTATTAAACACACCAGCCATTCCGCAATCAGTTTACGACAACTTACCTCCTATTCTTAAACAAGGTGCAGAAGCATTCTCCGAACCAAGAGAAAGAGATACGTTTCTAACAGGTGCTTTAGCAATTCTATCAGGTTGCTTACCAAATGTTACTGGTGAGTATGGTGGCAGAACCGTATATCCTCATTTATTTTCTTTCATTCTTGCTCCTGCTGCGTCAGGTAAAGGTGCATTACAATCTTCTAAAGAGTTAGCCGATAAATACCACGAAGAAGTCCTCAAAAATTCAAGAGAGCAAAAAAAAGAATACGACCTAAAAATGGCAGCTTACAAAAAAGCGCAACGTTTCCAAAAGAAAGACGACAATACACAAGAAGAAACTCCAGAAGAACCGCCATTCAAAGTAGTATTCATTCCTGCCAATACAAGTAATGCAAAAATTATCCAACACTTACAACAAAATGACGGTACAGGTATTATTTGCGAAACCGAAGCCGATACGTTAGGTCAAGTTTTCAAAAACGATTGGGGTTCTTATTCTGATTTGTTACGAAAAGCATTCCATAGCGAAAAAATATCTATTTCAAGAAAAACCAATAATGAGTATTTCGAAATTAACAATCCACGTTTAGCTGTTGCACTTTCGGGAACACCTCAACAAGTGTATAACATTATTGCATCTGCCGAAGATGGTTTATTTAGTCGTTTTGTATTTTATGTTTTCAAAACCAACAGCAAATGGATTGACCCTTCTCCGTATGGCAACAGAGTAAATTTAACCGACCATTTTGCAAAGCTATCAATTGCAGTGTACGAAATGGTTTTGTTTCTCGATAGTGGAAAAACAACAATCCATTTAACCAGAGAACAATGAGACAAATTCAACCCAACATTCAGTGAGTATTTAAGTCAAATCAGTGCCTTTGTTTCCGAAGATGCACAAAGTATTGTAAAACGTTTAGGATTGGTTTTGTATAGAATGTGTATGATTTTTACAAGCATTCGCAAATTCCAAGAACAAGAACAAGCAACCGACATTCAATGTTTAGACGAAGATTTTGAAACAGCATCACAATTGATTGAAGTCTATTTAAAACACAATATTTTAATGTTCGAGAATTTACCAAAACAGGAAGACGAAGAAAATGGACCTTTCAAAAAAGGACAAAACAAAAAACTATTCTTTGATGCGTTACCAAATAACTTCACGAGAAAAGAAGCTGTTGAATTAGGCGCTACCTTCAATATAGCTGAAAGAACGGTAGGTTCATTTCTAAAATCTTGTTTAGGCAATTACTTACAACAACCTGAATATGGGACATATACAAAAATCATCTAAAGTCAAATAAAAACAAAAAAAAGAAGTTAAATTTTACTATTTTTGACAAATATCAAACGTTTTGTTTCCATTGCATTTTTTTTAAAATAAATGAATAAAGAATCACATATAGAAGAATCATTAATTAAGCAACTAACGGAGCTTAAATATACCTATCGACCTGACATAGTCGATAGAAAATCGCTTGAACAAAACTTCAAAAATAAATTTGAAACGCTGAATCGTGTTCATTTAACAGAGAACGAATTTTTAAGGCTAAGAGAAGAGATAATTAATCCTGATGTGTATTCCGCTTCGAAATTGTTGCGTGAAAGAAGCTACTTTCAACGTGAAGATGGAACGCCTTTGCATTATACTTTATTGAATAATAAGGAATGGTGTAAAAATGATTTTGAAGTAATCAGTCAGTTACGCATAAACACTGAAAACAGCCATCAGCGTTATGATATTATTTTGCTCATTAACGGTTTGCCTGTAGTGCAAATCGAATTGAAAAAAAATGACATTTCTCCACGAAAAGCGATGCAGCAAATAGTGGATTATAAAAATGAAGCTGGCAATGGCTATGGTAATTCTTTGCTTTGCTATATGCAGTTATTTATTGTAAGCAACAAAACAAACACGTACTATTTTGCTAATAACAAAAATCAGCATTTTGCATTCAATGCTGATGAGCAGTTCTTGCCTATTTATCAATTGGCAGACGAAAGCAATAAAAAAATCACTCACCTTGAATTGTTTACAGATAAATTTCTAACCAAATGTACACTTGGAGAAATGTTAAGTAAATATATGGTGCTGGTAGAAAGTGAACAAAAATTGCTAATAATGCGACCGTACCAGATTTATGCAGTGAAAGCTATCGTGGATTGTATAAAAGAAAACAGAGGAAACGGTTACATTTGGCACACCACAGGTAGCGGAAAAACATTGACTTCTTTTAAAGCTTCAACACTTCTAAAAGACAATGCTGAAATTGAAAAATGTTTATTTGTAGTGGATCGTAAGGATTTAGACAGACAAACACGTGAAGAGTTCAACAAATTTCAGGAAGGAAGTGTAGAAGAAAACACCAATACTGAAACATTGGTTAGGCGTTTGTTATCTACTGACTATGCCGACAAAGTAATTGTTTGTACTATTCAAAAATTAGGCTTAGCATTAGACGGCTCGAACACAAAAAACTTTAAGGAACGCCTAGAACCATTAAAAAATAAAAGAATTGTTTTCATATTTGACGAATGTCATCGTTCGCAGTTTGGTGACAATCATAAAGCCATAAAAGAGTTTTTTCCGAATGCTCAATTATTTGGTTTTACTGGCACACCCATTTTTGATGAAAACGCATCTTATCAAATACGAGAAGGTGAAGAAGCTTCATATAAAACTACTGAAGATATATTTCAACAGAGATTACACGCCTACACCATTACCCACGCTATTGAGGACAGGAATGTATTAAAATTTCACATTGATTATTTTAAAGGTAAAGGCACTCAAACTCCAAAACCAGGTGAAGCCATTGCACAACAGGCAGTAGTTGAAGCCATTTTAGATAAGCACAATGCAGCAACAAATTTTGGTCGTTTCAATGCCATTTTGGCAACGGCTTCTATTAACAACGCCATTGAATATTATCAACTATTCAAAGAAATTCAAAAGAAAAAACAAGCCGAAAATCCTGATTATGTTATGTTGAATATAGCTTGTGTGTTTTCTCCACCAGCCGAGGGAAACAAGGATATTCAGCAGATTCAAGAAGACTTAACACAGGAAAAGGAAGACAACAAACAAAATCCCGAAGAGAAAAAAGAAGCACTAAAAACCATTATTGCTGATTACAACCATCAATTTGGCTCTAGTCATACCATCAACGAATTTGATTTGTATTACCAAGATGTGCAAAGACGCATCAAGGACCATAAGTATAGCAACAAAGACTATCCGCATAAAAATAAAATTGACATTACCATAGTGGTAGATATGTTACTCACGGGTTTCGATTCAAAATATTTAAACACCTTGTATGTAGATAAAAATCTAAAATACCACGGTCTAATACAAGCGTTTTCACGAACAAACCGTGTGCTGAACGATACCAAACCTTACGGTAACATTCTCGACTTCCGTTCGCAACAAGAAGCCGTAAACTATGCCATTGCACTATTCTCTGGTGAAGACAAAGGAAAAGCCAAAGAAATTTGGTTGGTTGAACCTGCTCCTACGGTAATTGACAAATACAAAAAGGCAGTCGAAGCTTTGGGCGTATTTATGCAGGAACATAACTTGGTAAACGAACCTCAAGAAGTATATAACCTAAAAGGTGATGCAGCACGTATTTCGTTTGTAAAAAACTTTAAGGAAGTACAACGCCTTAAAACACAATTAGACCAATACACCGACATCACCGAAGAACAACAAGCCAAAATAGAAGCTATTTTACCTAAAGAAACCTTGCAGGAGTTTAGGAGTTCATATATAGAAACGGCTAAACAACTAAGGGAAATACAACAGAAAGGTGGAGATGATGCACCGCACGAAATACAGCAATTGGATTTTGAATTTGTACTTTTTGCTTCTTCCGTGATTGATTACGACTATATAATGAACCTAATAGCAGATAGCACACAACAAAAACCTGCTAAAGAAAAAATGACAAAGGCACAAGTAATAAGTTTATTGAGAGCCAATGCCAATTTAATGGACGAACAAGAAGATTTAACAGAGTACATAAACGGCTTAGACTGGAACAGCGGACAAAATGTAGATACGCTAACCAAAGGATATGACACGTTTAAAATAGAGAAAAACGATAAAGAATTGGCAGCCATTGCTAACCAACACGGATTGCAAACCGCAGACTTAAAAGCTTTTGTAGATGTCATAATGAGCAGAATGATTTTTGACGGAGAAAAACTCACCGACCTTTTAGAACCTTTGGAACTAAGCTGGAAAGAACGCAGAGTAAAAGAATTGGAATTGATGGAAGATTTAGTTCCACAGTTAAAAAAAATAGCGCAAGGACGTGAAATATCAGGATTAGCAGCTTATGAATAAAGAAAATAAATTAATACCTGAATTGCGTTTTCCTGAGTTTAAGAATGAGGGCGAATGGGACGAAAAAACCCTAATAGATGTTTGTGATATTACCAACGGAAAAGCAAATGCACAAGACCACGTTGAAAATGGTAAGTACCCTTTGTTTGACCGTTCAGAAGTAATAAAAGCTTCCGACGAATTTATTTTTGATTCCGAAGCTGTAATAATACCAGGTGAAGGAATGCGATTTATTCCAAAATATTATGAAGGTAAATTCAATCTTCACCAAAGGGCATATGCTTTAAAAGATTTTAAGTGTAGCGGACAATTTGTTTATTATTCAATGCTTCATAGAAGTGCATTGATTTCTCAAAAAGCAGTTCAATCTACTGTTTTATCATTAAGGCTTCCTATACTTCAAAAATTTCCTTTAGAAATCCCAATAAACCCCAAAGAACAAGAAAAAATCGCATCCTGTCTTTCTTCTTTAGATGAAGTAATTTCAGCCCACAGCCAAAAATTGGAAGTACTCAAAGACCACAAAAAAGGCTTGATGCAAATTCTTTTTCCTTCAGCTGGTGAGAAAGTGCCGAAGTATCGCTTTAAGGAGTTTGAGAACGATGGGGATTGGGTGGAGAAGAAGTTGGGGGATATCGCAGAGCTAACTTCAAGTAAAAGAGTTCACCTATCAGATTACGTTTCAAGTGGTGTTCCATTTTTTAGAGGTAAAGAAATTTCACAATTAAAAACCAATCAGTTTCCCAATGATTTACTTTATATTTCAATCGAACATTATAAAGAAATAAAGGATAAATACGGAATACCTAAAAAAGGTGATATTTTAATTACAGCCGTTGGTACTTTAGGAAATGTGTATTGCATAAAAAATGATGATGAATTTTATTTCAAGGATGGAAATTTAATTTGGATGAAAAATATTTCAATTGATTCCCATTTTTTGGAAGTACTACTGGATGTTGAAAAAGAAAAGGTATTGGCTTCAGCAATTGGATCTTCTCAAAAAGCTTTAACAATGGCTGCACTAAACAAAATTGAATTTCCTATTCCTAAAAACCCTCAAGAACAACAAAAAATCGCTTCTTGTCTTTCTTCTTTAGATACGCTTATTACAGCACAGCAAGAAAAGATAGAGCAATTGAAATTGCATAAAAAAGGTTTGATGCAGGGATTGTTTCCTAAAATAAAAGAATAAATAATGGCTACTATAAACGAAATATCTGAGCAATTATATAAGTTAAACGAAAATATAGTTCTAATATATGCTTTAAATTCAACAGGAAAGACTAGGCTTTCAGTTGCATATAAAGATTATACTAAAGCAATTAATGATAACAAACACGCTGGTGTTTATTACAATGCATTTAGTGAAGATTTGTTCGTTTGGGATAATGATGAGAAAAATGATAATGCCAATCTGAGATTAACAGTTGTACCCAGTAATCTTAATCAGTTTCACAGTTTTCTTGTGGAGGATGTTAAAATAATTAGAGAAAAATTAGAGCCTTATCATCCAAAATATAATTTCAAATTAAACCAATTTAAAAATCCAGAAGACGGAATTGAATCAATTACTTTTTTTGTTGACGAAGAAAATGAACTACCAATTAAAATATCTCGTGGAGAAGAGAGAATATTTGTATGGTGTTTTTTCTTGGCGTTGTTTGAAGTTGATGGATGGGCAAATGAACAAAATGCTCACATACTAATTGATGACCCAGTTTCAAGTTTAGATGACCATAATATATTTATTACAGCACGATCCATTTTAGAATTAGTGAAAGATAATTATCTAAAGAAACAAAAAATGATTGTTTCTACTCATCATATAGGTTTGTTTTCAATATTAGCAACGTGGCTAAATAATGATAATAGCAAAGGAGGATTGGGAGAATTAACTAAGGCAATTATTTTAAAGAATAAAAATGGTGATTTGAGTTTTAAAGGCACTAATAACGATGTTTTTCTTTACCATCTTCATTTATTACAAATATTGAATGAAGCTAAGAATACTCAGCTATTTAAATATCATATGGTATTACTTAGACAAGTATTAGAAAATATAAATTCTTTTTTAGGTTCAAGAAAGATAGGAAGAATTCTAAATGATATTGGTGTTGAAGATGTTGACAGAAAAGTAGATGAAATAAATTCACTATCTCACAAGCAAGCTTATCAATACCATTTTAATGAAATGTCAGAATCGGAGGAAGTACTTTTTAATGACGTATTCGAAAAACTAATTGCAAAATACAATTTCAAATTTTAATAGAAATAATGACACAAAAAGAACAACAAGATAAACTGGGCAAAACCCTTTGGGAAATAGCAGACAACTTAAGAGGTGCAATGAATGCCGATAATTTTCGTGATTATATGCTTTCGTTTCTCTTCCTCAGATACCTATCCTACAATTATGAAGAATCTGCAAAAAAAGAATTAGGAAGAGATTATCCAGACAATACACCGTTGGATGTGATGTCAAAACTAAAAGTGAATACACCTTTAGAGATTTGGTATGCAGCAAATGCAAGTGAAGTTATTGATTTTGAAAAACAAATGAGACGAAAAGTTCATTATGTTATCAAGCCACAACACCTTTGGGGTAACATCACAGAATTGGCAAGAACTCAAAGTAGCGATTTACTCATTACATTAGAAGAAGGCTTTAGATACATTGAAAACGAATCATTTGAAAGTGCTTTTCAGGGATTATTTTCAGATATTAATTTGAATTCTGAAAAGCTCGGAAAAACTTCTGCTGAACGGAATAAAATGCTTTGCAACATTATTCAAAAAATTTCAGAGGGTATTGCAGATTTCTCATCAGATTCAGATACCCTAGGTGATGCTACGAGTATTTGATTGGCAAGTTTGCTGCTGGTGGTGGTCAGAAAGCAGGAGAGTTTTATACACCGCAACAAATTTCTACCATACTTTCAGAAATTGTAACCTTAGACAGTCAAGAACCAAAGACAGGAAAAAAAGGAAAATTAGACAAGGTTTTAGATATGGCTTGTGGTTCAGGATCTTTATTGTTGAACGTAAGAAAACGTATCAAAGATGCAGGCGGAAGTGTAGGCAAAATATATGGACAGGAGAAAAACATTACCACCTACAACCTTGCCCGAATGAATATGTTATTGCACGGTATGAAAGACACCGAGTTTGAGATATTCCACGGAGACACTTTAGAAAATCAATGGGAGTTACTCAACGAAATGAATCCATCTAAAAAAATTGAATTTGATGCAATTGTTGCCAATCCACCCTTTAGTTTACGTTGGGAACCAACCGATACTTTAGCAGAAGATTTTCGTTTTAAGAGTTATGGTTTAGCTCCTAAATCAGCTGCCGATTTTGCTTTCTTATTGCACGGTTTTCATTTCTTAGGAAAAGAAGGCACAATGGCAATCATATTGCCACACGGAGTTTTATTCCGTGGCGGTGCTGAAGAACGAATCAGAACAAAGCTCTTAAAAGACAATCACATTGACACCGTAATTGGCTTACCTTCTAATTTGTTTTACTCAACAGGTATTCCTGTTTGTATTTTAGTTTTGAAAAAATGTAAAAAACACGATGATGTTTTGTTTATTAACGCAAGCGAACATTACGAGAAAGGTAAAAAACAAAACACACTTCGAGATAATGAAGATATAAACCAACCTAACGACATTCGAAAAATAGTTGAAACCTATCAATTCAGACCTGAATATGTTGAAAGATATGCCCGACGAGTATCAATGGATGAAATTGAAAAGAACGGATACAACCTAAACATATCAAGATATGTAAGCACATCGTTAGATGAAGTAAAAATTGATTTAAAAGAAGTTAATGCAAAATTGACAACTATTAATGATAGTATAAAAACCAATACAGAGAAACATAATGAATTTTTGAAAGAGTTGGGTTTGTCTCCTATCTAAAAAATAATAAATTTTGGAAAACCTTAAAATAAACATCATCCCATTCCAACATCCTTCACTAAAAAAGGAGTTTGGCTTTTACAAAGAAAAAAAAGAAGGCTACTATCCTATTCATAGAACAGAGTTACCTAACGAATTATGGGACACGCAAAAAGAGGAAATAGTAAAATCAAAGTATTACTACACCAATTTTATAGACACAATTGATTGTGATTTTAAAACTAAAGTAGATTTTGCATACAATGCAAAGTTTGCCAAGCATTATTATACGCATTCAGCATATAAACATTTTGCAAATATTTCCGATGCAATACAATTAAACTATGTAAAAGATATTGAAGTTTGGTTTTTAGATACTGCGTTAAGTACTAAAGACTATAATAACTATAAAGTTTTCACTTTAAAAATAGAATATTCAGCATTAACAAAAAGTCCTGCTTTACTACTATCCTATGATGGAAATTCAAAAGTAGCAACAACAAGCATTGATAAAATAGAAATGCCATCAAACTATTTTAAAACAGTTATTTACAACAATGAAATATTCAAATTCGATTCACTTTCAGAAGATGCAAAGCAAAATTTAATAAATGTATATCCGCTACTCAACATACCTATAAAAAATCATTTACACATACCACACGACAAACCTAAAAAAGGCAACAGATACTTACCTTACTTCAACTACATTAACGATTTTTATAATAACTATCTAAATACGGAAGCTTTTAGAAGTATCGTACCATTAGATAAAAATGGATTTTTTACAATTCCAGAAAACGAAGTCTATCATACCAATTACAAATCAAATAATTTAAGATTTTATAATAATACTGAAATTGATCCTAAAGTAGGAATGAAAAAAATAGGACCATACAAAGCAAGTCCTCATCCAAATGTGCAGTTTTTCTTCATTTACCACAAACCAGACCGCAAAGAATATGTTGCCAAATTATATGATTATTTTTTAAATGGTTACAAAGGTTTTTTTCCATCATTAAAAAATCATATAAAGCAACCATTTTTTATGGATGATAAAAATAGTAGTTTAGGATTTGAAAGTCCTGCAACAGCAATCAAAGAATTAAAAATACATTTAATCAATTTAGAAAAAACACCAAACACAAGATATGTAGCAATCTACATAAGTCCAATTCACAAAGAAGACCAGGACAATAAACAATTATACTACCAAGTAAAAGAGGAACTACTAAAACACGAAATAACCTCACAAGTAATATTTAAAGAAAGTATTAATAATAACTATTTTGGTGCTTTTTTAGAGAACATTACTCCTGCCTTATTAGCAAAAATAGATGGCATTCCTTGGCGATTAGATAGAGATTTAAAACAAGAATTAATTGTGGGCGTTGGAGCTTTTAAATCAGCAGAAAGCAATACGAGATATGTAGGTAGTGCATTTTGCTTTACCAATAAAGGAGAGTTTAAAGGATTTGATTGTTTCAGAGATAATGAAATCGAATTAATAGCTGGTGCAATAGGAAAACAAATCTTAAAATTTATTGTTGATAATGGCAACGATGTAGAAAGATTAATAATCCACTACTACAAACCAATGGGTAAAGAAGAAATTGACCCAATCCAAAAAGTATTAAACAAACTAAATATTGATGTTCCAATAATCATTATCACAATCAATAAAACAGAAGCTAATGATTACGTAGCATTCGACACAAGCAGTCCAGAATTAATGCCATTAAGCGGAACCATAATAGAAATTGCAAAGCTAAAATACTTACTATTCAATAACACTCAATACAGTCAAGAAGGCAAAGCGTTTGATTATCCTTTTCCTGTAAAATTAACCTTGAACTGCACAGATGACGAATATTTAAACGACATTCCAACAGTAAAAGAGTTAATAGATCAAGTATATCAATTCAGCCGAATGTATTGGAAATCCATAAAACAACAAAACCTACCAGTAACCATTAAATACCCAGAAATGGTAGCCCAAATATTCCCACACTTCGAAGGAGACAAACTACCCGATTTCGGTAAAAATAACCTTTGGTTTTTGTAGCTAAAGCAAATAGAAGTTAATAATATTGTAACTTATAATGATGTTTTACGTATCATAATAGAAGCAAATTATAAAGAAACTATTATTTAAAATTATGCTAAATAATGTAATGATAGTTAATTAGTTGCTAATAGAGATACAACATATATATCAAATAATATATATTTGCATCATTAAATTAAATCAATTATGGCAATTGCAATCAAATCAATACCTGTTTTAAGAGATAGAGTGGCACAAGCTTTTACTGCAACAGTTACTGTAAATACTGCAAAAAAATCTACTGTAGATTTTTCCAAGCAAGCCAATGTTGCATCTAAAATTTTAGCTAAAGCTAAACTATAACCTAGTTTGGGTTTCCTACTCAACAATTGTACTTTTAAAGTTTACGATAGTGAACTTATTAATTCCTGTGAACCTTTCGATTGTGGTAATACCGATTTAAATGATTTCTTTAGAAACGATTCTTTAAATTATCATTCTGTTTTATTGGGTAAATCATACTGCTTTACTTTAGACGAAAATCCTAAAATTATTGTTTGTGCTTTTACTATTTCCAATGATAGTATAAAAACATTTTTGTTACCCAATGCGCGTAAGAAGAAGGTAGTTAAAGATATTCCACGAGAGAAAACAATGAAATCTTATCCAGCAGTATTAATTGGACGCTTAGGTGTAAATACTAATTATCGTTTCATTGAAGGAGAAACTGAAAGAACAGGCAAACAATTAATGGATTTTATAAAGTCTTGGTTTATTGATGGAGCAAACAAAACAGGTTGTCGTTTCATTGTAGTTGATTCATATAATGATGTAGCTCCATTAAGGTATTATACAGAAAATGGTTTTGTTCCTTTGTTTGGTTCTGAAGAACAAGAAAAAGAATATACAGGACTTAAAATCGACTTAACCAAGAGACAAATATTTTGGAATAAGGTTAGAAGATTTTTAAAATTACCTCAAATACAAACTGACAAATTACACACTCGATTAATGTATTTTGATTTAATTATTCTTAAAAATAAATAAAATTTCCTCATTCATCTGCACAAAATCCTCGTTTAGTCCAAGTATTCCTAAACTCACATCTTTGTTTGCTTCATTTCGTTAATTTCCACAGTAGTTAAAGACAACATATCTTGGCTTGGTGGTAAAATTAAAGTTTTATGTTTTTATAGCCATGATTTCCCAACGGTTCATAAAAAAACACCCATTAAATCATCTCGAAATAATGGGTGTTTTACTTGAATTAATAATCTATAATTTATACTTCAATAAACTAGCTACAACATCATAATATTCTTTTTCAATCTCCAAATAAGAATTATAAGTAGTGTTGTAATAGTTCAATTCTACAAAATATTCCAAAACCGAAATTTGACCAGCAGCTAACGCTTTATCCAATAATTTTATAGGTTCAACGGATTGGTTTATTTTTTCGTAATCAGCCAAAATACTTTTCAAACTTTCATAACGACCATAAAGCTGTTTTATTTCGTAATAATGGTCATTAGTATGATCTGTCAAAGCACTTTCTGCAAAAGTCATTTTAGCTTTTTGAAGCTTAACCGTGTTTTTGCTTTCCCAAAGTGGTAAAGATATTCCAGTGTGAATTCCGTTATACGTTTGCCCTAAAATTCCTTGATAATGATACCCAAGTTCCATTTTGGGTAACGCTAATGCTTTGCTTACATCAATTTGTTTTTGAGCAATTACTTTTTCTTGCTCTAGCGTTTTTCTGATGTAATCTTGTGCTTCAATTTCCTTTTCCAATGTTTCAAAATTTGGAATAACAGGAACATCAAAATACACAACATCAACAAGATTAATTGCAGTTCCACCATTTAAACTCGTTAGTTTTTCATTCAGTTTTACTATCACAGAAGCATTATCTTGAAACTGTTTTTTGATTTCTAACAATTGAATTTCAGCTTTGTTTACGTCTAAAATAGTTCCATCGCCAGAAGATAATTTCTTATTGAAATTTGCCAACCACTTTTCAGTAGCTTCTTTTCTTTTAGTCAACGGAACTTGCAATTTGTTTCGGTAAACCAATTCAATACAAATCTTTTTAGCTTCCAAAAGTAATTCTTGATTAGTGGCTTTCAATTGCAAATCGGCTTGAGTGCTTAATTGTTTGGCTAACTCGTTTTTCTTTCCGTAAACAGTAGGAAAATCAAAAGATTGCGTTACAATAATATCCGTTTGATTACCAGCATTGGCAGGACTTCCTTTTAAATAATCATATTCAACCGTTGGATTGTATAATGAATTTCCTGTTTTGTACTGTACTTTTTGAGCATTCCAATACTGTATATTCGCTTGTATGGTTTTGTTGTTTTTAGCAATTTCAGATAGGACTTTATCAATAGTTGATTGAGAATGTCCAAAACCAAAAGTCAGGGTTGCTAAAATAAGAAATAGTCTATTTTTCATTGGTAACTTTTTTTCGATTAGATAAATAATACACCACAGGAACAATAAAAATGTTCAATAAGGTTGAAGTCAATAAACCACCCAAAATAACTTTTGCCATCGGACTTTGTATTTCATTTCCAGGCAAATCACTTGCAATGGCTAACGGAATTAAAGCCAATCCTGCGGTTAAGGCAGTCATTAAAATAGGACTTAATCTATCTTTTGAACCTTGAATGACGGTTTCATAAAGCGATAATCCTTCTTTTTCTAACGTTTCATAATGTGAAACTAATAGAATTCCATTACGAGTAGCAACACCAAACAAAGTAATAAAACCTATAATAGCAGGAATACTCAAAATACCGCTAGTGAAGTAAATACTAAAAACACCACCAATTAGAGCAAGAGGTAGATTTAGTAATATGATAGAAGCAGTTTTTACTTTTTTAAACTCTTGATACAAGATTAAGAAAATGACTAATAACGAAATAAGTGAAGTTAGAATTAATGTTTTTGAAGCTTCGGCTTCGGCTTCAAATTGTCCGCCATACTCAATATGATATTCTTCAGGTAATTTAACTTGCTCATCAATGATTTTCTGAATATCAGCTACAACACTTTTTTGGTCACGACCAGAAACGTTGGCAGAAACAACCGTTTTACGTTGTACATTTTCTCTATTGATAGTATTTGGTCCTGATGTACTTACAACATCTGCAACATAATACAATGGAATTTTTTTACCATCGTGTGTATCAATCATCGCATTTTTGATGTTCTCGATTTTACCTTTATTAGCATCATCAAAACGAAGTATCAAGTCAAAGGTTTTATTACCTTCATAAATTTCAGATACTTTTTCACCTGCAAAGGCAACATCAACAAATTCATTAAACTGACCAATGGTAATTCCATATTGATTCAATACATCTCGTTTGGCTTTAATTTGAATTTGCGGAATTTCAACTTGTTGCTCCACACTCAAATCAACCAATCCTTCAACATTCTGAATTTTAGCTTTTATTTCATTAGAAAGTGTAAAGAGTTTATTCAAATCAGTACCAAAAATCTTGATAGCAATATTTGCTCTAGTTCCTGATAACATATGGTCAATACGATGTCCAATAGGTTGTCCAATAGTAATATTTGCTCCAGTAACTCCTGCTAATTTTTCACGAACATCAGCCATAAATTCCTCACGACTTCTTTCTTCAAGTGTAAATGGAGCATCAATTTCAGCAGCGTTAACACCTTGTGCGTGTTCATCGAGTTCAGCTCTTCCAGTTCTTCGAGTGGTGATTTTAATTTCAGGTACAGAAAGCAATGCTTTTTCTACTTGTGTACCAATTTTGTTACTTTCCTCTAATGATATTCCGGGTAAACTCACAGCACTAATTACTAAGGAACCTTCGTTAAATTCAGGTAAAAAACTTCTTCCCAATTGGCTCATTACAAATAAAGAAACCAAAAATAAACCACCTGCTATAATTAACACAGCTTTTTTCATTTCCATAACTTTATTCAAAGCATTGGAATATATTTTTTGCAAACGTTCTACCAACCAACTTTCTTTATGCTGTTTTAAAAGCATTTTATCATTGGTCAACAAGTAACTTGCTAATACAGGAGTTAGTGTAATAGAAACAATTAACGATGCAAACAACGCCACTATAAAAGCAATTCCAAGTGGAGCTAATAATTTTCCTTCCATTCCTGATAAAAAGAACAACGGCAAAAAGGCAACGATAATAATAAAAGTGGCATTAATAACGGAACTTCTAATTTCAAACGAACCATCAAAAATTACAGTCAATTTGTCTTTCTGTTCTGCTTTTGTTTTGAGTGCATTTTCTTTTAGTCGTTTAAAAACATTTTCTACATCAATAATGGCATCATCAACTAAATCTCCAATAGCAATTGCCATACCTCCTAAGCTCATAGTATTGATAGTAAAACCAAGCCATTTTAAAGTTAATATCGCAACAATCAATGAAATAGGAATAGCCAATAAGGATATAAAAGTAGCTCTCCAATTCATTAAGAATAAAAACAGAATGATAATGACAAAGGCTGTTCCTTCTAACAAAGTCTTTTGAATATTACTGATAGAAGCATTAATAAAATCAGCTTGTCGGAAGATTTTAGTATTAATATGTACATCTTTTGGTAAGTTCTTTTGAATATCAGCAATAGAAGCATCAATAGTTTCAGTAAGTTCTAAGGTGTTGGTTGATGGTTGTTTCATAACCGTCATAATAACCGCAGGTTGACCTTTTAACGAACCATCACCAATTTTGAGTGAAGATCCAATTTTAATTTCAGCAACATCTTCAATTTTTATGGTATTTCCATTAACTGTTTTAATAACTGATTTACCAATTTCTTTTATATCAGATGTTCTACCAATACCTTTAACAATATATTCGTTATTGTATTCATTCATAAAACCACCAGACGAATTACCATTAGCTTCTTCACTTGCCTTTAGCAATTCATTGAGTGAAACATTGTAGTAATTCATTTTTTGAGGAGAAGCCAATATTTGATATTGTTTATATTCTCCACCAATAACTATCACTTGCGAAACACCACCAGTAGCTAACAATCTTGGTCTAATAGTCCAATCGGCAATAGTTCTCAAATCAATTTGAGAAGTTTCATCTGCTGTTACACTAACCAACATAATTTCTCCCATTATAGAAGATTGTGGACCCATTGTAGGATTTCCAACGCCTTGCGGTAATTTTTCAGCTACAGCTGTAATTTTCTCATTTACAATTTGTCTTGCTTTGTAAATATCAGTGTCCCATTCAAACTCAACCCACACTATAGAAATTCCAGCTGAGGAAGAAGAACGAACACGTCTTACATTAGTAGCACCATTTACCGAAGTCTCAATAGGAAATGTAACCAATTTTTCTACTTCTTCAGGAGCCATACCGTGAGCTTCAGTAAGCACAACAACAGTTGGAGCAGTCAAATCAGGAAATACATCTACTTCCATTCTTGAAGCAACTACACTACCAAAAATCAGCAGTAAAACCGATGCTATCACTACAAAAAATCGGTTGTGTAGCGAAAATTTAATTATTTTATTTAGCATAAGTTAGGTTTTAATGTTCGTGTCCGTGAGCAGGCAAAGCACCTGATGCACTAGATAATTTTATTTGATAACCACCTTTGGTAACTACTCTTTCGTTTTCAACTATTCCTGATAGAACTTGTACATTTAAACCATCACTTGCACCAAGTTTCACTTCTCTTTTTTGGAAACTTTCGCCACCAGTTTGAACATAAACATAGAAAACTCCTTGTTCTTCAATTAAAGCAGAAACAGGAACTACTAAAGCATCAGCTATAGTTGAAGATTTAAGATAAATTTCAATTATCGAACCTGAAACCAGTTGACCTTCGTTATTAATTTCAAAAGTGACAGGAATAAATGGAGTGGATGCTGAGGCACTTTTACCATAAGAAACAATTCTGCCATTTAATGCAGTTGTTTTATACACTACATCGCTTTGAGGTGTTTTAAAATTAGCTGATGTAATACTAGATAACCGACTAAAGTAGTTTTGTGAAACGTTGGCTTGAACCAATAATCTTTTGTTTTTTGAAATAGTTGCTAAAGGTGTTCCTGATGCAACAAATTGTCCTTCGGTAACCAAAATATTTTTAACAAAACCCGACATCGGAGCTAATACATTCTGACCTTTACCACTATAATTTTTTGAAACGGTGTTGTAGGCAGTTTGCGCATTTTCAAATTGTAATTTAACTTGTTGATGCTCTCTTTCTGAAACAATCTTGTCAGCAACAAGCGATTTTGAACGTTCATAATCAGCTTTAGCTTTTAAATAATTTGCTTTAGCATCTTTCACAGAAGCATCGATATTACTTTCAGTCATATCGCCACCAGTTATGGTAAAAAGCGAATTTCCAGAGTTAACAGCAGAACCAACAATAGTATTTTTACCAGAAAAAACAACTACACCACTAGCTTTAGCAGTGACAATCATTTCATCACCAGGAGCAGAAAGGATTTGACCACTTGTTTTAATTACATCATTGAAAGTTTGTTTTTTAACTTCTTGATTAGCAAATTCCACTTTCCAAGCTTGCTCTTTTAAATACGATATATCGCCACTTTCAGCGTGTTCAGGTTGTTTTGCTAATGCGGTTTTCATATCAGCATAAATCACTACATTTTCAATGGTAATTTTATCTGTAAAATCTTTGGTTACTATGTCAAAAATTAATGTTCCTGTTCCTGCTGTTTTCGGATTTAATGCCAAACGAAATATACCAGGTGAACTAGGAGCATCAACAGAATTTTTAATGCCTTTATCTCCAACAAGTAAACTAACAGTAATTTTAGCATCTGTCAAAGCTTTAAAATTTTCACCCAAAATGGTAAAGTGAGCTGCAAACTTTGAAGTTTCACCTACTATCAAAGGTTTAAATTCAACAAATAGTTCTGAATTTTCAGTATAAAGAGTGTATGCTAATGGTTCTAGTGCAGAACTTTCTCTAGCTTCTTCTTTGTTGTTGCAACTTGTAAATCCTATTAAGAATAAATTAAGTAGCAGTATTTTATGTATTATTTTCATATATGTATATTATTTGAATGATGCCCATAACTCCAAAATTATAGGCATCAAAAATTAATTAATGGTCGTGTTTTTCACCATTTTCGTGTTGATGATCGTGCGCTTCTTCTGTTGCAACACTATCTTTACCAACGGTAAATTCTTCTTGAGAAACTGAATCCGTTTCGTGATTTGCATGCTCTTCACCATCAGCGTGTTGGTGTGTTCCATCTGTGTGATCATGTCCGTGTTCTTCGGTTTTGTTACCGTTACAAGCTGTAAATAAAAATGCTACAGCAGTCATTGAAAGCAATACTTTCTTCATTGTTTTAGTTTTTAGTAATTAGTATATATGAAAATAACTTAATGCCCAGAATAGGCAATAAGTGTCCTGTAATTCAAATAATGAATAGTTTAGCTAAAAAGTGTGGGCGGGCCACGAAATTGTAAGGAGTGTAAATGGGGTGAAATAAAAATGAGCGGTTCTTTATTCCGAACTAACTCTTTTTTAGAATAATATCCAACAAAAGTTGTAAACACAGAAGTTGTTTGAACTACAAAATTTGGATTTGGAATTTCTTTAATAATCTTTACAACATCCTCTAATTGATTTGTAGATAATGCCTCTGTAGAATGATTAAAATGTGAAAACAAAACTGACAACCCACTTTCATCTGATTGCTCTTCGTGATGATGATGGTGTTTTCCATCGTGCTGATGTTCTGTTATGTGGGTATGAGGAAATAAACTATGTCCTAACTGAATAAAACAAGCTATAAAAAGAAACAATATGTAAATTGACCTCTTGTGCATTGTTACAAAAGTAAGTAATTTATTTTAAAAGCAAAATAGGGTGAAAATAAGTGCATTTTAAAATTATCTCATTCACCTGCACAAAAATCGCTCCTAGTCTAAGTATTCCTAGCATCAATTCTTTGTTTACTTCATTTCACTAATTACTATTCAGATAACGACAATATCTTTTTTCATTTGGTGTTAAAAGGGGCGTTTTATATTTCAGTTGCCACTCCTTTGCCAACGCTCCAAAAAAAATTACTGGCACAGTTTTTAGAAAAAACACGTACGCTTCGCAACTTGCGCAAGTAATTTTTTTCCCCAAGCTGTGTTACATAATTGAGTATTATAGTTCATCACAAAGCGAGTTTATTGTTTTTTTGGTTTTTGCAATGAAGCTATAATATCATTTATGTAAAACAGCCGCTCCAGCCGACGCGCTTGCCAGTGGCTCCAGGACAACATTTTTTGCAGCTCCCATCGCATCACCCAGCTACAAAAAACACCGTCCTTCGCCACTGTCTTTAACAACGTTCGCCATTTCATCGGAAACATTACGGTTATAGTTACTTTCAAAAACGTTCACGGTAACTGTTTTTAGCAACTTTACGCATAAATCGGTAGTATTTGCATTGCTTTTGTGAGTGCTACAATTTCACAACAACTACTTTTATAAATTAGAAGTCTCCATTCATAATAACATTTTGGCACCCACAAAATCAAGAGAAGCCAGCAAGAGTATCATTGTTTTATTTGCCAAAAAATCACAAGTAATTGCTTCAGCGGTAAAGCCGATGCCATACCGTTACTAATAATAAGTGGTATAAGCTTGAAGCATTATCTTTCTTTCAAATCTATGGCATCAACTTTTCCACAAAAGCAATCAGAAACATCCCAGTTAGCAAATAAAAAAATGATACACTTACACGCACTACTGCACCGTCCCACTAGGTATTATAATGCATTGTTTTTTGAAGATGCTTTCCATTTTCAGTACAACTTTCCGTTTAAATTGAAACTTCTCATTTCATAAGACATTTAGGCATCCTCAAAAATCAAATCCAAGAAAGAGTATCAATTTTTCAGATGGTTAAAGCACACCTACTTTCTTAACACATTCTGTCAACCATCTACAAAAAATTGATACACTTCCAAAGACGATTATCTACCAAATCAACTCCCATTACTTCAGACTAAATCCGTTTAAACAAGAACATTCCGATTGGATATTCAAAACAAAAAATAAAAAAAAGAGAGCAAAGATAAGTTCCAGGTATTCAGAAAAAAAAGTTCAAGCCCTACGGGTTTTAAAAAAAATCTCCACCCATAACGGTTCGCAACAAAACCCATTTCCGATTTCACGCTCATACTTCCGATGATGTATCGGGTAGTATTTTTTTTAAAAAACTTTTTTATCTGAAACCTTCCACTTGAACAAACGGCTTTCTTTTTTTCTTTTTTTTCTTTTGAAAAATTTTATAGGTCGAGCGTAGCGAGGCACACCTGCATTTCAAGAGAAAATCCGCGAAAAATTGAAAATCTAATCAATTTTTAAAGCCGAATGTTATGACCAATTTTATCATCAAAACCCACCGAGTTGGAACGATTTACTCAAAACCTCATTTATTCCTACTTAACAAAGGGATGAACAGCGGAAAGCCACAAAAAGAGCCATTTACTAACAGCTTTGTTATCATTTTTCAAAACGAGGAGGACTGCGAAAGCCTTTTTTTCATTGCTTATAGTTTATGGCAAACAAAATTTTGGCACCAGCATTTAGTAGGTTCAGTAATTCCGTTTTTACGTCTAAATGATTTTAAAAAAGAATTCAATCCACAATCTAGATTGATGATGGTGGAACACGAGCAGCACCAAAAAAATGTTGCAGCTCTCAAACTTTTGGAGAAAAAAGAAAAGCAATACAAAGAGGATATGATGCTCATAAATGATATAAGAAGAGTAATTTTATACAGGTATCGCAAATAACTAACTTCATAGTTGTTTCGCACTTATTTGCACCATTAGCCCTATATAAGTCGCCATTATAGACAAATTGATGCAAAACAAAAAACCCTCTCTTTCGAAAGGGTAATTGGTTTTAAAGTAGTAAACTTTACAAACTGATGGTTTTTTTTAGAACACTTCTTGAATTTTCATAGCATTACCTGCATTGAATAAATAGTAGTTCACTCCTACTTGCTGATAAAATTCAATTCCAATACTTCCCAAAACAGCAACATTAGTTGTTATTGTTGGAGCATCTGGTAAAGTTGCAACAACATCAATTAAAGTTGTTACTGCGTCTACAGGTGTGTAAGGCGAATATGAAATGTTTGATGTTTCATTTAACATTGGTTCTGCTGGCTCATAAGCTCCAGTTGCAGGATTGAAAACAAAATCCGAGATTACTGATAAAGCATTGATAATTCTGAAATGTGTTGCACCTGATGGAATATTCAAAAAGTTCAAAGGATTAAATGCCGGAACACTTAAAGTACTTTCGTTTCTGTCTACGTTAGCCGTTAAAGTGAACGGAGCAGAAAAAATACCATTAAATGAAATATTTCTATTGAAATCTAAACCTTTTAAATATTGTGGTTGTTGCGAAACCAAAACGGCTCTTTGACCTCTTGCCTCTGAACCATCCTCAATATTTATTTTTTTCATAATAGCAGTTAGTCTTCCTGTAAATTGACTATCTGTCATTTGTTTCATTAAAGCAGATAAACCAATTCTCACTGATTTACCAGCATTAGCACAAGCTGCAAACTCGGACATATTTTCACGAGTACGAATAAAGCCTGGTGCAGTTTTTACTTGCTCGGCAGTTGGACCACCTTTTAGACCTGCAAAGTAACCTTCATTACCTTTAATTTTGAAGTGACGAACTTCTCCTAACGTCCCAACATATTTAATATGTCCTTTTTGTTTTGCCATTTGTTGTGTGTTTTAGCAATTATACAATAATTTTTATTAAATTTACATTGTAATTAACTGATAAACAACAACTTAAATAAAGCAATATAATGCAATTAAACGCTAAAGAAACCACCATTACAAAAAGTCTGCTCAAAATTGTAAAATTTGTTGATGGAGATGGAATAATTTTAGAAGATTTTGTATCAAAAAAAGAATTTGAAGTTCGTTTATATGGCATTGATGCACCAGAAATAAACTACTGCAACAAGATAAAAAAAGACGAAATTGAATTACAAGTTCCAGCTGAATTACTAATCAAACTTGGTTATTTATCATTTTACTTTTTAAAAGATCAAGTTAATTTGGGTGATGTTTGCACATTAGTACAGGAACAAAATAATTTAGTTGATAAATACGGTAGACTTTTAGGTTATTTAATTCTAAATGATGGTAGAGTTTTAAACGAAATAATGATAAAAGAAGGCTATGCAAAACCGTATAATGAAGTATTTTGTGAAATGCTTCCAATGTATCAAGAATGGAATTTACAAGCTAAAAACAGTTCAAAAGGATTATATTCAATAGTAAACAAATTTTAAATATTTTGTCTATATTTGTTCTGTATTTATTGATGTTCAGCCCAGTTTGATGGCTATTTGTTGCCCAATCTTCGGCAACTATTGTAAATGCTAAAACCTTCAAATATTGTATCGGCAAATAGGAATCCTAAGTTGAAAATTTAAATTTATTATGATCTTGGTTTATTAATTCCTCTATCATAAAGCACTATACTTCCTGCAACAGAAACATTTAAACTTTTCTCTGATTTAAATTTTACCAAAAAATGACATTTTTCAATGGCTTGTTTACTTAAGCCATTATCTTCTGCGCCTAATAAATAAACACATCTTCTTGGATGATGAAACGTTTCTAAATCTTCGGCATTTTCATCTAATTCTACACCAACAAGTCTTGCTCCTTTAGGTAAATTTTTAAAGAACTCCTCAAAATCTTCATAATGAAAATAAGGCATAGATTTCACAGCATTATGAGTATCAGAAGCTTGTTTGGCATATCTGTTTCCAATAGTAAAAATAAAACTTGCTCCCAAATTTTGAGCAGATCTCCACAAAACACCAAGGTTCTCTGGAGTTTTTCCGTTTTGAATTCCTATACCAAAAAATTCATTTGTGAAATTATCATTCATAATGCAAGAATACAAATTGTTTTCAATGGAAAATTGTCAATAATTACTCCACTATAATCTTCTTAACAACAGATTTAGAATCTGAAGTTATTTTAGCAAAATAAATTCCGCTTGACCAATTGGTTTGAATTTGATTATCGCCAACAAATTTAGATTCATATATTTTTGAACCTAAACTATTATAAACTTCAACAGAATACTCAGAATCTAAACCTGAAATTGTAAATTCTCCTTTACTTGGATTTGGATAAATCACTACATTATTTTCTTCAAAATTTGTATTTGAAAGCGTTGAAAACCATTGTTGTCCGGCATTTGCACCCCAAATATAATCAGCCAAATTTGGATAATCAATAAAAGGATTTCTATTGACTTGCCAAGTATAAATATAGTTATTGCGATTCATTTCAAAATCATCTCTTGGATCTGAAGTATTCCATTGAAGCAAGGAAGCTAAATCTCCAATTTGCCCAACAGTAGTATCAGCTGGATTTCCATTTACTAAACTCAGTGCATTATAACGAACTGCCATATAAAATAACGAACGTGCAACATCGCCTTTCCAACTACCAAGATTTCCGGTAGGCCCATTATAATCTGAACCATAATCTCTATTACTTCTCAAACTATTTTCTGGTCCATCTTCAGCTCTTATATGATGTGCATCTGCATGACCCGCTAAAATATCATCTGCGTTTGTTGGCAACCAAATAGTGATACCATCAGCAAAACTTAATGTACCATCTTGAAAACCTCCACGTGATTGTGGAAAAATATGTTCTCTATTCCACTTGCCTATATTACTATTAGAATCCTGAAAATCTAATTTTGAACGAGGCTGTTCTACATACATTAACCAAACTTGATTACTATTGGCCGGATTTTGATCAGCTACTTTCAAAATAGTTTCAATATCACCATAATTGTGAGCATGAACTACCGATGGATTTGCAATAATATCTTGAATAGCTTGTTTTAAAGCAGCACCAGAAAGTCCTTCTAATGAAGAATAGTAACCATTTGGTGCAGTACTTGTAACATTTCCATAAGTTGGATTCAAAGGAGTTCCAAAAGGTGAAACAATAAAATTAACATCATTAATCCTAACTATTAAATCATTATTGTTGAAATAATAACCTACAGGAAGTGTATTCAAAACTACTTTCAATTCTTCATCACCTTCATTTAAAGAATCATCAAGAAGCTGAATTGTAGCCGATCCAGTTGAAGAACCAACAGGAATTGTCACACTAGTTAAACCAGAAAAATCACTTGCATTAAAACTACCATTATTTAATGAAAAAGAAATTACAAGTGGTTGAGAAGTTACAGGTGCAGATGTAGAAAAATTTATATTTAATGTTTGCCCTTCAGATAAAGTAGATTGGCTAGTTGAAGTGGTTACATAATTAAAAATTATTCCACTACCATCATTATTTACTCCAGGAGTTGGTGGTTTTACTTCATAAGTTCCATCATTTTTTCTTTGAATAGAATTTGAAGTTGAACCAAGTGGTTGATTATCAATAGAGCAAATAGTAATTCCAAATAGATTCATTAATGTTGTTGGAAAGGTTGTTGATGTAGAATATGCAGCTGCACTAATCAAATTTAAATTACTTGCTGGTGTGTCTAATGGATAATCTGTATCATTACCAGTAAAAATAGCAATTACATCGGGACCATTCTGAATTGTATTTAAGGGAAAATAAGGAGTTCTAGGTGATGGAGAAACTTGAGAGTTTCCAAAATGAATAATTCCATTAACATCAGTGGTATATCCGTCTAAATCTAATGAATAATAACTTAAAGTTCCTGCTCCAGTTTGTCCATTAAAAAAAACCATGACATATCCATTTAAGGAAAAATTTGGAGAACTTGATTTTAACTCAACGAATTCTTTATTGTCAGAACCAGGATTATCAGCATCTATTTCGTTTATAACAACCTGAGAATAAGTTGAAAAAATGGAAAACAAGAATATAAAAAAGTATATTTTTTTTATCATTTTGAATAAAATTACCAACAAATTTACAATTTTATTAGTAAAATGATGTTAAATCCTTTTTAAAAAATAACTAAACAAAAGATTATTAAAACATATTTTAAAATGAGTATAAATTGTTTTATTTTAAATACTTTTGCAAAAATTTAATTTAAATATAAATAATGAAAAAAATAGTTTTTTTAATTGCTTTATCTCTTTCGATTTTAAGTTGCAGTAAAGTAAAAAAAGGAGAATTCTTAATATCTGGTGAAGCTAAAGGAATACCAAATGGTAAAATGGTTTTTATTAAAACACAAAATGATGTTGGACTCGTTTTAAATGTAGATTCAACAAAAGTAAAAGACGGAAAATTTGAATTTAAAGGTAAAGTAAAAGAACCTAGCATATTTGCATTGTATGTAAAAGATATTCAACAACCTGTTCCTTTTATCATGGAAAGCGGAGAAATTGTTATAAAAGTTGATAAAGACAGTATTTTCAAATCAAAAATTAGTGGAACCGATAGTAATGACTCATTTCAGGAATTTAATGATAAAACTAATGCCATCAACAAACGATTAGTTGATTATCAGAATAAAAACATTCAAAAGTTGATGGAAGCTCAACAAAAGAAAGATAATGTTACTATTGAAAATTTAAAAAGTGGTTACGTAAAAATTCAAAAAGAAGTAGACGATTACATGAATCAATATCCTGATTCAAATCCAAATTCTTACATTTCATTGTTACTTGTTGAACGTTTATTTAATTCACCAGATTTTAAATATGAAAAAGTTAAAAAAACTTTTGAAAATTTAAATGAAGAATTTAGAAATACTACAAAAGGCAAATCAATTTCTGACAAGTTAAAAGCTATTGAGAAAAACATGAAAAATCCTGCTGCTGCAGTAAAAAATAATTCACTTAAGTTAGCTCCAGCCTTTTCTGCTAAAAGTCCAAACGGTACAACAATTTCTCTTAAAGAGTCTTTAGGAAAAGTTACTATCATTGATTTTTGGGCTTCATGGTGTGGTCCTTGTAGAAAAGAAAATCCAAATGTAGTGGCACTTTACAATGAATTTCATTCAAAAGGATTAAATATTATCGGAGTTTCCCTTGATGATGATGCTACAAAATGGAAAGATGCTATTGCAAAAGATAAACTAACATGGAACCATGTGTCAAATTTGAAAGGATTTGAAGATCCTATTGCAACTCTGTACGACGTGCAACAAATTCCAACAACATTTGTTTTAGATTCTAAAGGAAATATTGTGGCAAAAGATTTAAGAGGAGATGAATTAAAAGCAAAAGTTCAAGAACTTTTAGCTCTGTAAACAAGTAAAAATCTTAAAAAAATAAAAAATCTCCAGTTGGAGATTTTTTTTATTTTATTCATTACCAAAAGATTAAAAAATAAGATGAAATTAAATAAAAAATAAATTTGGAAAAATTAAAAGTGTTCCTATATTTGCAACCTCGTTAAGCGAATGGGGAGATACTCAAGCGGCCAACGAGGGCAGACTGTAAATCTGCTGACTACGTCTTCGTAGGTTCGAATCCTACTCTCCCCACAAAATTAAAAATCTCAAGAAATTTCTTGAGATTTTTTTTATTTATACCCTAATATAAATTACTAATATTCAACTTTCAGTAAATTAAAATTCATTATTTTTGTTGCAAAATTTACAACCAAAATGATGTTTAAAAATTCTACAAAATATTTTTGTCTATTTCTTTTTACTATTCTATCATTTTTAAAACCAGAGGAAAGTTTCTCACAATGTTTTGAAATTGAAAGCATCTTGGTGGATGCGTGTTCTCCAAATAATCCAACAAATGAAGAAGGATTTAATGAAATGGTACGTTTTAGAGTTGGTGCCGCTAATATAAATGTAAGTAACTTAAATGTAACTTGGCCGAATAATCCTTGGTTAGGAGTTGTTCAAAACGCAACTACCGCTTCAAAAGTTGCGGCTTTGAATGCAAGTATTACTGCTGCAGGAAATTGTGGACAAATACTAGAACCTACAGGTGGTGTTTTACCTGCGAATTCAACTGTAATATTAGTTACAAGTTATAATGTAAATACGGCTTTTAATTCTTTTGGTTCATTAACAACTACAATCTATATGATTTTTCAAGATAATGCCGCTAATATTGGTGGACATTTTGCAAATTATAATGTTATTCCTGGAACTAGAACACTAACAATGTCATTTGGAGCTTGCACAGACTCTGTAACTTATGAACGTAGTTTATTAATTAACTCATTAGGTAACTATGGCGGAACTACTGCCGATAATGATGGTGCCACTGTAAACTTTACTCCTTCTGGAACACCAAGCTATGCAAATACTGGTTGTAGCGCTCCAATTCCTCCATTTTTTACTAATGCAGGAAATACAATTACTGCATGTAAAGGTTCTACAATAAATTTGAATGGAATTGCACAAGGTCATCAAAGTGTTTTGTGGACAGCACCAATAGGATCGTTTTCTAATTCTTCTAACTTAGTAACTAATTACACAATTCCTGCAAATGCTTCAGGAACTAGTGTAACATTAACATTAACAGGAACTAATATTTGTAATCTTACCACAAACTCAACAGTAACTATAAATTTTACAGTTGTAAATCCTCCAACGGTGACAAGTCCTGTAAGTTATTGTCAGAATACAACTGCTGTTCCATTAATTGCTAATGCTTCAGCAGGAGGAACATTAAATTGGTATGGAACTAATGCTACCGGAGGAACAGCATCAACTTCAGCACCTACTCCTTCTACTACAGCACTTGGTACAACAACTTACTATGTTAGCCAAACCATTGCTGGTTGCGAAAGTGATAGAACTCCAATTACTGTAACCATTGCAAATACGGGTCCTTCATTAGGTTTATTTTGTGATTTTGCAAGTCCAAATACAACACCAACTTCATTAAATTTTGATTTTAGTAATGTTGGCCAAACAAATTTCACTTATACTTACTCTATAGCTGGAGGTCCACCAGTAACTGGTACATGGGTTTCTCCTTCAAATTTCACAGTTACTGGATTAAGCCCTGGTACATCAGTAACTTTTACATTAACTGCTAATGGAGTTTCTTGTGTATCACCAATGACCACAACTTGTAATACTGCTTGTCCTTCAATTACTGCACCTAATTTTGCTGCAATTTCACCAATTTGTATCGGAGGAGCTGTACCAACTCTATCAACAACATCTCCTAATGGAATTAGTGGAACTTGGAGTCCAGCAACAATTAGTAATACTGCTAGTGGTACCTATACTTTTACTCCTAACTCTATAGTATTTCCTTGTGCTTCTAATCAAGTTTTGAATGTAAGTGTAGTAAATCCTATTACACCTACTTTTAATGCTATTACACCTATTTGTTTTGGAACAGCTGCGCCTACATTGCCTACAACATCTACAAATGGAATTACTGGAACTTGGTCTCCTGCTGTAAGCAATACTACTACAACTACATATACTTTTACTCCCAATGCAGGTCAATGCGCAACAACTACAACATTAACAATTACAGTTAATCCATTAGTCGTTCCAGTTTTTAATGCTGTTCCAAATGTTTGTTTGGGAGGAACTATTAATCCACTTCCAACCACTTCAACAAACGGAGTCACTGGTACATGGTCTCCGGCTTTGAATAATTTAGCAACAACAACTTATACTTTTACTCCAATTAATAATCAATGTGCAACATCAACAACATTAACTATTAACGTTACTCCGAATGTAACACCTACATTTAATACTGTTAGTCCGATTTGCTCTGGTCAAACATTAAGCCCATTACCAACTACTTCAACAAATGGAATAACTGGAACATGGTCACCTGCATTAAACAATACTAATACTACTGTATACACTTTTACCCCAAACACTGGTCAATGTGCTACGACAACTACATTGACAATAACAGTTAATCAAAATATAACACCAACTTTTGTATCAGTTGCTCCGATTTGTTCTGGTCAAATTTTAAGTCCATTACCAACTACTTCAACAAATGGAATAATTGGAACGTGGTCGCCTGCATTAAATAATACTAACACAACAACTTACACTTTTACTCCAAATAGTGGCCAATGTGCTACTACAACTACATTGTCAATAACAGTTAATCCAAGAGTAACACCAACTTTCAATCAAGTTGCTCCAGTTTGCAGTGGAAATACAATTACTCCATTACCTACTACCTCTATTAATGGAATATCTGGAGCTTGGTCGCCTGCACTAAATAATACTGCAACTACAACTTATACTTTTACACCTAATAGTAGTCAATGTGCTAATCCGACCACTATGACCATAACTATTATTACTACAGCAACAACTCCAACATTTAATATTAATCCAGTAGCTTGCTCTGGAACTACAATAAATCCTCTTCCATTAGTTTCTCAAAATGGAATATCTGGTAGTTGGTCACCAGCAATTAATAATACAACTACAACAACTTATACTTTTACTCCTAATCCAGGACAATGTGCGAGTCCAACTACAACGCAAATTTCAATTATTGGAAGTCCAATCATCACCACACCAAGCAACTATGTAGTTTGTGATGAGAACAATGATGGTGAGAGTTGTTTATTTGATTTAACGACAAAGAATTCACAA